>Ga0209156_10002108_pt1 | contig 15806 bp, 16 predicted proteins | sample GraSoiAngelo_124_FD_185881 | JGI IMG/M metagenome (GOLD analysis project Ga0209156, IMG submission 185881) | Grasslands soil microbial communities from the Angelo Coastal Reserve, California, USA - 14_0927_05_20cm (SPAdes) (version 2) | ecosystem: Environmental > Terrestrial > Soil > Grasslands...
CTTTGCCGGCCGGGTCGTTCGGATCGAGGCCGATGGGATTGGAATTACTCAAAAAGCTAACATCGCGCCGGCCAAATTGGCCATCGGGTCCGGGCAGATGAAAATTCCAGCTGAACTGCTGGCCAACAACATGGACGAGAAGCGCCTCTTTGCCTGGCGGAAACTCATTGACGCGTTTTGCCCAAAGCGGAATGGCGAACCCGAGCAGCAGGACGGCTTCGATTAAGACAACGGAAAATTCCAGATGTGTCGAGATGCCGCTTTTCACTCCTTGGTGATCAGCAGCCGGATGCCGGCCTCTACGGAAGCGAATCAAAACGAAAACAAAGAACGCCGACCAGCCGAGAAAAAGTGCGCCCATGAACCAATGACAAAACTCGAGGATGTGGTCGATCTGGTATCCGTGGGAGGAGGCATTGGGCGGCTGACCGAGAAATTCATTGATTAGCGCGAGGCTACTCATATTTGCTTAGCTCTTCCTCGGTCATCTCTTGATAGGGCTCGACCGGCATGCGTCCGTGTCGCCAAAGGTGAAAACTGAACGCACCGATTCCACCCAGGACCGACATCACAGCTCCAAACAGAAACCAGATCGCCACCGCCATGTGTGCGGTCGATTTTCCATCTTTTGCGCCATAGCAAAATGGACAGGCCAGCGCTTGCCCAACCGGCGAAAAGATCGACAAGAGCAAGATCGACAAGATTTTCGCCTTCATGTGATGATGCGAAGCCGTTTCATTTTCCGATAAAACCAGACGCCGTAGACAACGAGCGCGACCGCGACGACAAACGAGCAGATTGCGCCCGCCAGATAAATCGGCACGCCTTCCACAAGATCGACCCAGACGCACCATGCTCCGATTCCGAGCGCGAGCAGCGTCGAGAAGATAATGAAAACAATATGGAAGCCTTTAAGCGACATTTAACGAACAACCGGGTAGTCGTACCACGCGAGAAAAATAAGCCAGAAAAGTCCGAGCACAAAGAAACCGGTAAAAATGAGAATGCGATAGATGAGGCGTTTTTCTGCGGCGAGATGCATGAAAATTGCCGCGACCAATCCTGCCTTGAACGTCGCCACCAACATGGCCACAGCGATGTTCGCTTTCGGCGCCCCGAAGTTCACATAGGAAAGCGCGACGGTAATGGCGGTGAACGCGAGCAACGTCGCCCCGACCATTAAATACCCTCGGACGTGCTTTTGCACGTTGTGCGCGTACTCTTCGTGTTCGCTCGGGTCTTGTGAAATGTCAGGCGGGTTGTTCATCGGCTAGAGCAAATAAAAAAGCGGGAAGACGAAAATCCAGACCAGATCGACAAAGTGCCAGAAGAGGCCCGAGACCTCGACGCGGTTGGCGAGATGTTCGGGATTGCGCTGGTAAAGCTTTTTGCTGACCGGCAGCCACATGTAGATGAAGACGAGGACGCCGCCGAGCACGTGCATTCCGTGCAAACCGGTGATCGTGAAATAGCTGGCAAAATATGCACTGTGGGTCGGCAGAAACATGGTCGCCCGCTCGACGTCTTCCTTTTCGATCTTCGCGATCTTGTCGGTGACAGGCAGTGGGAAAAAATGCGGCCGATCCATCGCGGGGTTGGTCGGATCGGCATTTAGCGGATCGAGCGCGACTTCGTAATCCTTGATCTTTGGATCGTTGAGCGCCGCGCGATTATGCAAATGTCCGGTAATCTCGAGCCGCGGCGGCAAACCTTTCGCGGCAGCATGCTCGTTGCCGAGATACTGTTCGTATTTCCCGAGCGCTTCCGGCTTAATGTAAGCCCCAAAATGATCGAACTTCTGCGGCCATTCGTAAACGAGTTTGACGGTTAAGAAGATTACGCCGCAAAGAATCGTGGCCAGCATGTACCACCAGTAGGCGCGATATTTTCTCATCTTCAGCGCCGCCCACGCCAGCACCACCGTGACCGACGACAAGATCAGAATCGCGGTGTTCATGGTGCCAACGGGAACGTTGAGGAGCCCGTGCGGCCACATTCCCGGCGGCGCATCGAGGCGCAAAAAAATGTAGGCGGAAAAAAGCCCCCCGAAGAGCATCACCTCCGACGCTAAAAACAACCAGATGCCGACCTTCGCGTTCCAGAGACCGGTGTCAGGCCGCGTGGAGACTGTGTACGGAATCTCCATCTCGTTAGGCTATACGAGCACCGGTTGCTCGACAGTTTTGCGCCGTCTGCGCTCAGTCGGTTCAACCGGCTCGTTCTGCATCGTGAAATCGCGGTCGCGTCCAGGCAGGCTGTATTCGTAGGGGCCGCGATAAGCGATGGGCGTCGTAACGAAATTTCCGTGGGGCGGCGGCGAAGGTGCGGTCCATTCCAATGTGGTCGCTTCCCAGGGGTTATCGTTCACCTTTTCCCCGTGTCTGATGCTCCAGAAGAAATTGATGATGAACGGAATTTGTGCCAGGCCCATGATCCAGGCCGCCCACGAAATGGGTGTGTTCCACTGAAAACCAGTCAGACCCCAAATGTGTTCACCGGAGAGCGTCCAGCCCTGTCCGCCATCGTACCAGCGCCGATGCATGCCGGCCATGCCCTGCAAAAACATCGGGAGAAAAATCGCGTTCATACAGATCAGCGTCGGCCAGAAATGCACTTTGCCCCAGAACTCGTTCATCCTGCGGCCGGTCGCTTTCGGGAACCAATAATAAATCCCTGCAAAGAGCGCGAAGATAGTGCCCGGTGCGACGATGTAATGGAAATGCGCGATCACGTAGTAAGTGTCGTGCAGATAAAGATCGGCTGAATTAAACGCGAGTGGGATGCCGGTGAGACCGCCGATCCCAAACATCGGCAGGAACGCGGTCGTGAAAAGCATGGGCACATTGAACCGGATCGAACCGCCCCAAAGTGAAATGAAAAACGCGCTCAAGATGATTACCGATGGGATTGAGATGATGAGCGTGGTCGTTTGGAAAAATGCGCTCACCGCCGAGCCCATGCCGGTGAGCCACATGTGATGGGCCCAGACAATGAACGACAAAAAGCCGATCGTGAGCACGGAAAAAACCAGCGACTTATACCCCCAAAGCGGTTTGCGTGAATTGTTCGCCAGAATTTCAGCGACAATGCCCATGCCTGGCAGAATGAGCACGTAAACTTCGGGATGCGCGAGGAACCAGAAAAGATGTTGCCATAAAAGCGGGCTACCACCTCCACTGATGTGCATCGCCGCGCCGTTCACCACCAGGCCTACTGGCATGAAAAAGCTGGTCGCCGCGACGCGGTCCATCAGTTGCATGATGATCCCTGCCTCCAGCGGCGGGAACGCCAGCAAGAGCAGGAACGCGGTGACAAATTGCGCCCAGACAAAAAATGGCAGCCGCATCCAGGTCAGTCCTTTGGCGCGCAACTGGATGATCGTCGCGATGAAATTAATCGCGCCGAGCAACGACGACGTGATCAAAAAAATAAAACCAATGAGCCAGAGTGTCTGCCCGTTAAAAATCCGATGATACGCCGGGCCTGTGTCGGCAATTGCAGCCAGTGGCACGTAGGAAGTCCAGCCGCTCTTGGCCGCGCCGCCGGGAACAAAGAAACTTGTCAGCATGATAATGCCCCCGACAAAAACGGCCCAGTAGCTCGCCATGTTTACTTTCGGGAAGGCCATGTCCGGCGCGCCGATTTGTAGCGGCACAACGAAATTGCCAAACGCGGCGAACGCCAGTGGCACGATCCCGAGAAAGACCATAATCGTGCCGTGCATCGCGCCCAACGTGTTGTAAAAGTCAGGCGTCATTTTCCCGTCCGGCATCGAGCCCGCCCCGAAAATATGTGGGAGGAGCTTCCCAATCACTGGCAATGCCTGGCCAGGATAGGCCAGTTGCCACCGCATCAGCATCATCAAGGAAAAACCGAAGAGCAGAAAAAGCAGCCCGGTGAATCCGTACTGGATGCCGATGACTTTATGGTCGGTGGAGAAAATATATTTTCGCCACCACCCGAGCTCGTGACGCTCATGGCCGGTGGAGTGTGCGTGTGGATCGCGATGTCCCGCTGTTGCGGGAAGAGAAGTGGAAGCGTCCATTTCAAGAGAAAGTTATCCCGTCAATATCTAGAGAGAGGCGTGATTTGCAAAGTCCGAAATTGGGGAAATCGGCTGTTAATCTTGCCGTAGATTCACAAAGCCTGGAAGCACGCTAGAATTGCATGCCCGGCGCTCGACCTCGCTCACCTCTCATTCGCGCGCGTTGCGTGCTCACCCCACCACTTCGATAGCCGGCCCGCTGGAACTGCAGGGATTGCTTCGCCGGCCTCGGCGTAATGCGATGTATCGTTGAACAGCGTGAGCCGCGCACGTGTCGCGTTCTTGAAATCGACTATGTTCAGCGCAGCGGGTTTTTGATCGAGATTGTCCCGGTACCGTCGCGGATCAAATCCAAGTAGCGAGCTGAGCAGAAGTCGGATTGTTGCCTTGTGCGATACCACCAAAATATTTTTTCCGGGATGTTCGCGCACTAATTCGATCAATGCCGGCAACGCGCGGGCCGTCACGGCCAGTCCGCTTTCGCCGCCCACAGGCGCGAATGTGTACGGGTCCTTCTCCCATTCCGCAGCTTCCTCCGGAAATTTTTCCTCCACTTCGCGCCGGGTCATCTGTTCCCAGCGCCCGTGGGAAATTTCCCGAAAGCCGTCGCGCGTCTGCAATTCGAGTTTGTGCGGTGCGGCCAGGATTTGCGCCGTCTCCACCGTGCGTCCGAGTGGCGAAGCATAGACCGCAGCGATTTTCTCCCGGCTTAAACGCTGTGCCAACCGTCGTGTTTGCTCGCGTCCTTCATCGGAAAGCGCCACATCGGTTGCCCCGGCAAATCGATCTTCCGCGCTCACGACGGTGGCGCCATGTCGCACCATGAAAACGCGCGTTGCAGCTGATGCCATACGATCAACTTCGTGATGGCGTATATTCCGTCAAAAGGCAATTCTCTCTTTTCCTTGTTCAAGGACCGCACAGACTCGGGAGATCCGCCGAGATTAAGAACGCATCGGAAATGGCGATCCGCTTTGTGAGAATTCTTCCTTTGCAGCTACATTCGCGAAGTGGCGAGGAGTTCAATGCGACGCGCAATCATCCATCTCGACATGGACTGCTTCTATGCGGCGATTGAGGTGCGCGATCGTCCCTCACTGCGCGGAAAGCCGGTTGGCGTAGGTGGTGCCCGCGATCGGCGGGGTGTGTTGACGACGTGCAACTACGAAGCGCGCAAGTTTGGTGTGCGTTCTGCTATGCCGACATTTATGGCGCTGCAACGCTGTCCGAACTTAATTGTATTGCCGACGCGGTTCGATGTTTACCGGCGGGAAGCAGCGCTCATCCGCGGAATCCTGCATCGGTTCACATCCTTGATTGAGCCTCTCTCACTTGACGAAGCGTATCTCGATGTAACCGCACATCCCGGTGCGCCGGGGCCACTGGCACAAGTGATCCGCGGGACGATTTTTCGGAAGACAAAACTGACATCATCGGCGGGGATTGGCCCGAACAAACTCATCGCGAAGATCGCGAGCGAAATAAACAAGCCGAACGGTCAATTTGAAGTCATATCGGAACAAGTTCCCGGCTTCATGGAAAATCTTCCGGTCCGCAAAATTTGGGGCATCGGGGAGAAGACTGAGAAAAAACTGGAAGAGCTCGGCGTTAAAACCTGTGGCGAGCTGCAGCGCTTCTCGCGTCCGGACATTGTCGATCTTTTCGGCAAATTCGGCGTCGAGCTCTACGATCTTTGCCGCGGTATCGATTACCGGCTGGTCGAACCGGATCGCCCGCGCAAATCGCTCAGCACAGAGGAAACGTTCCCTATCGATCTTACTACCGTCGAGCAATGCGAAGAGAAACTGGAAGATCTGTTTCAGGAAGTGATGGCCGATCTCGCGCAAAAAGAGGCGACTCGATCTATCACAAAGATTTTCGTAAAACTGAAGTTCAACGATTTCACCCGCACGACCGCCGAACGCGCCGGCCTCGCGCCCACCTTGCAAGATTTCCGCTCTCTGCTTGATGAAGCATTCGCGCGGACCGATAAACCTGTGCGCCTCATCGGTCTGGGCGTCCGGTTCGCCGAGACGACGCCGGAAAGCGCGCAGATCGATCTGCTTTAGCTACGGCTGCTTGGGCAGAATCCAGTCAGCTGGTGTGTCGATAATAAGCGCTGACCCCATTTCGATTTCCACGCTGCCGTCACCTGATTGTTTTAATCATAACCAACACGTCACCCGTGCCACCGTCGCGTTCGGTCCATTTGCGGTTGCCCACACTGTCGTACTCGTAATCAAACGTGCACGTGTCGCCAGCAAGGGAATACGCTAGTGTCATTAGTGAGGACTGACCCCTTTCCTTCCTCCATCGCAGCCTAGAAGCTGCGAAGTTTTGTCGATCTTGTTTCGCTAAGGCCTATCCGACGCTGTTTCTCGTTGACTCTATCCTTCCAAGGCGGACAATGTCAGCGGAGCGAGCGCATAGGATGAGCATCCATCTGCAGGTCCGCGTCGGAGTCGAATGGGTTAATAACTTCCATGCGGAGACATGCCACCAAAACGATCTAAGTTACTGCGATGACCAAGTGGTTGGCTTCTATAACCACATGGGCAGCCACGGACACGTCAAGGTCTTCAACTGGGGCAATGATAACGCTTGGGAGACGGATTTTCGTCACCCCGATTTCGGGGGAGATTCGCTCAACTGGAGCGACGACGTTCATTTCTGCATGGTCAATGATCATGGCGGAAACTCCGCGAACATCGTGAGCTTCTATTTCTCCAAAGCGCACACCAATTGCTCAGTGGCTTCCAACAAGATGCGGCTCGGCAGAAAGAATCTGAAATGGATCGCCGCCTTGGGTTGTGATGCCGTGCTCAATACCAACGCCGATCACATAGTAGCCGTATGGGGCGGGCCGATGCAGGGCGTTCATATCGTTTGCGGGTACATTGGGACCGCAGCCGATTCCTGGTGGACCAGCGACCTTGGAGAGGATTTCGCCGACGATATTTGCGATGGAGACACCATCGCTGGCTCGTGGGTGTCACGCGCCTATTCGTTTTGGACGGGTGACGACTCGATCGCGATTGCGGCTGGCGTAACACGCGATGATGCAATCAACCGGCGGGAACACGAGAGCCTCGACTGGCGGGATTTCAATATCGCAGGAACCAGTTGGCTCGCCTGGAAGTATCGGACCTGAGACACATTTTGCGGGAGGATCATGGCTGAAATCAAGGTAGCTGGAAAACTTATTTCCACACCACGTGGGCGAGCGCGGATCTATCGTTTGAAGGCGCCGAGCGTGAACGAGAAAGCCGTTCGGGCCCTGGCACAACGGTTCGGCATGCAAGCGGGAGCGAAATCCGGCACGCTAAAGAGCGATGCAGACAAGCTCACCTATTCCGAAGGACATCTCGAATTGACCATGTACCGCGCATCCGGAGGAATCCGCTTTATCGATCGTACGCGTTGGCAAGTGGATGACGGCAAGTCGAGCTTGAAGATCAACGATGCGGCAGCAAGTCGGCTCGCACAAAATTTCGTCAGAAAACACAAACTCGCGCTGAGTGCAGAGACGAAGTTCCTCAAGGCCGCGCGCCTGCACGTCGGTGAAGCGACGGAAGGCGGCAAGGAGGCCTCAGACCGAACAATCGATGTGGCTGTTGCGCTGCAACGCCTAGTCGACAAGATTCCGGTCGATGGACCGGGGGGAAAAGTCATTGTCTATCTGGATCACGAAGGCCAGGCGACCGGTCTTGAAAGAATCTGGCGCGAGATAGCGGGTGTGCACAGACGCAGCAAGTCCTATCGGACCCCGCAGAACGCGCTCGACGATGCGGCGGCGCACTTCAGGGCGAAGCAAGGCGTCATCGAAGTGCAGGAAATGCGATTCGGATATTTCGAGGAAGGATGGCGCAGCAAGCAGCAATACCTGCAGCCGGCATACGTGATCATTGGGATGTTGACCTCACGAGACCGCAGCATTCGTAAGCGGACGATCTACGTTGCGCCCGCGCTGTCCAACGCGGTCGGCCATATCACACCGCCGCTGCAACGGAAGCGCCCACAGCCGGCACGGCCAGCAGCGCGTTAGCCGCGAGCGGTATTATAGCGATCGATTGACACAAGGAAACGAAGAGCACGGCGTCCCGTTGGAAGAAGTGGAAGCCAGGATGCGCCCTGGCATCTTTTCCCAGACGGGTTTCCTAGGACCGGACGAAAGCCTCCGCCAAGTCCTCGACACCGATGCCCGCGCGCTCGGCGAGCTCGGCGTGAGCGCCCGCACGCTGGCGGAGCGGCTGCGCGACCTTCTCGAAGCCGCGGTTGCGTCCAAACGCAGGGTCACGCGTGTCAGACACTACAATATTGGTGTGCAGCGCTATAAGGGCCCACAAATTTGTCCATTCGCGCCGCAACCGCATGAAAATCCCTGCCCAGCAGGCGGCCACATACGTTTCGCGTCAATCGATTGGGATATCAAGAATACCCGCAGCTGTGTTCGGCTTTCGGGGCCGGGTCTCATCGTTCATCTGATCGGCGCGCACACCTTCTTTGAAGGGCTTCAGTCGCCGTATCGCGTCGCGCCACGCGCCCTGGCGGAGCTCTTGGAGCTCGGCCCCTTCGCGGCGCCTACGCGTTGATCCCCCGAAGTTGTGCGAACTGAAATATGGCGTAAGCGATGCCAATCACCAGAATAATGCCTGCGGGTCAGATCGACGCGTCACCTAACCGGGTTTGGCGCTCTGTTCACGACCCAGCGGGCGGCGGCTGCGCCCTTTCTAATCTGCATCGGCGGGCTAAGGTTGAGAAATCGGAATGACTTCCGCCCCAGAAAGGAAAATCAGACAAACCGGTTGTGACGTCCGGTTTGATAATCTGACGCGACAGCTTTACGCAACCGACGCATCGATTTATCAGATCGAACCGGCAGCTGTTGCCTTTCCACGCAGCGCGCTGGAAGCGAGCGCAATCATTCACGCTGCCGCCGATGCAGGCGTCTCAGTGACACCGCGTGGCGCGGGCACCAGCCTGGTTGGGAATGCAATTGGCGACGGGTTGATTGTCGAGTTCTCGCGTTACAACCGTCAGATCGCCGATCTCAATCTCGAGAAACGTAGTGTGCGTGTCGGCGCCGGGGTCGTGCTGGATCAGCTCAATGATTTTTTAAAACCGCACCGATTTTGTTTTGGGCCGGATGTCGCGACCAGCGCCCGTGCTACGCTTGGCGGTATGATCGCGAACAATTCGTCCGGCGCTCGCGTCCCGGTCTATGGAACCACGGCCGATCACGTGATTTCACTTGAGATCGTGATGGCCGATGGACGAATTGAGAGGATCGGTCCCGCGCACGACACGTTGGGCGCAGAACGGAAGACGATCGATAATCTTGTTCGCGCAAAGGGCGCTGAAATGGCTAAGCGCTGGCCACCGGGCTTGCTAAAGCGCTGGCCAGGGTATGGCGTCGAGAGGTTCCTGCGTACGCCGGACAATCTCGCGGACATGCTCGCCGGCAGTGAAGGCACGCTGGCTGCGATTTTTTCTGCCGAACTAAAAATCTCGCCACTGCCGCGCGAGAAAGGTTTGGGTCTGATCTTTTTCGCGTCGGTGGACGAAGCGATGCAGGCCACGGTTGAGCTCGTCGATCTCAAACCCGCTGCCATCGAACACATCGATCATCCGTTGCTCGATCAAACAAAGGGACAACTTCTCTTTCAAGCCGCACGCGATTTGCTCGAGCTCGATACAAAGCCGTGCGAATCGATTTTGATCGTCGAGTTTTACGAAGATGTCGCCGAGCGATTGTCGCTCTTGCAAGCGAGAAAGCTCGGGTTACGCACGAAGATTCTCACGGATTCCGCGGAGATGAACTTGGTCTGGTCGGTGCGCAAATCTGGGCTCTCGCTTTTGACGGGCTGCATCGGTCCGGCCAAGCCAGTGGCGTTTATCGAAGACGCTGCCGTTCGCCCTGCGCAGTTGCCCGAATATGTGCGCGGGCTCCGATCGATCATGAAACCGCTCGGGCTGGAGGCGAGTTATTACGGTCACGCCGCCAGTGGATTGCTTCACGTGCGACCGGTGCTCGACCTCCACAGCGCGTCTGACTTGAAAAAATTTCGACAGGTGGCCGATCAAACCTCCGCGCTGGTGCGGCAATTCAAAGGTTCGCTCTCTGCCGAGCATGGTGTCGGCATCGCCCGTACCGAATATATGCGCGAACAACTCGGGGATGAGTTGCTCGAAGTGATGCGCGCAATCAAAAATACGTTCGATCCGAAAAACATTTTTAATCCCGGAAAAATCTTCAGTGATGGGCGGCGGCACAAGATCGATAATCATTTGCGCGAAAATTTCACGCGCCCACTCGAGCTTCCATTCCAGCCGGTGCTTGCCTTTGCGTTCAAGGACCACTCGTTCATCGGCAATCTCGAGCAATGCAATGGCTGCGCCGGTTGCCGTAAGGACACCCCGATTATGTGCCCGACGTTCATCGCAACGGGCGAAGAAGTCATGTCCACCCGTGGGCGCGCCAACATCATCCGGGCGGCGCTCGAACTGCGCGTGAACGGACATGATCCTCTGAAATCCGAAGAGCTCGATGCCGCACTAAGCAATTGTCTCTCCTGCAAAGGATGCACGCCGGAATGCCCGTCGAACGTGAACCTTGCGCTGTTGAAAGCGGAGCTGATGTACGCACGGCACCAGCGCGACGGCTTGCCTTTTCGCGAGCGAATTTTCAGCGATGTTGATTTGTTAGGCCGCATCGGCTGCGCGTTGCCTTCGTTCGCAAATACGATTGTCGATCTTAAACCGGTGCGAGCGGTGATGGAGAAAACAATTGGGCTTTCAGCGAAACGCTCTTTGCCACGTTACACGAGTGAACGGTTCGATCGTTGGTTCGCGCGACATTCGGTAACCGGGGTCGCTGACTCCAGCACCGCGATCAACGATCGCGGCTACAACCGTGGCAAAGTGATTCTTTGGGACGACACGTTTGTGCGTTATCACGAGCCGCACATCGGAATTGCTGCGGTCAAGGTGTTGGAAGCGCTTGGGTTTGATGTGTCGCTCGGAAAAAAACGACGATGCTGCGGACGGCCGGCGTTCAGTCAGGGAAATCTCGATGCCGCTGCAAAGCTCGGAAAACACAATGTCGATCTTCTGAATTCGACAAACGCCGGTCCAGCTCGGGCTGGTTCGACGCCAATTCTTTTTCTCGAGCCATCATGTTACTCGATGTTCGTTGAAGATTATTGCGAGCTAAAGATCAACAACGCAGACAATGTGGCGAAGCGGTGCTTCCTATTTGAAAAATTTGTCGATGATTTACTGGCGCAAGAACCAGACGCGCTTCGATTCGACACTCGGCCGGCGACGGTTGCGATCCATCCGCATTGCCACGCGAAGTCGCTCATGAATCCGGCCTTCATGGCGCGGCTGGTGGAGCGGTTGCCTGGACGAAAAGCGCAGTTGCTCGACACTGGTTGCTGCGGCATGGCCGGCGCCTTCGGCGCACTCTCGGAGAAATACGACCTTTCGATTCAGGTTGCCGCAGATTTACTCGACAAGATCGACAAACAACATCCGGACGTCGTTGTCGCCTCAGGGACAAGTTGCCGCCATCAGATTAGCGATCTAACGAGCGCGCGTCCGAAGCACATGGCCGAATTAATCGCGGAAGCGATCACGTAACTACGTTTTCGGGGGAGCGGGCGGTGCTGGAGTTGTGCCTGGCTTTGCGGCTTCACCCGGTTTTGGCGGCGCGGCGCCTGCGGGTGCGCCGCCGGAAAGCTCGGCATCCGCCGGAACTCCCAGCAGGTCGGGCTCAGTGAATGATTCTGGATGGTTGGCCAGCTCTTTGCGTAAGGCGGCAATTTGTTCGCCCGTAACTGCGCTCGCACTGTTCCCCCACTCACTCCGCTCATACGTGAGGACATCGGCGATTTTTTGGTCGGTCAATGTTTTGTCCCAGGGTTGCATCACAGCGCTGCCAAATTTCTGGCCTTTCACCGTGACTGGGCCTTGCAGACCTTTGAGGACAATCATCGCCGGCCGACGTGAGCCGCCGGTTGTAAACTCTGAGCCCGCCAGCGGAGGATATTGACCGGGGACACCGAGACCGTTGGCTTGATGACATGTCTGACAATTTGCGGCAAAAATCTTTTTGCCCCGATCGCGCGGCGAAAGTTCCGCGACCTGTTGTGCGCCCTGGGGTCCGGCAGCTTTTTTCATCGCCTGTGGCTCGCCACCGTAGGGGTCAAGCGCCTCACCACTAAAGTTTCCGGAGTAGCGACCGAGATAGGCACCGCCGAAAAACACTGCCAGCCCGTAAACTGCGATTAACCAAATTGAGAGCGGTTCGGCGCCGACGCGAGGCTCCCGTTTTTCGCGCTGAACGGCGGCATGCACCTGCTGCACATCTGCCTGTTCCCCGTAATCCATTCCCTGGCCAACGTGCGATGACGGTTTCGAAGTTTCCTCGTTCATTGCGTTCTCATCTTCCCAGCGCAGGTGGCGACGATGCTGCTGCCGGGGCAGCTGATCTGACTCCTTTCAGGGGATGCGATTGATTGAGCGACATCAAATAGGCGACGAGACATTTCGCGTCATAAGTCGGAACGATCTCCCAACCTTCTGCCGGCGCCTGGGAGCCGGTAAGCTTTAAGGCATCGGCCGAAGGCGCATCACTGATCCGGCGCATTTGATAAAGAAAACGATATGCCGGCATGTTCGAGTCGACGTTGATACTGCGCGGCGAATAAAGATGCACATGCTGCCACGCAGCGGAGTACATCGGCGGTTCGCCGGTCGTCTGCACTGGCCGTGCTCCCGCTGCCGGCGTCCCGGGCAACCCAGAGGTCGTCCCTCCAGGACTCGCATTTGCGATTGCTGACGGAGACGGCGAAGCGAGAGGCGCCTTTGGAGCCGGGCCAGCCGGCGCCTTTGGCGGAGGCGAACTTGGAGAAGCCCCTGGCGAGGTTGCAGGAGAACCCGCTGGCGGGCTTGGTGATGCCGCCGGACTTGCCTTTGCCACGGCTGAGGGAGATGGCGAAGCTGGCGATGCCCTCGGACTCGGAGCTGCTGACGCACTTGGCGCTGGCGAAGCGGAAGGCGCTGCTGGCGATCCGGCGGCTGCCGGAGGGGAACCCGCTGGCGGAGGCGATGTAGTTGCTTTGGGAGCTGGTCCGCCGAGCGGTGGCGAACCGGCTTTTGCTGGAGCAGTTGGCTTTGCGCCAGACGGAGCAGCATTCGGTGGCAGCGGTGCAGCGGCGGCGCCTCCCTGAGGCGCAGGCGAAGCTGCAGGACTTACAGCTCCGGCGGGCGGAACGTTTTCCTGTTCCGCCGGCGCGCGCGCACCGATATTCGAAAGATCCTGGCCCATACGCATTTTCCCGAGGAATGTTGGCCGCTCAAAAATATAATCGCGCGGTGCGCTGCGGCGGTCGCCCCATTTGCGCTCGATGTCGTCGGCCGCGTAATCGGCACGTACTTGCTGGCTATGACAATAGATGCAGCCGTTCGCAGCATAAACGCGCGCGCCGCGTTCGACCATTCCAGATTGCGGCTGGGGGTAAACATCGGTGCCATCCTCTTCCATTTGCGGATCGAGATGTCCGATTTGCCAATTAGGGATCATCGTCAATCCCACCCATGAGAAAGCGAACGTGCCGAAAATTCCGAGAAAAAGCGGGGCGAGTCCTTTCATAAATGTGCTTCAGAACCCTCTGCCTCCACTGGATTGAGGAATGTCGGAACGGTCGATGTTCGACCTAATCCCAAAAGCATTAGCCCGAAATGATAGGCGAAGATAAAATGTGAAGCGGTGAGCAACAGGCCCGACAGGCTTCGCCCGCGAAGATACGGAAGCACGGTTTCCGTGGTCTCGCTGAAAGCTAACGAGGGGTTTTCCATATTTTCGCCTTGGAGGAAACCGCCGGCAAGCAGCATGAGCGTCATCAGCCCGATGCCATAGACTGATGCCCAGAAGTGCAATTTGATCAGCGACGCGTAGCGCCACTCGCGCCCAACCAATCGCGGCACGATGTAGTACATCGAGCCGAAAATGACCATAGTGAAAAACGCGTAAAGCCCGAGATGCGAATAGGCGATGCTCGCTTGCGTGAAGTTTACGTAGCGCGCTACAGAGCGGAGTGAAATGAGCACGCCGACCACACTAAAGACGGTATAAGAAATCGCGCCGAATACGGTGAAGCGCAGTGTTGGACTGTAGCGCAAGAGCGGGAAGTAACCCTGCATCGTCATGTGATGATTGAGTCCAACGGTGGCGACGGGGATCATTGTGAGGATGGTGGCAGCAATGCTGGCTGTGACCATCCACGCCGGAAAAGGTCCGTCGACGAGTCGCTGCATTCCGGTCCAGCTTGAGAAAAGCGCGTAAGTCCAAAAGCCGATAGTCGCCAGATGATAACTGTAAACCGGGCGTCCGATTACTTTGGGGATCATGTAATAGGCGGTGCCGAGGCCGATCGCGCCGAACCAGAGAAAGAGCAGATTATTTGCGTACCACCAGCCCACTGCCGATTGCAAGACTCCCTGGACCGGCACGACGAAGAGCATCAACTGCCCGGCCGCGTAGAGCCATGGAAACCAGAGAAACGCGCCGAGCAAATACCATTGCGTAATGTAAATCTGTTCGCCGCGCCGAAAGCGAAACATTAGCACCGCCCACGAAACAATGAGTGTATAGGCGACGAAAAGAATGATCGCGGCGTAGTGCGGAAACTCGAGCCATTGATAACCCGTGCTGTCGCCGAGGAGGATCCCGCCCACGCCCAACAAAACGCCCAGATTCCAAAATCCAGCGCCCGCGACCAGCAGGAGCGGATGTCGCAGGACGGTCCGGCACAGTCGCGCCATCAGCCAAATTGCGGTGCCCATCCCGGCCATCGATGCCCAGCCGTAGACCATCACGTTCATATGCGCGGGTCGCACACGGCCCCACGTCAGGAAACTGATGTCTGAAAACAGATCCGGCGAATGCAGCTTGAATGAAACAAAACCAGCCAACAGCGTGCCGATGATTAGCCACGCCATCGCCGACGTGTAAAACATCAGGACCGGTACGCGCGTTGACGCGTCAATCAGAGCGCGCTCCACCTGCTCCGCGTCGGCCGCGGCGGCAGAAACGGACGGTTCTTTTAGTGGAATGCCGGCGGCGTTCATGGAGTTTTGGACGGGACTGGTGAGGGAGATCCCGACGATGATTGCGGAGGTTGCGGGGAAGGCGAAGCGGGAGCTCGGGTTGAAGGCGATGCAGCTGGCTGCGCCGGGCTCGTTTGCGGAGAAGCCCCGGGAGAAGGTGAAGCGGGAGCGGGACTCGCCGGAGCGGCTGCGGCCTGAGGTTCCGGCGTGGCGATCGGCCCAGCCGGCACGGGTTTTTGCTGCGCCAGTTCGGCAACGGTTAATTCCATTGCGCGATCAATCGGGATATGAGCGGTGCCTTTGTTCTTGTCGATCCAACCGTAGGTGGTGAGCGTCTTGGTCGCCTCATCGCGAGTGGTTTTCAAAGTTTCCACGCGTTTTTTCGCCCGCGTTTCCTCGTAAGCGCTGCCGCGCGGCGCAGGGCCAATGATGGCGAGGACGATTATGCCGAAAAGCGCAAAAAGGAGCACGATCCCAACCCAGGTAGACAACGGAGCGCGTGACTGGGCAACTTGGCGAAGAGATTCCGCGTCAGGCATTTTCAGTTCGTCAATTTCAGAGATTCAATCAAGCGCGGATCGCGAATGGGAAAGAGAGAGGTCCTCGGCACGACCCGCAAATAAACGAAACCGAGGGTTGCCCCGACAGC
>Ga0209156_10002111_pt1 | contig 15801 bp, 6 predicted proteins | sample GraSoiAngelo_124_FD_185881 | JGI IMG/M metagenome (GOLD analysis project Ga0209156, IMG submission 185881) | Grasslands soil microbial communities from the Angelo Coastal Reserve, California, USA - 14_0927_05_20cm (SPAdes) (version 2) | ecosystem: Environmental > Terrestrial > Soil > Grasslands ...
GGCGACCTCGCGGATTGGAGTCACGTCGCGGAACCGTCCATTATTTAGCCAGTGATTTCGCTCGAACTCTTTTTGGTAAGTGAAAGCACTCAGTAATGTCAGGCCGTGCGAGACACGTTTTTCGACTTTGACAAGCAGTGCGTCCCAACGAGAACTCGCGCCTGGATTTGTGAACTCGGTTACGCCGTTGAATTCAGGAAAAGGCCCGCGCATTAAATTCCACGCCTGAATTTTCGATGACGAACCAAGGCTGCTGTTTTTCGGCAGCACGCCATAGAAGGGATTAGGAACCAACTGATTGCACAGATTGTTGTTGACCTGACATGCGGCTTGCTGGTCGTTGCTGATGACATCCCACTGCTCCGGCATGGTCATTCTGCTGGTGTAGTTTCCGCTGTAGGCCACGTCCAGAAGAATGCTTCCGGGTAACGCCTGCTGAATGCCGACGATCCACTGCTGAGAAAATGGAATGCGGCGCGTACGCCAGTCGTAGCCCACGCCATTGCCGATGTTGGTTAGCAATCCTAGCGATGCTCCGGTCGGAGAAAGGACCCCGTTCGGATATGGTGTGCCGGTGCTAAAAGCGTTCGACGGAGTAAGTCCACCGTCGAGGGAGCTGATGTATCCGGTGTTCTGCGTAAAGCCGCTGCGCGTGTCATGCTGATTCTGGATGGCGTAATACTGCCCATAGCCTACTCGAATGACAGTGCGCGGGCGCAGAGCGTAGGCGATGCCGAAGCGCGGTTGCCACTGCGTATAGTAGTTGTTGTACGGAGCACGAGGACCACTCACACCAGCAAACAGAAGTCCACCGTTTACGGTGGCAGGTGGTGTGACTCCCGCTGCTTTCCATTCTGCTTGATTGGTTGCGTTTGCGAGATTCGCTTGGTAAGTCGGATCATTCGTGATTGGGTTCGTACACGTCCAACAAAATCCCGCATTGATGCGATTGAAACGTTCGCTTGGCGATGTCTGTACGTCCCACCGCAAGCCCATGTTGAACGTGACTTTGCTGGTAGCGCGGAAATCATCTTGTAGAAACAACGCGTAGTATTTCCACGTCTCGAACTGTGTTTGGTTCCAATCGACGCTGCCGGAATTCGGGTCACCCAACGCAAGGCTGGCGAATGGGAAGCCGTCACTTGTGACGGTTGCTCCGCAGCCGGGACAATGACCACGAGTAAACGGATCGTCTTGCGTGAACCCCGTTCCAAAACTAAATTGCCCGAGCGGTCTGCCAACGCCCTGGTCGGCATATTGGATGTCCTCGAATTCGCCGCCGAAGTGGACGTTGTTACGCCCCATGATGTGCATGGCTATGGGCCGCAGGTCGTAGGCGTTCGTGGCTTGTTCACTGATGTTGTTTCCGATGATCGTCTGATAGCCGCTGACTTGAATTTGTGGAGCGATACTGAGGCTCGTAGTAGGAATCTTTGGCATATTCAAACCGAGTGATTGGGCAGTGATCGGTTTAGCCAAACCCGCAACCATAGGTCCCTCGGGAAAATCTTGGTGAAACCGCCCGAACGATCCTTGTACATCGACTACCCAGACCGGAGAAAATACGTGTGTGAGGTCAAGCACCGTGGTAGTGAAGTCGCGCTCGGAATCAATGTTTCCGGTAGCGATGGGGTAAGGAAATCCCGATGAGTTGCGATGCTCGTGGCCGCGCTGCCAAGCCCAGAGACCATAGAGTCGCGTCTTTTCGTTGAAGTTGTAATCGACGCGGACCATCGGCTGGTAATAGCGGTAACGCCCCTCGGCAAGCCCTCCGGTCTGAATATAATTGTTCAGCAAACCGGAGACGGTCGGAGCGGGATATAGCTTCATAATTGCCAACCCACTAGGATTGACGCGGCTGAGGATGCCAGTGGGAAGCGGAGAGTTCGGGCCGGGGATGACATCGTTAGGAAAAGGAGTACGCGCATAGGTCTGCCCGTTTACGCAGTTGTCAGACGCGGTGCAAAGATGCGTAGTGAGGGGATCATAGACGAGGTATCCGGTCCCCGAGAAATCCACGCTGCCATCCGGGAGGATTTTTACGGAATCAGGAAGCGTGCTGGTTACAACCGGGAACGGAACGATCTCGTGATAGCCCTCGAAGCTGCCAAAGAAAAACGCTTTGTTGCGGTAGAGCGGTCCTCCAATTGTGCCGCCGTACTGATTGGTGATCTGCAATCCTTTTGGAGCGCCCACCATATTATTCGTGAAGGTGTTGGCGTTGAACGCCGAGTTGACGTAGTAATCGAAAAGCGTGCCGTGAAAATCGTTGGTCCCCGCCTTGAGGGTGGTGTTGACGATCCCACCGCCTGTGCGACCGTACTCTGCATCAAGGGCGGGGCAAACAATTTTGAATTCCTGCACTGCATCCTGATTGGGAGACATGAACCAACCGCCTGCCCACCCGTCAGCCTCATCGGTAATCGCGGGTGAGCCGTTCAGTAGGAATTGGTTGTAGCTGGTCCATCCCCCGCACATCGAGTAATTGTTATTAGCGTCCCATCCTCGCGTGCCGGAATAGCCGCTGGACCCGAATTGTGTTTGCAGAAACATCACGCCCGGGGTCAGTTGCATCAGCATGTAGACCTGCCGACCGTTCAAAGGTAGGTTCTGTACTTGTTCGACGTCCATTAGGGTGCCGCCAGAAGCATCCGCTGTATTCACGATCTCGGGGGCGCTGGTGACGGCAACCTCCTGCTGTACGCTGCCCAACTCAAGCGTGAAGTCCAGCTCCCGTTTTTCGGCCACGTTCAAAGGAACAGTGGTCCGTACAGATCGGCGGAAGCTCGCCGCTTCAACTGTAACTTGGTATTCGCCGGGAATGAGGTAGGGGATCGCGTAGAAACCTTCGTCGTTTGTGGTGACCGAGTACGCCTGCCCCGAGTCTTTCTTGACGGCTTTCACCCTCGCTTTGGGAACGGCCCCTTCGCTCGGGTCCTTCACGATGCCCGAAAGCGTTGCACGGAATTCCTGGGCAGGCAAAAGCATCGCGCTTGAGAGTAAAAACACAGCCAGACTACCAATAAGAGGAAAACGACCAACTCGCATTTGGAACCTCCGTTAATGACTGGGCTCCACGTCCGGGGCAAGAGGCGTGGTTACTGCAAGGCCTACCGGGGGACAGGACCTACCGAGGAATTGCCTTTTTTTCTTTTCGTTTGTACGAACCTCCTTCGGGGACACTTCTGGGGGACGACCAAGCCTCTATGTCAATAGGGTAATGCCAGACATTAAAATAACTACCCTAGTGTGAAAACTCTATTGCGAGCATCTGGCGAAAGCCTCGTAACACACTCCGGTGTGCAAAATCTTGGACGTGTATACCGAGAGATGGCCCGATGCACAATCAGGTGAATCCCTGCATTCGCCGGCCGGTGCTCCATCTCTACGCTCCCGCTGCCTTCACCATTTGCAGTGCGAAAATCTTGGTTCGATCTATCTTTTGGAGCAGTCGAAAACCGGAGTGGGGGTAAATGGGAAGCGGGTCCGGGCCGCGAGTCCTTACTTCCCGCAGCGCGCGCAGGCTTCAATCTCGACGAGGGGCATTGGTAGTCCCAGCGTGTCTCGTAAGTTGTCTTTTAGGGCCTGCGGCCCGCGAAACCTCATGAAAGCCGTGCAGCGTAACGGCCCATTCCCAGCGCTAAGTCCTTTGTTTTCAGGTCGGCTGTGGTTGCGACGATGCGTCTTTCGAAATCGACATAGCCGCGATCCATCACGTAGTACGAACCCGCCTCGGGAGTGAACTGGTCGAGAATATTGACGTCGTGCGTTTTCCCTTCTGTAATGCAGTAAACGTGGGGATGCTGCCATGCAGGTCCAGCAGCGTATGCATCTTGACCGCCGCTTTGTGCCGGCGAAATCGTGCCCAGGGAAACAGCGACAGGCAGAGGTCGATGGTCGTGGAATCCAAGGCATACAGGTTTTGATCCAACTCCACGCCCAAGGGATCGTCGGCATACAGAGGGCGCGCGATACCGATAAGAACCTGAGCGAAGTCGGCATAGATTCGCCAGTCGCGCAACCCTCTATATGCTATATAAGAGGCCTTCAAAAGGGAAAAACTCAACGCCTTTGGGTTCAATCTCAAGGACCACGCGAGGAGGCGCTCCCATCTAGCAGGTTTGCACTTCCACAGGTGGCACGCAGACTCTCCGCTCCCCCCAATGCCTCTTGACAATGTAGGAAGAATTCTTGGTACTAGGACATTTCTTCGATAGTGTGCGAGCCACGTCGGTCGAGAGACCAAACACGGGGGAGTCAGGTTTGAAACATGACGGCGCACTGGTTGGAGCAGTGGCCATCACGCGTGGGTTAGCACTTCAGTTGTAGAACGGAGCAGTACATGCACTTTAATTGAGCCCGAGCGATTAATTACAAGCGATAAATGTTTTATATAGCTATTTTGTACGCTCTGAATATAGCGTCCCTATACTCCAAGAACCCGGAATAAAGCGACTCGTTAAGCGGAACTATATAAAGATTGCGTGTAACGCAATATTGAGCTAGCCTCCTTGCCAATGTGAGGGGGGTGCCGGGTGAGCTTTGGATTATTTCCGAGCCGATTCTCTCCAATCTCCAATGTTGATAAATTTGAGGAGGTCTTTATGCGCCGCGTAAGGATGCTTTTGGGATTCGTAGTGCTGCTCGTCTTTGTTATTGTGTCGATCGCCGTTTCGCTCTCTGCACAAACGGCGTCAACGTCAACAGTGACGGGTACAGTCTCCGATAAGACGGGAGCTACGGTTCCGAATGCCAGGGTCGACTTGGAAGATGTGGACACCAAAGCGAAGACCTCGGTCACCACGGGAAGCGACGGTGGTTATACCTTTCCTTCCGTGCGTCCAGGAAATTACAGCATCACGGTTTCAGGTAAAGGCTTCCGGCAGTCGGTGGTGACCGGCGTTAGAGTTGAAGTCGGAAAATCGGCCCTGGTTAATGTGAGTTTGGAAGTTGGCGGAATGACGGAAACGGTGGAGGTGTCAGCCACCGGGCTCCAACTGCAGACCCTAGACGCCACTATGGGCAACGTGCTGGATTCGAATCTCTTGTCGCAATTGCCGACGCTGAGCCGTGACGCAACATCCTTGCTGCTGTTACAACCAATGGCGATTCCCGGCTTCAACGGGCCTGGAGGAAGCGGCGAAGGAAACCTTAGCGGCGGATCAGTTGCAGGGGCGCGCGCTGATCAAAATACGTTCATGATTGATGGCGGCGACGCGACCAGCAATATGGAAGGTGGCGGCGGATATAACTCAGGCTTCGTGGCCACGCCGCGCGCTGTGGTTCCCACTCCCGTGGAGAGCCTCGAAGAGTTTCGCGTGGCGACGAACAACGCGGGCACCGATTTCACGCGCTCAGCGGGCGCTGAAGTGCAAATGGTTACGAAAAGAGGCACGAATAGTTGGCACGGTGCCGGCTACTGGTACCACCAGAATGATGAATTGAATGCCAACAACTGGTTCCGAAACAATGGTTTCGGAAACGGTACTCCGATTGAAAACCCCGAATGGCGGGACAACCGCTACGGGGGGAAGATCGGCGGACCGATCTGGAAGAACCGCACTTTCTTCTTCTTGCACGAAGAAGAGCGCCATTTCTTCACCCAAGCGGTGTTCTCCCGGTTGGTTCCCACCGCAGCCTTGAGGGCTGGTATTCTTGAATTCAAGGACGCTAGCGGCAACATCATCCCTTACAACTTAAACGCCGTCCCCACGGTTGATCCTGGCGCGTTCGCGGGTGACCCAAACACCGGCCAGACTATTCCTTGTAGTGGACTCGATCCGCGCTTCTCCTGCGGTTCTTCGGGAGCGGCAGGGCTCGGCGTTAACGTTAGCCCGGCGATAGCGGCAACCTGGGCGACCATGCCGCTGCCTAACGATTTTTCCGGTGGGGATGGCTTGCGGACCGCAAACTTTACCGCGCCTGAGGCCAACACATCCAACGAGCACTTCGGCGTGCTGCGCTTGGATCACAAAATAAACGATAAGTGGGATTTCATGGCCTCCTATCGTTACAGCGTATCTGCCATCCAACCCCCAAATATCCAGGAGGACATTAGCGGTACAGCCCCCGGCTGCCAGAAGGGCGTGGCGTGCGCTCTTGCCAGCCGGCCTCTGCAGCCGCGATTCCTCGTCGGAGGGTTGACGGGGCGGATCACCCCAAATCTGGTGAACGACTTCCATTTCGATTGGCTGCGCCACTGGTGGTCCTGGATCGCGCCGGGCGCGAGGATTCCGGTGATCCCCAATTCGTTGAGCGACACTGCTCTGCAGATTTGGCGGGAGAGCAGAACTGACGGTATGGTCCCGATCAACGTGAACACACAGCAAGCGCGTCAGCGCGTGTGGAATGGCCAGGATTACACCTGGACCGATAACTTGAGCTGGATAAAGGGCAAGCACGCATTTAGTTTTGGGGGGCGGGTTCAAATCGAGCATTTCTTACATGTTCGCGATGACAAGGTGACCGGAGGCATATCCACGCCTCTCTACTTTGTGGCAAAAGGTGGCAACTTCAACGACATTGGAGGAATTTCCGTTCCCGCTGCGGTTAGCGAATCGACAACCTTTAAGCGCGCCTATATTTCTGTGCTCGGCTTGGTGGACTCTGCCACTCAGGTGTTGACGCGCGATGGTAGCCTGAATCCCCAGCCACCGCTGACCAACATCGTCCAAAAGGAGAATGTCGACGCCTACGAAATCTACGCTGGCGACACGTGGCGTCCGACGTCTTCGCTGACACTCACTTTCGGGCTGACTTGGGGCGTGCAGATGCCTCCCTACGACCCGACCGGCAAGACGGCAATGATGATCGATGTCAGCACTGGGAAGCCGATTGATTCGGAGTCGTACTTGAAGGCGAAGAGCGCGGCCGCTCTGAACGGTGATGTGTTTAATCCCACTATAGGCTATGTGCCAATCAAGGCCACAGGGCGTAAGTATCCTTATAACCCGGATTATTCGAACTTCGGTCCGCGCTTGGCGACTGCCTGGAACCCGTCCTTCGCGGACGGCTTTCTTGGGAATTTATTCGGAAACAAGAAGTCGGTGGTCCGCGCCGGATGGTCGCGTGCCTTTGACCGCATTAACGGTGTCGGGATTGTGCTCACTCCGGCGCTTGGAATCGGTTTTGGTGATCTCTCGGTTTGCAGGGCACCAGACACTGCGGGTGTATGCGGAAACGGCGGCGATCCCACGAGCAATTTCCGAATCGGGGTTGACGGAAACCACGTCACCGTCCCGGCGCTGCCAACTCTCAGCGGCGGGGTCATCATTCCGGGTTTGGGGTGTCCGGGTGGAGGAACGTTATGCCCGGCGAACGCCAACAGCGTATTCGAGAACAGCGACTCTCGTCTTGATCCGAAGAATCGCATCGGAAGCGCGGATATGATCGACTTCAGCATTCAGCGCGAATTGCCCGGGAAAATGTTGCTCGAAGTCGGCTATGTCGGCCGCTTCGCGCGAAATCTGTTTCTCAACATCGACCTAAACCACATCCCTTATATGTTTACCCCCAAGGGGACGAACCAGAGCTTTGCGCAGGCCTTCGACAAGGTCGCGGCGCAACTCCAGGCCGGTACTTCCACCAGGGCGGTCACCGCTCAGCCAGCGTTAGAAGCCCTGCTAGGGGGATTGAGTAGCCCCTTGTGCAGTGGCAGTGCGAGTGTATGGGGTGCTGCGCAGGCGCCCTTCGCTTCTTGCACGGCTGCTGCTGCCGAGTTTGACTCTCAAAACGGCAATCCATACTGGCCATCTCACGGCGCTGGAGCTTTGTGGAACCTGATCGAACCCAGCTTCGTGACTGGACCGATGGTGTTGGGCAACACGCAAGTGGCGGGAATCGACTGGAACACAAACGAGGGTCACTCAAACTACAACGCTGCCTTCGTGACGCTCCGAAAGGCCGCCTCGCATGGGCTGACGTTCGACTTGAACTATACTTTCGCGCACTCACTCGACAACCTGGGGCTCACCCAGGAGAACACTTGTGCGGTAACCGATGCGTTTTTTGTCAACCGGTCATATGCGCCATCGCTGTTCGACCGCCGGCATACCTTCAACATGCTCGTCACTTATGACTTGCCGCTCGGTAAGGGGAAGCGTTGGGCCGGTGGCACATTCGCTGACAAGGTGCTAGGCGGCTGGAACGTTTCCGGAGTATACACCGCGGCAAGCGGACTACCTTTATTCCTGGAGGATAGTAACGCGTGTGCCTCGGAGTTCGGCTCGACGCCCTTCAACGCAGCTCCCATTGGATTGTTGCGCGCCTCGTCGGGCTCGATCGGCACTTCCCGCCATAACAATCCGACAATCGGTACTTTGGGGACAAACAGCTCACCAGGGGGTGTCCCGAATGCCTTCGGCAACCCTGACGCGATAGCAGCTCAATTTCGCTACCCAACCTTCGACGATAAGCGCCTGGGCTTTGGTGCCATTCGCGGCCTGTTCCGGTGGAACGTGGACCTCGCACTGGCGAAGCGGACCCAAATCACGGAGCGGCTATCTACGCGCTTCGACGTCCAATTCGTTAACGCCTTCAACCATCCTATGTTTAGTGGCAGTCAGTATTTTTCGTTTGAGCCGGGCGCGGATATAGCGTCCCCGCAAAACTTCGGTGTTATGAGCAGCCAATTCAATACACCGCGATACATTCAGATGGGCCTGCGGTTCGACTTCTAAACTGGACCACAACCGTCGGTATCACAGGGGCCGGGACAAAAAGCCCGGCCCCTTTTTCTGCTTGGGCTGGTGGCAGATTGTCGGTGGGGCTCTTACAATGGGGTGGGAGACTTACGCGGTTGTTGTGAAATGTTAACTCGCAAACCCAGACCAAACCGTACGCGGCGCGACTTCCTTAGATCCTCTTTTGTGGCTGGCGGCGCTCTTCTGGTCGGGTTTGACAAGCTCCCGACGCTGGCCGCCAAGATACAGGCCCGAACGGATGCGTTCGACGGAGGCAAACACCTGGGGAACCTGGATTTTGCTGGCGAGAGCCGCGCGCCACTTGACACGCTCCTTGGATCAGAGCTTGACGCCCGGCTGTATTCGGATCTCTCTACACTGACCCCTGAAGAGCCCATTCCTCCGATTGAGAGATTCTACGTTCGTACTGGCGCTTCCCATTTGCTGGATAGCGAGAAAGGATGGCAGATCCGGCTGGGCGGCCTGGTCGACAAAACGGTAACCCTTAGCTTGGAGGATTTAAGGAAAGGCGCGAGGCCCGCTGGCCTGCATCTGATGGAATGCTCGGGTAACACACGCGCGACCCGATTCGGAATGATCAGCGTTGCTGACTGGAGCGGCGCGCCCATCTCCGACCTCTTGGAGTTGTGCAAATCCAAACCGCAAGCGACCAGAGTCGTAGTCTCCGGTTTCGATACCTATTCTGCCAGCTCCGCCACCTCTCGTCCCGGTGCGGATTGGGTCTTCACAGTCGAGCAACTCAAGACTTCCAAGGCCTTTCTGGTCACGGAGATGAACGGGCAGCCACTGAACAAAGACCACGGCGCGCCAGTCCGGCTGGTTGTGCCCGGCTGGTATGGCTGCGCTTCGATAAAGTGGGTAAACGCCATCACACTTGTCGATGAGAATTTCTTGGCGACATCGCAGATGCAAGAATTTGCCGCGCGAACACATCAGCAAGGGATACCAAAACTTGCGAGAGATTACCGTCCGGCGATCATTGACCAGGCGGCTATGCCAATTCGCGTCGAAAAGTGGTTGGTGGATGGCAGAATCAAGTATCACGTTGTTGGAATTCTGTGGGGAGGGTCGCGTTTGGTGAAGGCTCTGGAAATACGCTTTAATCCGGAAGAGAACTACGTCCGAGTGGACCATTTTTCGCAAACAGAAAATGATCCCTGGAGCCTTTGGTCGCAAGCGTGGACACCTACAACTGTGGGAACCTATTTGATCCGGCTGCGGGTCGCCGATCCGCTGGTGGAAACGAAGCGACTCGATTCCGGATACTACGTTCGTTCTGTCGAGGTGACCGAAATTTGAGAGTGAATTTGCAGGAGAAGGACGTTAACCAGCAATCTCGCAAAAAAAGGACCTCAGCGCACGATGACGTCTGGAATAGTGACGTATGGTTGCTCGTGACGCGACTGGCTATCATGCAGGCGTGTTTGTTGGCAGTATGGGTAGCACCGATCCTGGCACAGCACGAGGGCCACGAAGGACAAGGAGTTGTCGGATGGGTGCCGCAAGAGGTTCTCGAGCGACCGCTCCCACTTCGGCACGACATTGGCAATCTCCATGAAAAAGTGACGACGCCCTCCGCGGAAGCTCAAGCGTTTTATGATCAGGGGCTAAACTATCTTGCTTCGTACGTGTGGATCGAAGCGGCGCGCTCCTTTCACCAAGCGTTGCGACTGGATCCATCCTTATCCCCCGCCTATGTCGGACTATGCGATGTTTATGTGCAGTTGCAAGACGTACCGGCTGCGCGAGCAGCATTGGAGAAAGCACAATCGCTCTCCGGCAAGATAACCGGGGCCGAACGGCAGCGTATGGAGATCCGTGCCCGCCTCGTGGATTTCCTCGAAGACAAGCAGAACCTCGACAAATTCGTCGCCTACCGTAAAGCCATTTACGACGCTTTGATGGCGAGCCCTAGCGACCCAGGTCTTTGGATTTTGCGGGGTTTTGCCGATGAAGGACCGGGAGCGGGACACGGTCAGACCGGGGATCTGGATTCCATCGCCTTCTATCAAACCGCCCTGGTGGTTTCTCCCAATAATTCCGCTGCGCATCATTATTTGGCTCATTCCTACGAGAACATCGGCCGCACCGATGAGGCGCTGTACCACAGCGAGGCATATTTGCGCGTATCCTCTTCGATTCCCCACGCACATCACATGCGCGGACATGAACTTCGCCGGGCGGGGCGCATTGAGGATGCCGTCGAAGAGTTTCGAAAAGCGAACGACCTGGAGAGTGCCTACTATCGTGCCGAGCACATTCCTGCAGAGTACGACTGGCACCGTCCTCATAATCTCAGCCTCCTGGCGATGTGTTACCAGTTGCTGGGACAAATGAAAGCCGCGGAGCAACTGCTCCGTGAATCGTTTTCCCTGCCGGCGCACGGTGAACTTGCGGAGTTCGGCCACAAGCAGTGGCCGGAGTTTCTGCTGGCCCGAGGGCGCGCTCAAGAGGCATACGAGCAATCGAAGATTCTCGTGCAGAGCCCCTCGATGATGGCGCGATTTGCAGGACATGCGTTGATGGGCCGCGCCTTGGTGGCTTTGAATCGCGTCGATGATGCCGAGACGGAGTTAGCTTTGGCGCGTGATGCGCTGGTTTTGGTTACAGTAACCGAAGCCGATCGGTTGCGGCCCTATGCAGAGACCTTGCGGGCTGAGATTCTGCTCTCAAAAAAAAAGTCTGCCGAAGGCGTCACCTTGATGAAGGAAATCGAGGAGCAGCTTCGCGCGTCGCCCGGGCCTGATGCGCGAAGCCAAGCGCTAATCCAGCTTGATTCAATCGCGCGCGGGGCTCGCGAGACCGAGGAATGGCCTTTGGCCGAGTTCACTGCGCGGGAAATGATCCAGCAGGAACCGAGCTACGCTGGCGGCTACTACGCCCTTGGGTTAGTGTCCGAACACCTAGGCGATTCTGTCGCCGCGAGCCAGGACTTTGCCATCGCAGAAAGACTGTGGAGTGACGCCGATAAGGATCTGCCTGAACTACACAGCGTTCGCCAAAAACTCGTGCTGAACGAATCGGAACTTCACCAGACCCGGCAGGAATTACTGGAACGCTTGCAAGAACGCGGGGGACCGGCGATTTTACTGCAACCAGGCAAGGTCCATGTCGCCTCCGACCCGGCCCGGCTTCGCGGAAGTCCGCAGGCGCCCGTAATGATTGTTGAATTTTCCGATTTCCAGTGTCCGTTTTGCAGGAAAGTTCAGAGCGCCCTGAAGAACCTACTCGAAACATACCAGGGGCAGGTCAGCCTGGCATACCGAGACTTTCCGCTACGCGGGATGCATTCGCAGGCGGAGTTGGCTGCCGAAGCTTCGCGTTGCGCCGTCGAGCAAGGGAAATTTTGGGAGTATCATGACCTCTTGTTCGGGAATCCCGATAAACTCAACCGATCGGGCGTAGCGGGAATGGCTCAAAGTCTGGGCCTCGACGAAAAGCAGTTTGACGCTTGCCTAGCCAGTGGCAAATACACGAAACAAATTGAACAGGACCTTCAGGATGGGATTCGCGCCGGCGTCGAAGGCACCCCGGGAATTTTTATAAACGGAATCCTGCTCAGCGGAGCCCAACCAGAAGCTGCGTTCGACAAAATCATACGAGCGGAACTCGCAGCTCCCAAGGAGAAGCGCGGGAGTCCTTAAAACCGCTCACCTATCGAATGCCAGATGCGTTCTGCGCCTGAAGTTGCTGGATGCGCGCCGAGATCTTCAATTCCCGATCCGCGTCAGCCGTTTTGCGCAGGTCTCGGTATACCTGGCCAAGGAAATAGTGTGCCGTGTAGCTGCCGGAATCCATAGCGATTGCGCGTTGCAGGGTTCGTTCAGCTTGCACTAATTGCCTCTTGGCCATGAACACTTTGCCCAGAGCCACGTAAGGCTCCGCGCTGGTCGAGTCCAGCCATATGGAATCCCGCAGTACTCTTTCCGCGTCCTCGTTTCGCTTAAGTCGCCAGTAAGCGTCGCCTAGGCGGTTGAACGCGGGCGCATAGCCGGGATTGATGTCGAGCTCTTGCCGGAATTCTTCCGCGGCTTTCGGATAATCACCGCTGTAGGCGTAGAACTCTCCCAATGTGAAATGGGCGAGCGGCAAGCGTGCTGAAAGCGCCAGAGCCTTGCGCACCTCCTGCTCAGCGATCGGATCGAAGCCCTGACGGAGCAAAATGCGACCCATCATCAAGTGGGATGCCGCGGAGTCGAGCTCCAAACGGTATAGACGCGCAAAAGTTTTTAGCGCCTCTGGGTAGTTCCTATTCAGCGCGTAGCAAAGACCTAGAACATAGATGGCGTCAATATTCTCGTTGGGATGCCAGAGTCGTACCTTTTCCAGCACCGGAATGGCTTGTGCTGGCTTGCCGCTGAAGTAATAGGAGAGCCCTAGTAGTTGCGCAGCATCGCGATCTTCGGAACTTTCACGCAGGGCCTCTTCAAGGTACGCAGCGGCCTCAAAGTAGTCCGCCTGGTAATAATAAGCGGTGCCCAGTTCGTGGCTGATGCCTTTCGTTCCGGGGTGGCTTGCTGCCAGATCTTTAAGATGGACAATTGCTTCCTGGTATTTGTTTTCTTGAATAAGCGAGCGGGCCGTGGCCAGGGCCTGGTCTTCCTGTTGGGCGAGCAGGTTCGCCACAAGTGAAAGCATGAACAGACAGAAAAGAGCCGCAAGCTTAGCGGCAGGCGGCAAACACACACTTTTCGATAAAGGAGCAGTCACGGCTAATCCTTCATCTTTCTTGCTGGTTTCTGCATTGTTCGTCCGGCTGGCTGCCCGGAGCCTTCGACCACAACCGCGATGCTGTCTGCAGGCGGATCCAAATAGCGTTCCACCAGTCCGCTGGGCCAACGGACTTCCAGATATTCAATCTTTCTTATCCTTCCTAAGCCAAAGTGAACACGCATGTCGTTGTTGGAAATATAGCTCGAACCACTACGAACTTCGTCGATCTGCGTGCGAGTAGCGGTCTTGAGCACGAGACGTGCTCCAATGCCACTGCGGTTGGAGTCGGTACCCACAGTCTTGATTTCAATCCAGTGGTTCGGATAGGTAGTGCGGTTGACTAGCAGACTGGGCGCCCGGTTCCGGTTCACAATCACGGCCGACAGCCTGCCATCATTCCAGAGATCGCCAATCGCCAGTCCTCGTGCAGGAGCCGATGTGTTGATGCCCAGCCCTGCCGTCATCGAGATGTCAGTAAACTTGCCATCGCCCTTGTTGTGAAACAGCAACTTTGGTTCGCTATAGTCGATGCCAAGCTTCAGGTCCTCAACCTCCGGATAGACATGGCCGTTCACCAGCAGAAGGTCGGGCCAGCCATCATTGTCAAAATCAAAAAACATGGTGCCCCACCCTAGATATCGGGTACTGGAGCCAAGTCCCGCGGGATACGTCACATCGCTAAAGGTGCCGTCGCCATTATTGTGATAGAGCGTGGGGGTGTCGTCGGAGAAGTTCGTGCGGAACAGATCCAGATTCCCATCGCCATCGTAATCTGCAACCGTGGAACCCATGCCTGCCTGTTCGCGGCCGTCGACGTTGTAGGCCACCCCCGAAAGTATACCCACGTCCGTGAAGGTTCCGTCGCGATTGTTGTGGTAAAGGATGCTCGGTGCGCTGTCACAGGACATGTAGATATCAGGCCAGTCGTCGTTGTCAAAATCAAAGGGTGAAACGCTGAAACAGTATTGGCCCATCGTGCGATCAATGTGTGCGGAAAGCGTGACGTCTTGGAAGCGGCCCTTGCCGAGATTGCGATATAGGATATTTCTGCCGCCAGGCAGGCCTCGCGGCCCACAAAAGACAGCAATGCCCTTCCACAAGCAGCTGGGGTATTTGCCAGGAGGAGCGGCGTGTGCAAGGTCGAAGTTCGCATAATTCGCGACGACCAGATCGAGCTGCCCGTCGCGATCGTAATCCACGAAGGCGCAGCCGCTTCCCCAAGTCTTTCCATCACCAGCGACACCCGCTGCCTCTGCCACCTCTTCGAAAGTGCCCTGGCGGTTGTGGTAGAGCCGGTTTTTTCCGTAGTACGTGACGTAAAGGTCTTCCCAACCGTCGTTGTCGTAGTCGCCGACACACACGCCTTGGCCCCAGCCGCTCGCGACTAGACCAGCCTTCTCTGTTACATCTGTGAATGTGCCATCGTGGTTGTTACGGTAGAGATGACTGGTGGGCGCACTCTTGGCGTCAAAACCGTCAAGCCTGGTGCCATTCACGAGGAATATGTCCGGCCAACCATCGTTATCGTAATCGAGGATGGCTGCTCCAGTGCCGGTGCTCTCTAGAATGTATGTGCTGCTCTTTTTCCCTCCAAATACATTGCTCGCAGAAAGTCCAGCTGTCGAAGCGATATCTATGAAATCTCCGATCATTGGAGGTTTGCTTGTTGCAGAGATCGTCTGCTCACTGTGTGAGTGCCTCGCGGCAAGCTGCAAATCAAGGAAAACAACGAACAGAATCCAGCTTACTCGCACCCACCGTGATCCAATGCGATGGCTTCCTACACGACGTCGGAGATTTTCATGCATGGCGCAGTAATATTTATATCGCGAACACGGTAGAGCAAGCCATTACAACACGGAGTTCGACAGCTTCACTTAGGTCGAACCCCTCGCGCCTCCTTCGCCCGTCTGATACGCGCCGCGGGGCGGTAAGGAAGTAGCCATGGATACGATGGATTGCAAGGAAGCGTTGGCCAACATGTCCTGCTTCATAGATGGAGACGTTCTGCGGAACTTCGCAAGGCGCTCGAAGAACACATTGCGCGTCGCCGCCGTTGCCGCGTTGCTTAGTTGATCTACGGATTCATTCTCGGATACTAGGAGAACGGCGTATTGGAGCGCGCTCCAGGACACTTTAAGCTCCCAGTCGCGAACCTTGGCTTAGACTATGGAGAGCCGAGCAGATGGATGTCTCTATCGGTACCGGGCGAGGCATGAAAGGCAAGCGTGACAGGTTCGAAGCGGAGGGAAGATCCCGGGAGTTGATTGTCTTCTCCCTCGTCCGCGAATCCAAATGCTCGGAGTGTAACAAGGAACTGTGGAGGGGAGAATTTCTATTCAAGGACGGCGAGCGTGGACTCTGCATGACTTGTGCCGACCTCGAT
>Ga0209156_10002113_pt1 | contig 15795 bp, 19 predicted proteins | sample GraSoiAngelo_124_FD_185881 | JGI IMG/M metagenome (GOLD analysis project Ga0209156, IMG submission 185881) | Grasslands soil microbial communities from the Angelo Coastal Reserve, California, USA - 14_0927_05_20cm (SPAdes) (version 2) | ecosystem: Environmental > Terrestrial > Soil > Grasslands...
TTTGGCGCAGCCGCTTTCGAAAACTCGGTTTTGATGTGGGCAAGCGAACATCGCCGCCATCATAAGCATGTGGATCATGATGAAGATCCATACTGCATTTCGAAAGGTTTCTTCTACGCGCACATCGGGTGGCTACTTTTCAAACTACGCAACGATCAACCATACGACAACGTCGCCGACCTCCAGAAAGACAAGCTTCTCTGCTGGCAGGATCGAAACGTGCAATGGATCGCCGTAATCGTTAGTTTCATCCTGCCAGCAATGCTCGGTTTCCTATGGAACGGATGGCCCGGAGCACTCGGCGCATTCTTAATTGCCGGCGTTGCGCGCATCGTTGTTCTGCAGCACTGCACGTTTCTGATTAACAGCATGTCACACCATCGGGCGACAGCCGTATTCAACCAAATGCAGCGCGCGCGATTCTTTTTTCCTCGCGCTATTCACCCTCGGCGAAGGTTATCACAACTATCATCATGAATTTCAGTATGACTATCGCAACGGGGTCAAGCCATGGCAGATGGATCCCACCAAGTGGGTTATCTGGATGCTGTCGAAGCTAAGACTTGCCCGAGATCTGCGTCGCGCTTCCGCGGATAAGATTCGATCGGCGCAAGGAGAAACTGGAGAGCGGGTTGCCTTCGCGCTAGCTGAATGCAGTCCAGTTACATGAGGAGGCGTCTTTGCCTTCCGGATTACAGCTCAAGCGGAATGGTAGGTAGTCAGACCAAATATTAATTAGGGTAATAGCGTTTGAAGCTGTAGGTTGTTACTTGAAAGGTCTGAGCAAACCAAATGGAATCAATAGTCACACAAAGGAGTGCGATTTTCTTCAAACGACATAAAGGTTCAAAAGGTCGAGCTGCGCTTTTTCGGCAGCTTCGCGCCTCACCCGCAAATCAAAGCCGCGATTCCAAGCAGCAGACTTTCGGGTACGCAGATATCGGGCAGGAGCTTCCATCAGGACAACGGTTGCTGAGAGGTTTCGCATCTTAGAACCCGCGGTGATGCGATCCGCACGCGTGGTCAGGCACAGCGCTGCGCAAAGCCTAATGAACAAACGAAGCGCGTCCCGATCCTCTGACCAGGAAGTCATGCGATATCTTTCGCGCTCGCAGATTTTCAAAGATTACGAGGTTGCTTTCAGTGCCGCTATGGGTTTGCCGCTGAATATTCGAGGGCACGACTCGTGGTCGCCGTCGCATCATGGAAAAGACGATCGCGGCTCCTTCGCCTCAATTCTGGCTCGCTTCAACAAGGCGCGCTCTGCCTGCCTGAAAGCCCAGAGCGATGCATCTCGAGAACCGGATTCGACAATGCGGACGGTGACCTGGTTTGCGGGACTCTCCGAAAGTGCAGTGCCGGTCTACATAGGTGACCACATTCTTGGTTTTTTAGAGACGGGCGAAGTGATGCTCAAGAATCCGACCAAGAAACACTTCGCCAGCATTACCCGACAACTCCGCGCCTGGGGCTACAAGGCGGATTGGAAGCAACTTGAGCGGGCTTATTTTCGGTCGTGCGTTTTATCGCCAGACCGGTATCGCGCGATGTTGCGGCTCCTGAGTATTTTTGCGCAACATCTTTCCATTCTGTCGAATCAACTGGTGGTCCGGCGCGAAAAAGATGAATCCGCCAACATGGCGCGAGCACGGCAATTTATCGAGAAGCATCAGGCGGAACCGCTCTCTCTAGGACGCGTAGCCCAAGCGGCTAATATCAGCCGGTATTACTTTTGCAAGATGTTCAAGAAAGCCACGGGGATGAATTTCATCGACTACCTCTCGAGAGTTCGAGTAGAGAAATCGAAGACGCTTTTACTCAATCCCAACTCAAGAATTAGTGAAGCTGCTTTCGCCAGCGGCTTTCAATCGATGACGAACTTCAATCGCGCGTTCCGGCGAATTGTCGGTCGCTCTCCCACCCAATTTCGCGAATCGCTTCCAAAGCTACGACGCTCGGTTTAGAGGCTAGCGGCTCCAGTAGTTCCGCGCAGTCCATTCTAACGCTTAGTTGGTCAAGAAGCTTGGCAGAGCTCTGCAGACTGATCCGCCCTACTCCGGCCATGACAAGACAAGGATCAGCTCCGGCGGGTTTCATGACTGTTCTATTACTGCCCAGCGGCGACAAACTTAAGCTTACCCATCCACCGAGGCTAGCGCACGAAACTCTCCGCGCGCTCGCCGTCAGTGTTAGTGCGTCATTGCACTTTAATTTCGAGAGCTTTTGATTTTGCTTTCGTTGTTGTGGGGAGGTGAACTTTCAGTACGCCGTCGCGGAACTCCGCCGTCACTTTTGTGCTATCGGCATCTTCCGGCAGGGTGAAGCTGCGCCTGAAGTTACCAAAGGCACGCTCGATGCGATGGAATTTTCTTTTCTGATCCTCTTTCTCGCTTTTGCGTTCTCCGGAGACGCTGAGGATGCGATCTTCGACTGTTACCCTAACGTCATCCTTCTTCATCTCAGGCAAGTCAGCTTTGAGCAGGTACTCGTGATTATCCTGACTAATATCAACCTCGGGTGACCAATCTGCCACCGTCAGGCTGTGAGTCTCGCCCGTGCCTATTCTGTTCGGAAATCCGCCCAAGAAACGATTGAAGCGGTTTTGCGTCGCTTCTTCCATCTCTCTAAGCTGATTCCAAGTTATTAATGTATTCATTTTCTTTACCTTTCTAGACTGAGTTAAAGCCATCTCCGTCCATCACGTGCACCGCTTATTGTCAGACTCGACCCTAATCTTGTGCTCGACGCCGGATCGGTATCGGGATGAGCGAGCGCACGTCCCGCTGGCGAGTGATGAGCCAGGTATTGGGCTCGAGGTAGAACGTGGTATTAACGCCATTGGCAAAAACGACGGAAGGGGCCGGAGGACAGCGCTCTAAAGTAGAAAACGGCGCGAGCAACCGAAGGGATAGAAGGCTAGAGAAATCTTATTCTTCGATGGCGCCGTCGATGTTTCGCAGGTGATCGCGAAATGTGTGACTGGGGTCGGCTGTGCGCTTCTGGAGGTATTGGGCGAAGTCCAGCTGTGCGCGCAACGCGCGTCCGGCCTTGATTGCTTCAGCTTGTCGCCGCTCCCTCTCCCAAATGTTCCGGGCGGTTGCAAGTAACTCCTCGACGTTTTCCGATCTGACGAAAAGGCAGCCGTCGTCATCTGCGAAAACGACATCACTTGCTTGCACTTCGAAATCGCCGAAGCGCGCGCGCCGAAGTGCTGATTCGTCGCGTGGGTCGAGACGCTGTGGGCCAGAGGGGCACGCGCCGTAACTGAAAATGGGAAAGCCGATCTGTCGAAGCTCAGGAGTATCGCGATGAGCGCCCCAGACCACGATCCCTGCCAAACCGGACACTTGCGCTTCCAGGGTGGTCAAATCGCCGATGCAGCCTTCATCCATCCGGCCGCCGTTATCGATGACCAAAACGTTGCCCGGTTGGCTAAATTGCATCGCTTCCAAGAACACATCTACGCTGCCGAAGTGCTTGGCCGGTCGCACGTCACCGGCGATTCGGGCGCCGGGAACCACCGGTTTAATGCCGGGAGGCGCAATTCGAAACGCAATCTTCCGACGCAGCGCGGCGTCGGCAACAAGCGGTGTTGAAAGTTCAGCAAAAGCGGCGGAGCGAGATTGTTTTTTCACTCGTCCAAAAAATCACGGGATCGACGAAAAGAAATTAAAAATTAGCTCTTCGCTAGGAATGCTCCGACACTGAGGCGCTCATGATTATATAGTCCGAGTTTTCGAATGGATTGCAGATCGTGCGCGATACAGGGTTCGAACCTGTGACCCCTACCGTGTCAAGGTAGTGCTCTACCACTGAGCTAACCGCGCCCCGATACTGGTGATCGGTGATAAGTGATCGGTGATCGGTGGCGAGTCAAGATCGCCTGCGTTTGTGCTCGACCTGAGAAATCGTTTACGCTCGCATGACTCCGTGAGAACCTCGCCTCTCGCCATCGTCCTCTTCATCATCGCTGCTTTTCTGGGTGCGCTCGGCCAGTTTTTCTACAAATCCGGCGCGGAAAAAACCGACAACACATTCGCCAGTTACATTATCAACGCCCGCCTTCTCGCCGGGGTAGTTTGCTACGTCGCGGTGATGGTGCTTTTCGTGGCCGCATTCAAACGCGGCGGCGCGTTAACGGTGCTGTACCCGATTTACGCCAGTACTTTTATTTTCGCCGCGATCATCGCCTGGTTCGCTTATGGCACACCGATTCGCGCACCGCATTTCGCCGGCTTCGCGCTATTGATCGCAGGAATGTACCTGCTGGGACGTTGATGGATTCGTATCAAATCGGGGATCGTCGTCCGCTCGCGTCGCGCAGTTGGAAAATTTCAGAGCGGATCGCGCGCTGGCTGGCGCGGTGCGGCGCAACCCCAAACGCGATTTCCATTGCTGGAATGCTTTGTGGAATCGGCGCCGGCATCATGTTCTTCGAAACGACGCGCGTTTCGCATCCGTGGATTTTTTGGTTGGGTGGCGCCGTTCTCGTCCAGTTGCGACTGCTGGCCAATCTTTACGATGGCATGGTCGCGGTTCTGCGGCAGGTTGCCTCACCGGTCGGTGAGTTGTTCAACGAGATTCCCGATCGCGTGAGCGATGCTGGAACATTAATTGGCTTCGGTTATGCCGCAGGAGCGGACCCGCTGCTTGGTTTCGTTGCCACCATTTTCGCGATCTTTCTCGCGTATTTACGGGCACAGGGAAAAGTCGCCGGCGCGCAGCAGGAATTTTGCGGGCCGATGGCGAAACAACAACGCATGGCCACTGTCACTCTCGCCGCCATCGCTTGCGCCATTGTCCCCGATGCGACCGATTGGCAGGTTCCAATGTTCGCGCTCTGGCTAATTATTGCCGGCTGCATCGTCACCGCAGTTCGCCGGTTGCAACGAATCAGCGCAACGCTGCGACATCGCTGAGATGGATCCAACTGCACGCGAGAGACTGTTCGGATTTCGGCACGCGTTCGATTCGCCGGTAACGCTCTGGATCACGATCGCGGTCATCGCCGCACTTTTAATCGCGTCCGTGATCATTTGGTTGCTGCACGCTCGCGGGCGCACCAGCAATAAGTTGCACGACGAACTGGTGAAGCGCGTTGTTTCCTGGGCGGTAATGACGCCGTTGCTGCTCGGCCCGGTTTTGCTGGGCGCAGCATGGACAATTCTAGCGGTCGCGATTTTGAGTGTGCTTTGCTATCGCGAATTCGCCCGTGCTACCGGATTTTTCCGTTACCGCTCCCTCAGCATCGTGGTGGTGCTTGGCATCATTGCGACTACCTTCGCGATCGCGGATCATTGGTACGGATTCTTCGTCGCGATTCCGCCGCTCACTATGGTGCTGTTAGCGATGGTTGCGGTTCTGCGCGATGAGCCGCGCGGTTACACCCAGCGGGTTGGTCTCGGGATCATTGGTTTCTTGTTGTTCGGCCATTGCCTCGGTCATCTTGGTTACATGGCGAATGACGCCGATTTTCGTCCAATCGTGATGCTGATCATTTTGACGGTGGAATTGAATGATGTCTTTGCCTACATCACCGGCAAAACTTTTGGGCACCGCAAAATCACGCCGCAGACCAGCCCGAACAAAACGCTGGGCGGTGCGCTCGGCGCGCTGGTATTGACCACCGCGCTGGTTTCGACCGTTGGCCATTTTGTTTTCGCCGGTTCGGGTGTCGATACCCCGGTGAAATTGATCGGGCTGGGTTTGATCGTGAGCGTGGCCGGACAATTCGGCGATCTGATGGTGTCATCGATCAAGCGCGACATCGGGATCAAGGACATGGGAGCATCGATCCCGGGCCACGGCGGATTGCTCGATCGTTTCGATAGTATGTTACTGGTCGCGCCCGCGGTCTTTCATTATATCGGATTTTTTCGCGGCTTCGGGCTCGATCAACCAACGCGGATTTTTACCGGCGGCGGTTAACGATGGAAGAGTGGCGCTTCGAACCAGCGCATGATTTCGGATTAAGCGCCGAACAGCGGCGGCTGAGCCTGCGCCGCGAAGTGGGATTGGAGAGTGCGATCTCCTGTTTTCTTTGGCGATCAATCACGCGGCTTTATCTTGCCATCGCGCATCGATTGAAAATCCGCGGCCGCGAAAATTTGCCGAAGCACCCGCCGTTTGTTTTGGTGGCGAACCACGCCAGTCATCTCGATGCCATCATTCTGGGCGGAATTTTGCCTTTACGATTTGTGGGCGCGGTTTTCCCGATTGCGGCCGGCGATACCTTTTTTACGAAACGCGCTTCGTCGATTTTCGCGACCGCGTTCATGAACGCATTGCCGATCTGGCGAAAAAATTGCGGCGCGCATTCCCTCGAAGATTTGCGTGAACGATTGCTGCAAGGCCGCTCGGTTTACATTTTATTTCCGGAAGGAACGCGCACTCGCACCGGCGCAATGGCGACTTTCAAACCTGGGCTGGGACGGCTGGCGGCGGGAACGAACGTCCCGATCGTGCCTTGTTATTTGAATGGAACGTTTGCCGCGTTACCGGCATCGGGCACCGTGCCGCGCTGGAAAAAAATTTGCCTAACGATTGGAAAACCGTTGGCGTTTTCGGAAACGACCAATGACCGCGCCGGCTGGGAATTGATTGCGGAAACAACGGAAAATGCAGTGCGAGCGCTGGCGAATTAGGAGCATCTGCCGCTGAGGAGAGCGGCAGCTACAACACCGCCAGCCACAACCTAAGCTTCCCAGCGCGCGGGCATCCCTTCCAGCCTTCGCATAAAGCTACGGCGCGGCAGGCGACTCCGCTCGAGATGACCGAAGAGTTTACGCGGCCAATTTGATTGCGTCTTTGTGGCCGAGAATTCTTACCGTTTGCTGGAGCTGCTCGGTCTTGAGCGGCTTTTTCAAAACCGTGATCGGTCCCTTTGCCAGAATCCGATCGAGCATTTCGCTATCGGGGTAACCGGTAATGATAATGATGGGACAATCCGGTTGTTCCCGCTTGACGAAATCGTAGACGTCGTCGGCGGGACCATCGGGAAGTTTGAGGTCGAGAAAGACGAGATCGAATTTTTGTTTCTCCAGTGCGCCGATCGCTTCCTTGACCGTGCCAACGACGACACGGCTAAAGCCGATTTTCTTGAGGAAGAGTTTAAACAGATTTTGCAAACTCTCGTCATCGTCGACGACAAGCACAGTGGGTTGCCCGGACTTCTCCTCCTTGAGGATATCTTTATCGAGCGCGTTCTTTTTAATTCGCCAACGACCACCGATTTGAATCGCGGGCAGCTGCCCGCGCTGCACTAGATAATAAACCGTAGGAAGCGGAATTCGGAGATATTTGGCGGTTTCCTTAACGGTAAGCAGGTTATGCATGCGTCCTATTCATCAACTTGCGCCTGCTCACGCAAGATTTATTCACGATTTAATCATTATAAAGACTAGAATCAAAGTCAAACCCTCTTTTGCGAGGGCCAAAGAATTCGTCCTCCGGGGGAAGCCGCCGATGGACCCCGCCCGCTTTTCGCTGCTGGACAAGCGAAATGCCGCGGTGAACTATTCGAATTCGCGATGAGCGTCCTTTTTTTCAAGCGGTTCCTGAAACGCCCGCTGCAAATCGCCTCGATCATGCCCAGCTCGCAAGCGCTGGTCGAGCGAGTCGCAAGCAAGATCGATTTTGATCGAGCGCGGGTAATTGCAGAGTACGGTCCGGGCGAAGGCGTGCATTCGCGTGCCCTGGCGCAACGGATGCGAACGGATGCACAGTTACTTTTGTTTGAACTTGATCCGCATTTTTCGCGCGATCTGGCCCGGCAGTTCGCTGATGACCCGCGCGTGCGAGTGATCAACGCGAACGCCGCGACCATTCGTTCGGAACTGGCGCAACGTGGCATCGCCTACTGCGATTACATTATCTCTGGAATTCCTTTTAGTATTTTGGAGATCGAAAAGAAACGCGATCTCCTGCGACAAACGCATGACGCTCTTGCTCCCGGTGGTGCTTTCATCATTTATCAGGTGACAAACGAACTGCGCCAGCACGCGATCGATTTTGCGCCTGAGTCGGAGTCCGAATATTTCCTGCAAAATATTCCGCCAATGTTCATCACCGTTTTCCGTAAAGCGGGCGAGCTTAATGGAAACGGCGCGATCGATTCTCCCGAATCGCGGTTTTCCTCGAACTACGCGCGATGAAAAGCGTAAAAACGCGCATCGAAAAAGATTCGATGGGCGAGATGGCCGTGCCGAAAGATGCGCTCTATGGCGCGTCGACCCAGCGTGCGGTCTTGAATTTTCCGGTGAGCGGCTATCGATTCAGCCGCCCCTTTATTCGTGCGCTCGGCTTGATCAAATGGGGCGCAGCCCAGGCCAACCATGATCTTGGGCTGCTCGACGCACGTCGTTCCGCCCTCATCGTTCAGGCGGCGGAAGAGGTGATCGAGGGCAAACTCGACCAGCATTTCCCAGTCGACATTTTTCAAACCGGGTCCGGCACAAGCACGAACACGAACGCGAATGAGGTGATCGCCAATCGTTGTGCGCAACTGGCCGGCAAAGCGATCGGTTCGCGCGAGCTGGTCCACCCGAATGATCATGTCAACATGGGGCAGTCGAGTAACGACGTCATTCCGTCGGCGATTCACGTGAGCGCGGCGGAACAATTACAAGACTGTCTGCTGCCGGCGCTGGAAAAATTAAGGAGCGCGCTTTCGGGCAAGGCGAAAGAATTTCACGACATCATCAAAATCGGCCGCACCCATTTGATGGATGCCACGCCGGTGCGGCTGGGCCAGGAATTCGGTGGCTACGACCAGCAGGTGGCATATGGAAAAACGCGCGCCGAAAAAGCGATCGAGGTTTTGCGCGAACTTGCGCTCGGCGGGACGGCGGTAGGCACGGGACTGAATCGGCATTCGGATTTTCCGGCGAAAGTGATGCGGCATTTGCATCAACGCACCGGCATCGAATTTTTCGAAGCACGCGATCATTTCGAAGCGCAAGGCAGCAAGGACGCGGTAGTGGAAGCGAGCGGGCAGCTAAAGACGATCGCCACCAGTCTATTCAAAATCGCCAACGACATTCGCTGGCTGGGCAGCGGGCCACGCTGCGGGATAGGCGAAATTCGATTACCGGCGACGCAACCGGGCAGCTCGATCATGCCCGGGAAGGTGAACCCGGTTTTGTGCGAATCGATGATGATGGTGTGCGCACAAGTTTTCGGAAACGACGCGGTAATCACCTGGGCGGGTGCGAATGGAAATTTCGAGCTGAACGTGATGATGCCAGTGATGGCGCACAACATTCTGGAATCGATCCGGCTGCTCGGAAACGTGGCCGACGCTTTCACCGAGAAATGTGTGGTGGGGATTGAAGCCAACGAAGAACGTTGTCGCGAGCTGGTGGAGCTCTCGATGGCGATGGTGACGAGTCTGGCGCCGAAGATCGGCTACGATCGCGCCGCCGAGATCGCCAAGGAAAGCGCGCGAACGGGCAAAACCGTGCGAGAAATTTGCCGTGAGAAAAAGGTGCTGCTGGACAACGACCTTGAGGGCGCGCTCGACCCGGTGGCGATGACACAACCCGGGGGAACCGGATCTGGCCGCGGCTAGAAGATGCGCACGGGATCGTGCTTGGCCGGCGTGATCGTTAGCCTGCTAACGATCTCAGTGCTGGCGGCGGAGACACCGATAGATGTTTCGGCAATCGTTCCCAAAGCAGAGGCCGAAAAAATTCTGGGCGAGTCAGTGCGAAACCCCGCGCCGCTAAATGCTAACGGAAAGGACGGCTATTATTCGAAGTGCAATTACTACGGCACGAAGTCCGTCTGCTCGCTTCTGTTGCGTGTTCGCCAGGCAACTGAAAGCAATGTCGATCCACTAACCGAATTTGATCAGATCGCGTCCAGTAGCGGGAAAATGAAAGTGATCGAGGGCCTGGGCGACAAAGCGGGCATGTTCAATGGCGCGCCAGAGAATGGATTACCCCCTAATGTGATCATGCTTTACGTCGTCAAAGGAAGGTCATTCATCACCATCGGAATTGGCGGAATCGCGGATGAAGCAGTAGCGCTGGAAAAAGCCGAACAAGTCGCGCAAAAAATCCTGGCGCAATTGTAGGCGCGGCTCGACGGAGTCTCGCTCCCGACGCTCTGCGGAGCCGCAAGCAAGCTCAACGGTTGTGTCCGACGCCCGCGGGTTTAACATCTCGGCGTCATGGTAGCGAACGTTCATGGTCCGCAGTTTTCCGGCGGCGCCAACATCGCGATCAAATGTCCGGCCCACACATACGAACAGACCGTCGCCTTTTATCGCGACACCCTGGCGTTACCTTTGATTGAAGAGGAATCGGACGGTTGCATTTTTCAGTTCGGGCCGAATCGGCTTTGGGTCGATCTGGTCCCGAATCTGAGCCAACCTGATGTCTGGCTCGAATTGGAAACAAATGACACCGAAGCAGCGGCTTCATTTTTGAAAGTGAACGGCATCCCACGCCGCGATGAAGTGGAGCAATTACGCGAGGACTTCGATGGCTTTTTCATCTCCGCGCCCAACGGGGTCATTCATCTCGTGATCGGGCACGAGGAAGCGTGATGCCTTGCCATCGGCCAACCCAGGTACCGAAGCCATAGTAACCGAGGGGCAGTAGCCGGCCGGTGTTCACCAATTCATCGACCAGTGTTTTCGTGGACAAGACCTTGGAATTATCGGCTGGGCCGCCGTAGTCATCGATTATCAACCAGCAACCATCCATCAGTTTGGGTCCATAGCAGTTGATGTCGCGTTTACAATTGGCATCCGCATCCAGGATGAGGAGACCCACTTGATCAGCATCCAAGGTGCCATGAACGGCTGCGACAACCTCGGGCTCAAAGGAATGGCCCTCCAGGATTGTGACTCGTTCGGCCACGCCTTGCCGCGCGAGATTGCGTTTTAATGAACGCAAGATGTTGCGCGTGGCCAGACGATGTTTGCGAAGACTGCCACCGGGCTCAATGGCGATGAGCTTTTTCGCCTCCCTTGCATCCCGAACACCCCACGCTGCCGCGACGGTCGTCCCGCCGCGGAATGCTCCGATCTCGAGAATGGAACCTCGACAGATCCGGGCAAGATGGTAAGTCAGCACCAGAACGTCCAGGTGCACCATTGACTCGCGTTTACCGAACTTTTCCAGGCGTCGATGAATTGGCTCGTGCCGATAAGCCGCTACCGCCTGCATGAGATCAAAGCAGGCCTGGTAATGCTCTCTGTCATTCATTGCTTTTGAGCACTGCGCGCAATCAGACTATGAGCAAGTCAAATCGAATTAGCCACGAACCCGCGATCGATCATAGTTCCAGCCGGTGAATTCCACCATCTCCGGCGGTCACGGACCGGCGCGACAGAAGCGGGCGCTGGAAAGCCGCGCGATGTATCAGACCAGGCTCGCTTCATTAGCGCATTCAGATGTGTCGTCCAAAGATAGTTAGGTCGCGTGGAATTTCGTCAACGCGAGCGACACCAGGGAGCAGGCCCCAGCGTTCAAACCCGGCCAGGCGAAAAAGGGCGATGCTCGGCTCGTTGTGGCCAAAAATTAATCCAACGAGCGAATGCATCCCCAGCTGCGGGCCGCGCGCGATCGCTTCCTGCAACAGTTTTCTGCCAACGCCACGGCGCCGAAATTGTTCGCTGACATAAACGCTGAGCTCGACCGTGTCGCGATAAGCGCATCGCGGGAGAAATTCCCTGAAGCTGAGCCAGCCGGCAATCGCGCCGTCCAGGTCTGCGACCCAAATTGGATATTGCATTGGCGAATGCACGCGAAACCATTCGCGCCGGCCCTCGACCGTGACGGGATCCAATTGCGCGGAGGAAATGCGCGAGGCGATAGCCTCGTTATGAATTTCGACAATGGCCGGAAGATCGGCTTCGGCAGCGTCCCGGATTCGTATTTCTGTGGCGGAAGTCTGTGACCGCCCATCCTCGTCGCTCCTTTTCAATAGACCGGCGGTCATAGACCGCCGCTGCAGAAGAGCGCACTTTCGAACGTCGGCTGGAAATCGCCGCGCGATGTTTCCCCGATATGAAACCGCGGGCTAATGGCGTTTTGCAGGGCGCAAAAAATTTCCAGGTCAGCGCGGCCGGCTCGTTCCATCTGTGGGCGCACCGCGGAGGTAGCCAGCTCGGGCGTATTACAATCGCGTGAAAGATGACCAAGGACGACGCGCTCAATTTTTCCCGGCAACAATTGTTCGATCACGCTGGCAGCTGCCGCGTTCGAAAGATGGCCGTGCCGCGACATGATCCGTTGCTTTACCGGCCAGGGTCGATGCGGATCGCTCTGCAAAAGTTTTTCGTCGTGGTTGGTTTCGATGACCAGGGTTTGTACTTCACGCAGCCGTTCGATTAACATTTTGGTGGGATAGCCGAGATCGGTGATGAAACCGAGCCCGCGATTGCCGGCATGGAAAGCGTAGCCGACCGGCTCGACGGCATCGTGTGGGACGGGAAAACTCTGGACCAAAATATCGCAGATAGTGAATTCGCCACCGGTGCGAAAGATGCGCCAGTTTTTGTGTTCACCCAGCCCGAAGCAGCGAATGGCCTCGGCGGTTTGCGAATTGCAGTAAATTGGAATGGCAAACTTCCGGCAAAGCACCTCCAATCCGCAAACGTGATCGCCATGCTCGTGAGTGAGAAGCAATCCATCGAGTTGCTCGGGGACAACGCCACACTGCTCAAGCCGGACGACGATCTGGCGGGCACTCAGTCCGCCATCGATCAAAATGTGGCAATGACGGGTGGAAACGAGGGCGCTATTCCCGGCGCTGCCGCTGCCGAGCATGGTCAAACTGAACACGGCTGATGTTTAGCGGAAGGCAATCGTGTTCACAAATGGAAACAACGAGCCGATGGAATGGAGTAGTGGAGGGCTGGAGTATTGGAGTGATGTAAGAAGCATTTCCGCCGCCCAATACTCCACCACTCCTTCACTCCACTACTCCATTCCGAAAGTCACGTCTTGGATAACCCGATTTGGGCGCAATGAAGAATAATGCGGGCAAATGGAGTCGGAATGAATAGTTTCGCATTTTCCTGCTCTTCGTAGCGCTCAATGTTCTTTGGACCGACTCTTGTCCGAACCCGTTGATACACCTGAGTGTCGATCACAACGATATTGCCTTGCCGCTTTGAGCCGGCTTGCACGCGCGCGGTATCGCTGGCCCGCATCCGTGCGTTAATGAAATTGTAAGTGCTCCAGGTAGCTGATGCGAGTGCAGCTGCAGATTTCCAGCGGCCTTTCGGATGCTCGTCCACGAGCTGAAGGGCGACGACCTTGTTGGCGGTGTCGGTCACCAGATAGAGGCGATTAAAGTGTCCTTCGAAGGCGCCGTTATAGCCTACGTAGTAGATGGAGTTTTTCGGAAAACCTGGCGCCGCCACCGGTACTCTTGAGGCAACGCTGTGCGCGAGACCGAGATTGGTGGCAGCTTGTTCAGAATCCATCAGATAGGTGACGCCGTTGTAGATTTTTGTGCCGGCGCCACTCAGATCCACCCCTTCACTACAGTGTGACGACAAAAGTAATTGCAATTCCCGCATGCTGATGTCGCCGCCCTGCATTCGAGAGTCGTAGCCCGGCTGGAGCGAAACTTGTAATTGTGGGCCAGGCGTTGTGGTAGGAGCCGCCGTGGGCTTGGTTGGAACAATCGGCGGAATCTCGGAAGGGGCAGCGTCCGGCGGCTCGGAGTCCTCAAAGCGCGCGGCAGCAATGGGGATGGTCTGCAATTCGCCCATATACTTTACGCGGATGCAAGTGGCATCGCTCGAGACGACCGGAAATTTCATTCCCGCGGGCAAAACGGTTTCGCCATAAGCGATCTTGACCTTCACCGGTTGGGTCAACACCACGAAGCAGGAAGCCACTGCCAACGGTGAAGAATTGGGAATCTGAGCCGGTGGTGACGCAGCAGCGATTGGATTTCTGCATACGCAAATTACGGCGCCGGCCGCGCTCAAGAGAACGGCCTTGCGTATGCTGCCGGATAAGATCGCGTAAAACACTGTGTAGTGTTTTACCCGACAGGAAAAATCAAATCAATGAAGTAACGAAGCGATAGCAAAAGCGGTCATCCCGAGCGCAGTCGAGAGATCCCGTTGAAGTTACCTTTGAATTCTCGCGGCGGGATCCCTCGACTGCGCTCGGGATGACGATAAGACTAGCTCGTCCGCTCCATCAGCGCGAAGATGTGCGCTTTTTTGGCGGAATAATCGAGGGACCGAAATTTGCGGATCTCATCAAGCCGGCGGACCCCGTTGAGAGTATCGAGATACTGAGTGTAGCTGGCGGCGAGTTCGCCAGTTTCGAGATAGCGGCCGCGCAAATTTTCATCGCGAAATGCTTGGGGACATTGCCGGCTGAAAAGATGAAAACGCAACCAGCGGCGATCGGTCCGAGAAACACGCTGGGTTTTGCGAAAGAAAGCGACGAACAAGAGGAGAACAAGATAGGTATCGACTTGCGCCTGGAGCTCCAGATCGCGGGCAAATTCTTCGGAGGCGATCCGGCGCTGGCCGTTTTTAAATTGGAGCGCAGCGTGCAGCGCGTGATTCAATTCCTCAACAAAAACGATGAGAGAGCGAATATTGGAATCGCTCAGGCCGCTCCGGGGATCGTGGCGTTCAAGCTGATCAATGAGCCAGCGCGAATAATAGATCCCGACATAGAGCTGATCGCCGGCGTGGCGGAGGAAAGTACGCGCGATCTCATTCAGTTCGCGGGCCGAGGCGCCAGCCAGTTTGCTGAGATGAACGGAACGAGCTCGATCAATGATGCAATCTTCCAGATTAATCCCGACCTGGGCATAGGTACGTTCGAGCAGGCGCTGGATTTGGCTGAAGAGCGTTTCGTTCATCCCAATGATGGCCGGTCGCCTTCATCCAAATTGAGCAAACGATCGGCCAGTTGATTGAGCGCGAGCCGCACATCACGAAAACGATCGGCGAGCTCGGCGTAAACATCGTCCAGCTCGCAGCGCCTGGCGGTGGCGTGAGAGGCGACGAGGTGATAATTGCGCCGGCCAATATTTTCGTAAAAACCGATGTCAGGAGCACCGCGCAGGCTGCGCCGCTGCGTATTCTCATGAAAAATTCCGCTGATGAAGAGCGAATAATTACCGACATGCGCGCGCAACAGAAACGCTTCATCCTGTGTGGCGCGAGAAAGCGCGATTAACATATCGGAGAGATACTGGCGCGGTGATTCGTCGGCCTCCGCCTGGGGCCCGCGCAGGAGATGGGCGCGGGAAAAATTCTCGAGGAGGGAACCGACATAATCGCACAGTTTGCGGTCGCGAATTCCGGCGTCGCGCAAAACATATCGGGCCAGAACATAGAAGTAGAATTGGGAGGAGATCCGGAGTTGGCTGTCATTGCACAGAATGGCCTCCACCAGGCGCGGCGAATCGATAACGGAATCGCGAGTCTCGGAATCGGCCAGCAGATCGACCAGGGAGACGGATTCGGATTGGGAACGTGCCAGGGTGAGCACGACAAAATCGAAATCTGCTGCGGTAAACCGCGCCCGACAATTCGCCTGAATCATCGAAAGCCCATTATAAGCACTGTAGGTGCCAAAAGACAAGATGCTTCGGCGGCGCCAAGCCGGTCAGGCCTAAAAACGGGCGTTCCTTGGGCCGGCCAATTTCCCCTGATTCTTACTGTTCTAGTTTGATATGACCTAACGAAACCGGCGCGGACAATAAGGTTGATTCGCTGCCGGCACCACCCGTGCTTTCGACCCAGGCACGCTTGCTGTTATCGACAAAGAGAGCTTCAAGAGAGTAATCGCCGGGCGGCAA
>Ga0209156_10002116_pt1 | contig 15781 bp, 16 predicted proteins | sample GraSoiAngelo_124_FD_185881 | JGI IMG/M metagenome (GOLD analysis project Ga0209156, IMG submission 185881) | Grasslands soil microbial communities from the Angelo Coastal Reserve, California, USA - 14_0927_05_20cm (SPAdes) (version 2) | ecosystem: Environmental > Terrestrial > Soil > Grasslands...
TCACGTCGGTGTTGTGACGTTCGTGAACATGTTGCAACCGGTTGTGCGGTTCGTGAAAAGCGCCCTCGTTCCGGGCAATGTCGGATTGAACGGTTTGGTCATGTGGAAAGATGACAACGTTTTTGCCCCGGTCTTCCAGTCGACAGCCGAAGCATTGTGCTTTGTTAAAAGGCTCGCGAACTTCTTTGTGAGGATATCTCATCTTGTTTTGTCGTTTGTGCCGATAATGACCCAATGCCCAGCGTCCGGCTTTTCTGCTTTAACTGGATATGGTGGACGTTGTACCGCTCGAACCGTTTCTGAAGAAACGAAAAAGAACAGTCCAATAATTATTGCAACGAATGTTTCGTTCATGACCAAGGGGGAAAGTTGATGTTTTCTCACCCTCCTTCTACGGAAGCGTTTGAACGAAGTTCTTGAAAAAAGCCGAGTGGCGATTGAACCTGTCCTCAAGCAGCTCAGTTGGGAGGGGAATACCGAGAATGTGGGGAAGCTCTGTCACCACGGGTGCACTGGCGGGCTTCGCGCGTTCGGCGTACCAGGCGAACCAGACGAATAATAAACTGCCCCGAAATCTCGAACCTACTCGTTGACGACTTCGATCTGCTTATTGATCGCTTCGTCAGGAATCCGTCGTTTAGGGATTCGAAAAGAGAAAATGCAATCAAACCGTCGGAAGACAGAAGCGCGCTAACAAGCGAATTTGAACATTTATATCGCTACGATTAGTGTCAGTTATTGTGAGTGCATCCGAAATTCTGGCTGAGCTTCCCAAGCTGTCGCGAGAAGACCGTCGTCGCCTCGCTGCAGCAATCTTCGACCTAGAGGAAGAGGCTGATCTGCTTCGCGCCTGTGACCGCCGCGCTGATGAACACTTTCGGATTTTGGACATGATGGAAGAAAAAGATGCCCAAGTCCGCCGCGGCGGATGAAATTTGGCGTGTCGATCTGGGCCTGACCGCAAAAGTGCGGCCATGTCTGATAATGAGCGATTACCCTACTGAGGAGGAGTTGGCGTTAGTCTTAGTGATTCCGCACACCACGGCGATTCGTGGAAATCGGTGGGAATTTGCTTGCAGGAAACCGTTTCTAAAACCAGGCGTCTTTCATCTCCAGCAAATCCAGCCTGTGTCGCTAAACCGACTGGAGACCAAGCTGGGGGCTCTGACAAGCGATGAATTTCGGATGCTAGGGAAACAGTTGGTGAGCTTGCTCAAACTCGAAACCGAATCTCGTCGGTAATTCCAAATCCGCGGTCAGCAGTAGCGCCTGCCACGCCGTAGTCCCGCGACCGCGGGACCGAAGGTGGGTAGTTTGCCTCAGCCGAGTCAGTTCGGATCAGTTATCAGCCATCGACTTCTCCCGAACTACTCAACCACTTCCTCAAGCTGTGTGCCAAGGACATCCACACTTCCATCGGGATTAAGGTCGCGACCGAGTGCGATGTGAAGCCAGTAGCGCTTTTCGGCTTCCACGGTGAAATCGGTGAGAGCTTGCGCATTAGGGGCAAACCGCCCCGTTTGTGCAATCACATCGATCATCAAATTCCAAGTCCGCGCTTGTGTTATCTCAGAAAGAGCGCGTGCGATCGCCTCCGGTACTTTTTCTGTTTCTTCTCCGGCAGCGATGCAGGCTGGAGTAGTTATCGCGCTTGCAGCGAGGCCAGTAAGCCGACCAATATCGGCACGAGTCACTGCGGCTTGCGCATTCGTGGCGGTAACGATCGCTTGTGCCGCGTTCGTTGCCTCACTTGATGATATGGTAGGAAAGCAGCCAGGAATAGGACTTACATCGACGTCTTTCTTTAGCGCGCTTTGCAGAATCGCAGCCAGGACCGGAATGTTCTTGGTGTTGAGATTGACAATGCCAAGTCGGGGATAGCCGTGGGCGACCGGATTATAACTAAAGAAGTCTAGAATCGAGGCGTTGGCGCTCGCCCCCCTTAAATTCAGGCGCTGAAAACGGTTCGCCGCGTATTCCGGCCTAAGACCGTAGCCAAATTCGCCAACAGTAGTGAAAGCATGATCGAGCGTGATCGGTGTAAATGTTGGGGTTCGCTTCGTGGTTCCCGTGGTCGGGTCAATTATTCCCGTCGAGGAATTATAGGGGTTAGTGCTAGCGGTAACCCCTTCGCCGGTTTCCCAGCCCAAGACAAACTGTCCGCTATTACCGTATTCTATGATCGTAACGTGAGTCTTCCTCGCAGCCGGGACACTGGTGTCTGGATCTAAGTCACCATCCGTGTCGACGGAATTAGGCGGGTTGTCATACTGGTCGATCAAGGAGGCCCCGAGTGCTAGAATATCAGCAACGTTAGCCGTATCATCCGAATCGACGTTCGCCTGAGTGAGCGCGTAATCCAAGATCATGAAGAAATCATTGTTCGCTCCTCGCAAAACCGGAATGTGATCGCATGCAATGGCGTTCGGACACTCCAAACCTGGCACCCCCACGTATCGCCAGTGGCCCCAGTATGCAAGCTGGTGTGAATCCGTTATCGTGAGATCTGGCCGAATCCACGCAAGCCCAAACTGATTGCGAATATCCCCTGCAGCACCTCTGAACCGTCCGCGGCCTCTGTAACATCCCTGGCCATTGCTTCCGCCATGCCCGTTGCCGCCACAGGACGGCGTACCTGGGGGATCGGGTTTAACCAGGGCAAGATTCGTAATGTCGTATCTGTCAGGTAGGCGACCGTTAAGGCGATTCCAATCCCTTGCGGGCTGGTTCCGCTCCCGCGAAAAGGTTCCCAAGTACTGAAGGACGCTTGTATTCAAGTTCAAACTGCTCCAAAGTTTCATTAATTCCTGCCGGGTCATCAAAGCCTGATCGGTTCGTGGAGGATTGTTGGTTGAACCATCCGGCACGACGCTTGTAAACGGGAAATTTGACGGGTCAGTGAACGGCGGGAAGCCGAAGTCGAGCAGGTAACTGCCGTAAGCGTTTTGCCTGTTGCGTTGGTTGCCCGACGAAAAGTTGGAGCTGCCGAAGGTGCCATTTTGCTGCGTCGTCGCAAAGTTTCGCCAGCCGACAACATTATTGACTTGCACCTGGGAGAGCGGCGCCAAAGCAGTAAGGTCGGCGAAGGTTAGGATCCCTTTCCGTCCGACGTTTGTTGGCCACGGAGTTGGTGTGGGCTGCGAGGGGTTGGGCGCGACAGTCCCGATCCAGTTGGGATATCCAGCTAGATTCATGTCGAGCAAATCTCCCTCGTCGTAAAGCGCGAAAGCGTAGCGACCCACCACATAGTTGCTGTTGCTCGCGTCCTTCAGGCTATCTTGCCATCCTGAGAACGACACGGGGCCGTTTTTCGTGACTACTACCCAATCAGGAGCGGTGAAGTTAGCTCCAGAGGGGATCAGATAGTTGCTATTCCAGCGAGGCGAGGTGATCTCGCCCCGCTTCGGGTTCGATGCATCAACTGGCGCAGAGCTGACGTTCGACGCTAAACTCGAAACCCCAGGTGCCGGTATTAAATCTGGATAGACGCTGCGACGAATCAGATTTGGGATAGATGCATCGGCACCCGACTCCCGCGGTCGGATGTTCGTCGAAGTGATGGGCTGGCTAAGAGGGCTCAGAAGTTCCTGTTTAACATCGCTAACCACGATATCCAGAGCGCTGCGCGCTAACAGACCGGCGCCAGTGTCGCTAGAGCTCGACTGAGCAAGCTGCCTGTCGATAGCGGTGCGAGAAAAATAGGCTAGGGCTAGACCGGTAAAAATGAGGACAAGCGCAAGGACGATGATGAGCGCAGCACCTGCGCATGCCTTCTGCACGAGTTGGTTGGATGAGAGTTTCATAACGTTGCCGGTGAGAGATAAAGGAAACGTTCGTAAAGCCGAATACCAGAAATCGCTGTATGCGGCAGGGTCGTATTGGTGTCGATGGCATTGCGCCAGGCCGCTAGCAAAGCTCCGGGCGCGTCTCCGTTATAATCCCGCAACCTTTGGGCCAGTGTTGTTAGGTCGCCTACAAGCACTCTACTCTTCGGATCAACTACGGCGATGTCCGCGACGATTGCCGCAACATCCTGCATACCGCGCACGCTTGAAGACGTGTACCAAGGGGTTGCCGATAAATTCCCGTTCTTTAGCAGATAATAATATTCAAAGCGAAAAACCTGAGGCCCAATGATGTCGAGCGTGTTAGTAGTCGCAATTGTACTGTCCCAGGGGTTCAGGGGCGTCCAGAAAACAATCGGCGTATTCGGCAGGTTGCTCGTGGAGACGCCGTTCCAAATCAAGCCGGCACCTAGCCGCTCCATTCTGTTAGCAAGTGTGTCTGCGCTCATGTGTATCCGGTATCCTACGATTGACACCGAACTCTGCTGTGAGCCACTCGAACCTGATGCATAATAACCTGGGACACTGCTGTAGAATGCCATCTCGTCATTGCCCGGCTGCGTTCCACACTCCGCGGAGGGACAATCAGTAGCGCTCGTAGATGCTTTGAGGTGGTAGTAGATGTCCGATCTCTTTACCATCTGCATGACATCGATGGCCATGCGATCGAATAGTTCGCGGGCTTGTGAGTCCGCATCCATTTGCTTGTGGCCGAGAGTGGTAACAGTCGCCGCGCTATTCAGAAGCTGGGTGAAGAGCAGAACAAGCAGCACCAGTACGCCAATCGTGATTAGGAGCTCAGCCAACGTAAAGCCACTTACGGCGCGGAAACGCGGCCACTGTGGTGCCAGGCGTCCCGCCTGCGAAGGTCGAAGCGTTGCAGCCGATACGGCTGCCTCTACAGGTGAGACATTTGCATGGCCCGACATCATGACGTTAGTTTCTGTCGAAAGCGGCAAATATTTCTACCAAGCCACTCGCGTTAGCTGGACTAGCTGCAGCCGGCCATGTGACCTTAACGTCAGCATAACGCAATCCACTCGGCGCAGAATTCCAGGTAATGTTCAGCTGATAACGGGAGTTCGCGCCTAACGTAGTCGCAAACTGCCCTGCTCCATCAAAGTACATCGGTGATGGATTCGCTCCGAACGTGATACCAAACTGCGAGGAAGTGTTACTCGTGCTCGGCGTCGCTCTCAGATCAGCCACGACTGCGGCAATGATGTTGGTAGCGGCGGTTTGAGAAGTCGCGTTGCGATTTGTTTGCAGCCCAACAGGCACCAAACCGAACACAGCAATCAAGCAAAAGGCAGCAACACCCAAAGCAAGTGTTACTTCTACCAGTGAGAATGCACCAGTCCTGGAGTTGCAAAATCTCATGGCCGGTAAACACGAACCGCACCGTCTGTGCTACCAAGCTGTATCACCGCTTGGTTTCCTACGTCTTGATGATTGCTCGGATCCGGCGGAACCAGTGTTCCGTGCGTTGGCTGTAGATCGATTTCCATCACCTGTGCGATTGCGTCTGCATTCGTCGAGGTCGCGGCCCGTGCAATGCCTGTAGGATCAAAGTAGATCACTCGATCGAATCGATACTGATAACCTGAATTCAATGGCGAGCCCAATGGCCAACTGAATGGCGTCGCAGGTGTTAGCCCTGACCAATCGCCACTCAAAGTATACGGCACGGTCGATTGATACCTTGCCATCTTGGAGTTGGGGTGCGCCGCTGGCGTCCACGATCCGAAATTCCAGCGGATGAAGTCCAAGTTTTCAAAGACTTGCAGCTTGCCAACTGCCACTAGGTGGCGTCCGTGGTACTCGGGTTTGCTCGAATCCTCATAGTTCGACTGCCAGTCCGAGCCTTGGTTGCTGGTGGCATATTGGAAGTGTCGCGTTCCGTCTTTGGAAGCAACGACGGTCACCGCGACCCTGCCATACGGCGTGGGACCAGTTGTAACTTGCGGGCTAACCGAACGATCAACCGAAGAATCGACTTCTGCGAAACCAACGAAAACGTAAGTATGGCTAGCTTTCGCGTAGGTCCGTGCACTCTCGAGGGTTCCCTGGATCCCGTACACAGCATTCGTGAAATCGCCGGCGCCTTTGATAGTTGTGAATCCGGGTACGATCAGGATCATCAACAGCGCGATGATGCCGATGACGATGAGCAGTTCGAGCAACGTAAAAGCGCTAGCGCACTGACGTTGCCCCGGCAGGGTGAATGTGCTCCGACGTTGAAGCGTTAAAGGGTTGAAGGATTGAACCAGTGGTGTTGCCTCCCGACGAAACCGATGCCCGGTACTCGATGCCGGCGAAGGCGGGCAACCCGGATACTTGATGTATTCGGCCTTTGTCACGAGCGCCGCGCATTATGCGCATGTAGGATATCGCCCTACAAGCACAATTTTGCCGCACCTGCTTCAGCGGTCTCGGGCTGCCGCGGAAAAAACCATCAAACCGCTGTCCATTCGGGGTGAGCTCCGGTTTCATTTTCGCGCCGACCCGAGATCGACTTGCACCGAGCCGGGATTCGCAGATGCGTTTGAATCATCTCCCGAGATGCATTTGCGCGAGGCTTTGATTGGTCCGAACGATCCGTGTGAACCGCTCCCATCCAGCCTATTCACCCGTTTGCTAAAATGCCGGTAATATGGGAATATGGGTATGGAGTGAAGACGACCATCGAATTACCGGAAGCACTCTTTCGCCGCGCCAAGAGCATGGCGGCACAGGAAGGAGTGACGCTTAAACAATTGCTCACCGAGGCCTTGAAATCCCGGCTTGACATGAGAGCGGCCGCGCGCAATGGGAAGGCTGCTCCAAGGTGGATGCGAGCTTATGGTGCCCTGCGGCATTTGCGACAGGAGCGCAAGATGATCGAGCGCGCGATTGAGTCCGAATTCGAGAAAATCGAGCCCGAGGATCGCTCGTGATCCTCGATACGAACGCGCTTTCCGCCTTGCTGGATAAGGACGCGGCGCTGCTGGAGGTGATTCGAGAATCGCGCGAGCTCGCCTTGCCAGTGATTGTACTCGGCGAATTTCGTTTTGGCATTGGTGTTTCGCGGCGCCGCGATCAGTACGAAGCTTGGCTGAAGCGAGATCTGTCCCTGTTTCGTGTGCTTCCGGTCGTGGAAGAGACCTCCGTCTGTTACGCGGCAATTAGATCGGAATTAAAGGCTAGCGGCTCTCCGATTCCCGCGAATGACGCTTGGATTGCCGCACTGGCTCGACAGCATCGAATGCCAATTGTTAGCCGTGACATGCATTTTGACGGAGTTAGAAACATCGAACGGCTCGGTTGGAGCTAGTTTATAGCTGGCCGCTCCCGCCTGCGGACGCCGTGGGGTTGCGCCGCGACCGAAGGCGGATGAATTAGCAACTCTCAATGCCTGCCAACTCCGAAGGATGGCAAGAGGCTTTCAACTCCGTAAGGGGGCGTCGCTCCCACTGACCTTTACGCTCTCAACAACGGACTATCAACTTCCCCTCGGAACTACCCGCATCTTTCGCTTCCCTGAGCGAAACTGCGCCTTAAGAGGGCAGCTACTTCCTGTGAAGTCGCTGGGTAGCCCAGCCCTTTCTGACGAGCGAGCCGCACCGCCCAGAGCGTAAATGAAACAACACCGTGGAAATAGGTCAAACCACTTTATCCTGAAAGGGCTGTTCAGCTTCCCGCTGAGCGGATATCAAATATCCGGGCTACTCGTTCACGACTTCGATCTGCTTGTCGATCCTTTGGCCGGTAGGAGTCATGGGATTACGATTTTTCGATACGCGCCGGGCTTCATCGCCCTGATTTCAGACTGAATCATGGCGGCCGGCTGCACGGATACGGCGAAGATCATTCGTCGAAAGTTCCAAAATGGCAATGCTCGACCCGAGGAGATTTTGCTGGTAGCGAATGTTCTGATCGGAGGTGATAAAGAGATCGAACTCGTTAACAGCCAGCGCCAACAATGCGCCGTTCTTTGTTCCTCTCCACCCTCGTCTTTGAACGCTGGTGCAATCGTGTCCGCTGAAGAGATGGCGCATGGGCCACGGGACTCATTCGTCCAATAAGATCCTCATGCCGGTGCAAGCAGCACCGCTTCGGAACGCTCCAGGACACGGCACGCCATCTCACGCGTGACGGACGGGAAGCACTCGAGGAATTCTTCCAAGCTGTAATTGCTTTCCAAATACTCGAATAAGGTCTTAATGGGAACACGTGTACCCTTGAAAACCGGCGTGCCCCCGAGAATATCGGGATCAACCGTGATCAGATCACTGACTTCCATCCGGTACCGATACCTGCTTTTGCCCGCGCGTAAAATCCTTAAAAAATCGAGAACTTCGGAAATCCAGCAGTCAGTGGTCCCTAGTCAGTTGTCCGCTCGCTCCGCAAGCTACTCAATCACTTCTTCACGCTGACTGCCAAGGACATCCAAAACCTTGCTAATATCTGACCGATCCTTATGTTTGATTCATGAGTACAGCGCACGAAATCGAGGAGGCGATTCGTTCCTTATCGGCATCGCAGCGCAAGAAACTACTGCACGACATCCCCGATTTGTTTCCCGAACTAGGCGGCGACGCGGGATGGGAGCGCATCATTGCGGATGAGCGCCCGCGTCCGGCTCTTGCCGAATTGCTTGACCAAATGGAGACAGAGCTTCGCCGCAACCGAGATGGCTTTCCGGAATTGAGCGAGCGTGATCTTTCTCCGCGCACGTGACCTCGCGTCGGACGGCTCAATTCTTGCGGCTCTATCGACGACCGCCTGGAACAGTTGCGAGCGAAAGCCCGCGAATCGCCGATTAAAAAGAGATTGCGCGCCATGGGCAAGCTGGCGTGACCGTCGAACAATATGTCGAGACTTTGGAAGATTGGCGCTATTCGTGTATCCCAAGTGTTGATGAGCGCCATTCTCGAAGTTGACGAACGCGGCAATCTTCAATTGCCGCCTGATGTGCTGCCGATTTCAAAGCCGCACACGCGTTACGTGGCCTCAGTTACCGGCCATCAAGTAGTTCTCGCGCCAGCCGGCAGCGAAGAGCCATTTTGGAAAACCGCCACTTCCTCGGAACGGGCAGAAGACATTCTTCGCTGGGCGGCTAGTCACACCGATGGCCCAGCTTTGCCCGACAAGGCGACGCACCGCGACAGCATCTACGAATAGATGGCAAGCTATCTGGCCGATACGAACATTCTGCTTCGATTAGCTGATACACCGTCGCCGCTGGAAGCTCAAAGATCGAGAAGGATGCGCAAACGATCTTCAACTTCAGCCATGACTTCTTGCGACACAACACCCCATCGCGAGAAAAGTCGGTCCTTTGAAACCGAGCGAATCGCCTCGCACAAGATAGCGCTGTCGTTTCTGGTTCCTCCGTCGCCCTTACTGACCTTTACGTGCAAAGGTATGTCCCGCTGGGTTGAGGTGAGCGGCAACACCACGACCAAATCCGCCGGACCGGCGTTAAAGAAGTCAACCGAGAGGACGAGCACTGGTCTCCGGCCGGTTTGCTCCCGTCCACGCGTCGGGCGAAGATCGGCGAGCCAGATTTCGCCCCGGTGCGGATAAGCCATATCCTCAAATGCCGTCGCTTAGCGTAGCATCTAGTTGCCGCAACTCGGCGCGCCATGCTTTCCAGGCCTTTTTGTTCTGGCGAAGTTTCGAATAGGCCAGATTCGTCCGCTCAAGGAGAAGACGGCGCCGCTCGTTTTCGATGGCTTGATCGAGCATTTCCTGCAATGAAGTATTGGTTTCCTCGGCCATTTGCGCTAGGCTCCGGTGCGCCGTGGAACTGATGCGGATCGTTGATGGCATACAAATACGTATACGCAGATGTATCCATAATTGTCAACGATCGAGAAAACTGCTCATCCCCATTCACATACTTCGCGATGCGGAAATTTGCCTCAGGCATCAAGAAACCCGAGTCTAGCATCCTGGCTCAATGCAGCCTCCCAGCTATCAACTACTCGTCACGACGGCTCGTCACGCCGTAGCCTTGGGCGCAGGAGGAAGTCCCGCGACTACGGGACGAAGGCGGATCAGCTTCTTCGCTATTCGTTCACGACCTCGATCTGCTTGTCGATCACTTCGCCGGTAAAGCGATCGATCGCCACATGGACCCAATAATGTACCTCGCCCTCTACATTGAATCCCGCAAGACTGTTCGCACTCGAAGGATAGCGCCCGCTCTGCGCGATCAGGTCGATCATCAGGTTCCACGTGCGCGTTTGACCCGCATCGGAAAACGCGCGCACAACGGCCTCGCGTGCTTCTTTGTTACCCAAGTTAATGAGCGAGGGATCTGCAGCGAGTCGTGTTACCAGCTCTGCTTTGTTGACCATCGGCTGGCTTGCAGTAAGATTCATCAGAGCTGTGACGATGCTATCTCGGTCGGTCGAGGCGATAGCATTCGTTCCAGCTATCCCCTTGGTCACCTGCGACAAAATCGCTTTTAAAACAAGTGGTTGTTTTGTATTCAAGGAAGTCTTACCAGCGTCGATGCTCGACTCGTGCAAAGTGAACACATCGAGAAGACCACCGTCGGCCGACCTTGGAGTTGGGTATGGACTTGCAACTGGATACGGACTCGGACTCGAAGCGGCACTCGCGAAACTAAGAGTTTTCCAAGGCTGATCGCGGAAGACATGGCCCAGCTCGCCAACGCTTTGAAACACGCCATTCTGAAATGCGCCGGCGAGTACCAACGGTCGATCACTTGAGTTTGCGGGCTGCATCACACTTGTGTTTCCTAGAGTGACGGAGTCCCCCCGGCGCTTAACACCGTCCAAATCTGTGTAGTAAACCGCGTTGTCGCTGTTATCTGCGTATAGGTAGAGGGTTGGGGTTGGCGACGGCGATGGGGACGGGGTAAACATGCTTCCTTGTGCGGGCAAAGCGGTGATCTTTTCAAATGTGCCAGGCGACGGCGATGGGTTTGCAGATACGTCGAGCGAAGTCTGTGTCCCAGAGGTGTAATCAGACGGGTTCATAGATTGGATCGCCGCGTTTGCCCATACGCCGAAACGTACTGTGCGTGGATCAAGCGCGACAAATTCAGGGTCTTGGAGAGCATTGTTGCTGCCCCTATCCAACCAATGCTTAGGCGCTGGCGGCGACTGGCAAACGAGCGGGCTTGGCGATGGTGAAGGATACGTCTGCCACCGTTCATAAGTTTTCCAGGTTCCGTTAACTTGGACTTGCAATGCAAACGTACAACCTGTTGACCCGAAGTAAGGAAACGCTGTGGCCAAGTTGTTATCGGGTGACGCTGTCGGAGATGGGGTTGGAGAAACATGAAAACCGTAATACCCATCTGGGCTTTTGCTGATGCTGCCGATGATAGATCCGGCAGAAGTAGGAGCGGATGGCGTGGCAAAAGCGTTAGCATTGACGGTCATGCTGATAGGCGTCGGGGATGCGACAATGGAAGCGGTCGTGATATTAGGCGACGTTGTGATGGCACTCAGAGCACCACTGGTCATGGCTATTTGTACGCTCCCGGTCGCCGAAGCTGCATTTTGATGTGGGTTCCATAGCGATGGAAGCAGCCAAGCGTCGAACTGATACGGGCCACCGCCGTGAACGGTTGTCCAACTTGGCTCGAAGACCAGTTTGTTCAGGTACGGGAGATTTTTGATCCCGATGACTTCGTACGGCTGGGGCGTAGTCGCTGTGTCGAGACCGAAACCTATAAAGATCGGAATGTTACTGGAATCCCATTGACTGATGATGTTTGCTCCGATCTGCATGATTTGGTAATCAGAGCTGAATCCGTTTGTGGTGTCGTAGTATTTCTTCTCCGACGCTACGAATGTTGGTGTGGGCGTAGGCACCGGTTGAGGAATTGCAGATCCCGACCCCAAACCAACTGAGCCGCTTAGGATTGCGGCCTTGAGCAGCTCAAAGAAATTTGGCTCCCGATTTTCGGCCGCTACCAGGTCCAAACGCTTTATTGCTGTCAGGGCAGTTGATCCACTACTGCCCGCGTAGAGCCAGCGGTTATTCGCGCCGTCCCATACCAACCCGAAGTCCCGCTGAATGGTTGCTGCCGTCGCCACCGAGGGCACCCCATTAACGATTGTTGAGTTTGTAGTTGTTACGATGCCGATCGGTGAAAGGCCAGCAAGCCGAGTAAGCGGAAAACGCCGGTTAATTAGAGGTTCTCCAACAGCAGCAGTGTTGCCATCGGCCCTTGTGAACGAATTTTGGACGCGAACATTCAGAAGGTTTGGGTTAACGGGCGTGGCAGCGGGGTTAGCAGCGTTGTCCTTGTAAGCGTAAATGTTTCCTGTGCCATTATTCGGAGCCCCCATATCGGTCGCGTTACGGGTCGGCGCCCAAGTTGGCGCATTTAGTTCTCGTGAAAAAGTGCCGAGGTACTGAAGCCCATTCGCGCCAGCCACAACATCAGCATCGGATAGCCCACTGTTTATCAGCAGGTTTATCAGGCTTTGCCGCGTTGTGAACTGTTGGTCCGTGTTACTCATGTTGTTAGGAGTACTACTCGGGACAGGAACGGTCATGAAGCCATTGGTATTGGACAGAACTAATGCGAGGTAGTTAGCGGCGTTGATATTAAAATTGGGAAAAGTGCCGGACTGGACCGCAGAGAAGTAATTGCGCCACCCTACGATTGCATTGATGTCGCTTGCCGTTAGCCCCAGCACACTCAGGTCCGCAAACGCAGAAACACCCTTTGGGCCGAACTGCGCAGCAGTGGCATTGGTTGGGTAGCCAGCTACGTTTGCATCCAACAATCCTGCTTCATCATAGATGGCATAAGCATAGCGGCCGACGCAATAGGAATTGTTAGATTGCGTTGCGTCCGCCAAGGTGGCGTTCCAGGTAGAGAACGCTACCGGACCATTGCGGGTAAGAATAACCCAGTCCGGCGCGCCAAAGGCACCGATTGGAGTGGTATCAGTTGGTAACGGGGTAGGACTGGCGGTCGCCCGTGGTACAAGATAATGCTTGTTCCACCGCGGCAACTTAACTAGACGTCCGTTCGCCGATGCTTGAGTCGAATTAACATTGGAAGCATGGCTGGACATGGCGGGCGATGGGATCTGGTCGGAGAACATACTTCGCCGGACCAGGTTTGAGATTGCTGGAGTTGTACCCGGGGTAGCACTCGGCCACCGCATCGGCACGATGTTCGCGGCAGCGGCTAGCGTATAAACTAAAGGCGTGGCTGTCGGAATGGGGAGCGGACTCACGCTAGGAGTGACTGTCGGCGCTGGCGACGAGCCGTTAACTATTTCCGTTTGGAGATCGCCGATGATCAGATCCATGGCACTTGAAGCCAGTTCGTCTACCTTGGATTGGTGAAAGCTACTTTGCGCAACCTGACGATCGCTTGTCGTGCGCGAGAGATATGCGACGGCCAAGCCGGTCATCAGGACGACCATTGCAAGGACAATCAGAAGCGCCGCAGCCCGCTCCCTCGCAGAGCGCGCTGTGCGAAACGGGCCCATCCTACAAGGTTCTCCCGTCAAAATGTCGGTAAGGTTTTCAGATCGAAAGTACGACCGTAAATCCGAATTGCCTTCACCGCCTCTTGTGGAACTGGGGTGTTATTGCTGGTGTAACCGGTGTTGATGATGCCAGTATACCCAAGCGTCGGGTCGCCAAACAAGACGCCCTTCCACTCATTCTCTAGCTGACCAATATATTGGTTCTGCTGGCCGACGCCCCTGCCATGTGCGTCCGCGAAATCAGCCAGGTCCGAGGCAAGATCGAAAAGGCATGTGGAGTTGGCAGCATTAATCAGCGCTCGACCTGCTGAATCTATTACGGCGATGACAACCCCGATTGCCTCTACGTCACCAAGGCCGATGCCAGCGATGGAGCTGTGGCCCGCATCCGTATTCCACGGGTAATCTGTCGCCCGTCCATTTTTAAGAACGTAATAATATTCCATTCGAAAAACGCCCGGGCCGATTATTTCATAGTAGCCATTCGGGTCGCAGCTATTGTTACCACCGTTGCCGCCACAAGTGCTGTTGTTATTGATCGCCCACGGCCACAACGACCCGATGGTTACCGGCAGAAAAACCAGCGGCGGGTTGGAGTTCGACCCTCCTCCATTCCAAGGGAGCCCTCTGCCCAGCCGTTCAAGCTTCAGATAGGCCGGGTAGCCGGCCGCCGTGTTCTGGTTGACCCGATAGGCTACGACAGAAATCGGACTTTGCGCACGTTGCAACGCTGATGCGTAGTAGCCAGGCACCTGGGTGAAAAAGGCGAGCTGGTCGTTCACTGGTTGACTAGTTGTTCCATGGCGCCCGTAACCGTGTCCGTTGCCGTGTTGATAGAGCGTAATCCCCTTGACATAGTAATCCACATCCGTGCGCTTCACCATTTGCGCGAAATCCAGCGCCATGCGGTCAAAGACGGTCCTTGCCTGAGTGTCGGTACTGATGTGTCTGTTGCCAGTGCGGGTAACGGCCGTTGCGTTGATCGTCAGTTGCTCGACGACGAAGATAATTATTGCAAGGACAAATATCGACACGAGCAACTCCGCGAGGGTGAAACCTCCATCCTGGGTCCTCGGCGTTGCGATCTCGAATTGGTTCCTAGTCATCTATTAACGGCTATGAACGTTTCGACGAACCCAGCTGGCACGGGGGCTCCGGGGGCTGTCGGATCGACCTGCGGTGGCCAACTAACGATAATCTTTGCCACAGATGTTGAGGCGTTGGGTGGAAATAAGTACGTAACCTTTGCTCTAAGCGCGGCGTCCGCTGGCGCAGATGAGGCGTTTAGAGCGCCGGTCCACTTGCCCTCGTTTGTGAAAAAGAGCGTGTCCGGTGCGTATACTTGCGCCCAATGGCCGTGCAACCCAAATCCAGATATTCCCTCCTTCGAAGCCTGACCCGGCGGAAGTCGAACGTCAGCGCGTAAATCGCCGAGGATTTCGGTCATAACCCCGTTAGCAACCGTTTGCTCGATACTAGCCTGTTGAGTCCTCAAGCTCGTGGGGAGTAACCCTAGCACAGCAATCAAGCAAAACGCGGCGACGCCCAGCGCCAACGTCACTTCGACGAGCGAAAAGCCGGCGGTTCGATGCACATGGCGTTTCATGTGGCGGGCATTTTGAGACTTGCCGGTTGCCCCGTCAATCTCCATCGCGCCGCGACGGCATGCCCAGCCATGACGGGCGCGAAGCTTGAGAATAACAGACGGGTTCATGGCCGATAAATTTTTACATCGCCGCCAAGCCCGATGAACTGAATGGCAACAACGTTGGCAGGAGTGGCAGTAGGCACAGTGGCTCCATGTGTCGGTTCAACTCCGATTTCGGAGATCGGCGCTAAAGTCGCGCCACTAGCAAAATAGTTCCTGTGATCAACCACGCCTTCTCCGTGAGGACTGAACTGGATCACTTTTGTGAAGGTGTATTGCGCAGGCAGGATGTTCACAGGATAATGAAAGGTAAGGTAGGCATCAGCCAGTGAAGGCGTGGTATCGCCGATCTGGGCAGTGGGAGTAGGCGCAGGTCGGGTGTTAAAAGTGTCGAGAGGCGGAGGAGTCTGCGTTGGGGTGGCGAACGTCTTCAAATGCACGTTGTCGATCTTAACGAGCTTGCCGACTTGAACCAGCGTTACAGGGTTCGGAGGCAGTCCGTCGAGCGTAAAAGAAGTCGTTAAGGGTAGCGTGTAAAGCATGGTGCCGTCCTTAGATGCAACTATCGACATTACGAGTCTGCCGATGCAGCCCGTGCATGGGTCGGTCCCGTGAGCTATCGAGGGTTGCGAAACATCCTCCTCATAAAAGCCGACCCAGGTGTAAGTGTTGTTTGCTTTAGCGTAGGTGCGCGCGGTGTCGAGCACGCCTTTGATTGTATAAGCGGCGCTGGTGACGTCAGTGCCGCTCTTGATGGTTGTGAACGCTGGGGCAAGTAACGCCAGCAAGAGCGCAATGATGCCGATGACGAT
>Ga0209156_10002118_pt1 | contig 15767 bp, 11 predicted proteins | sample GraSoiAngelo_124_FD_185881 | JGI IMG/M metagenome (GOLD analysis project Ga0209156, IMG submission 185881) | Grasslands soil microbial communities from the Angelo Coastal Reserve, California, USA - 14_0927_05_20cm (SPAdes) (version 2) | ecosystem: Environmental > Terrestrial > Soil > Grasslands...
AGGAATGTCGCGCACGAATATCAGCCGCGCGCTGGCGAAAGGTTTAACGTTTCGTCCCCTCGCTGACACTGCACGGGACACGGTGGCATGGTTCAAGGCGCAGAAGCCGGAACGGCAGGCGAAACTGCGAGCGGGAATTACACCAGAGCGCGAAGCGGAAGTGCTGGCCGCCCTGCACAAACAAGGCGGAATGACGAAGCACGAATGACGAATGAATGAGTAAGCACGAAGGGTCCTTGGTCGTGTGCGCATTCCAGCTTCCTTCCTCATTCGGATTTCGTCATTGAGATGAAGCGTATCCTCGGAAAGATCGTCGATGTTCGCCCGGACGAGCTTCGCGCCCTCGGTCTTGCCTTCGTTTTCAACTTCGTCGTCCTTGGCAGTTATTACGTCGTCCGCCCGATTCGCGACGACATCGCTGCCTCGGGCGGCATCGAAACTCTGCCGTGGATGTATACCGGCACGTTGGTAACGATGCTGGTCGCGAATGCTCTCTTTTCCGCCATCGTCGCGCGCATGTCACGGCGGCGATTCATTCCGATCGCCTACCGGTTTTTCATGGCGAACCTCGTCATCTTTTACGTCCTAATGCACACCTTAACGCCCGCACAAAACATTTGGGTCGGCCGCGCCTTCTACGTTTGGGTCAGCGTTTTCAATCTTTTTGTCGTCACGCTTTTTTGGGCATTCATGACGGATGTGTTTAACAGCGAACAAGCCAAACGGTTGTTCGCATTCATTAGTGTGGGCGGATCGATTGGTGCAATTGTTGGTCCTATCATCACGGCGACGCTGGTGCACAAACTAGGCGCCGCGAATTTAATTCTCGTTACAGCGGCGATGCTAGAAGCGGCTCCATGGTGCGTGAAGTTTTTTCCGGCGGAATTTGCTCGTCATCCTAACCGGAGCCAAGCGGAGTCGACACCTCCCAGCAAAGTTCCCTCAAAGGTTGCGCCGCGGGATCCCTCGACTGTCGCTGGGGATGACAAAAATGCGGAACAACCCATCGGCGGTGGAATTCTTGCCGGAATTACCCACGTCATCCGCTCGCCTTATTTGCTCGGCATCTGCGGGTTTGTGCTCCTCTACACTGTCACGACAACGTTCTCTTACTTCCAGCAGACCGAGATCACCGGGCATCAATTTCAAGATAGGAACGCACGGACGGCGTTTTTTGCGCAACTCGATCTCGTGGTAAACACCCTGACTCTCCTTCTGCAATTGTTAATCACGGGGCATTTGATGAAGCGGCTCGGCGTCGGAGTCACGCTCGTCACGATGCCAGTGCTCAGCATGATCGGATTCGTCGCTCTAGGTTTTGCACCGACGCTCGCTCTCCTGGCAGTTTTCCAAGTCGCGCGCCGGGCGACTAATTTTGGTTTCTCTCGGCCGGCGCGCGAAGTCCTTTTCACGGTCTTGCGGCGGGAGGACAAGTATAAGGCCAAGAGTCTTATCGATACCTTTGTCTATCGCTCGGGCGACCAGATTGGCGCCTGGTCTTATAGTGGGCTACGCGCGCTCGGACTTGAACTGACCGGGATCAGTTTCGTTGCGGTGCCGCTGACGGCCCTTTGGTGTGTGTTGTGTTTCTGGCTCGGGAAAAAACAGAGCGAACTTGCTCTAGTTCAGCGCCAGGAAATGCAGAAAACTGCGGCTACGACTTAACGAAAATCCCGAGTAACGGACGGCGCGATGGCGTTTTCGAGCGAAAATCGCTCACAAAGCCATCTTTCGTTCGAATCTCGACGTGGCCGGCTGCGCGGCTGGCATTGTAAACCAGGACCGAGCCAATGGGCGCCTGATACGGATCGCTCACCGCCAGTTTTCGGAAGCCATAGTTGCTGACCAATTCCTGGCCGGCCTGTTTCGCGTAGGCCGTGGTCGGACGGGAACTAATCACGCCTGATGCCAGGAGCGCATCCTTCACTGCGTGCCAGCATTGCCGGCGCGAATGAGCATGTGCCCGTTCCTCGGCAATGGTAGCGGCCCGCATCAATTTCGGATCGAGTTGGCGATCGGCTGTCGTAAAGGGCCGCACGATTTTAGTCGGCTGATAACCTTGGACGACATCGACCGAGGTGGGTTTGCCGGAAGCATCTTTAAAAACGAACTTGGACGGTTGCGGGTTTGATCGCGGCGGCGACATGGACATGGAGAGAGCCGAAGCCGTAGCCGGGAAGAAGGCGGCGCAGCCGAGGGAGAGGAGGGTTAGGGGGAGAACTTTTTTCATTTCGGGAGCGCCCTCTATAATGCAATTTTCGGACCTGACAAGCGATTTTTCGGCAGAAATTCCATAATTTTTAGAAATCGACGGACCCCGTGTTGCATCCACAATGCCAGGCATTTCCGATTCCTTTCGGGGAGCCAAATTATTAGGGATTCCTCGTTTGGGTTGTTCACCTCCCGACAACCCTTCTTTAATGGCACATGGCAAGGCGATTTGCTTCAATTCTCGGCATCCTTCTAATAGCGTCGTGGGCTTACGCCGCCGAGCAGCCGACTCTCGTGCGCGTTACCACTTATTGGCGGGAGGAAGGTCAATTCCGCGCAGCCTGGAATGGAGCACGGCTCCGAAATGGTCACTGCGCCGTCGATCCGAAAAAGATCCGTTACGGCAGCAGGATTCTGCTCGAGGACGAGGAACTAATCGCGGTTGATACCGGACCGGCCGTGGTAAACCGGAAGGCCGCCCGTCTCTCAGGCCGTAACAAAGCGGAGCGAAACGCCGTTGTAATCGATCGTTACTTCGAAACGAAATCACAAGCTGTAGCATGGGAAAAATTGCATCCGCATTTCATGAAAGTGCGGGTTCTCAGTTCGGGGGCGGTTGTTTCTAAAAAGAGCGGCGCTGACCACGCTGATCTGCCACCAAAAACACGCGTCGCCACACGGGAAACTCCGAGACAGCGGGTTCCAAACCCGCGGGGCGCACAGGCCGGGGACCTGCGTTCCGACCCGCCAGGGATTCACTCGACTATTCCGATCGGCGATTTTTATTTCGCCGCTCTCCTCGGATTATCCAGCAGAACAACTCGCGACGCCCGTAGACGCACCGGTGGAGAGTTGGTCGTCGAAAACCTTGTCCAAAGAAGCCGCGGCCGGCCACTCGATCGCTTTCGTTTTCTACAAATAACTTAACTCCCGGGCCAGGCACATGGCTGAGACAAGGTCGGCAGCGGCACTTTCTTGCGCGCCGTTTTGCCATCCATCGCAAGCTTTACGAATTGCGTTTAACAGCGTTTCCGGCAATGGATGCTGATTTTCGGCCAGCAAACCGCGCGCGAATCCGATTGCGGCGCTGCTATCCTGCCGGTGCAGGGCGATCGCGATCAGCGGCCAAAGAGCCATCCAATCGAATCCATAAGGATCGTCCATTCCGTGCCATAACGCCAGCGCCTCGGTGGCAAGCTTCTCGGTTTCCGCGTAATTTTCCTGCCGCCATGCCACCCAGGCGAGATTCGCCTTTGCCATAGCGATGTATTCAACCATGCCAAGCTTGGTGGCGAGTTCGCAGGTTTTTTCCGCATCTGTTCTGCAACGCGCGACGTCGCCCCGGCGCCGAAACGCGACCGCTCGGTAGGTCAGACAACGCGATTGCAAGACGAGGTCACCCACGCGTTCGAGCATCGTGAGAGCCTTTCCACATTGTTTCACCGCATCATCAAAGTCGCCGTGCCATAACTCAATAAACCCCAGCACAAAATTTGTATACCCAGCTTCCGACAGGTCGTTTGCTCCTTCGCACTCAGCTACGGCGCGTTCCGCCAATTCAACGCATTCCTGCGATGGTCGGAAGCGCGATTCCATCAACATCGAAAGGGCCATCGTCTTCAGGAATTTTGCCCGCTGCATGGCAGCACCGCGCTCTGCAATCACCGCCCAAGATTTGTCCGCCAGTTCTCGCAGTTCGTTCACCATTCCCTGCCAGTAAAAAAGATGCATGCGTTCCAGTTGAATTTGCACTTTTTCCTCCCACCAATCCGGAGCGCTCGCTTCGCCAGGCTCGCCCAATTCCTGATCGGCTAAGTCGAATTCACGCGCGGTTTCTGCGAAATGTCGCTGCAGGCTGTGACTAAAACCAATCTTGCGGTGAAGGCGCGAACGCGAGATCGGGTCGGCGTTTCCAGTCAGGACCTGAGTGCGGCCAAACGCATCGCGGGCTTCCTCGTGTCGTCCGACCAGAGTCAAGACATCGCCAAGACCTTCGTTCAACCGCAGCCCGCTTCCACGAAATTGCCTATCGCCTGTGCGCGTGATTTGCCGGATGGCCGATTCGTAGAAACCTATCGCCTCCGCATTGGCGAACGTCGCCTTTGCTCGTTCCGCCGCTCGCCCGAGATAAAATATCGCCCGCTCGGCCGCCTCCGTTCTCTCATAGTGATATCCCAGCGTCGCGGAGAGTTCGTCGAGCCGGCCGGGAAACAACGCTTCGATCGCTTCGGCGGCAAGCTGATGCAGTTCCTTGCGCCGAGCGAAAAGCATCGAGTTGTAAGCGACATCATGCGTGATGGCATGCTTGAAGATATACTCGCCCTCTTCCAGCCCGGCCGTTTCTGACGCCTGCTGTTCGCGCGATTGAATAAACTCCCGCCGCTGCAATTCCCCTAGAGATGCCTCAAGCCCGGCTGTCGCCCTTCCCTTAGATAGATAGGCAAGGACTCGCCTTTGAAAAATCCGGCCAATGACCCGACGCGCGTTGCAGGGTTTGTTTATTGTCCAGAGGCAGGCGATCAATCCGCGCCGCCAGGACGCCCTGGAGCGTCTCCGGAATTTCCATCGCATCAATCTCGCGCGTCGCCGCAGCCTGGTCTCCCTCGAGCAGGATTGCGCCGGCGTCGATTAACGATCGCAGAAGTTCTTCGACAAAAAACGGGTTCCCTTCCGCGCGATTCAAAATTAGTTCGCGCATCCGGGCCGGGAGGTTTTCGATCTTCAGCAGTTGTTGAATGAGCCAGCCACTTCAACGCGGGTCAATGGTGATAAGCGGATGATGTGGTGCCCACAGTAGCCGTTGTTCTCTTGCAGTACTTCTGACAGGCGATTGTCTTCCAGCCGTGCCGCGCATAGCAGCAAAAGAGGCACCTCATTGGAAAGCGGAACCAGCATTTGCAAGAGCTCCCAGGAGGAGGGGTCGCACCAGTGCAGATCTTCCCAGACCAAGAGCAAAGGCTCCTGCTGGGCGCGACGGCGGACGTATCCGCGCAAGGCTTCCAAAATCCCAGATCGAAGTGCTTCGCTCGAAAGGAGTTTCACCCGTCTTTCCATCGGTGCGTCCATTGGCAGCTCCAGCAACCGAGCCAGGAAAGGATAAATCTCGGACTGCCCGTCCAAGCTTTTTTGCAATGCTGCCATAATTTCGGATTGCGCAGCTTCCGGTTTGACGTTCAGGAGACTCAGGAGAATTTCACGCGCGAGCCAGTAGCTCATGCCCGCAGTGAAGGAAAGCGCGCGGCCTTCTGCCCACGTCACGTTTGCTGGCAGTAACCGCCGCGTTTCCGCGATCAGACGGCTCTTGCCCAACCCCGCTTCAGCCAGAATTGCCACCGTGCTTCCCTGGCCGGCCCCAAGATTTGCGAGCGCGCGGCGTATCTCTTCCAGCTCTTTATCACGGCCCACTAAGGGCGCGCGCAAACCTTCAATGCCGCGAGTGGATTTCGGCACGACCTTCGCCCCGATCAATCGGTGCACTTCCACCGGCGCTTCTTTCCCTTTGAGTCTCAACGGTGGAACCGGTTCAAAATCAAAAATCCGTTGCGTCAGTCGGTAAGTCGTGGGTCCGACAAAAATTTCTCCCTCCGATGATGCGTCTTCCAGTCGCGCCGCCAGATTGACCGCGTCGCCCATGACCGAATAATCGCGGCGATTATGACCGCCAATCTGTCCCGCGACGACGAGTCCGGTGTTAATACCGAGATGCAGACCAAGGGCGGTCTCGTTAGCGTGATTGAACGCAACGATCGCGTCCATCATGTCAAGAGCGGCCCGCAAGGCGCGTTCGGCATCGTCCTCATGCGCCACCGGCGCGCCAAACAACGCCATGATCTCGTCGCCAATGAACTTGTCGATGGTGCCGTCGTATTTTTGCACCACCGGCACCAGCCAGTCGAAGCAGGCGTTGATTAATTCACGAACTTTTTCGGGATCTAGTTTTTCAGAAAGCGCGGTAAATCCCGAAACGTCAGCGAACACAATCGTAACAAGCTTGCGCTCGTCCCCTGTTGGGGCGCGACCCGTCTCGAGTTGCGCTAATTGCTCCCGCAACACCGCTACCGCCGGATCGACAGCCGCATCGCCCAGATTAGTTCTCTGCAATTCCAAAGCGGCAATCGCCGCTGACAATTTTTCAATCTGAGTCTCGAGATCAGCCATGATTGTGCGAACAAGAACTTTCCTCGCTGTTCTTATCGGAATAACCGGGCCGAATCGAGCCGTCTTTGCTTGCAAGGGTGGTTGCCGCGACACAGCTTTTGCTTTTGTGTCGCAGGAATTTCACATCCGCCCGGCCACCCCGGACGATGCCGCCATAATCGGCTGGCATCGCGCCCGCATGTTTCAGGACATGGGCCTGGTTCCGGACGAATTGTTCGAGTCGTTCCGGACAAAAGCACTCGATCTTTTGGGTAAAGCGCTCGCTTCCGGCGATTATTTCGGCTGGCTGGTGAGCGAACGCAATGCTCCGCAAAAAATTATCGCGGGCGCGGGCGTCATCATTCGGGAAGTTCCGCCATTTCCCATTCGTCACAAAAACGGTGAGATCACGATCGCGGAAGGCCGGCAGGGATTAATCGTTAACGTTTTCACCGAACCGGAATGGCGCAGACGTGGCCTTGCCCAACTTTTGATGACGCAGATAATCGCCTGGTCGCGCGAGCAACAGCTCGACGGTCTCGTCCTCCACGCTTCCGTTGATGGTCGCGGCCTCTACGAAAAGCTCGGCTTTGTCCCCACCACCGAAATGAGCCTCGGCGGTGGCGATGAATGACTCGTCAATGCGTATCGCTGGGATTCGTTGGTAAAAAGCCGCCGGTAGCCTGAAGAGGTCTGATGTCGCCTGCGTTTGTAATCCAGACAGCTAATGCGATACGATCGGGGCGGCTTGCAGCCTCAACCGCCGAAGAAGGAAAATGAAGTTCCTGCGGGACCGGGCCGAGTTTTTCGTGAATCAGGGAAAGAACAACAAAATCGTGACGCAAGCTGCGGCCGTTGTTCTCGCCGGCATGGACATTAATGTTTATGCCGAAACCAAGACGGGCGAGATAGACCTCGAAATCGCCTGTTTTTCCCTTGGCCGGGTCGAAGTTGACGAGCACGTTGTTGTCACCTCGCACCGTCGCTCTCAGGATTCCGGGAGCTTCGACATTTACTACCGGAATGGTGGCATTTTCCCATTCGCGCCCATCCAAAACGAAATTCGGCGTGTAAACGCTTTCGGCATTCCACTCAGCGGCATAAACACGTTGTCGTTTCGTCCATTCCGGAGAGGCGAACGGATCCTTCCAACCCAGCCTGTCCCAGTAATCGACGTGAAAAGCGATTGGAACAAACGCGCGCCACAATCGTGAATCTTTCACCAGCGGCGCGAGCGACGCTTCCGCCGGTGGACAACTGCTGCATCCCTCGGAGGTAAAAAGTTCGAGCAACTGAACTTTTTTCGGTCCGGACTCAAAAACAACATTGTCAGCGCACAACACGCCGCCAAAGAAGAGAGATAGAACTGCTCCGATGATTGCTTTCATAACTGCTGAGCTTGTTTGGGCCCTGGAACAAGACTGCCGAATTTCTTCACTCATTCATCGGAAATGGCAATAACGTAGTCAATGTTTTCGCGCTTTTGGCCGTAAGAGACAAATTGATGCGCCAGCTCGCACGAAACACGCTGCATTTTGGGCCAATGCCTGGTGAAGACCAGTCCGATTCCGCGCTTGCGAAAGGCGTGAGTTGCCCGGTGAAGGACGACAAAACCATGCCGTTTCGCGTCCTCTTTGAGTCGGCCCCGGGACTTTACCTCGTGTTGACACCGCACGAGTTCTCGATCGTGGCGGTAAGCGAGGCGTATTTGCGAGCCACTATGACCGAACGCTCAGACATCATGGGTCGGAAACTATTCGAAGTGTTTCCCGACGACCCGAAGGATCCCGCAGCCGACGGAGTCCGCAATTTACGAGCCTCGCTCGAGCGCGTGAAAACCAAGCGCACTGCCGACGTCATGAAGGTGCAACGTTACCCGGTGCGCCGGCCAGAAAATCAGGGCGGCGGATTTGAGGAGCGGTTTTGGAGTCCGATTAATTCGCCTGTTTTTTCCGATAACGGCGAATTGATTTTCATTATTCATCGGGTCGAGGACGTGACGCTTTTTGTCCGGGCCAAAGCTCTCCAAGGCAAAACCGAGGAAGGCTGGCGGATGCTTGAAGCGCGTGCCGAGCACATGGAAGCGGAGATTGCCCTGCGCGCCTACGACTGGCGCCGTGCCGCGGAGTTACAGCAGGCCTACGAACGATTGCAGAAAAGCGAGTCGCTTCTGCGTGAAAGCGCCGAGCGATTTCGTTTTCTGGCCGAGTCGATGCCGCAAAAGATCTTTACCGCGCGACCGAACGGCGAGGTGGACTACTTCAACCGTCAGTGGATGGAATTTACCGGGCTGCCTTTCGAACAAATTCGCGACTGGGGCTGGATACCATTCATGCATCCCGACGACGTGCCCGAAAACCTACGGCGCTGGAAGCACTCGATCGAGATGGGCGAGTCTTTCGAATTCGAACATCGGTTACGTCGCGCCGACGGCGAATGGCGCTGGCATATTTCGCGGGCTAACGCGATGCGCGACGCAGCCGGTCGCGTCCTGATGTGGATCGGTTCCAATACGGAAATTGACGACGTGAAACGAGCGCAAGCGGAAGCGGAACATGCAAATCGGGCGAAAGATAAGTTTCTCGCGGCGTTATCGCACGAATTGCGGACACCACTTACACCGGTGCTCATGTGCGCGGCGGCGTTAGAACGGGAAACGGCGCTTCAGCCCGAATACCGCGAACAACTCGGCATGATGCGCCGCAACGTGGAGCTGGAAGCGCGACTCATCGATGATTTGCTTGATCTCACTCGAATTTCACGTGGGACGCTCCAACTTCAGCTCGAGCCCACCAATGTTCATTCACTTCTAGTGCACGCTGAACAGATCGTGCGCAGTGACGCACGCGCAAAACAGATCAAGCTTCAATTCGAACTAAACGCTTCCGCACATTATGTCCTGGCCGACTCGGGCCGGCTGCATCAGGTATTCTGGAACATCTTGAAAAACGCGATCAAGTTCACGCCGGCCGCTGGAGAAATCATCGTGCGCACCACCAACCCCAGGACCGGCGAGATTCGTCTCGAATTCACAGATACCGGTATAGGTATCGAATCTCAGTTCCTAGGCTTGGTCTTTGAGGCGTTCGTGCAAGCGGACGCGGTTCCGAGTTCCGCGTCGAACGGGCTGGGTTTGGGAATGTCAATTTCCAAAACTATCGTCGAACAGCACGGTGGGACGATCAATGTCGCCAGTGCTGGGGCAGACCGAGGGGCGACGTTCACGGTAGACCTGGCAACTGTGGTCGCAGATTCGGCTGGAGATGTCTCACGGCCGGCAGTGCGATCAAATTCGCATCACATTTATCGACTTCTGCTGGTGGAGGATAATCAGGCAACCCTGGAAGTGCTCGGGCGTATACTGCGCAAGCAAGGCCACGATGTCGTGACTGCGAGCACGGTGGAAGCGGCTCAGGGCTTTGCCGCGAATCGGGAGTTCGATCTCGTCATCAGCGACATCGGATTGCCTGATGGCAATGGCATCGACCTAATGAATGAGCTTACGCGTGACTACGGCCTGCGCGGGATCGCGCTCAGCGGTTATGGAATGGATGAAGATCTCGCCCGCACAAAGAATGCAGGCTTTATCGCGCATCTGGTAAAACCAGTTGACGTTGATCGACTGAATCGCGTCCTCGAGCAAGCGGCCCCAACAACGTAGGCATTGAATGGGGGCCTTCTACGGCCGCTTTGTCTCAGCGTCGCCCTTCGGTTTTACTGTGACTTCCTGTGCGACCTCGTACTCCGGTTTACTTGCGCCCGTGAGCCATTTATCGAACCAGCCAACGATGTGCTCGAGCCGTTCGACCCGGTGCCACGGTTGCCCGGAGCGGGAGAGCTCGTGGGATTCGCCCGGGAACTTCACCATCACCGTCGGCACTTTGCGAAACTTGAGGGCGCGGAACATTTCCTCGCCACCGGCCCCAGGCGGCGTGCGCGTGTCGCTTTCACCGAGCACGAACATCATCGGCGTCTTCACGTTCTTAATATAACTAATGGGCGAGCGCGCCTTGAAATCGTTGGGATCATCGAAGGGCGCGGCTTTGAACCAGTTCGGTTGAAAGAGGGTGAAGTCGGCGGTGTACCACCAGTGTTCCCAGCTCGCGATGTCGCGCTGAGCCACGCCGGCGGCAAACCGCTGCGTGTGCGTGATTACCCAGTTGGTGAGCAAACCGCCGCCGCTGCCGCCAGTAACGCCAAGCTTTTTGTCATCGACGTAACCGCGCTTGATCACTTCATCAACGCCGCGCATGAGGTCCTGATAGTCCTCGCCGGGATAATGGTATTGAATGACGTTTCCGAACTCCTGGCCATAGGTGATGCTGCCGCGCGGGTTCGGATAAAGCACGACGTAGTCCTTGGCCGCCATCCATTGAAATTCGTGCTCGAAAATCCAGCCGTAAGCCGCATGCGGACCGCCGTGGATGTTCAGGATAAGAGGATATTTTTTGTGCGGGTCGAATCCGGGCGGCTTTTGCACCCACGCCTGAATCTTCTTTCCGTCGAACGTCTGATAGGTCATTTCCTCCGGCTCAGTCAGGTTCAATTGCGACCAGAGCTCGCGATTGACGTCGGTGAGTTGCTGCTGTTGCGCGTTGGAATCGACGAGAAATAAATCGCCGATGCGCGTGGGCGTCGAGATCAGGCAAACAATCTTCGAGTTGTCGGCGGTGGCGCGGAAACTCAGTACCGCCTGGTCGCCTTTACTGATTTCAGTCAGCACGCCCGTGGCGGCGTCAAAGCGCCCGAGATTGGTTCGGCCTTCCCGTCCGAAAAGTTGGAGGATGGTCTTGCTGTCCGCGCTCCAGATGGCCGGGTTGTTGCCACCGGCGCGGGGAGGCGCCTGATCACCGAACACGCCTTGTCCGACATCGTAGTCAAAATGTGCAGTGAGGTTCCGTGGCTTCGCGTCCTTCGCTACGTCGAGCACCCACAAGTCCGGCTCAGTGTAGGAATTTACCGGTTCGTTTTGCGAAGCGACAAAAGCGAACTGTTTGCCATCGGGGCTAAGGGTGAGACCATTCACACCCAGATCAATTGTCGTTAGTTTTGTCGGTTCGCCGCCACTTGCTGCCACCGAGTAAATCTCCGTCTTTGGCAGTTCGTAGTAAGGCTCATCTACGTGAAGTGAAGGGAAAAAAATCTGTGTTCCATCGCTTGACCAGATCGGATCGGCTTCGTCGAAACGGCCTTTCGTCAGTTGCTTGGGCTGCACTTTTTCGTCGGCAGTTTTCGGGGCCGGAATGGTCCAGATATGCTGCGGCCGTTTGAAGTCAGTGTTTCCCTCGTTGTCCTCGCGATAGACGGCGTGGGTAACGACCAGCACGTCGCTTTCGCGTTCCTCATCTGTCTCCGCCGCCTTAGCCGGAGACGCCGTCGGTTTGGCTGACGCGGCGGGTGAAGGACTCCCAGCAACGGCAGCCTTTTTTGCTTCTTCTTCCTTCTGCTTTTTCTTTTGTTGCTTCGCGATGTCCTCGGGATTGCTTGGACTGGTAAACGCAATCGTCCTGCCGTCCGGCGACCAGCGCGGCGGACCAGCACCTTTTGGCAGATCGGTGAAAGTCCAGGCGTCACCACCGTTCATCGATAGCATAGCCAGCTGCGGCGGCTCGGGTTTGCCATCTTTCTCGGTTGCCCTCATGAAGACGAGGAACTTTCCATCGGGCGACCACTGCGGTGAACTATCATGCGGGCCATTGGTCAACCGATGCGGCGGTTCTTTGTCCGCAGTCGAGACCGTCCAGATGGCGGTGTCATAACCAAGCTTTTTTTCATTCACGCTCACGCGCACAAACGCGACGCGCGACCCATCCGGCGAAATTTGCGGATCACCGATCCAGACGAAATCGAACAGGTCCTTTTCGGTAATACCGCGGTTGCCCGCGGCTTGCGACGCGATCGAACTGAACGAGAGCAGCGCGAAAAGAATCAGGCGACATAAATGATTTGGCAGCATTCGCCACTGTTGCCGCTGAGTGGCGAGCCGGCACGCTTTTTCTGCATCGTGACACCGCCGGGATGATCGCGCCACAGCTACAAGGCGAGGCTTTCCTGCTTTGCAGAAGTTGCTTCCGCGGTAATCCCGCTAAATTTCTTCACCAGTTCGTTCAGCTTAGCGACGTAATAATCGCTGTTTTCATCGCGGTTTTGGGGATCGAATTCGCTGATTAGTTTCGCCGCTTCATAGGCCGCGATCTTTTTCGGCGTAGCCTTAATATAATAGCTGATTCGATCGCCGGGTTTGTAGTTGCGGCCGCTCGCCAGGGCGAGCTCGTAGGCGGCGGCGCGGTTTCGCGCCGAGCCGGCAATCTTAGCGCGATACTTATCTAACGAATCCTGGAGAGTATCGGTTTTCATCAGCATATCGATTGGCATTTCACGATTGCGAATTCGTTTTTCGAACTGTTCCCGCAACCGCCCAAGTTCCTCCGGCTTTTCTTGCATGATCAATCTGATCATTTCCTCCAAGAAAACGCGCTGGAACTTCTCCAAGCCGCGGGATTTGAGCGCGCCACCCTTAATAACAACGTCGCCGCTGCGAGTAAGCAGGGCGTAGTTCTTTGCTTTGTAACTGAACATGGCGTCGAACTGCTCGTCGAACTCGACTTCGATGCCCGGCGGCAGTTCCCTCGCCAGGCCGTCTCGCAGCGCTTCGATCTCTGCTGAAGAGCCGGCCGTGTCGGCCGCTTTGTCAGTTTTTGCGGGCGACACGCCCGCCGCTACAGAAGAAGGCGGCACAAAGTAGATCCCATCGGTATCAACTTCAATGACTTGCGCGCCCCGTTCGTTCAGCCAGGCAATCATCTTCTGCAATAGCTCGCGACCAATCTGGGTAACACGCGCAGCGGCCTCGAAGTCAGCAAAGTGCCCCTGGGCAAAGCCGAGATATCCATAGAAGCTGTTAATTAGAATCTTGAAGGTGTTTTGCAGGGCGTGGAGGTGATGCCATCTCGGGCGATCTCCTTTTTTGTCGGCCAACTGCATCTGCCCTTTGGCTTCGAGACGGAAACTGCGCAAGTCGGTCAACAAATGCCGAAAAATTTGGAGCTGATCCGTGGCCGGAAAACAATCGAACTGCAACATGATCGACGGATAGAGCGAAGCGACGTCGCAGTGCCAGACGTTCCGCGCCACGCCGCTAAAGTAGATGGCAGTGAAGCCGCCTTCGAAAGTACGCGCCATTGGCATCTCCGGAAGGCTGTGACGCTGGCGCAGATATTCCCGTAAAAAAAGCGCGTTGATGCGAGTGGCGTTGCCCCGCACGATCACATCCTGATAGTTGTAGGGAAAAATCTGCGCCTGAATGAAATAGCTCGGGCTTAGCAGGTCAGCTAAGGCGCGGGTTTCCCACACAGCGCACAAGGCGCGTTTTCGGAAACGTTCGCTTTTCGCTAGACGTTCTCGCTGAAGTGCCTTGCCGGTAAGCGCGGAAATTTCCGCGGCATCGCAAAAACCAAAGTGCTGCGCGACATCACTGCGCTCGAAACCGCTGAGCGTGCGCAAACCGACGTCATAGAACTGCGCCAGAAGAAAGGTATCGACGAAGTGGCGACCATCGACCTGGAACTTTGGATAATCGATGGTTTTCTCGGCGATTTGCAGGCGCGACGGGCGCGAGCGCAGGAATCCGCCGCTCCGCCCCCAATCCAGCTTCACTTTGGCTTTGCGGGCCCGCGCCACCAGATAGGGCAGATCAAACCGGAAAAGATCGTGCCCCTCGATTACGTCCGGATCGCGTTCCTTAATAATTACGGTGAGCTGTTTGAGTGCGTCGTGTTCGGACTCCTCGACATCCTCGGGATCAACCACGATCAGTTGCTCCCATCCGCTATTATCAGACAAGGCAATGCTGGCGATGGGGTTCTGCGATGCATCAGCCAGATCGGTTTCGCCGGTCGGCGAAAGCACTTCCAGTTGGATACGCTTCAGCTCTTCGAACGGCAGTTGCTTGAACAATGTGCGGCCGGTGGCACTGAGATAATGCTGCACCGGATCACTCAGGGCGAAAAAATTGCGTCCCGCTTTTTTTAAACCGTTGCGTAACGCGATTAGTTCCTTCCAGCTGTCGACGACGACGAGCCAATTGTATCTCAGGTCACCGGCGAGTTTTTGCGCGTTCTCGAGCCCGAGATCGGTGATATCGCCATCAGTCCAGACAAAAGGATGAAATGGTTCAACATCCATCGTCGTGCTTCCGTCTTTTTCTCGACGGTAAACACGCACAGTGCCTGTTTCGCCCAATTCAATCGCGACGATGCGCGGCGTTTTGTCCGCGCCGAAAAGAAGCTCGTTATCTTCGAAAGCCACAATTAGAGATTCCTCGACTTAACGCCTTTTGTCATCCCGAGCGAAAGTCGGGGGTCCCGCGGTGTTACCTTATAGGTTTCTTGGCGGGATCCCTCGACCCGGCTCGGGATGACAAAGAGGGAGCATCGGCTAACATCGCCGAATGACGCTTCGCATCCTACTCCCGCTTTCACTCGTAGCCGGGCTTACTTCGCTGGCGCAACAAACGCCGCAACAAATTGCAGACGCCGAGCTGCCTTCGCTCCTCACCATTTACAAAGACATTCACACCCATCCTGAACTATCGACCCAGGAGCAGCGAACTTCCGCTCTACTCGCGAAGGAATTAAAGGCAATCGGCTGCGACGTGACTGAGAACGTTGGCAAATACGACAAGCCCGACCAAAAATGTTTTGGCGTCGTCGGCGTGATGAAAAATGGCGACGGACCAGCGGTCTTGGTGCGCACCGACCTCGACGCGCTGCCGGTGCGGGAAGAAACGGGATTGCCCTACGCCAGCACAATCGTAACGAAAAATGAAAAGGGCGACGATGTCCACGTCATGCACGCCTGCGGGCACGACGCTCACATTTCGATGATCATCGGGGTGGCGCGTTCTCTCGCGAAGCTGAAGAACCAGTGGCACGGCACGATCGTTTTCGTCGGGCAACCGGCGGAAGAGCTCGGCATCGGTGCACGTGCCATGTTGCGGGACGGACTTTACACGCGCTGGCCAAAACCAAATTACGCCCTCGGGTTTCACGACAAAGCCGACATGGAGATCGGCCACATCGGGGTAACCGAGGGTTACACCAGTGCCAACGTCGACTCTGTTGATGTCACCGTTAACGGGATTGGGGGTCACGGCGGTTATGCGTATCGAACAAAAGATCCAGTCGTGCTCGCTGCGGAAATGATTAATCAATGGCAAACGATCGCGAGTCGCGAGAACAACCCGATCGATCCCATTGTCATTACCGTTGGTTCCATCCACGGCGGGACCAAACACAACATCATTCCGGATGAAGTGAAAATGCAGCTGACGGTTCGTACCTACAAAGCGGATGTGCGCGAACGCGTCCTCGCCGCGATCGAGCGGATCGCAAAGGGTTGCGCGACCGCCGCCGGACTGC
>Ga0209156_10002120_pt1 | contig 15761 bp, 17 predicted proteins | sample GraSoiAngelo_124_FD_185881 | JGI IMG/M metagenome (GOLD analysis project Ga0209156, IMG submission 185881) | Grasslands soil microbial communities from the Angelo Coastal Reserve, California, USA - 14_0927_05_20cm (SPAdes) (version 2) | ecosystem: Environmental > Terrestrial > Soil > Grasslands...
CCGTGTCGTGGACGCGGTCAGGCAGTTCTGCCCCAACGTGCTCGCCGTCACCGGCAACCTCGACATGCCGCAGGTGATCGACGCGTTCCGGGCCCGGGGCATCTCCCTCCACGGCGAGGGGCGACGCCTCGGCGACCTCGGCATCTTCGGCTGCGGCGGCTCGAACATCACGCCCATGGACACGCCCACCGAGTTCGAGGAGGACGAGCTGCGGGCCGTCCTCGAGCGGGGCCACGCGGCGGTGGCGGAGGCGCCCCGGCGCCTCATGATCTGCCACACGCCGCCCTTCGACACCCAGCTCGATCGCCTCGTGAACGGCCGGCCGGTGGGCAGCCCGGCGGTGCGCGCCTTCCTCGAGGCGCGCCGTCCCGACCTGGCCGTGGTCGGGCACATCCACGAGGGACGGGGCGCCGATCGCGTGGGCGCGACGCTCGTGCTCAACGCGGGCGCGCTGCGCGACGGTGGTTACGTCGTGGTCGAGGACGGCGCGGACGGCCTCACGGCCGAGCTCCGGAACTTCCGCGCCGCGCGCGCCTAGCCGTCCGAGTCACCATGCCGGCGCCCTTTCCCGCTCTCCGCGTCGACCACGTGTCGATCGCGGTCGAGGCCATCGCCCCGGCGCTCGCCTTCTTCCGGCGCGTGCTCCCCATCCGCATGCGCGTCGAGCCGCGCCCCGGCTACGATGACCAGTTCGTCTGGACCGATTTCTTCGTCGGCGACTGGAAGCTCGAGCTGATCGAGAGCGCGCGCCCGGCGAGCTTCGTCGAGCGCTTCCTCGCCCGCCGCGGCGAGGGCATGCATCATCTGTCGATCGACGTCGAGGAGAGCCGGCTCGGGGCCTACGCCGCGGCCCTCGAGGGCAGCGGGCTGCGCATCGTCGACCGCGGCGACTATGGGAACGGCGACGAGACCGCCTTCATCTCGCCCCGCACCGCGCCCGGCATCCTGGTCCAGTTCTGGCAGGTCCCGGGGTTTCACGGCGCGCCGCCCGCGGATCACCCGACCGACCCGGTCGCGACGCGCGACGGCGTGCGCTTCCGCGTCGATCACTTGGCCCTCGCGGTGCGCTCGATCGAGGCGACGTTCGCCTGGTTCACGCGCATCTTCCCGGTCGAGGCGGCGGGATCGAAGCAGCTCGGCTGGGAGGGCGCCTACAACTTCCAGAGCTTCCGGCTCGCGGGCTACAAGATGGAGCTGATCGAGAGCGCGCGCCCGGCGAGCTTCGTCGAGCGCTTCCTCGCGCGGCGGGGCGAGGGGTTTCACCACCTGGCGATCGACGTCGACCGGTTGGACGTACTCGTGCGCCGGCTGGAGGCCGACGGCATCGAACTGGTCGGCAAGGCCGACATCCCGGGCGGCCGCCGGACTGCCTTCATCCATCCGCGCCACGCGCACGGCACGCTGATCCAGTTCTGGGAGGAGCCCGAGTTCGGCGGCCCGCGGCGGCCCTGATGCGTCTGGAGGCGGTGACGCTCGACGCGGTGGGCACGCTCATCGCGGTGGCCGAGCCGATCGGCCGGACCTACGCCCGCTTCGCAACGCGGCACGGGATCGCGCTCGCGCCCGACGAAGCCGAGCGGGGCTTCGGCGAAGCGCTCGCCGACGCCCCTCCGCTCGCCTTCCCCGGCGTCGATGCCGCCCGCCTCGCGGAGCGCGAGCGTGCGTGGTGGTCCGCGGTCGTCCGCCGGGCGTTCGGACCCGCCGCCGAGCGACCCTCCTTCGACCGATGCTTCGCAGAGCTGTTCGCTCACTACGGCCGCCCCGAGGCGTGGCGCGTCTTCCCCGAGGTGCCGGAGGCGCTCCGCCTGCTCCGCGCGCACGGTCTCACGCTCGCCGTCGTCTCCAATTTCGACGGACGCCTCCCCCGCGTTCTCGCGAGCCTCGGGCTCCGTCCGCTCGTCGACCTCGTCGTGCACTCGACCGCCGCAGCCGCCGCCAAGCCGGACCCTGCGATCTTTCGGGCCGCGCTGAGCGCGCTCGGCGTCGCGCCGTCCGCCGCCCTCCACGCCGGTGACGGCCCCGTCGCCGACGTCGAGGGCGCCCGCCGCGCCGGGCTTCGCGCCGTGCTCGTGGACCGCGGCGACCACCGTCCGCGCCTCCCCGCCGACGTGCCGAGGATCGCCGCCCTGAGCGAGCTGTCGGCGCTCACGGTCGCGCTCCCGTAACCTTCGCCGGAGCGCCCACCGGGCGTGTGCCGCGCCCGGATTTCGGGTCTGGCCTTGGCACGCCGCGTCATATAGGCTCCCGGTGTGGGGGGATGGAGGAGTCTGGAGACGTGCTGCGAGTCATGCATTTACTGAGCAAATTCACTGATATGGCCCTCGACGGGCTCACCTGGACCGCCGCCCGGAGCGCGGTCGACGCCGTCCGCTTCCAGCCGGCGCACACGAAGCTGCTCATGGCGTGCGGCGCGAGCCAGGCCGACGCGCCGCAGCGCTGGGTGGGTGGCGTCGCGGCGCTGCTGGCGCGGCCGCGCGTGGCGCGGTGGCTCGACCTCCCGCACCGCGGCGTCCGGGCGGTCGCGGGCCTCGCGGCGCGCTGGCTCGGGCCCACCGCGTCGGCCCTCGTCCGCTTCTCGTCGGGAGCCGCTGCCGCGGCCGCCGATCGGCTGAGCGCCGGCACGGTCGAGCGCGTGCTGCGCACCCGGGCGCACCCCGGGCTGCTCGTGCCGCACGCACACGACGCGGCCGTGCTCGCGGTCGACATGCGTGGCTTCTCGCAGCTCACCCTGGCCCTCGACGACACGCCCTATCTCGCCGGTCTCCTCGAGGAGTACCTGACCGCGCTGACCGGCGTCGTGGAGCGCCATCGCGGCCTGGTCTTCCAGTACACGGGCGACGGCTTACTCGCTCTGTTCATCGCCGAGCTGGCCGGTGGCCGGCCCGGCGCGATGCTCGATCGCCTGGTGAACGAGATGTGCCCCCAGCTCCACCGCGAGTTCGATGACCTGCACGAGCGCTGGCGGGCGGACTGGCAGGCGGCGGGACGGCCCGCGGTCGCTGTCGGCCTCGGCGCCGGCCTGAGCTACGGCCGGGTCACGATGGGCTACATCGGGGCTTACGGCAAGAAGCAGTTCGCCGCCCTCGGCGAGCCCGTGAATCTTGCCGCCCTTCTCTGCGCGGACGCCGAGGCCGGGACGGTGCTGATCGACCGGGGCTCGTTCGAGCGCGCGGGCTTCGAGCCGCTGCGCGCGAGGACGGTTCGCCTCCGGTCACGCAAGCTCCGGCGGCACCTCGAAGCCGTATGTCTCTCTTACGGGGACCGCGGAGCCCAGCGACCGTTGACGTGGCTGCCGACGGCGCGCCTGGACTCGCCGGCCGAGAGCCCGTAGCGGGCGCGCACGCGGCGAGTGTCCCGGACGGCCGCGCCTGGGTTGTACGGCCTGAGGCCGAATGTCGATTTTACAACGCGTGCGGCGGCGCTGCTCGAAAACCAGGCAACGCGGGCATCATTCTGCTCCACTGCAGCTCGCAGGTGGCAGCCGGCGCCGTGGCTCCGGCCTGGTGGTGCACGGCACGAGGTTTGCTTCCTACCCTGCTATGCTTGACCGAAGCCTCGGCGGAATTCGGTGCCTCACCGTGCGACGCATCGCGTATCACGGGGGCTACCTGCCCGCGAACCTGGCCGGCACCGTCCGCTACACGACCGAGAACCTCGGCCGGACGCTGGTGCGCGTCGACTTCGACTCGGGGGTGTCATTGATGGCGCTGCCCGACGACGTCATCCTCGACTTCGGGCCTGAGCACCGCACCGGCGACGCCGCCTAGGGCGTCATCGAGGTCGACATCCGCCGGTTCCAGAGCCAGGAGAGCCAACCGGTCGCCGGGACCTCGCGCTCGGCTACCACGGCCACCCGTCCGAGCTCCTGATCGCCGCGGCGGACGACGACGTCACCGAGGGGCTCGCGAAGCCTGACCGGCGCCTGGACCAGGCGCGGGATGCGCGCCTCGACGACCACGTCCTTGTCCTCGCCGCGCTTGACGAGCACGCGGAGATCGCCGAGCGCCATCGCCCTGACGCTCCCCTCGCTGCCGCCCGCGATCGGCACCTGCCCCACCGCCGCCCCCCGCCGGGCCGGCGCCACGACCCGGTAGGTGGCGAAGCTCTCGTTCAGGAGGCGCGCCGCCTCGGCGAAGCTCTCCTGCTTGGTGGGGAGCCCGAGCACGACCGCGATCAGGGCGAGGTCGTTGCGGGTGGCGGTCGCCGTGACCGAGAAGCCCGCCTCGCGGTAGTAGCCGGTCTTCAAGCCGGTCGCGCCGGCATAGGTCCGGATCAGGTGGTTCGTGTTGGCCATCGCGAGCGTGTCGTTGCGGAAGCCGGCGCTCGCCGTCCCGCCCCAGCGCACCGCCTCCGGGAAGCGCATCAGCTCGCGCGCGAGGACGGCCAGGTCGTGCGCGCTGGTCAGGTCCGCCGTCTGCCCCTTGGCGGGCGGGAGGCCGTGCGGGCTCTGGTAGGTGGTGTCGGCGAGCCCGAGCGCCTTGGCGCGCGCATTCATGAGCTCGACGAAGGCCGCGGTCGAGCCCGCGACGTGCTCGGCGACCGCCACCGCGGCATCGTTGGCCGACGCGATCATCACCGCCTTCAGCAGTTCACCGAGCGGGAAGGTCTCGCCCTCGGCGAGGTAGACCTGCGAGCCGCCGATGCGGCTCGCCCACGCCGAGGCACGCACCGGCGTGTCGAGTGTGAGCGAGCCGTCCCGCACCCGCTCCATGGCGATGAGCACGGTCATCATCTTGGCCATCGAGGCCGGCGGCCAGCGCTTGTGCGCGTCGTGCTCGGCGAGGACCGTACCGCTGTCGGCGTCCACGACGACGTAGGCCACGGGCGCCGCCGTCTCGCGCGCGAGCACCGCGCGCGCCGTCGTCCCGACCAGCATCGCCGCGGCCACCACCACCTTGCGCATCACGTCCCCTCCTCTACCGCCGGCGCCCGCGACCCGGGCGCCCCGCTCAGGAGCCGAGCGCGGAGAGCGCGTCGGTCCGCCGAATGAGCTGATCGGGCTCGGCGCGGATCACGTGTCCGTCGTCATCGAGCTCCCCGTCGAGCAGGAGGCCGCCCACGTCGCCGGCGCGGCGCAGGAACGAGACGAACCCCTGGCGCGTGAGCCGCTGCGCCACGTAGCCACGCGTGTTCACCAGGTCGCCCAACACGGGCCCTACGGCGGAATCGCTCGTCCATACGAAGAGCGTCCAGCCCCAGTCCCACCGGCCGCCCAGGTACTCGCCCGCCGCGCGGCGCGCGGGCGGCCGCCAGAACACGAGGAACCCCGAGGAACGTCCGAGCGCGTGCTGCGCCGCCAGCGCACGCGAGGACGGCACGCCCGCCCGCGCGGCTTGCACGCGGCGGCGGGTGGCGAAGTCGACCTCGATGACTTTGGCGCGGCTGGTCTGCTGCTGTTGCTGCAAGGCGCGCGACGCTACCAGAGCCGCCGGAGCGAGGTCAACGAAAAAAACGAAAAAGCGGCACCACGGGGTGCAGTGCTCGCGCAGAGTGCCTAGTTTCCGCCGTAGCGGTCGTCAGCCTGGAGCGCGAAGTGCTCGAGGAGCCGCTGCTCGGCCTGCCGGAAGGCGATGGCACGCAGCATCTCCTGGGTCTGCTGCGCGAGCGGGACCGAGGCGATCACGCCGGCCAGCTCAGCGGGAGAGAGCTGAGCGATCGCGGCCTCCATCGCCGCGAGGACTTCGCTGGGCAGCTCCCCGATCTCCACCTTTTGGGCGAGGCCGAGCGCGTGCTCGAAGCGGCTCGCGAATTGCTCCTTGGCCTCGGCCCGCTCCTCGGCCGTGCACACGACGTTCAGCTTCTTCGCGGCGGCGTCGAAGAGGCGATCGAAGGCTTGCAAGAGGGCGTCGCGCCCGGTCATTGGGGGCGGAGTTTAACCCCACGCCGCCGCTCTGTCACCCCGCGCCGCGGTTGACTCCCTCGCGTGTGCCATCTAGCGTCAGCCGAATGCGCGGGTGGCCGAGCGTTGCCGCCGCGCTGCTGGTCGCGCTGGCCGGGCGGGCGCACGCCGACGACTCGGCGGCACGCCGGGCCGAGGAGGCCGCGGCGCGGGCCGAAGTCGCCGCTGCGCGCGCGGAAGCGGCCGCCGCGCGCACCGAGCGGGCGATCGAGGACCTCGAGCGCCTGCTCGAGCAGGCGGCGCGCCGCCAGGATACGCGCCACCGAGCCCGCCCGCGGTAGCTTGCGAGCGGCGCGCCCGGCTTGCTACAGCCTGCACATGGAGGGCACGCGCAAGATGGGGGAGGCGCTCGCCAGGCCCGCCGCGCCCGACGCGGCCCGCGTCGACGGCGGCGCGCTCGTCGGTCGGGTGCTCGCCGAGCAGCAGGTCCGCTACCTCTTCACCATCAACGGCGGGCACATCTGGCCGATCCTCTCGCACCTCCGCGAGCACGGCATCCAGATGGTCCACATGCGCCACGAGCAGTCGTGCGCCTACGCGGCCGACGCTTACGCGCGCACGAGCGGCCGCCCGGGCGTGCTCTCGGTCACGGCGGGCTGCGGGCTCACCAACGCCGTCACGGGCCTCTGCGTCGCCGGCCTGACCGGCAGCCCCGTCGTCTGCCTCGCCGGGCAGCACCCCACCACCGAGGACCAGCTCGGCTCGTTCCAGGAAGCGTACGGCGCGGAGATCTGCCGCACGTTCTCCAAGTTCACCAAGCGCGTCCTCGACTGGTCGACGATCGCCGCGGACGTTCGCCTCGCCTTCCGCGAGGCGATGAGCCCGCCGCCCGGCCCGACCCTGGTCGAGATTCCGACCAACATCCTCTATCACCACGACGAGGCGGCGAAGCAGCACCGCGGCGCGCGTGTCTACGCGCCCGCCGAGCTGCGCAGCGCCGGCGACCCCGCCGCGGTCGAGCGCGCGCTGGAGGCGCTCGCGCGCGCCGAGCGTCCGCTCATCGTCGCCGGCGACGGCGTCTTCTGGTCGGACGCGGCGGCCGAGCTGGGCGAGCTCGCGCGCCGGCTCGAGGCTCCCGTCTACACGCGCCGCGCGGGTCAGGGCGCGCTCCCCGAGGACGACCCGCTCGCCGTGCGCGGGGCGTGGAAGAAGCCGTTCACCGGGCGGGCCGACGTGATCCTGGCCGTCGGCTTCAAGTTCTGGAGCGGCGAGCACTTCGGCCAGCCGCCGGTGTGGAACGCGGAGGCGACCTACATCCAGGTCGACGCGGCGCCCGCGCGCGTCGGCTGGCACGTGCCGGCCGAGGTCCCGATCGTCGGCGACCCGAAGCTCGTGCTCCGGCAGCTCGGCGACCTGGCCGCCGCGCGCGGGATCGCGCGCCAGGGCGGCGCCTGGCTCGCCGAGGTGGCGCGCGTGCGCACGCAGTTCGACCAGGCGCTCCGCGCGCAGGAGGCGGAGGTGCACGAGCGCGTCCCGATCCATCCAGCGCGCGTGACGCGCGATCTGCTCGAGCTGATGGACCGCGACGCGACGCTCGTGATCGACAGCTTCACGCTCTCGGGCTGGCTCTCGCAGTGGTTCGCGGCGCGCTTCCCCGGGCAGATCGTGGACGCGGGGCCGCTCGCGCCCGTCGGTCATGGCATCGGCATGGGGATCGGCGTCCAGCTCGCGCGGCCGGGCAAGCAGGTGATCGTCGTCATCGGCGACGGCGGCTTCGGCATCGGCGGCATGGAGCTCGAGACTGCGCTCAGGCACCGGCTGCCGCTCGTGACCCTGCTCTGGAACAACAGCTCGTGGGGTCCCGGCTTCGAAGAGATGCCGATGCTGCGCGGCCGGGTCGATCCCTTCGACATGCTGCCCGAGCTCCGCTACGATCGCATGTTCGAGGCGATCGGCTGCCACGGCGAGCACGTGACGCGACCCGAGGAGATCCGGCCGGCGCTCGAGCGCGCCTTCGCGGCGGGGAAGCCGTCGGTGATCAACGTGATCGGCGATCCGCGCGTCGGGCACGCGCGGCTCGGCGGGAACCTGCTCGGGTCGACGAAGGTGGAGGGGTAGGCGTCGGCGAGCTGCTGGTGCGCGGCGTGGCGGCGGGACCGCCCTCGCCGGGATCCGGAGCTCGCCGGCGCCTCATTAGCGGATCTTGACGAACGGGTGTTGCGCGCGGAGCGCGCGCGTGATGACGGCGATCCCGGCCTCGTCGCCGATCGTCTCTAGGACCAGGACGGCGTCGGGGTCCTTGAACTCGACGCGGGGGGTGTGGCCGCGGGCCTCGAGGGCGCGCCAGACATGGTCGCCGAGCGCGCGCTCGACGGTGGGGGTGTGGAGACGGCCCTTCAGGCCGCGGCGCTCGAGGCGGACGAAGAAGGAGCCGCCCGCGAGGCGGTCGATGAACGGCTCGGCGGCGGCCGCGAGCGTCTCGACGGCGGTCGGTGCCTCGATGCGCACCGTCGCCTCGATGGGGACCACCTTGGCGAGCGCGGTGGGGAGGAGCGGATCGGCGTCGAGCGCCTCGTGCACGCGCGCGAGGAACTCGTCGACGCGCTCGACCGCGCCGAGCACGACGTTGCGGTAGCCGCCGCGACGGAACTTCCCCAGGCGCCGGAGCGCGATCAGGAGGGCGTCCCGCCGGCCCTCGAGCGAGGTGGCGAGGACGTTCCAGGACGCCATCGTCCTAACGGCCGGTGAAGCGCGGCGGGCGGCGCTCGGCCAGCGCGCGCGCCCCCTCGCGCGCGTCCTCGCTGCGCAGGAGCACGCTCTGTGCGAGCAGCTCCAGGGCGAGGAAGGTGTGCTTGTCGACGTTGCTGCCGAGATCGACGAGGCGCTTGGCGAGCCCGACCGCGAGCGGCGCGTTGGCCGCGATCTCCTCCGCGAGCCGCGCGGCGGCGGCCACGTGCTCGCCCGGCGGCACCACCTGGTTGACGAGGCCGATCGCGAGCGCCTCCGCGGCTCCGATCATGCGGCCGGTCATGACGAGCTCCTTCGCTCTCGCGTAGCCGACGGTGCGCACGAGGCGGGTCGTGCCGCCCACGTCGGGCACGAGGCCGACGCGCACCTCGGGCAGCCCGAGCTCGGCGTCCGCCGTCGCGACGCGCAGGTCGAAGGCCAGCGCCAGCTCGAGTGCGAGGCCGGGCACGTAGCGATGGAGCGCGCCGACGACCGGCTTCTCGAGCGCCTCCAGGCGGGAGAGCGCCGCCTGCATGTCGCCGATGAGCGTGCGGAACGGGAGCGCGCGTTCCCCGGCGATGTCGCCCGTGAGCATGCCGAAGTCGACGCCCGCGGAGAAGACCGGCCCCTCGCCGTAGACGACGACCGCGCGCGCGTCCGGCTCGCGCTCGGCCGCTGCGATCGCATCGACCAGGGCGAGCAGGAGCTCGCGGTGGATGGCGTTGCGCTTCTCGGGCCGGTTGAGCGCCACGTAGAGCAGCGGTCCCTCGCGGCGGCTGGTGACGAGCGCAGGCATGACACCTCCTCGGTCGAGGGCGGCGATTATGCGCGGCCGTCGCGCCGCTCGCAATCGCTTCACGCACCCCGACGCGGTTGCTATAAGTCGCCCCCTCATGCGCTCCGCGATCGGTGGACTCTTCGTCGCGCTGCTCGTTGTCGAGCCGGCGCTCGCCGGCTCGATCCTCTACGCGACCGCCGCCAGCCAGCAGCGGATCGACGGCTTCTGTCTCGCGGTGGACGGCGCGCTCGCCGCCACCCCCAGTGTGCAGATCGGCACGCTCGGCGGGCTGCCGCGGCGCGTGCTGGTCGGCAACGGTGTCCTCTACGTCGCCGAGGTCGACCGCATCGAGGCGTTCGCGATCAGCGCGCACGGCGGGCTCCGCTCCCTCGGCGGCACCAGGCCGGTCACGAACCTCGACCCGCAGGACCTCGCGCTCAACCCCGACGGCAAGACGCTCTACGTCACACACCAGGGGTTCCTCGAGGCCTTCGCGCTGAACGCCGACGGCAGCCTGCCCGACAGCTTCACGAGCTGCGTCCAGGGCGAGCGCACCAACCTCTTCCTCGACGCGCAGGCGACCAGCGGCCTCCTCTACGTGAGCGCGGACGACATCCCGGGCCGCATCGCGATCTACCGCCTGAACCTCGACGGGAGCCTGCCGCAGACCGGCTGCCGCCTGGACAACACGGACGCCGCCAAGGTCACGACGCCGGACTCGCTGCGCAAGCGCCTCCAGAGGCCGAAGGCCTTCGTCGTCGTCGGCGACTTCATCTACGTCGAGGAGCGCTCGATCCACCGTCTCACCGCCTTCCGCCTCCAGCCCGACGGCACCTTCTGCGACAAGCGGAAGGACGCGAACGGGAACCTCGTGGCCGAGAGCTGCGGCGACCTGGCGTACTTCCTCCCCACGCCGGCGTGCGCGCGCCGCCAGGCGAAGAAGCAGCGCCAGCAGTGCGCGGCGAGCGAGACCGGGTCCGTCCTTCAGTACGAGGATCTCGTGCTCTACCCAGGCGGCGAGACGCTCCTCGGCACGCAATACTTCAAGGGACGCGTGGACGCGTATCGCTTGAAGCCCGAGCCGCGCCTCGCGGGCGCGCCGCGGGTCCGCCTGCCGAAGCAGCCGACGCGCATCTCCGCGGCGAACCCGGTCATGACGCCGGTCCGCCTCACCGCCACGGACAAGGCGGTGTACGTGGCCGGCGGCGAGCTCGATCGCGTGGTCGCCTTTCGCCTCAGGTCCGACGGGGTGCCCACCGACGCGACGCCCTTCAGTCGTACCGACGAGCAGACCGACTCCTTCCCGAACGACGTAGCGGTCGCCATGCTCTCGGCTGCTTGCGAGTAGGTCCGGTGAACCTCGAGGCCGATCAGCGCACGTTCTGGTCCTAGGCATCGCCCCGGCCTTGCACCGCCCGCGCCCTCGCCTCATGCTCGCGCCGCATGGCGCGCCGTCCTCCTGCGGTGCTGAACCGGCTCCCGATCCTGCTCGGTCGTCACGGCATGTCCTGGGGTGAGCTCGAGCGGCGCACGCTCCTCCCGCCGCGCCTGCTCGCCCGCCTGCGCGCGCCCGGCGCCAACCCGCGCCTCGTGGTCGCGGAGCGCATCGCGGCCGCCCTCGGCGTGCCGGTCGAGGCGGTCTGGGTGCGCCGACGCTCGTGATGCGGAATGCGGTCGCCCGTCTGCTCGCCGCCCGGGGCTGGTGCGACGCCCAGCTCGCCGCCCGCGCGGGCGTCGATCGCGCGCACGTGAACCAGGTGAAGAATGGGCGCGCGCTGCCCACGGTCGCGACCGCGCTCGCCATCGCGCACGCGCTCGGCGTGCCGGTGGCCATCGCCTTCCCGCCCGGCTCGAGCGCGCGGCGGCGGCCTGCTACATCATGTCGCCGTTCATGAGCAGGTAGTTGGGCGGCGGCGCCGTGCCCCCGCCGCGCACCATGTAGTGGCAGGCGCGGAAGACGCGGAAGCCGAAGCCCATGAGCCCCTCGACCAGGCGGCGATCGGCGGCCGGCACCATGGTGCGCACGCGGTGGCCCTGCGCGGCGAGCTCGCTCGCGACCGTGCCGGCGAGGCAGAGCAGGACCTCCGCATCGTCGGCCGCCGCGGAGCCCACGTGGGCCACGCCCTCGAAGCCGATCCCCATCGCGTAGCCGGCGAGCGCGCCCCGGTCCTCCGCCACCCGCACGCGTCCGCGGCGCAGGTAGAGGTCGATGCTCTGCGGGCGCGGCGCGCCGAAGGCGCGCGTATCGCGGGCGACGACACGCGCCGCGTCCGCGGGCGCCGCGGGACGCACGGCGGCGCCCGCCGGGGGGCGCGGCGGGACGAGCGCCGTGCCGGCGCCGAGCTCGAGCTCGAGGATGGGCGCCACGACGCAGAATCCCGCGCGCAGGTAGAGGCCGAGCGACACGGCGTTGAAGCTCTCCTGCACGAGCCGCACCTGCGGCACGCCCTTGCCGGCGATCTCGACGGCGTGCTCGAGGAGGCGCCGCCCGATGCCGCGGCCCTGCGCGGCGGGATCGACCGCGAGCGGCCCGATGGTCGCCACCGCCCCGCGCGGATGGACCCAGGCGACGCCGACGATCCGGTTGTCCTCCTCGGCCATCACACCGCCCAGCGGGTCGAACTCGAGCAGGTGGCGGATGTAGCGGCGGCTGTCGGCGGGCGTGGTGACCGCCGGGGGCAGGCCGTGCGCGAGCGCGGCGCGATAGAAGGCGACGAAGGTGACGTCGCCCGCGGGCTCGACGTCGCGCGACTCGGCCGCGCGCAGCACGAGCCCCGACACTACTCCCCCTCGCGGCGTCCCTTCGCGGGCGGCGGCTCGGCGGTGACGAAGAGGAGGCCCGCCGGCCGGGCGGGGCCGGTCTCGCCGTGCGGCCAGCTCGCGCGCTCGAAGCTCACCCCGACCTCGCCCGTCAGCTCGTCCTGGAAGGCGCCGTCGATGCGGAGCCGCCCGGTCGCCGGGTCGAGGCGCAGCATGTAGACACGATGGTCGCCGTCCTGCCGGTAGCCCGGAACGTCCACCGTGTAGTCGGCGACGGCGATGCGCGTCCCGTCGGCGCTCATGGCAAGGCCGTGCGGCCCGCCCCGGCGCGCCTTCGCCGTGTCGAGCGGATCGCGATCCAGCCGGACCGCAGAGACGAGCTTGGGGTGCCACGGGTCGGCCAGGTCGAGCGAGGCGACGCGGCTCGAGCCGCCGAGCGCCTCGACCAGGAAGCGGTCGTCGGGCGTGATCGCCGTCCCGCCGCCGAGCGCGCCCGGGCCGAAATCGAAGGCGAGCTGGAAGACCGGGCTCGGGCTGCCGATCGAGTCGGTGGCGTAGAGCGCGCTGCCCTGGTCGGTGCCGACGTAGAGCACGGACTTGCGCTGGAGGAAGCGCGCCGTGATCGGTCCCAGGTTCTCCTCGCCCCGCTTGTCGGCGTCGAGGATGGCGGTCTTCGGCAAGCCGAGGCCGTCGAGCTGCCAGACCTGCACGCTGATGCCCGGCATGCGCTCGCTGCGCGTCGTCGCGGCGTAGCCGTGCCCGGCGTTGGTCGTGACCAGGCGGCCGAGGGACGGCGATGCGGCCGCACCGAAGGGCGCGATGATGAGGTGCCGCGCCGCGGGGTCGGCGGCGGGAATCTCGCGCACGAAGCCGCCGTCGGCGTCGAGCTCCACGAGGCCGCCGGGCGCACCCAGGATCTCGCGCGGCTCGCCGCGATAGCGCAGCGGATCGGCGCAGGTGCCGACCACGTGTCCGTTGGGGAGCGTGACGTAATCGTGCGGAGCGCCGAAGCGGCGACCCGCCCCGGGCTCGTCGATGTGGACGAGCCGGGCCGCGAGTGGCTGGCGCACGTCGAACACGAAGGTCCGGTTGGTGAGGACGCCGCTCGCGAACACGCGGCGGTCGGCGCGCGGCACCGCGATGAGGGCCTGCGGCTCGTTGCCGCGCGAGCGCACCGGGTACGTCCGGAGCACCTTGCCGTAGGAGGGCGAGGTCGGGTCCGCGTCGAGCACCGCGAGGAAGTCGCTGTTCTGCCGGTCGGCGTCGCCGGTCCACACGAGGAGATAGGGCTCGCCCGTGAAGAGCGGGGCCTCCGGATGCCGCGCGCACGCGGAGAGGAGGACGAGGATCGCCGCCGCCCAGCCCCGCATCGTCCCGCTACGTGTGGAAGCCGCCGTTCGGGCTCACCACCTGCCCGGTCACGAAGCTCGCCTCGTCCGAAACCAGGAAGAGCGCCACGGCGGCGATGTCCTCCGGCGTCCCGCTGCGGCCGAGAGGCGTGCGCAGGAGCACCATCTGGCGGAGCACCGCCGGCATGTCGGCGGTCATCGGCGTGTCGATCAGGCCGGGCGCGATCGCGTTCACGCGGATGTTGGCGCCGCCCACCTCCTGCGCCACCGACTTGGTGAAGCCGATGATCCCCGCCTTGGCGGCACCGTAGTGCGCCGAGCCCGGGATCCCGGCGAGCCCCGCCACCGAAGCCATGTTGACGATCGCGCCCCGACCGCGCTCCTCCATGATGCGGAGCGCGGCGCGCGTGCACGCGAAGGTGCCGAAGAGGTGGACGTCGAGCATGCGGCGCCACTCGGCGTCACCCATGCGGCTCGTGACCCCGAGCGAGAGGCGGGCGCCGCCCATCATCGCCTGGAAGGCCTGCTCGATCTGCGCCCGCAGCGGTGGGGAGAGCTCGCCGATGCCCGCGTTGTTGCAGAGGATGTCGACGGTCTGCCACTCGCGCACGACGCGCGCGAAGAGCGCGTCCACCTGCGCGCTCTCGGCCACGTCGGCAGGCACGGCGATGGCCGTGCCGCCGTCCGCATGAATCTCCGCGGCCACGCGCTCGGCACTCTCCCGGTTCAGATCCGCCACCGCGACGTGCGCCCCCTCGGCCGCGAAGCGCCGCGCGATCGCCCGCCCGATCCCCGACCCGCCGCCCGTCACGATCGCCACGCGCCCCGCGAGCAGAGCCATGAAGCGGCTGTCTACAATTCACCGGCCGGAAAGTCCACGAGCCACCAGCGCGGGCGTTGGGCGACCCGGTCATGCCTCAGACGCGTTCGCCTCGTCCCGCAGCGTCACGTCGGGGTCTTAGGGATATGTGCCCCCCTGCGGCCCTCGTGCGGCGCCGCGACCAGCGGCACTTCCGGCCGTGACAGGGACGCGTCGTCGTCGTGCTCGAGCTCCTGGTCGTAGTCGTCACCGTGCTCGAGCTCGTCGTGGTCGGCGGCGCGGTGGTGCTCGTCGGGGTCGCGACCGGCATTCAGCGCCGATTCGTCGAGTCGTTCACACTACGACGAGGACCTCGCGCCGATACCGGACTTCCCGATGCCGCGGTGGCGCCCCCGCCGACGCCTCCCCGCCGCGTATCGCCCCGACCCCCCCTACCCCGGCAGCTCGAGCCGCACCCCCTCGGTGCTGACGATCCCCGCGCCGAGGTACTGGGCACGCGCCTCCTCGTCCCCGACGACGCGGCGCCGGGCGCCGGCGGACACACCCTTCTGCCACAGACCGCCCAGCATCGGGTGGCGGCCGGCGCGGTAGCTGTAGAAGTAGTAGAGCCGCTGCCGCACCATGGCGCTGCGCGCCGGCCAGCCGAGGCCCGGCACGCGGTGCCAGGTGAGGAGCGCGCGGAGCGTGTGGTGGGCCGAGTAGAAGGTCAGGTACGCCTCGCGATACGAGCGCTCGACCACGGCCGGCGTCATGCGGGGGTGGTGCGACACCATGTGCTGCGAGTCGTACTGGTTGAAGTCCCAGTCGGCGATCGTGCCCTCGCGCACCGCCTTGTCGTGGTCCTCGGTGCCGGGGAGCGGCGTCACGATGAAGAACGAGGCCAGGTCGACGCCCACCTCGAGCAGCCACTCGGCCGACTGCCGGCCGCTCTCCGGCCCGTCGAAGGGGAAGCCGATCATGTAGCCGCAGTGCACCGCCACACCCTGGCGGTGCCAGTTGCGGCACACGCGGCGGTACTTCTCCTTGACCGCCTGGAGCGCGGCCGCTCCGGCCGCCCCGTCCATGCGGCGGCGGTGCTCCTTCTCGAGGTTCTGCACCTTGGTCACGGCGAGCAGGTTCTGCGGGTTGAAGGTCTCGAAGCCGACGAAGGCCGAGTAGCAGCCGGCCTCGGCCGCGAGGCGCAGGAAGCGCTCGCACTTCTGCCGCTGGCTCGATGGCTTCTCGCCGGGCTTCAAGTCGTCGAAGGCGGCCGCCTCGGCATCGACCTGCATCATGAACGAGAGCTTGTTTCCCTGGCGGCGGTACTCGGCCATGCCCTCGAGGATCGGCTCCCAGGACGGGCTGCGGAAGAAGTCGTCGTCCACGATGAAGAGCGAGTCGATGCCGTGGTGCTCGCCCGCGTCGCGGATCCAGCGCACGACCATCTGGGGATCCCGCGCCCGCATCGTGCGCCCCATGACGTTCTTCACGCTGCAGTACGAGCAGGTG
>Ga0209156_10002122_pt1 | contig 15743 bp, 17 predicted proteins | sample GraSoiAngelo_124_FD_185881 | JGI IMG/M metagenome (GOLD analysis project Ga0209156, IMG submission 185881) | Grasslands soil microbial communities from the Angelo Coastal Reserve, California, USA - 14_0927_05_20cm (SPAdes) (version 2) | ecosystem: Environmental > Terrestrial > Soil > Grasslands...
ACGCGCCCGACATGGAGAGCCAGGCCGCCTGAGCTCGAGGCGACCACCGCGATCGCGTGACAAGCCCGGCATCCCCGCAACCCGCGTCACGCGCTGCAGCGGCTGACGTGGTGGTCGACGTGCGCGGTGTGCACTACGCCGTGGGCGGGCGGCCGATTTTCGCCGGGGTGGACGTACAGGTCCGGCGCGGGCGCATCACCGCCATCATGGGGCCGAGCGGTACCGGCAAGACAACCCTGCTCAAGCTGATCACGGCGCAGATCCCCGCCGATCGTGGCGAGCTGAGGGTGTTCGGTGAGGATCTCGCGGCTTTGAGTCGCACGGAGATCTACGCCCTGCGCAAGCGTCTGGGGATGCTGTTCCAGAACGGCGCGCTGCTCACCGACCTGGACGTGTTCGAGAACGTCGCCTTCCCGGTGCGTGAGCACACCGATCTGCCCGAAGCGCTGATCCACAAGCTGGTGCTCGCCAAGCTGCAGGCGGTGGGCCTGCGGGGCGCTGCCTCGCTGATGCCCGCGGAGCTGTCGGGCGGCATGGCGCGGCGTGTGGCGCTGGCGCGCGCCATTGTCCTGGACCCGGAGCTGCTGATTTACGACGAGCCGTTCGTCGGGCTCGATCCGATCTCGCTCGGTGTCATCCTGCGCCTCATCAAGCAGATGAACGAGGCGCTCGGGATCACCAGCATCGTGGTCTCCCACGACGTGCGCGAGCTCGCGACCATCGCCGACGACAGCTATCTGTTGTCGGGGGGGCGGGTCGCGGCCGCCGGCCCTCCGGCACAGTTGCGTGCCAGCGATTCGGCGGCGGTGCAGCAATTCATGACCGGCAGCTTCGACGGTCCGGTGGCTTTCCACTACCCGGCGCCCGATTACGCGACCCAGCTGCTCGCGGCGGAGGAGTGATGAATCACCGCGGCGGCAACGACGTCATGCTCGAAGGCGTGCGCCGGCTCGGGGCAGTGACGATCTTCTTCGTCCGGCTGCTGCTGCAGTGCGTGCCGGCGCTGGGGCGGCCGCGCCTGCTCGTGTACCAGATCTACAACGCCGGCGCCCGCTCGCTCATCATCATCATGCTGTCGGGTTTGTTTGTCGGCATGGTGCTCGGCCTGCAGGGCTTCGATCTGCTGCAGCGCTTCGGATCCGAGGAGGCGCTCGGCTCGGCCGCGGCGCTCGGGCTGTTGAAGGAGCTCAGTCCGGTCATCACCGCGTTGCTGTTTGCCGGTCGCGCCGGCACGGCACTGACCTCGGAGATCGGCCTGATGCGCGCCACCGATCAGCTCACCGCAATGGAAATCATGGCGGTCGATCCGCTGCGCCACGTCGCCGCGCCGCGCTTTCTCGGCGGCGTGGTCGCGATGCCGTTGCTGACCGCGATCTTCAGCCTCATCGGGCTCTACGGCGCGCAGCTCGTCGGCGTGCAGCTGATGGGGGTCGACAAGGGCGTGTTCTGGTCGCAGATGCAGGGCTCGGTCGAGCTGCGCGACGTCACCCAGGGCGTGGTGAAGAGCCTGGTGTTCGGCGTCGCCTGCAGCCTGATCGCGGTGCACGAGGGCTATCACGCCGAGCCGACCGCGGCAGGGGTCGGGCTCGCGACCACGCGCACCGTGGTAGCCTCCTCGGTGATCACGCTGCTGTTGGACTATGTGTTGACTGCGGCATTCCTGTAACGGGAGACTTGAATCCATGCGCGCCAATCGAACTCTCGAGATCGGTACCGGCCTGTTCGTGCTGCTGGGTTTCGCCGCGCTGCTGTTTCTGACCACGCAGCTGCCGGCGAGCGGTTTGAAGTTCGGCGCGCCGAAGGCCGGCTATCACGTGAGCGCCGAGTTCGACAACGTCGGCGACCTCAAAGTGGGCGCCCCCGTGACCATGGCGGGGGTGCACGTGGGCGAGGTGGAGGGCATCCGCTTCGATTCCAAGCACTACAAGGCCGTGGTCACCCTGCGCATCGACTTCCAGTACAACAAGATTCCCGAGGACAGCTACGCCAGCATCCAGACTCAGGGACTGCTCGGCGGCAAGTACGTAGGTATCAGCGCCGGAGGACTCGACAGCTACCTCAAGGACGGCGGCAGTTTTTATGACCACACTCAGTCCGCCATCGTGCTCGAGAGTCTGATCAACAAGTTCTTCGCGAACTACGCGAGCAAGGGCGGGGGCGACGGCCAGGGCGCTGACAACCAGAGCAAGGTGGAGCCGAAGAAATGAGACACACGACAGTGGTATTGACCGGCTTGTGGCTGGCGTGCGCCCTCCCGAACGCGTTGCGGGCGCAGCCCGCGCCCGCGGCGACCGCGCCCGCAACCACCGCGCCCGCAACCACCGCGCCCGCAACCACCGCGCCCGCAACCACCGCGCCCGCAGCGACCGTGCCCGCAGCGACCGCGCCCGCCGGCGAAGGACCGACCGAGGTCGTGCAGAACGCCGCCCAGGGCATGCTCGGGGGTCTGGACAAGGATCGCGATGCGTACCGCCGTGATCCGGCGAGGGTCGGGCAGCTGGTCGACCAGTACCTGCTGCCGCACTTCGACACCGAGGCTTCGGCGCGCCTGGTGCTCGGTACGCACTGGCGCACGGCGACTCCCGAGCAGCGCCGGCACTTCATCGATGCCTTCTATCACTCACTGCTCACCAACTACGGCAGCGCGCTGGTCGACTTCACCGCCGACCGGCTCAAGATCTTCCCCACCAGGGTCGATCCGGACGCGACGCGGGCCACGGTGCGCACCGAGGTCAAGCGCGCCAACGGCGATCGCGTGGCGGTCAACTACTACCTGCACAAGACGCCGCAGGGCTGGAAGGCGTGGGACGTGGTGATCGACGGTATCAGCTACGTCAACAGCTACCGTACGGACTTCGGCGAACAGATCGAGGCGCAGGGGATCGACGCGGTCATCAAGCGTCTCGAGGCGGGTGAGAAGCCCGGAGCGATCGGTAAGCAGACCGGCGACAAGGGCGGATGAAAACCGCGGCGCCCGGGGCGAGCGGATCGTTCGAGCTGGCGGCGTCGGCGAATGGACGGTTCGTGGCCCGCGGGCCGCTGACGTTTGCGACCGCGCGCCAGGCGAGGGAGCAGGGCCTGCACTGCCTCGCAAGCGCCGCCGCGCGCGAGCTCGAGGTCGATTGCGGTGGCGTCAGCGGCTCCGACAGCGCCGGTCTCGCGGTGCTGCTGGACTGGCTGGGCGCCATGAAGCGCGCCGGCCGCGCGCTGCGGTACACGCATCTGCCGCAGGGTCTGGTGGCGCTGGGCCGGATCAGTGAGGTCGAAGAGCTGCTCGAGCGCGGCGTCTGAGATGCGCCCGCCGCCGGCGCGCCGCCTCGATCAATGCGGCGGCGCCGATGAGCCTTCGGGCATCTGCTGGTCCTGCTCCGATTCCTCGAGCAGCTTCTGCTCCTGCCGCTCCTCGTCGCGTGATTGCCCGCCGTTGACCTTGAAGTCGCGGTGCTGCAGGTAGATGGTGCGCACGAAGGCGTACGGATCGTAGGCACTGTCGATGGCGCCCTGCGCGTCCAGCAGGCGTGTGCGCGTGTCGATCGCTCGCAACAGCGCCAGGCCGTAATCGACATAGGTGTTGCGGATGTAATGCCGCGGATTGCCGTACTCATCGCCAACGCGGCCGACCGCGTCGCGGACATCAGAAGGGCCAAGAATCGGAATCACCAGGTACGGTCCGGTGCCGACGCCCCACTTGCCGAGGGTCTGGCCGAAATCGCGATCGTTCTTGTCGAGGCCCACCCGCGTAGCCGGATCCATCAGACCGCCGACGCCGAGCGTGGTGTTGAGCAGCAGCCGTCCGGTGTCCGATACGAAGGGCGTGAATTGGCCCTGCAGCAGGTCGTTGACCATGACGAGCGGATATTCGAGGTTATCGAAGAAGTTGCTCACTCCCGTTTGCACGAACCGCGGCGTGACCTTGCGGTAGCCGCGTGCCGCCGGTTGGAAGATCGCCCGGTCGAACTTGTCGTTGAAGCGATAGGTGGCGCGGTTCATGCGCTCCCACGGATCACGCGGCTCGCGTTTCGCGGGCGGCAGCGCCGCGCAGCCGAGCGCCAGCAGCAGACCGAGGGCTAACAGTGACAGCCGGATTGTCGATGGCATGGGGGGTGCGGGAGGCAAACGAAGCGCGCATTGTAGCAGCCGCGCGCGGCGAATCCCGCGCGCCATGCGCCCGGGTCAGCGCCCGCCGCCGCGCCGCTGGCCGGACTGACCCCGACCGTCGCCGTTGTCGGTCACTCGGCGCTTGCGGGTGCTCGCGAGGTAGTCGCGCACCTCATCGAGGCGGGCCTGATAGCGCTGCCGCTGTATGGTGCTGATGTTGGGAGAGGCGAGTGCCAGCTGCAGCTGCTGGGCCGCAAGCACCAGGTCCCCGCCCGCGATCTGGTATTCGCCCATGTAGAAATAGGCGTCGCCGGCATCGCCCGCGGCGCTGGCGGCGAGGGCCGTGAGGCGGATCTGGTCCGGCGTGGGCGGCACGTTGTTGAACAGGTCGAGCAGCATGTTGTGCGCGTCGGCGGGCCGGGCCGCGGCCATGAGTGTCTCCGCGTAGCGCACCGTGAGGGGCACGTTGCGGGGAAAGAGTTGCTGGCCGTGCTGGAAAGTCGCCAGTGCCTCGTCCAGGTGTCCGGCCTTGGCCTGCGCCTGGCCGAGGGCGACGTGCAGGAGGGTGAGCGCCTCGTGCTGCTGCACCAGTGGCGCGAGGATCCGGGTCGCCTCATCGGCGCGATTGGCGCTCATCAGCGCCAGCGCCTCACCGTAGCGGTTGCCGAGCGTGGCGTGGCCGTGCGCGAGCTTCTGGGCGTAAGCCGGCGCGAGGTCCACATCGCCGCTCGCGGTCAGCACGCGCACCCGCTCGCGGATGAGCTCATAGCTCTGCGAGTCCTTGCCCTTGCGGGGCGGAAACTGCGCTGCACGGGCGCGCTGCTCGGCGATGCGGTCGGAGGTCACGGGGTGATCGACCAGCATCGCGGGGATGTAGGTCGCCGCGAGTCCTTCGTGGCGGCTCATGGTCTCGAACATCTGACCCATCCCATTGGGATCGAAGCCGGCGCCGGCGAGAAAGCCAATGCCCACGCGGTCGGCTTCCCATTCGTTGTCGCGCGTGAAGTTGATCTGCTGCTGGGCGGCGAGGCCCTCGGCGGCGGCGATGCCGCCCTCGATCGCCTGCCCGCCGCCGATGGCGCCGAGCAGGATCGCCGCCAAAAGAGCGGCCGCGGAGGTGATGCTCTGCTGGCTCTGCGCGCGGATCATGCGCGCGATGTGGTGCTGCGTCACGTGCGCAGTCTCATGCGCCATGACCCCCGCCAGCTCCGATTCGCTCGAACTGGCGAGCACCGTCCCCGCGTCGATGAACACGAAGCCGCCCGGCACGGCGAACGCATTGATGGTGGGGTCCTTGATCACGAAGTACTGAAAGCCCCGGCCGCCTTCGGCGCTCTGCGAGGCGAGCCGCATGCCCACCCCGTTCACGTACTCGCTGAGCTCCGGGTCCTCGATCAGCGCGTTCTGATCGCGCAGCTCGCGGGCCACCATGGCCCCGAGGCGGTACTCGTCGGTCCGCGACAGCACGGCCGCCGCGGGGCTGCCCATGTCGGGCAGGTCCGAGCCGGCGGTGGGGGCGCTGAGGATCGGCTGCGTCGATGGCGGGTCGTCCGCGAACGCGACGCTGGCAACGGTGAGGAGGGCGGCCACGAGGGCCGGCGGGAGACGGCGCATGATCGGACTTTGACCGCCGATGGCGGTCATGAGTTTCCCCACGTTTACAGAGGCTTACAAAGACGCTCTGCGGGACACATTCAAGCGTACACCTAGAGGATGTCCGAGGCGAAATCGGCGAGCCGCGAGCGCTCCCCGCGCACCAGGGTGACATGCCCGGAATGCGGCCAGCCGCGGAAGCGATTCACGGCATAGGTGAGACCGGAGGTCATCTCCGTAAGGTAGGGCGTATCGATCTGGGCGATGTTGCCGAGGCAGGCGAGCTTGGTGCCGGGGCCGGCGCGGGTGATCAGCGCCTTCATCTGCTTCGGCGTGAGGTTCTGGGCCTCGTCCAGGATCAGGAAGCGGTTGAGGAAGGTGCGCCCGCGCATGAAGTTGAGCGAGCGGATCTTGATGCGGTTGCGCAACAGGTCGTTGGTGGCCGCGCGGCCCCAGTTGCCTCCCTCCTGCGACCCGGTGAGCACCTCGAGATTGTCCATGAGCGCACCCATCCAGGGCTCCATCTTCTCCTCCTCCGTGCCGGGCAGGAAGCCGATGTCTTCGCCGAGCGGAATGGTCACGCGCGTCATGATGATTTCCACGAAGCGGTTGGTTTCCAGCGTCTGCATGAGGCCGGCGGCGAGCGCCAGCAGCGTCTTGCCGGTGCCGGCTGGCCCCAGCACCGTGACGAAGTCGATTTCCGGATCCATCAGCAGGTTGAGCGCGAAGTTCTGCTCGCGGTTGCGCGCCGTGACGCCCCAGACATTGTGGCGCTCGTTGCGATGGTCGCGCGTCAGCTGGATGGTGGCGGTATCGCCGCTCATCTTGCGCACCAGGCCCTCGATGCCTTCCGGGATGTCCTCGAACACTCCCTGGTTCGGCCGCCAGTCGCGCACCGCGGGGCCGGTGATTTCATAGAAGGTGCGGTCGGCTTCCTTCCACGAGCGCATGTCCTTGCCGTGCCGCTCCCAGAAGTCCGCCGGCAGCGCCGTCATGCCGCTGTAGAGGATGTCGGCATCCTCGAGGGTCTTGTCGCTGTAGTAGTCCTCGGCGTGCACGCCGAGCACCGCCGCCTTGATGCGCAGATTGATGTCCTTGGAAACGAGAATGACGCGCTCGTCCTTGTGCTCGTTCTGCAGCGCCAGCACCTGCGCGAGGATGGCATTGTCGCCGCCTTGCCCCGGCAGGCCGTCCGGCAGCACGCTCGGCAGCTGGCGCGTCTGGAAAAACAGCCGCCCGGTGGAGGGGTTCTTGCCATGGTTGCCCGAGTAGCCGCTCGGCAGCTGCAGGCCACGGTCGATCTGCTCCTTGGTGGCGTCGCGCATCATGTCGTCCAGGAACCGGCTCACCTGGCGCACGTTGCGCGAGGCTTCCGACAGGCCCGTCTTGTGCGCGTCGAGCTCCTCGAGCACCACCATCGGCAGATACACGTCGTGCTCCTCGAAGCGGAAGATCGCGGTCGGATCGTGCATGAGCACGTTGGTGTCCAGAACGAACAGCCGCCGCCCGGCGCGCGAGCGGGGCTTCGTTTCCCGTGACTCGCCCGAAGCGGCAGTGGGACCCGGTTCATAGACGCCGCGCTGCTTCAAGGACTTGCTCCGCATGACCTGGCACTCTCACCTGGCGCCGTGATCGTTGTCATCTCTTTGATCAGGACTTGACCGGCTCGAGAATGGCGTCGAGGTTGAGCGAATCGCAGAATTCCATGAACTCTTCGCGCAGGTGCGCCACGTGAATGCGGCTCGGCACGTTGACGATCATCTGCACCGCGAACATGGGTGCGCCGGTATGCGCGGCCGGGTAGCTGCGGGTCGAGACTTCGGCGATGTCGATTCCGCGCGTGGCGAAGAAACCCGACAGCCCGGAGACGATGCCGCTCTGATCGAGGCATACCACGTCGATCGAGTACGGCAGCATGTCGGTGCGCGGCGTGCGCGGCTCGGTGCGCTTCAGGTGAATGCTGAGGTTGCTCGTCTCGGCGAGACGCTTGAGCTCGGTTTCGAGCTTCGCCAGCGCGTGCCAGTTGCCCGACACCAGCAACAACATCGCGAATTCCGTGCCGAGGTTCGCCATGCGGCTTTCGCTGATGTTGCCGCCGGATTCGCTGATTACGCGGGTCAGCTCATGAACCATCCCCGTGCGGTCGCTACCGATCGCCGAAACGGCCAGGTGCTGCTTCATCTGAGGGTGGCGGGTGTTCTGCTGGCGATTCGCCCGGCTGGAAGTGTACCGGGAGCGGCGGCGGGTTGCGACCTCGGCGGGCCGGCGCGCGCTTTGAGGCTTGCTTAGACGCAAGGGTCACTCGTAACATCAGACGCTCCCCCGCGCAACGCATGCAGGTCTCATGTTTTCCGGCAGCCTGGTTGCCATCGTCACTCCCATGCGACCCGACGGCGCGGTCGATCTGGAAGCCTGGGCGCGCCTGCTCGAGTTCCACCTGGCGAACGGCACCAACGGCATCGTCGTCGGCGGCACGACCGGCGAGTCGGCGACGTTGCGCGACGCGGAGCTGCGCGAGCTGACGCAGCGCGCGTGCGCGCAGCTGGGCGGGCGTGTGGCGGTGATCGCCGGGGCGGGTACCAGCAGCACCGCGGACACCGTGGAGCGGGTCGGCTGGCTCTCGCAGCTGCCCATCGACGGGCTGCTGCTCGTGACCCCGGCATACAACCGCCCGACGCAGGAGGGACTGTACCTGCACTTCGCCGCGGCGGCCGCGGCCGCGCGCAAGCCGCTACTGTTGTACAACGTTCCGGCGCGCACGGCGGTCGATATGAAACCGGCGACGGTGGCGCGCCTGTCGAGGGTTGCCGGAATCGCCGGCGTCAAGGAGGCGGTACCGGAAGCGCCGCGCGTGCGCGAGCTCATCGACAGCTGCGGCAGGGACTTCGTGGTTCTGAGTGGTGATGACGCCACGGCGCGCGCGAGCATCGCCGCGGGGGCGCGCGGGGTAATCTCCGTCACCGCCAACGTGGCTCCGCGTACGATGTCGGACATGGTGGCCGCGGCGCTGGCCGGGAACGGCACCGAGGCGCGGCGGCTCGATGAGCGCTTGAGCGCCTTGCACCGCGAGCTGTTCGTGGAAGCGAATCCGATCCCGGTGAAGTGGGCGCTGGCGCAGATGGGTCTCATCGCGAGCGGGATAAGATTACCGCTCACGCCATTGGCGGAGCAGTATCAGGCAGGCGTGCGGGCGGCTGCGCGCGCGGCGGGCGCGTTGCCCTGAAGCCGCGCACCGCGGCTGTTGCGAAGGCGAACGAGGTTCATGAATGAAGTCTGTTAGCGCAATCGTGTGGCTCGCACCGCTGCTGCTGGCGCTGAGCGCTTGCCACGCGTTGCGGGCCAAGTCCTGTCACGGGCCGCAGGCGTACATGGGCGCGAAGAGCGCTGCGCCGCTGAAGATTCCCGCCGGACTCGATGCCCCCGAGACCGGCAGCGCGCTGCGCATACCGGCGCTCAACGAGCCGGCGCCTCCGGCGCGCAAGGGCAGGGAGCCGTGTCTGGATGAGCCGCCGCCGTTCAAGGTCCGGTCGCCCGCGCCGCCGCGGCAGGGCTGATGCGTAAGTAATTGATTGGAGAGGTGGCCGAGCGGTCTAAGGCGCTGGACTGGAATTCCAGTAACATCTCAACGGGTGTTCGTGGGTTCGAATCCCACCCTCTCCGCCAAATGGTGATAAACAGTCGTGCATGGTGTTCGCCCGGGGCGGGAGGATTCAGTTCAGCGGCGAGAGGGTGGGAGACGACCGCAGTCCTGCGGTCGGTCCCGAGCGAAGCGAGGGATGAGCGGCCGTCCGGCCGCGAACAATCCCACCCTTTCCGCCACCGAAACGGCGCGACATGACTGTGGTGGCCCGCATCGGTTTCTCCGCGACGACCAGTCGTGAATCCCGTCAGGGCCGGAAGGCAGCAGCGGCAGCGGCGATGTCGGGTGCCGGGGCTTAAGCTGGTGCGGGCCGCCTCCACTGCACGCACATTTTGGGACCGTTCATGAGCTACACCGCGCTGGCGCGCACATGGCGCCCGAAGAAATTCTCCGAGCTCATCGGCCAGGAGCACGTGCGGCGTGCGCTCGTGAACGCGCTCGAGAGCGGACGCGTGCATCACGCGTTCCTGTTCACCGGCACGCGCGGCGTCGGCAAGACGACCATCGCACGGATCCTCGCCAAGTGCCTCAACTGCGAGAAGGGTGTCACGGCCGATCCGTGCGGTGAGTGCGCGAGTTGCCGCGAGATCGACGCCGGCCGCTTCCCGGATCTCATCGAGGTGGATGCGGCCTCGCGCACCAAGGTGGACGACACTCGTGAGCTGCTCGATAACGTGCAGTACGCCCCGGCGCGCGGCCGCTACAAGGTGTATCTCATCGACGAGGTGCACATGCTCTCGGCGCACTCGTTCAACGCGCTGCTGAAGACGCTCGAGGAACCGCCGCCGCACGTGAAGTTCCTGCTCGCGACCACCGATCCGCAGAAGCTGCCCGTGACCGTGTTGTCGCGCTGCCTGCAGTTCAACCTGAAACGGCTGCCGGTCGCGGACATCGCGGCTCACATGCGCCGGATTCTCGAGCAGGAGGGGGTGGGGTTCGACGCCGCCGGCCTCAAGCTCGTGGCGCAGGCGGCCGACGGCAGCATGCGCGACGCGTTGTCGCTCCTGGATCAGCTGATCGCGTTCGGCGGCGGGCAGGCGGGCGAGGCACAGGCGCGCGCCATGCTGGGCACGATCTCGCGCGATCACGTGGTGCGCATCGTGGAACTGCTGGCGGCCGCCGACACCGCCGCCCTGGTGCGCAGCGCGCAGTCGCTCGAGGAGTTCGCGCCGGATTACGCGCAGGTGCTCGATGAGCTGGCGGCGCTGCTGGTGCGTATCGGCCTTCGCCAAGCGGTGAGCGATTACGAGGGCGACGAGCTGTACCCCCCCGAGTTGCTCGAGCGGCTCGCGCGCGCTCTCACCGCCGAGGACGTGCAGCTGTTCTACCAGATCGCGATCATCGGCCGACGCGATCTCGGGCTCGCTCCCGAGCCGCGCACCGGCTTCGAGATGACGTTGCTGCGGATGATCGCCTTTCGCCCGGCGGGCGAGTCCAGCGTGACGCGTACGTCGGCCGCGGATCCCGCGGCGCGCGCGGCGGCGAGCGCTGCGGGTGCCGGCAGCGCTCCCGGGGCCAGCGGCCCGTCCGGCGCCGGTAGTCCTGCCGAGGCCGCGAGCGCCACCGACCCCTGGGCAACGATCGTGAACGCGCTGGAGCTCTCGGGCGCGGCGCGCCAGCTCGCCAGCCACTGCGTGTTCGTCGGCCGCCAGGGGGCGGTCGTGCGTCTGGCGCTCGATGCACGCAACCAGCCGGTGCGCACGCCGGCGCAGGAGGAAAAGCTGGCGCAGGCGCTGTCGCGCTACTTCGGCGAGCCGGTGCGGCTCGAGTTTCAGGTCGGAGGTGCGGGCGCGGAGACGCCGGCGCTTCTGGCACGGCGTGTCTCCGAGCAGGAGCTGGCAGCGGCACGGCGGACGTTCGAGGCCGAGCCGGGCGTGCAGGGTCTGCGCGAGCGCTTTGGCGCGACCGTGCTGCCCGACAGCGTGCGTCCGGTAAAATGAAATCCCAATCCGGGCGCGCAGCGCCTGACAGGCAGTGCTCTCATGCGAGGCAACCTCAACGACCTGATGAAGCAGGCCCAGGCGATGCAGGAGAACATGCAGAAGGCCCAGGCCGAGATCGGCAACATCGAGGTGGTGGGCGAAGCCGGCGGCGGCATGGTGAAGGTCACCATGAGCGGCCGCCACGAAGTGAAGCGCGTGCAGATCGAGCCCGCGGTCGGCGGCGAGGACCGCGAGATGCTCGAGGATCTGATCGCGGCCGCGACCAACGACGCCGTGCACAAGGTCGAGGCGCGCGTGCAGGAGAAGATGGCGAGCCTGACCGCCGGATTGCAGCTGCCGCCGGGAATGAAGCTGCCCTTCTGAAGCGTGCGCGATGAAGCATTCGCCGCATCTCGCCCGCCTGATCGACGCGCTGCACACCCTGCCCGGAGTCGGGCCCAAGACTGCGCAGCGCATGGCGTTTCACCTGCTGCAGGAGGGCCGGCCAGGGGCGCGGGCGCTGGCCGAGGCGCTCGATGCGGCGCTCGAGTCCGTGGCCCGCTGCCGGCGCTGCCGCATGCTCACCGAGGGGGAGTTGTGCGCGATCTGCGCAGCGCCGCAGCGCGATGCAGCGCTCCTGTGCGCGGTCGAGTCGCCCGCCGACGTGGTCGCGATCGAGTCCTCCGGCAGCTACCGCGGCCGCTACTTCGTGCTCATGGGGCACCTGTCGCCGCTCGATGGCATCGGCCCCGAGCAGCTCGGCGTGCGCGAGCTCGAGGCGATCCTGGCGCAGGGCGGGGTGCGCGAGCTGATCCTGGCCACCAACTCCACGGTCGAGGGCGAGGCGACGGCCCATTTCCTCGGTGAGCTGGCCGCGCGGCGCGGCGTCCGCGCCAGCCGCATCGCCCACGGCGTGCCGGTCGGGGGCGAGCTCGAGTACGTCGACGGCGGCACGCTGGCGCACGCGCTCGCCGGGCGGCAGTCGGTCAGTTAGCGCTCCTCACGCAGACGGCGCAGCCGCCGGTAGCTCTCGTAGCGGCGCGCATGCAGCGCACCGCCCGCGGCTGCCGCGCGCACCGCGCATCCCGGCTCGCGCAGGTGGCGGCAATCGGTGAAACGGCACCCGGGAGCCAGGCGCTCCACCTCCACGAAGCCGAGGGTGCGCTCATCGAGTGCCGCGGCGGCGGGCGCAAAGTCGCGCACCCCGGGGGAGTCGATCAGCGCGGCGCCGTGTGGCAGATCGAACAGGCGCGCAGCGGTGGTGGTGTGCCGTCCACCATCCTCCGCGCGCACCAGTGCGCCGATCGCGACCTGCACCTGCGGCAGGATCCGGCGCACCAGCGAGGACTTGCCAACCCCGGATTGTCCGACCAGGGCGGCCAGCGCGCCGGGCGTCAGGACGGCACACAGCTCGGCAACCCCGCTGCCGCTATCGGCCGAGCAGGTGACGGTGCCGTAGCCGGCGTCGCGGTACACCGCGAGCTCGGCGGTAAGCGCCGCGTCGATGCCGAGGTCACTCTTGTTCACGACCAGGGTTGCGGGGAGTGAGGCGGCGGTGGCCGCCGCCAGGTAGCGGTCCACGACGAACAGGTCCGGTGCCGGGAGCGGCGCAAGCACCACCAGCAGCCGCGTGAGGTTGGCCACCACCGGTTCGGCGCCGCCGCGCACGTTGGCGCGATACAGCGCCGTGCGCCGCGGCAGCACTTCCACCACGTGCACCTCATCGTGGCGTGCATCGAGGCGGCAGCGCACCTCGTCGCCACACACGACGGTGAGGGCGCGCCCGAACGGACGTGCCCGCACTTCCTCACCGTCGGCGTCGCGCACCAGCAGGTGCCGGCCGAAGGTGGCGATCACGCGTCCAACCAGAGTCTGCTTCATGCGGCGGGTGAGCGGTCGTCTGCTACACTTGGATCGCCTGTTGCGCGGTCATTACACGCTATCACTACCCACGCGCCCATGCCCAGCGGCGACTATCTGGTCTGGATCGATCTGGAGATGACGGGTCTGAAGCCCGACACCGATTCGATCATCGAGATCGCCACCGTGGTGACCGACCGGGAGTTGGAGCTCATCGCCGATGGCCCGGTGCTCGCCATCCATCAGCCCGATGAGGTGCTGGCGCGCATGGACGACTGGAATCAGCGCCAGCACAGCTCCTCGGGCCTGCTGGCGCGGGTGCGCGCGAGCCGCACCAGCGTCGCCGAGGCCCAGCAGCGCACGCTCGAGTTCCTCGCGCCGCTGGTCAATGCCGGCAGCTCGCCGATGTGCGGCAACAGCATCTGCCAGGACCGTCGCTTTCTCGCGCGCTGCATGCCCGAGCTCGAATGCTTCTTCCACTACCGCAATCTCGACGTCAGCACGCTGAAGGAGCTGGCGCGCCGCTGGGCGCCGGCGGTGGCCGAGAGTTTCGTCAAGCAGGGGACCCACCTCGCGCACGCGGATATCCACGAATCGATCCGCGAGCTGCGGCACTACCGCGCGCGCTTGTTCGCGCCGCCTTACGCCGGCAGCGGGAGCGCCTGAGGCCGTGCCGCTGGTGACGCATCGCGGCGGCTGCCATTGCGGCGCGGTTGCCTTCGAGGTGGATGCGCCGGCGCGCCTCACGGCGAGCGAGTGCAACTGCTCGATCTGCCGCATGAGCGGCTACCTGCACCTGATCGTGCCGCGCACGCGCTTCCGGCTGCTGCGCGGGGCGGAGAGCCTGAGCGAATACCGCTTCAACACCGGCACGGCGCGGCATCTGTTCTGCCGCCGCTGCGGCGTGAAGTCATTCTACGTGCCACGCTCCAATCCCGACGGCTACAGCGTCAACGTGCGCTGCCTCGAGCGCGCCACGCTCGAGCACGTCGACATCGAGCCGTTCGACGACAACGAGCGCACCGCCGCCGAGGCGAAGGTCCGGGATCGCTCGCGCGCGTAGCCGCGCCCGCCCACGGCGCTGCGCCGCAATGCGTGGGGTGCGCGCAGCGGGTGTCAGGAGGCCCGGCCGGGCGGCGGCGCCTGGGCGAGGAACAGCCAGGTCTCCACCACCGTATCGGGGTTGAGGGACATGCTCTCGATGCCCTGCTCGAGCAGCCAGCGCGCCAGGTCGGGGTGATCCGACGGACCCTGGCCGCAGATGCCGACGTACTTGCCGTGTTTGCGGCAGGCGCTGATCGCCATCGCCAGGAGCTTGCGCACCGCCTCGTCACGCTCGTCGAAGTGGCCCGCCATGATCGCCGAGTCGCGGTCCAGTCCCAGGGTGAGCTGTGTCATGTCGTTCGAGCCGATGGACATGCCGTCGAAGTGCTCGAGGTACTGCTCGGCGAGCAGCGCGTTGGTGGGCAGCTCGCACATCATGATCACCTTGAGCCCCTGCTCGCCGCGTTGCAGGCCGTTCTGCGCGAGCAGTGCCGTGACCTGGCGCGCCTCGGCGAGGCTCCTCACGAACGGCACCATGACCTGCACGTTGGTTAGGCCCATGGCCTCGCGCGCGCGCTTCAGCGCCCGGCACTCGAGCTCGAAGCAGGGGCGGAAGGTCTCGTCGACGTAGCGCGCGGCGCCGCGGAAGCCCAGCATCGGGTTCTCCTCCTGCGGTTCGTAGCGGCTGCCGCCGATGAGGTTGGCGTACTCGTTGGACTTGAAGTCCGAGAGCCGCACGATGACCGGCTCGGGGGCGAACGCCGCGGCGATCTGCGCGATGCCCTCGGCGAGCTTCTCCACGTAGAAGTCTACCGGGGTGGAATATCCGGCCATCTGCACGCGGATCTGCTCCTGCAGCTCCCCGTCCAGGCGGTCGAACTCGAGCAGCGCGCGCGGATGCACGCCGATCATGCGGTTGATGATGAACTCGAGCCGCGCGAGCCCCACGCCACAGTGCGGGATGTTGGCGAAATCGAAGGCGCGCTCGGGGTTGCCGACGTTCATCATGATCTTGACCGGGATCTTCGGCAGCGCATCGAGCTCGATCTGCGTGCGTTCGAACTGCAACAGCCCTTCGTACACGTTCCCGGTGTCGCCCTCGGCGCACGACACGGTCACGTCCTGTCCCTCGCGGATACGTTGCGTGGCATCGCCGCAGCCGACCACCGCGGGGATCCCCAGCTCGCGCGCGATGATGGCCGCGTGACAGGTGCGGCCGCCGCGGTTGGTGACGATCGCAGCGGCGCGCTTCATGACCGGCTCCCAGTCCGGATCGGTCATGTCGGCGACCAGCACCTCGCCGCTCTGCACGCGCGCCATCTCGCCCGCGTCGCGGATGACGCGCGCGGCCCCGGCGCCGATGCGCTGGCCGATGCTGCGGCCGGTGGCCAGCACCCGCGAGCGGCCCTTGAGGGCGTAACGCTGAATGGTACGGCCGGCGCGGCTCTGCACCGTCTCAGGCCGCGCCTGCAGGATGAGGATCGCGCCCGAGGCGCCGTCGCGCGCCCACTCGATGTCCATCGGCCGGCCGTAATGCTCTTCGATGATCAGCGCCTGGCGCGCCAGCGTGACGATATCGGCGTCGC
>Ga0209156_10002123_pt1 | contig 15736 bp, 15 predicted proteins | sample GraSoiAngelo_124_FD_185881 | JGI IMG/M metagenome (GOLD analysis project Ga0209156, IMG submission 185881) | Grasslands soil microbial communities from the Angelo Coastal Reserve, California, USA - 14_0927_05_20cm (SPAdes) (version 2) | ecosystem: Environmental > Terrestrial > Soil > Grasslands...
GCCAGATCGACGCAAATACGAATGGATTTTTCGCAGCGATACGCATTGATTGCAGGTTCCCAGGCGTGCGGTGCAAATCTGGAAAATTGCAAACGCGATAGCTCGGAAGTCAGATCCTGCAACGTGCCATGCAGCCAGCGCAACTTAAGGTTCCTGATTGGATCCATTGGAATGCGAAACTTCCACCCCGCCCGTTCGGTTTTCAATCCCTCAATCGAGAGATATGCAAACCAACAATATGGGATGGCTGTTGTGCCTCGACACAGCGACGCGGCTACAACACCGCAGGGACTAATCGCTTCGGTTTATGTGACCGGGATTTTCTTCCGACGGGATTGCGCTCCGGGGCGCTTGGGAAGAGTCAATCGCAGCACGCCTTTTTTGAACTCAGCTTTCGCTTTCGATTCATCCACTTCCGCTGGCAGTTCGATGGCGCGCTCAAATGAGCCGTAGCTACGCTCCATGCGATATTGACCTTTCTCCTTTTCTTCGCGCTCGTATTTCTTTTCGCCTTTTATGGTGAGCATTCCATCCTCGACGCTCACATCAATGTCTTTGGGTTCCACCCCTGGAATATCCGCCGAGATTTTGATTTCCTTGTCTGTCTCAGTGACGTCCACCTGCGGCCAGAAACCGGCTGCGATTTCGCGGCGAGGCGCCAGCCAGGACTCGCCCCAGAAATCGTCAAACACGCGATTGACCTGATGTCGCAAATAGTTGAACGGATCCGACGCGCGCTCCGCCGGCGAGCGTTCCTCACTTCTTCTCCATGGAACAATTGCCATAATAAACTCCTTTCCTTTTAGAAATATAACGCCCTGAAAGGTGCGTTCACGTGTTTCTTTTAGCCGTAGCACAGCCATCCTGGCTGTGGGGCCGGCGGGCATCTTGCAAGACTGCACTTCCTTAAACGTTGTGAGCCGGAACGGCGATTTCAAAAAAAGCCTTGTGGATGAGATGCTATTCGGGTATTCACTCCAATAAGGCAACCAATCGACGTTGGCATACTGATATTGATCGACGCAGTTTGGTCGGGAAATTTTGAGCGGGGCGAGATTGTCTCGCCGGTAGGAAGCATTGCCAGTAAAGTTGTCGGGAACTTAATCTGGTAACGCCCGATGCGCGTCATCGTCGCCCGCTCAAATTTCTTTTATACCATCAAAGTGTAAAAACGCAACGCACTGCTCCGAGAGCGTACTCTCCAGTTGGATTCGTGCTGCATTGCCGTACCGGCTGGGGGTACTTTCACTTGTCATTTCGTTCTACGGAAATTGCAGAATGAAGTTCCCTGGCAAAGTGCTGAGCCGAACATTGATTGGTTCTTTTGGTGCTCGTTAGCTGCGATCTTAGGCAAGCGTAGAGATCGAACCAAGCTGGGCACTGCCGGAAAAGTGAAAGACGTGGCAGATGTCCATAAAACGCCTTGGCCTAATCAACCGAAGACTTACGTTTTCATGCGGCCTGTTGCGCGTCCACCAAATTGCCGTTTTTCAGCAGTAGACGGTCGCTTAAGAGGGTGGCTACCCCGCTTGGATTCGAACCAAGAATAACGCCTCCAAAGGGCGCTGTGTTACCGTTACACCACGGGGTACGAGGATTTGCGATTTTAGATCGGCGATTTTCGATTCAAGCGCAACGTCCAAAATTCAAGTGTGATTGCGCTTCCGCAAAGCAACTTGCCGAGAAAATTAAGGTTGAATGATCGATGATGAGGCGCGTATGGTCCCTGGTGCGGACAATAGGGCTCGGTTATGGCGCGGACAACCTTCCTTGATCATTATCGGGTCTGTGTTGGCTATGATGGCACTCGCAATGAGCTTGGCCGAGACGGCGGCGCGGTTGCTTACGAGGCCGTGGACGAAAGGTCCAGCGAACCGGTTGTCCTAACGCTAGTCCCAGTAGGAGGCATCGATCCGGCCGTCCGGGAGCAATTCGAAGAGCAGGCGCGCGCTCTGCAGAGACTGCGTCACGTCAATATCGCCAAGGTTTTTGATTTTGGACGCGAAGGCGAAGATTACGTTTACGCCTCGGAACGATTACCAGGCGAAACGCTTGCAGCGTGGGTTGCCCAGCACGGCCCAATGGCGGCTGACGCCACGTTGCGTGTGGCAGAACAAATCGTGAGCGTGCTTTCGTCTGCCAGTTTTCACAAGCTTCCGTTTCCGCCTGTTCAGCCTCAAGACATCATCGTTGTTCCCGGACAAACTCCCGAAGGCGGCTGGCCCTTAGTGAAGATGACGAACTTCGGTCTGACCGGACTCAAGGCAGGCACGCAAAGCTTGCCACCGGGCGAAACTTCGCCCCCCCGTGTAGCGGGCGAACTCGAGCGAAACGAAGTAGCAGTGAATGGGCAAATATCTTCTGCCGAGCAGTCCGCCATCGCTGGACCTCGGGGAGAGTACGCAACGACGGGGCTGCGGTCGGAGATCTATTCGCTCGGCGCGACAATGTATTTTCTTTTGACCGGCGTAGAGCTTTCGGCTGAGACGCTCCGGGAGCCTCCGAAGCTTTCGGGATTTCCAAAACCACTGCGAAACTTGCTTTCCCGGATGTTGCATCCCAATCCCGATCAGCGTCCAAAGGACCTGGTCGTGCTAGGAGAGATGATTCGGAGTTGCCTGGTAAAAATTGAGCGCCGGCTCGCATTGGCTGATCGATACGGCATTCCCTTGAGAACAACAATTCCCAAGCCGGTCCAGCCTCGGCCGCGGCGTTTACTGCGAAGAGCCTTGGCCTTTGGCGCGCTAGTCGTGGCTGTAGCGCTGCTCGCTGCGTTCCTGTTGCCGGGGCCAATTGGCAAAATCTTACATCAGCCCCGCGAGGCAAAGTCCATTGGCGTTCTTGTTGGGGTTCCCGAATCTTCACCAGCGCCTGCTGCGGTCCAAAATGCTGCGCCGCCAGTGGCTCCTGCGACTGTGCTATCGCAGGCGGCAAATGCGGCCATGGGGTCCGCGAATCAACCAGCGACGGACGCTGCGGCAGTTCCCAATTCGTCTCAAGCTACGTCCCCGGATCTTCAACAAGCTCAAGCATCAGGCAGCCAATCGCAGCTCGCTACGCCCCAAAACGCTGTCGCGGCCACTTCGCCAAGCGCAGTTCCAGAAAATTCCACTGAGGCCGAGGTTTCTAATTCATTGACGAAAGCTCCCGAGACTGCGCAGCCCACCATTGCCACTCAGTCGAGTTCACGTGGCAAAAAGAGACGCGTCGCTTCGACATCGCTACCTCGCCAGGGTTCAATGCGCGTCCGAATGCTTGGAATAACGTCCGATGGAAGGATAATTTATCGTTTGCCCTCGGGGCGCACCAGAATCATTGCGCCTGATTCGGACCAAAATCAATTCGTCCCGCGCCGACACCGCCGTGCTCCAATCGAGCGCGATGAGATGTTCGGTCCTCCGCCTCAATTTGGGCCGGATTATCTTCCCTACGATTAGTTCCTCAGAACGGCGCGCGCGAGACGCTAAAGATAACGGCCGCTGCTTTCCAGCAAACCTGTTTTGGGGCCGCTGAACTTCTCAAAAAAAATGGAAAAAAAGCTTGCCTAGCGGCACGATTCCCGGCATAACCTCGCCTTCGTGGGGAAACGACCGGCCCTCTGGGCATTCGCAACTGCATCACTTCTTGTCATTTCCGGCGCAGCTCTTCGTGCGCAGGCGTTGGCTCCTTCAACGTTGGATCTTGCGAGTCACGATCAAAAGAAGGCGGACGACATGGTTCAAGTGATTACGCAGAAGTCGGCAACGAGTACCCCGGATAGGCCGATAAAAGTGATCACGAAAAAGCGAGCGCCCGCAACCGCGAAGAAACCGACGCAACCGGTCAAGCAAGAGCCTACGCAAGCCGTCGCCAAAGAGTCGGGGCGAACTTTTGCGATAGAGCCAGTGCGACCGATGGGTCAACAATCCGTAAGCCATACAACACAACCCTATTCGCGGTTTAGCTTCAAGACCCCAGGGGGCAAAAAGGAATCCATTCCGGTCATCACGCAGTATTATCCCAACCAGATCGTTTACCCGTATGGCAAGATCGATCGGCACATCGACGGCAGATTGATGCAAGCTGCCACCATCGCGCAGGAACGAGCCCATGCGCATTCGCGCTCGAGATGCTGGCATTACGTAAAAGACGCATTGCTTGCTTCCGGTGTTATCGATTCCCGCCCGAAAACCGAGCTTGCCAGGGACGCTGCATCGGAGCTCGTCAGTAATTATGGATTCAAGAGACTTCCTGTGTCAGATCCGTTCTCCGCGCCGGTCGGTTCAGTGCTAGTGTATGGTACCGCGCGCAGCGTTGGCCATGTCGAGCTTCGCACGCGGGATGGTTTTGTTAGCGATTTCCGTTCGAAAACGCCGTCGCGCCGCCCTCTACTCGGCGTTTACGCCAAGTTGTAATTTTCTCGCCGACTGCCGGGGTCACCCATCAACCGCGTCATCGTGCACATCCGCTGGACCGCTGCTGGAGGCGTCGACGCAAGTAGCCCTAGCGGCTGAAATTGTGAGAGTAATTTCAGCGCTGCCCCGGCGTTGACCCGCTAGTAATTCCTGATCAGGCGGATCACTGCGATGAACATGGACATGACCGGCCATGCGGCGATGCCAGTGATCAGAATGAAGAAGAAAAGCTCGGCGATGTAATCCCAGGTTGCTTCTCCGCGGAAGAATTCACTGCTTAATTTGTGGAAGGCCGGCACCTTTGTGGCTGGCCGAGCCGCGGAGGAACTCACCTGGTTTTTCGCTGTCGGACGATAGTTGTAATTCGTTAATGGAAAACTTGGGTGATTGCGCCATGCGCGGTTGTCGTGGCGCGAGGCGCGCTGCGTCTGACTAATTTGAAGTGTTGGTTTCATAAATTTCTAAAGTGCTAAGTGTAGTTCCCGAATGCGGTTCGAGAGGACCGGCGCAAAAAACGCGCGCGTGGTGTGATTCGACCACTGGGGTGCCGCGAATTGCGGGCTCCAACTTGGCGAGATCTAACGAGCCTTTATGCCGCCTGCCCGCCCCGGCGGGCAGCGCGGATCGGCGCGTTTATCAATTTCATCTGTATTTACCTACAGTTGTTTGCGGGCTTGTCTAGCCATGGACCGTAATCCCACGTTGTAAGTGCCTCTCCCGCTGAGAGAAGCGATCCGATCTTTTATCTCGAATTAATCATAGCTCGGATAGTTCTACGTGAGATCCGGGCCGAACAATTTGAAGCGTCATAAAGTGCGGATGCGCATTCATCCACGAAATCGCCTCTCGCTTTGTTTCAAAAAATCGGTCGACGACGATAGCCTTGAGTTGGTTCGCAGTCCGTCCACAAAGACGAGCCGCTTTGCGACTAACGACAGCTGGTCCGGTGTCGACTGCGGTGCAAGTTTGATCAGGGAAGACAATTGTACTGCCATAAGGAATTCGCCTGGGATCGACAGCGCAATGTCCAGCGCGTAATCGCCGACCGGTACTGGCATATTTAGGCCCCTCGCCCGCCCAGTAACAGGTGACACGCGCCAGCATCGACTCCTGGCTCGCAAGACCGGTCGATGCCAACGATAACAAAAACATCACTGTGCAAAATGACTTCATAATGTCCAAGCGTTGCTTCGATGTTGTCGAGTCTCGGGTAGAGCAAGCCATTCTCGATGCCAAGAGCCGCAGGAACGCAGCTTGACCTCGGGTTCGGAATAGCCCCGGCGTGCTAGCCCTTCTGGGCGACGCGCGGACTTGACGACGACTCGCCGCGGCGAGCCGGCCCTCCTATAGAGGAGTTAGCGGAATTGTCAAACGGTCGACGCGAGAAAAGTGAACTGCGGGATTTTGGAGAATTGTAAAAAAAGAATTTACTGGCCGCCCGAGAGGCGCATCTCGTTGCTGGCGACGAATCCGGACTTCTCATAAAGCGAGCGGCCTTCGTCCGAAGCATGAAGCAAGAGACGATCGATCCGCTGATTTTTGGACCAAGTAACGATCTCTTTGACGAGGAGGCTGGCGATTCCGTGTCGACGCCACTGCGGTTCGGTGAAAACATTCACAATTGTCGCCTGCCGGCCTTCGCCAATTGTAATGTGTCGACTGGGCGTGGCAGGATTGGTTGTAACTGAACACCAGCGCCTCCAACAATCGTCTCCGGATTGTCGGCCGGAGTTGCAAGCCAGCCGATGTAGTCACCGCTATCGATCCACTGCTCCAGTCGTGCCCGCGATTTAGTGCGCAGAATCTCAAAGGCGTCATCGGAAACGTCTCCCATATCCTGAAACATTCGTGCTCGATGCCACGCGATGACGTCCGCATCCGGCAGAGTAGCGCGACGAATCTTAAAAGAGTCGGAGGGAGCTCGTGCCACCGGATAACGATCCGAATGTCTGCAATGCTCCTTTTCTTCAGCTCTTTGCATTCAGTCTATCTTTTCCCTGAGGTTCGCGATTCAATATTTAGCGCGCAGCCCTTCACACCCAACGCCGAACTCAGAACTTGGCAAGGCGTGACAGGGCATCGCTCGATGATACCATGCGCGAAATGGAAACTGCCGATTGGGCGTCGCTGAGTGACGAGGAACTTCTCGAGCGTCGCATCTCCGCGCTTGGTCTGCGCCTTGAGGGCACGGTATTGGAACCGCTCATCCGACAATTATATGATGAACTGTCGGCGCGTGCGCTGGTATTTCACCCACCGTGTCACGTGGGCGATGAATGGTTTGTGCCAATCGGTATCCCGGCCATTTTCATTCCGTTTTTCCTCGTGCATGATCGATTGCGAGCGCTGGAGCGGACGATGATGCTCGAGGTCGAGGGAGGGACACCCGAGTGGTTCATGAAATTGATGCGACATGAAGCCGGTCACGCTTACATGTACGCATATCGTCTCACCCGGAAGAAGAAATGGCAGGAGCTTTTCGGGCAAACTTCACGTGAAGAGACGCCGGACAGTTACCGCCCCCGACCGTTCAGCCGTAGCTATGTCATGCATCTCGAGGATTGGTACGCACAGAGCCATCCCGATGAAGATTTCGCCGAAACCTTCGCGGTCTGGCTTACTCCCGGGCTCGACTGGCGCAAGCGTTACGCACGCTGGCGGGCGCTCCAAAAACTGGAATACGTCGATGAGTTAATGCGCTCGTTGGTTGGCAAGCCACCAGTTCACATGCCCGAGTATCGCTTCGCTGATTACGATTGTTTGAACGTCAAGCTCAAGACTTATTACGCGCGCAAACGAAAGCTCTACGAAGATACATACCCAGATTTCTACGACGCCGATCTGCGGCAACTTTTCGCAGCCCCGGCGGGCATCAAAGCAAGCGTCTATCTGCAACGGCGGCGGCGACGATTATTGAACGCTATCTGTCAATGGACGAATGAGAACAAGTTCCGGGTGAACCAGCTGCTCGCCCGGCTGACCCGCCGCTGCGATCAGCTCGGGCTCCACGTGCTCAATGACGATCCGCAACAGGATTTTCGCGTCTCGGCATTTATCACCACGCTGGTGATGAATTATCTTTTCACCGGAAAATTCAAGCGCACGAAATGACAAAGGCGACAAAACGACGTGAAAAAGAAACTTAAAGTCCTCGTGCTTTTCGACGGCACAAGTCCAACAACCGTCGATCAGGATTTCACAAAGGAGCTGAAAACAAAGGATTGGAAAACCGAGGCGGACGTCATGGCCGCGCTCGGCACGCTCGGTCACACCGCAGAGCATCTCGCGATCTACGACGATGTCGATCTTGTGCGTCAAAAACTAGAGACTTTCGCCCCCGACATTCTTTTCAACCTCGTCGAACAATTCAGGAACAATCCCGGCTTCGATCAAAACATCGTGTCGTTTTTCGAAATGCAGGGCCTGCCGTTTACCGGCTGCGGTTCAACGGGCCTTACTCTTTGCAAGCACAAAGGCATTTCCAAAAAGATCCTGCATTATCACGGCATCCATGTCCCGCATTTCGTCGTCATTCCACGCGGTCAGCGCATCGCCCGGCGCAAGCAGCTCAGATTCCCAATCCTGGTGAAGCCGGTGAAGGAAGAGGCATCATATGGGATCTCGCAGGCGTCATTCGTCGATACCGACGAGCAGTTCCGCGAGCGCGTGGCTTTTATTCACGAGAAATATAACAGCGATGCGATCGCCGAGGAATACATCGATGGCCGCGAACTCTACGTAAGTTTGATGGGCAACGTGCGGCTAACGGTGCTTCCGGTTCGCGAACTGGTCTTTCGCGAAGTGCCGCCTAACGAACCAAAGATTGCGACGTTCAAGGCGAAATGGGATGAGGAATATCGCAAACGCTGGGGATTGGAAAATCGATTCGCCGAAGACCTCGATCCGCAACTTGTGAGCCACATCGAGGAGACGTGCAAACGCATCTATCGTCTGCTAACCATTGACGGGTATGCGCGCATTGACCTCCGGCTGACAGAGGCCAACGAAGTTTATTTCATCGAAGCCAATCCCAATCCCATCCTCGCCAACGATGAAGACTTCGCCCTTGCGGCGGGAAAAGCGGGTTTGCCTTACTCGCAATTGATCGACCGGATCGTGCGGCAGGGGATGAACGCGGTCCGTGATTAGCTTCGAAAGTGTTCCGGGCTTAAAGCCACTTTTTTACATGTGGCCAGCATTCCCGCACGTTAACCCTTAAATCTTTACAGAGATAAATATGCGTCCGGCGTTCAAAAGGCATCGCCCACGGACTACTCACGATTTGGCCAAATCTTCGACTGAGGCGAATTGCTCGCGCTCATTGTCATCCCGCGTGTCGAGCACCAAAGCAACTTCACCACTCCAATCTCGCGGTCCCCAGAGAAAATAATTCTGATGGCCAGAAATCGCCGGTGGCAGCCCAAACTTGGGACCAAAGAAATCAATTGCTCCAGCCTCGCCATAGTTTTGGCAGAAGATGGCAGCGCGCTTCTCATCTTCGGGCCGCAAGTGATGATAAACGTGTGCGACCGATGCGACCATTTCTTGCCAGCCAAATTGATCGGCGAAAAGCTGTGGCAGCGGAGCGGTATGCGAAGTTTCAGTGCGTGGCGGCTCTTGGTGGATGGCTCGCATGTACGCGACCAGTTTGCCGGGCGGCAAAATTGGTATGGCCAATGGCGCAAATAGCGCGCCGGTCAGGACGATTACAACCAGCAATGCCAGCTTAAACCATCTCAATCGGTTAGCGAAAACACGCTCTAATGCCACGCCTCCCGCTGCAAGAAGCATCGGATACGCGGGTGCGAGGTAGTAGCTTTTGCCATGCAAGATGATGAACTCGGCGAGCATGACCAGATATATGACTCCAAGCGCCATATAGCGCCGGCCTTCGCGGGAACCGAACACCCAGCACAATCCAGCGAGCCACAGCGGAAGAGTTCCCGGATTCATGAAAACAATCTGCTGTACGATGAATTGTGCCGGGCTTAGGGCGATGTTTTTGTCGCTGTGAGCAATGTTGCTCAATAGCTCGTACGTGGGCCAATGATTTTGCAGCTGCCATAGAACGTTCGGTAACGCGATGGCGAACGCGATCAGACCATCGAACCAGATCCATTTCTCACCGAAATGGCGGCGCTCCGACGTGAGCAGCAGCGCGACGAAAATGCCACCGGCGAAAAACGCCGTGGAATGTTTGTTTTCGAGACTGAGCCCCAGAAGAGCGCCGAACCAAAGCCAAAGGATCGGTGAACCACCGTTGATAATCCGAACGAGCAGATAAATGCATCCCATCCAGAACAGCGGCTCAAACGCGTTCATGGAGAAAAAATTGCCGACCGCCAAACTGAACAGCGCACAGAGCGAGCCCGCGCAGGCGAGCGCAACCGCCCACCCGCGTCCGCCCAGTTCACGTGCGATCAAACCTGTGATTGCAACCGTCGCCGCGCCCGCTAACGCCGGGAGAAGACGAATCGTAAACAATGAGTTGCCGAGAAGGATCTGGCTCAGGCGCAGCAGCAGGATCGACAACGGAGGTTGGTCCACATATCCGAAAGCGAGATGCCGACCGCAGGCGATGTAGTAGAGCTCGTCCCGAAAATAACCGTAGCGCGCGATTGTCAGGAGATGGACGAGGAGGGCTACCGCGCTGAAGAGAATTATTAGAATCGGTTCTGCGCTGGAACGCCTTTGATTTACCGCTACTGGAATTGCATCGCCCATCGTTCGAGTAGTTTTTTTGAGTACGCAAGCTCGGTTCCGCGGAGTGTCGCTTAACGGTTTGTTCTTTACAATCCCGCGGAGCACTGCCGGTCCCCATAAAGAAGTGCCGGGCGCGCAGCTTCCTTTTCGGCTAAGCTGGCATATGAGCGTGCAAGTTTATGGATGCAATCATGTGGCCATCGAGGTCGACGATATCGAGCAGGCGGCGGCGTTTTACAAGGACGTTTTCAATCTCGAACAGATGCGTGGGGGCGAAGGCGACGCGTTTTTCAAATTGGGCGAACATCAGTTCCTCGCGATTTTCGAAGTAGAAAAGGTACAGTCTGCAAACCTTCGCCATTTCGGGATCATGGTGCGCGATGAAGCGCAGCTGGCGGAAGTTCGAAAGAAGCTCCAAGAAAAATATAAACTTAAACTGGAGCCGCCCTTTCGCTGTGATTTTCGCGATCCGTGGGGCAACCGCATCCAGGTTGTCGACCTTCACGATGAATCGCTCGTCTGGCTTTTGCCTTACGGCGAAGTCCAGAAAGCCGGGATCAAATTCAACACGAAATAAATCGATGGAGCTCGTTTTAGAGCGATGCACCATCCGTCCCTGGCGGCTGGATGATGCGGAGTCGCTCACAAAGCACGCGAACAATCGCAAGGTCTGGCTCGCTCTGCGCGATCTCTTCCCGCATCCGTACACAATGCAGGATGCGCAGGCGTTCTTACGGCGAACGATAAGCGAACAGCCGACAACGCTTTTTTGTATCGACGTCGACAGCAGGGCTGTCGGCGGTATAGGCATTCGAGTGGGGCATGATGTGCATCGACATACTGCCGAACTGGGTTACTGGCTCGGCGAGAAATTCTGGGGCCGCGGCATCATGAGTGAGGCGGTCGGGGCCTTCAGAGATTTCTGCTTTACCAATTTTCCGCTTCGCCGGGTTTTCGCCGAACCGTTCGCAAACAATCCGGCGTCAGCGCGTGTCCTAGAAAAGGCCGGTTTTTTTTCGAAGGACGCCTCATGAACAACGTCATCAAAGACGGAAAGCTCCTCGATTCACTCCTCTACGCGAAGACGAGGTAGAAAATTGACGTCGTGCCTAAGCTGAATGCCTGCAGGCTTATCTCGCGCTGTGACCGTACATCACGCCCACTTCACCGTGAACCTCGTGGTCGCTTTCCGACTTGCGAAGGATGGGATTAGAGTCTGCCTGCGTAGCCTGTTTTGTGTCCGCGCAGCCCGAAAGCAACGGCCAGACCGAGATGAAAATTACACACGCTCGCGCAAGCGCGTTGCCCATCTCGATCTTCTTGATACGCAAGTCAACCTGTCGCCAGGACCGCTGATCCCAGCCCCCGACGACTCTCGCCAATTGCCCGCTTTCAATTGCGCGGCGGCGGCGAAATGAATAAATGAGAAATAAGCCGATGATCAAAACGATCGATTATCGTGCCAGTGAATTTCTGAGACCAAGAATAATGATTTCATTTATCGTTCCCGCGTACAACGAAGAGACAGAGCTTCCCTCAACGCTCGCCGCAATTCGCGCTGCAATTTCTGCTTTGTCTCAGCCGTTCGAAATCATCGTAGTTGATGATGCATCGACAGATGCGACGCCAGAAATCGCAGAGCAAGCAGGTGCCCGAGTCGTGCCGATCCACCGACGGCAAATTGCGGCTGCCCGAAACGCCGGCGCGCGCGCAGCTCAGGGTGAATATCTGTTTTTCGTTGACGCCGATACGCGAATCAATCAGACCCACGTTACCGAAGCGATGGCTCTGCTCGAGGCGGGTTGCACTGGCGGCGGCGCGCGCGGAGTCATGGATGGATTCATCCCATTGTGGAGCCGCATTCTGTTACACGCGTTCTGCACCCTTTATTTTGGCCTCAATCTCGGCGCAGGCGCGTTTCTTTTTACTACACGACGCAATTTCGAGGCGACTGGCGGTTTCGATGAGCAATACTTTGCCGGAGAAGAAGTTTATTTTAGCCTAGCGCTAAGGAAACTTGGCCGTTTCAAGGTACTTCGGGAACCCGTTGTCACGTCGGGCCGGAAGTTGCGCATGTATCCAGCCAAAGAAATTCTTGGCACACTCTTTATTATGATCCTCGGCGGTCCCCGCATGGCGCGGTCGCGTGCCAGACTGCGTTTGTGGTACGATGGCAAACGCGAAGGCGACGCCGCATGATTGATACAGATGCCTCGGCGCGAGGCTTCAGCGCATGGGTTGCCAAAATGCGGTCTTCGTCTACATTAGCGCCTTCGTTATGGCAGAGAGCAACCAAACGTCGAATCTCAAGGAGTTCCAGTTGCATGAGAAAGATACCGGCAGCGCGGATGTGCAGGTCGCACTTCTTACGCGCCGGATCGAGCATTTAACCGAACACCTTAAGATCAACCGGAAGGATCACTCTTCGCGACGCGGCCTGCTTAAGATGGTCGCGCATCGCCGGAGTTTGCTCGATTATTTGAGCAAAACAAAAGTCGATCGTTATAAAAAACTGATCGACAAACTGAACCTGCGCAAATAACGCGGCCCCCCACGTTCGCGTCCAACTGTTTGAACTGCTCGAAGCCGTAACCAAATTAAAAACAGAGAATAACCAGCAGTTTCGGGTGCAGTAGTCACCTCGGATTTTAGGTTTTAGTTTCGGATCATGGCGCTCGCAGCGGCGAGCGATCCTCGTGCGGGTTTAAAACCTACAGTCAGGGTGACCGGCCTGGAATTGCGCATCCAGGAAAAGTAAAAATGCAACAAAAGGTCACGGCCCAAATTGGGGCCACTCCCATTTCAATCGAAACCGGCAAAATCGCCAGACTCGCCGACGGCGCAGTCGTTATTACGTGTGGTGACACCATGGTGCTCGCCAGTGCCGTGTCGGCTACAAATATCAAAGAAGGCCAGGATTATTTTCCGCTGACGGTCGATTATCGCGAGAAAGCGGCAGCAGTCGGAAAATTCCCGGGCGGCTACTTTAAGCGCGAAGGTCGTCCCACGGAAAAGGAAACGCTCACGTCGCGCATGATCGATCGGCCGCTGCGGCCGCTCTTTCCACAGGGATACTTTTACGACACGCAAATCATCTCGATTTTGCTCAGCGCTGACGGCGAGAATGATCCTGACATTCTGGCGATGAACGGCGCATCGGCTGCGCTGTGCGTTTCGGACATTCCGTTTGCTGGTCCGATCGGTGCTGTGCGGGTCGGCCGAATGCAAGGCGACTTCGTCGCGAACCCCACGCACGCGCAGCGGGCCGAAAGCGATCTCGATCTTGTTTACGTCGGTACCGAAAACGATGTGATCATGATCGAAGGATCGGCCAGAGAATTGCCAGAAGCCGAGTTCGTCAAAGCGCTCGAGTTCGCGCACGGACATGCGCGCGAGATGATTCGGGTTCAGAGAGAATTGGCTGCGATGGCGGGCAAGCCCAAGCGCGAACCGCAGTTGTTACAGGTGAACCAGGAGTTACTCGATATCGCTTACCGCGTGGCTGGCGACCGCATTGAAGGCGCGCTTTACACCCAAGGGAAAGTGGCGCGAGCCAAGGCAGTCGATGCATTGCGTGAGGAAGTGAAGACGGCGATCCTGGAAAAACATCCGGAGACCGATCCCTTTGCGATCTCGCAAGCATTCGATTACGTCCAAAAAAAGGCGTTTCGCGTCAGTATTCTGGAAAAACAGAAACGGGTCGATGGTCGCGGCTATCAGGATCTACGGCCCATCGGTTGCGAAGTGAGCGTTCTGCCACGTGCGCACGGCTCGGCCATTTTTCAGCGTGGCGAAACGCAGGCGATGGCGCTCGCGACGCTGGCGCCAATCGAGGAAGCGCAGATGCTGGATGCCTACGGCGGCGGCGAACAATCGAAGCGGTTCATTCTGCATTACAACTTTCCGCCATTTAGCGTAGGAGAAACGGGACGGACAGGCGGGCCCGGTCGGCGCGAGATCGGCCATGGCGCGCTTGCGGAGCGTTCGTTGGAACCCGTTGTGCCGAACGAGAACGATTTTCGGTACGCCATCCGCATATCGAGCGAGATTATGGAATCAAATGGGTCGACCTCCATGGCGAGCGTATGCGCGGGAACGCTGGCGCTTATGGATGCGGGTGTACCGGTGAAAACGCCGGTTAGCGGAATCTCAATCGGCCTGGTCACCGAGCGCGGCGACGATCAAGCATTGAAACGCTACGAATTGCTCACGGACATCATCGGTTCCGAAGATCATTTTGGTGACATGGATTTCAAGCTTTGCGGAACGGACGCGGGTGTCACTGGTTTTCAGCTGGATCTCAAGCTCCCAGGTATCAGCCACAAGATCATGGCAGAGGCGATCCAACGCGCGAAAGAAGCGCGCTCGAAAATCCTAGACATCATGCGCAGCGCACTGGATAAGCCGCGCCCGGAATTATCGAAGTACGCGCCCCGGATCGAGACAATCAAAATTAATCCGGAGAAGATCGGGGCGCTCATTGGCCCCGGCGGCAAGACCATTAAGGGTATTGTCGCGGAGACCGGCGCTGAGATTAATATTGAAGACGATGGCTCGGTGCACATTTATGCCACGAGCGGCGAGAGCATGGCTCGCGCGAAGGAAATTATTGGTGGTATGACGCGCGAAATCGAGATTGGGCAGACATATCAGGGCCGCGTAGTCTCCACGAAGGAATTCGGAGCGTTTGTCGAAGTGTTTCCGGGTAGGGATGGGCTAGTGCACATTTCCGAGCTCGCGGATTTTCGCGTCAAACGGACCGAAGACGTTGCCAAAGTTGGCGACATCATCTGGGTCAAGTGCATCGGTATCGACGACAAAGGTCGCGTGAAACTTTCGCGCAAAGCCGCGCTGAAAGAACGCGCTGAGAAAGAAACCGGACAGGCCGCGTAACCGCGACCTGTCATCCTGAGCGAACAGAGGGACCTCGCATTGGCTCGCCGATCACCCGCGTCGACGTGCGAGGTTTCCACCATGTGATTTTCCCAGGGGCAAGGCCGTCACGGCGGATTCGTCCTATGGCGAACGAGACGGTTGCGCTACATTTGAAGAACCAAGCCACCCCATGATCACCCCCACGCGGCTTTCCTATGGCGTCCTCGCTGCCACAATTATTCTTGCGGGTCTTCTGCATCTTGGTGTGCCTCTGCTGGTCGTCTTGTTTTCCTACTTTGCGTTGCGCCAACTCTATTTTCTCACAAAAAGAAAGTGGCTGGCTTTGATCTTGTTTGGCGTTGTTGTGGCCGGCATTGCCACGGCAGCAGTCTTTCTCACTCGTTTGGCCGTTCTGGCGTTGCCGAATGTGGCTGATACTTCTATTCCCTCGGCCAGTGCCTGGGCGCAGAAGCGCCAGATCGAATTACCATTCACTGATTTTGAAAGTCTGAGACAGGTGGTCGTTGACGCGCTTGGACAGGAAGCGAATTACCTGCGAAACGTAGCGAACTTTGCTAGAAGCACGACCGCGGTACTGGTTTTCTGCGTGCTTGGAATTGTCGCAGCCGGCAGCCTATTTATTAAAACAGGCCTCGACCCTTACCGCGGCACTCATCGCGTGAAGAACAACCTCTACTCCATCTGCTGCGACGAGGTTTCGACGCGATTCCGCGATTTTTATCGCAGCTTCGCCACGGTTATGG
>Ga0209156_10002124_pt1 | contig 15720 bp, 20 predicted proteins | sample GraSoiAngelo_124_FD_185881 | JGI IMG/M metagenome (GOLD analysis project Ga0209156, IMG submission 185881) | Grasslands soil microbial communities from the Angelo Coastal Reserve, California, USA - 14_0927_05_20cm (SPAdes) (version 2) | ecosystem: Environmental > Terrestrial > Soil > Grasslands...
ATTTCTGGGGCGTTGTTCGAGAACTGGAGGATGGTCGTAAAATCGAAGGGATCGATTATGAGGCTCACAAGGCCATGGCCGAGCATCAAATGAAAGTCATTGCTGATGCCGCGGCTGTGACGTTCGGATTGAGCCAGGTGGTGCTTCATCATCGCGTCGGATTTGTGCGAACCGGCGAAGCGTCCCTGTTTCTGCGAGTTAGCGCGCAACATCGGGCCGCGGCGTTCGAGGCGAGTAAATGGATCGTGGATGAGTTGAAGAAGAAGGTCCCGATTTGGAAAAAACCCGCCTTCGGTCCGAGCTCTCCACGGCGAGTCTTCGACCGGACTGGCTCCAAGGCTACGGCGCGGCAGGCCGCGATAACGACTGCGAAGTCTGGAATCCGATGAATTGGGCGAATCGGTTAACATTAAGTCGGCTGCTACTGACAATTATCTTCGTCGCTGCGCTGAATTCGTCATGGCAGTACGGAAGAACGCTGGCCCTTTTTATTTTCCTGCTGGCCGGTGTGAGTGACTTCGTCGATGGCGAAATCGCGCGACGCTACGGGTTCGTCACGAATTTCGGAAAACTGATGGATCCGCTGGTCGATAAAATCATGGTGGCAGCGGCTTTTATCTCGCTGGTTCCGCTCAAGGCGGTGCCGGCGTGGGCGGCAACGACGGTGGTGGCGCGCGATTTTCTCATCACTGGTCTGCGGATGATGGCGACCGCTAAGGGAAAAGTTTTGCCGGCCGAAATGCTCGGTAAACAGAAAACTTCCTGGCAGGTAGTGACGGTCATTTTCTTTCTCGCATTGCTCTCTCTCCAAGAGCTCCGTTACGCGAATGAAAGATCGACATGGTGGTTTCGGGCCTGGGACCAGGCGGGACCGGTCCTGGTTTGGATCACGGTCGGGCTGACAATTTATTCCGGGCTCGGCTACGCCTGGCGCCACCGCGAGTTGATCTCGCCTAACGAATAGACCCGCCTCCGGTCCGACTGCGGCGGCGATCGGAAGAAACCCTGCGGGACTTCGACTTTATCCCCGGGCCGGAGTCGCACTTCCTGAGAAGGGTCTTTGCGAAAACGTCGCACATCGTCAACCGTCACTTCGTTGCCGCGGAGGCTTCGCTCGCTTTAAAAGGTGAGAGTGACGCCAGCAAAGACGCGATTCCGTGAGTATTCCCGGAACAGGACGTCAGAATTGGTGTCGGTGTAGTGATATCCGGCCTGAACGCCAATCAGCGGTGTGATGGCGTAGTGGAGTGAAAGATTTCCATCGAACGTGTTCTCGGTAAACGGCCCGCTCGGCCCGCTCAGGACCGTGCCGGAGGTGAAGCCATGGTAATCGGCGTGCACATAATAAATGTCAATAATGGAGCTGATTCGCGGGGTCAGACTAAATTTCGTTTGCAGGCCGGTGCGGAACGTGGTGCGACCTTGAGAACCTAACAAGTCGGGTTCTTCAAGTCCGTAGTGACTGTTCCAGGTCACGAAAGCCCTCTTTCCGAGCGCGTAAGTCACTGATCCCTCAAAATACGGTCCGGTGCGATCGCCATCCTGGTCGTAGGAACGAAATTCGGCGCCGCCGCGCAGGGCGGCGCTCAAGCGCGGATTGAAAGCGTGGTCGATGCCCCCGAGGGCGTAGTGGGTAGTGGAATCGAGAGAGGAACTCTCGTAGCTGACGATTCCGTACCGGTATTCTGCAACCAGATTTGTCGTCGGCGCTAGCTGAAAGCGAAACTCGTTTCCAAAAGTGTTGCTGACGCGATTTGAAAATACAGCAACGGTGCTGTTGTCGTAGTTGTAAGCCTCGAAGGTGTAAGACGTCGTTGTCGCGAAGCGCTGCCACCAGGCGTAACCAACGAAAACTCTGTCGGTCGTGTAAAGATAGTTGCCGTTGCGGGAATTTAGTCCGCCCGGCACGTCGAAGCTTGGCTCAGTCAAATATTCGACCAGGAGATTCGCGCCGAGAGTTAGTCGCGGCGACGATTTGTAAGTGATCCCAAGTGAACCTCTGAAGTCGATGTCGTAGCTTTGGCCGCTGAGGTGCTCATAATAATATGTGGCACCGGCGCCCCCGTTCAGGATCATTTGCAGCCGGGGATCTCCAAAGGTGTAATCGAGAAGAATATTGCCGCTGGTGAACCCCGATCCCTGCTTGTTGTTGTGCTGCGTGTTGACGTTGTCGTCGTAACCCACGGAAATGGTCGCGGAGATTTTCACTGGTGTGGGGGAGAAAATGCCGGCGCCAGACGGTCCAGTCTGCACCGTGCTTGCAGCGCCTGAGGAATTGGTGACTGCGGCGGATGGCGCAGTCGTTCCAGTCGATAAGTCGGTGGTCGTTGTCGAGGATGAGGCGGCGCTCGTCGATGGCCCGGATGTGCTTGTGCTCGATACTGCTTCCTGCGCGGGCAACGTTGATGACCACGCAGACAGGAGAAGTATCGCTGATAAAAGAGCGGATAGTCGTCTCATCTCGCGAATAAATCGAAGCGGTTCGAGCCTAGGCGGAAGCAAGAACCATGAGCAATTTTCTCATAAAACCCCTTTTTGTTAACGAACAACCAGTATCCTATCGGCGGTTCGTTTCGGTCAATAGAAACCCCTTCCAGCGCTGGAGCGTGCAAAGATCGAGATCGAACAGAGCGGGCAACGGGAATCGAACCCGCATGGCCAGCTTGGAAGGCTGGAACTTTACCATTAAGCTATGCCCGCGCGGATAGTGCCAGTCCGGCTCGGACTAAATTGCCGTGAGCGACCGCCCCTGCCAAGCGATTTTTGACCGGTCCGGCGCCGCTTGCTATTTTTCGCAGCGGCGCTAGCTACACCCATGAGAAATTTTGCCGCTCTTTATTCGGTAATTACGCTCGCTCTGCTTGTCTGCGCGCGCGCCGATCTCACCATTGTGCAAAAAGTCGAAGGTCCAGGCCAGAATGGGGAGATCACCGTCAAAATTAAAGGGGACAAAGAGCGCATGGATGCGCCTTCTCAGCCGACCCGAATTATCGACGGTAAAACCGGCGAAATGACCGATCTGCTGAATGAAAAGAAAAGTTTTATCCGGATTTCGGCCCAACAGATGAAAGCTGCGGCCGAGACGATCAAAAAATTCGATGACGGCAAACAGCCATCGCCTCACAAACTTACTCCGACCGGCAAAAAGGAAACAATTAACGGTTACGAGACCGAAGAGTTCGTTTACGAAACACCGCGATTCAAAGCGTCATTTTGGGTCGCAACCAAATATCCGGACGCGGCCGACATCCTGAAACAAATGCAGGCGCCTGTCTCCGGCGCGTGGAAACCGAGCAACATGGGTATGCCCGACTACACCGATTTCGCCGGATTGCCTCTCAAGACTGTCATCTCCGTCGGCGACAACCAGGTCGCGACCACCATCATGTCCATCAAAAAAGACTCGATCAGCGCGGCCGAGTTCGACATTCCGAAAGATTTTCAGGAATTGAAGAAGCCGCTCGACGCTGCGCCGCCGCCGGTTGAGAGTCCGATGAGTTCTCCAGCAGCGACGCCGTAATCGCGTTGCGTCCCGGCGCGTGCGCTCAACCCTGTTGCTTGCTTCCAATTCGCCGCGCCGCCGTGAGTTACTTGTCCAGGCCGGGTTCACCTTCGAAATATTAGCGCCGAAGATCTCCGAAAGATTCGACGTCGACTTAACATTACGCGAGCTGACCGCGTTCAACGCGATCCGCAAAGGGATGGCCGCGGCGCGTCTCCGGCCTAACAACATCGTGCTCGCCGCCGATACTCTCGTCGCCATTGATGATCACGTTCTCGGCAAACCGGAAGACAGAGAAGAAGCGGTCGCCATGCTTCAGCGATTAAGCGGGCGAGCGCACGAAGTCTGTACGTCTGTTTTCATCTGCCACCTGGCCGAAGCAAAATCGACAAGTTTCCACGAAATTTCGCGCGTCCAATTTCGCCGGCTTGGTCGCGGCAAGATCGACAATTATCTGGCGCGGGTGAATCCGCTCGACAAGGCGGGGGCGTACGCAGCCCAAGGTTTCGGCAGCGAAATCATCGAGAAGATAGATGGCTCTTATACCAACGTGGTTGGACTTCCGATCGAGAAAACAATTCCCGCGCTTGCGGAATTCGGCCTCGCGCCAAAGAGGTAGGGACATCGCGCTGCGATGTCCGCGGGCGGCCTAACGGGTTTCGATCAATTCTCGTTTCGGCGCGGTCTGCTTTTCCAGTTTGTCACGCCGGAGGACGAGATAGAGGAACCAGACAATAAAACAATTGGCGAGCAGCAGCAGTATTGGAGCGAAAATCGCCCGGTGGAAAATCAAGCGGTGCCAGACGTGTCTCATTTCCAGCGGGATCAACGCGCCGGTGGCGAAGATCATCAAAAACTCGGCCCAGCGTTTTTGCATGTAGACGCCAATCCCTTCGGTAAAAAGGACAGCGCAATAGAAGAGCGCCAGGATTCCAGTAGCGCGCAACGCGCCCCCGGCCAGTATGTCCTGCAATTTGTTGAGCAGAAAAATGATCGTTTTGCTGTGGGCGAGTAAAAGTTGATCGTCCGCCCAATCTGAAATCTGATCGAGCCAAACCGGTCGACTGTTTAAAAAGAGGAGCGAAAAACCCAACAGAAAGAGCAACACCCCTTTGAAAATTTTGAAGAGGGCGATGATTTTGAGATAACGAACGCGACGCGGCGCCTGCAAAATCGCAGGAACGTGCGCCGGATCAGTCATCCGCCAACTCTTCGCCGAACTCTATCACTCCGCAACGATTGGATTTTCGCGGCAGCAGATTTCCAGTTTGTTGCCGTCGGGGTCCTCAAAGAAAAAGCCATAGTATCCGGGGCTGTAATCGGCGCAGACTTCCGGGCCTTCCAAATTTTTGCCGCCGATCTCGCGCACAAGTTTTGCGATTCGGTCCACTCCTTCGCGCGTGTCCGCCCAAAATGAAATCCGGGTGCCGTTCGGTTGATGATGTCGATCTTCCGTGAATCCAAAAAACTCGGAGGCCTTATCGCCCCCGACCGAATAGAATGTGCCCCAGGTTTCATCGGATCGATCGCAGTTAAAACCGAGCGCTGGCAACAGCTTGCCGTAAAACTTCATTGCCCGCTGAAGGTCTTTCACTCGCAAATCAATGTGATCCAAAATTCGCGACTTCATTGGGATTGGATTTTCTTAATAAGCGTCGCATCGTCCGGGAGCAAACTGGATTTAGGCAAACGCGCGGTCAACTCCCGCCAGTTGGCACCGTTCGTACCGGCGAAGACTCCTTTGAAAATCGGCAGTGATTCGTCCACGCGCTTCATATTGACGAGCGCGACCGCATGCCAAAAGCGCATCTCCGCCAGTCGGCTTGGTTCGACGTTCTCCACCTTGGACGTGGTTTCTTCCGCCATCGCGTACTCCCGCAGGGCCGTCTCGTTGTCGTGATGTTCCACCGCTTCATCGCCGGCGTTCATGTGGTTGTAGGCGCGCTGCAGCAACACGAGCTTGCGCAGCTCTTTCACCGGCTCGGGTGAATCGTCCACCCGCAAATCGAAACTCTTGTCGTGCCACGATCGGCCAGTGGATTTTGCGTTCACGACGATCAAAGCTGCCGATTGCCGGCCGCGCGTGTCGCCTCCCGCAGTCTGCGCCGCTTCCAGCGCGATCAGCAATCGTTCGGCCAGATCGCCTTTGGTTTCTTGAAATGCTTTCGCCATCGCCGGCCAAATCTTGTCATTCGACATCAAATTCGCTTGCGTGGAAAAATCTCTTCCTTCGATCAACGTTCCGCCGGCAGCGCCGCAATTAAATTGTGTGCTTTTCCCTCCGGCGATCGTCCCGCCTGCCGGCGAAATGTTTTTCGCGCCGCTAAAGCTTGCGACTTTGCCGTTGATATCGATCATTGCCACTTGCCGCACTTCGCACGATTTGTCGGCGTTAAGTAATCCACGCAGTGCGTCCGGCGCGCTCCGTCCTGCGCGCATCAGATCAAGCCCCAGCTTCCCATAACTCGGATCGGCGAACGACTGCGTTGCGACCGCACCGACGCCGGCTTCCGCCCAGGGCACTGTCGGCCCCACCGCAAACCAGTGCGATTGCACCGCGACGCCAAGCTCGCCGGTCTGTGAATCCCGTGCGACGATCGAAAATGTATGCACCGGACGGCGCTGCGCCCAGGCCATTGTCGCGAACGAGAGCAACAGCGCGAGCACAAGTCCGATCGAAGCGCGTTTCATCTCACTTGTTTTTTGATTTTCGGTTTTCGCGCCGAATCATCAACTTCAATCCCGACCACGTATCGTCGACCGCGCAGACTTTGATGTCCACGAACCCGAGCGGCAACGCAATCTCACGAATCACGTCCTCCGTCACATCCGTCGAAATTCCCGAAGATTTCTTCGGCCACGAAACCCAAATCGTTCCCGTATTAGCTATTTTTGCGCGAAAAATCGGCAATCGCTTTTCCAATTCAGACCGGTGCATGCTGAAAAAGTGAACAAAATCGGAGCCGTCGCTCACGCGATCAGAGAACTTTATCTTGCTCGCGGGCTTCCCGAGCAACCTTCGATAGTTCGATGGCGCGTTGATGGTAACGACGGTCAAACCCGGTTTGATTCCGAGTTTCTGAGGTAACGGCGTTCCCGAATAACCGGCCATCGCGGACTGCTTTAGCGAAGTCGTGAATATTTGCAACCAGCTCAGCGTTCTCGACGCAGGAAATTTTGTTTTGACCCGGAAACTAGATAAACGATATTAGTTTCCTAAGGAGCATAAGGTATGAAATCAGGAGACGAACTGCATCAGGAATTGCGGCAAAGAATCCTCAGCTTGTCCGATGTCACCGAGCGCCAGAACGCTGGGATCCATGAAGACGCCTTTCTTGTCGGCGGAAAGATGTTTATGCACATCCACGGCCATGGCCATTGTGACATTCGATTGGCGAAAGCCGATCAGGAACGAGTCCTTGCCGAAGGCAAAGCGCGACCGCATCGCTGGGCGCCTGAAAAAGGCTACGTGACCTTCATCGCGCGGAACGAAAACGATCTGGCGCCAGCAATGGAGCTCATTCGAGTGTCACACGATCATTTTGTAAAGGAAACGTGAAGCGCGCGAACAAATCCCGGCCGCGCCACAGAAACACCGATGCCGGTCGACAACAAATCGTCGAGGCGGCGAGGGGACACTTTTTCAGTCACGGGTTCCGCAGTGTCACGATGGATGATCTGGCTGCGGAATTGGGCATTAGCAAAAAAACGCTCTACTCGCATTTCCCGGGGAAGATCGAGCTGCTCGAGGCGGTCCTGGCCGATAAATTTGCTGGGGTCGAGACGAAACTTAACGAAGTCATGCGTGCGCATCCGCACGACTTCTCGACGGCGCTACATGAGCTGTTGGTCAACACCCAACTCGAATTGGATGAAATCAAACCGCCATTTGTTCGAGATATGCGCCAGAAAGCGCCGCAGGTATTCAAGGTTATCGAGCGCCGACGGGCCGCTTTGATCGAGCGCTTCTTTGGAAAACTTTTCGTTGAGGGTCAACGGGCGGGAATGGTGCGCAAAGATGTTCCCGTCAAACTGATCATCGAGATTCTGCTCACCGTCGTTCAGGCGATCATGAATCCGGTAAAGATGGGCGAGCTCGGGATGATGCCGAAAGATGGCTTCGCTGGAATTCTCAAGATTGTTCTCGAAGGCGCGCTAACTCGAAAGGGACGGAAAACATGAAAGCGTCGTTTGTTAGGCAAGATCGAGAATCAGCGCGCGTTGTTTGGGCGTTGATGCTACTTCTGTTTCTCAACGGTTGCAGCGATCCGTCACAGGACAGATTCCAGGGTTATGTCGAAGGCGAGTTTGTTTATGTCGCATCGCCGCTGGCCGGGCAATTGGAAGCGTTGTCCGTGCAACGCGGCCAGCAGGTGACGACCGGACAACCGTTATTTGCTTTGGATGAAATCGCGGAAAGGGCGGCGCTCGATCAGGCGCGTGCGGCGTTGATCCTTTCCGAAGCCGAGTTCGCGCGCCAAGAAAAACTTCTCCGCATGGGTCCGGCGGCTCAACAGGATTACGACCGTGCCCGCTCAGCGCGCGATCAAGATCGACAACGACTCGCCCAAGCGGAGTGGAATTTTAACCAGAAAAAACAAGCAGCACCGCAATCGGGCCTCGTTTACGACACCCTGTTTCGCCAGGGCGAATGGGTCCCCGCCGGAAAACCGGTGGTTGTGCTTCTGCCGCCGCCAAACATTAAGGTGCGCGCATTCGTTCCGGAAACGCGCGTTGGTTCGATTCACTACGACGATCCTGTTCACGTGATGGTGGACGGCGTGCAAAATCCGTTCGTCGGCAAAGTGAGCTACATCTCGCCGCGCGCAGAATACACGCCGCCAGTCATCTACAGCCGCGAGAGCCGGTCGAAGCTCGTCTTCATGGTTGAGTCGGTGTTCGATCCGCAGGTAGCGGCAAATCTCCATCCCGGTCAGCCGGTTGATGTCGAATTTAAATCCAAATGAAAAACGGCGAACACGTGATCGAGGTGCATGGCATGACAAAGCGCTTCGGCGAGATCACTGCGGTCGACCATGTCGATCTAACGGTGGGCGCCGGCGAAATCTACGGGTTCCTCGGCCCGAACGGGAGCGGCAAGACCACGTTTTTGCGAATGCTTTGCGGATTGCTCCGCGCCGACGACGGAAGCGGTGAAGTCCTGGGTCACAACGTGATCGCTGGGAGCGAGGCGATCAAACGCGAAGTCGGTTACATGACGCAGCGATTTAGTTTTTGGGAGGATTTGAGCATTGAAGAAAATCTCGATTTTGTCGCGCGCATGTACGGCGTGAAAAACCGTCGGAAAACGGTGCGTGATAGCGTCGAGGAACTCGGGTTGGCCGAACGTAAAACGCAACTGGCCGGTGAGCTTTCCGGCGGATGGAAACAGCGGCTCGCTCTCGCCGCGTGTCTGATTCATCGCCCAAAATTGTTGTTGCTGGACGAACCCACTGCCGGTGTCGATCCGAAAGCGCGTCGCGATTTTTGGGAAGAAATCCATCAACTCGCGGCGCAAGGACTCACCTTTCTGATCACGACGCATTACATGGATGAAGCCGAGCGTTGCCAGCGGCTGGCTTACATTTCCAAGGGAAAGTTGCTCGCAGATGGAACCGTCGATGAAGTCATCGCGCGCGTTGGCCTAACGACATGGTCGGTGCGCGGGCCCGACCTCGCGCATTTGGCCGAAGAGCTCCGCAAAACTCCCGGCGTGCAGCAGGCAGTTGCCTTCGGCAATTCGCTGCACGTGAGCAGCACGGATGCCGCTGCGCTCGAACGGGCCATCGCGCCGTTCCGGCACGAGCCGTACGTGTGGGAGCAAATTCCGTCCGGTTTGGAAGACGCTTTCATCAGTTTAATGGAACACCCACAATCCGCATGAAAGGGCATCCCAAATTTTCGTTCGAACGCCTGCGCGGGATCATTTCCAAGGAATTTCTGCAGATGCGCCGGGACCGTCTCACGTTCGCCATGATGCTCGGCATTCCGCTGATTCAACTGACCCTGTTCGGTTTCGCCATCAATTCCGATCCGCGGCATCTGCCCGCCGCCGTGCTTCTGGCCGACCAAGGCCCGCAAGGACGAACGCTGCTCTACGCGATGAAGAACAGCACTTACTTCGATTTCGTCCGGCAGGTGAAAAGCGAAAGTGAAGGCCACGATTTGCTCGCACGCGGCCAGGTGCAATTTGTGATCAACATTCCGCAAAATTTCAGTCGCGATCTCTTGCGTGGCGACCGGCCGTCGGTCTTGGTTGAGGCGGACGCAACCGATCCCGCTGCCACTGGGATCGCTCTCGGTTCGTTAGGGCCAATTTTTGACTCCGCGCTGCAAAATGATTTGAAAGGAACCCTCGGACCGCTCGCCGGCACCAGTGGCCCGATCGATCTGCGCATTCACGCGCTCTACAACCCGGAGGTTGTCACCCAATACAACATCGTGCCTGGTCTCATGGGCGTGATCTTAACCATGACGATGGTCATGATCACAGGCCTGGCCATCACTCGCGAGCGCGAACGTGGCACGATGGAAAATCTTCTGTCGATGCCGACCCGGCCAAGCGAAGTGCTCATCGGAAAAATTGTGCCCTACATTTTAGTCGGCTACATCCAGGTCTCGGTCATTCTGATCGCCGCCCGCCTTCTCTTTCACGTGCCTATGCAGGGAAGTATTCCGCTTCTGCTGCTGGTCGCGCTCGTCTTCATCATCGCGAACCTCGCAATGGGGATCACCTTTTCCACGATCGCGAAAAACCAACTGCAAGCCGTGCAGATGGCTTTCTTCGTTTTTCTCCCGTCGATCTTGCTCTCCGGTTTTATGTTTCCGTTCCGTGGAATGCCGCGTTGGGCCCAAATGGTCGGAGAAGGATTCCCGCTCACTCATTTTCTTCGCATCGTTCGCGGCATTCTGTTGAAAGGCAACGGCGTCATCGACGTCAGCCTCCAGCTTTGGCAGATCGCACTCTTCGCTCTCATCGTTCTGACGATCGGCATCAAGCGCTACCGACAAACGTTGGATTAGGAATACGTGATCTCGATCTTGCTCTTCGTTTTTTCGCGCTGCTTTTTCGCAAAAAGATCGGCTGAATTGTGGCGGCAGCAGTGCCCATCCGGCTCGGACTCGCGGCTGCGATCAAATGCTAGTCGTTCGCGTCTTTGAGCATCGATTTGAGCTGATCGCGCAATTCCTTTGGATCCTTGTGACCGTGCGCTGAAATCGCGTGTTGTACTGCGGCGTCGAGCACTTCCTGTTCGGTGCCCGAAATTTTCAGAGTGCAGCCCTTATCGCTTGGATAGTCCCGGCAATCGATCGATTTCCGTTGTGCCATACAATCTCCTCAGCTCTTTTTCAGTTCGGCCAAATCCTTCAGCACCTGATCGCTGTGCTCGGCCGGTTTCACGGAAGTGTAAACTTTGGCGATTTTCCCTTCCGGATTAATCAGGAATGTGTTCCGCGCCGCCATCGTTGTGCCTTTGTAATCCATGGTCGATCCGTATTGCGCCGAAACTTTTCCGCCCGGATCGGCCAGCAACTTGAACGTCAGCCCTTCTTTGGAGCAAAACTCTTTGTGCGAATCCGGACTATCCACGCTTACGCCCAGAATGACCGCGCCTGTTTTGTTGTATTGCGCGAGATCGCGTTGAAAATTTTTCGCCTCCATCGTGCAACCGCTGGTCATGTCTTTCGGATAAAAATAGAGGACGACCCATTTGCCCTTGAAATCCTTCAGACTGATCTGCGATCCGTCACTGGTGGACAGACTGAAATCGGGCGCCGCTGTGCCGGCCGCGGGTTGAGTTTGCGTATCTGCGCCTTGCATAAGCGCCAGTGTAGCGAGGCCGGCGACTGCTGACAGGAGTGTTTTTTTCATTTTCGTTTCTTAATTGGGGCTGAAACGTAACTGGGAACTTCGTGAAAGCAAAACAACCAAAAATGATCCCTCGCATTTGGACGATTGGCCATTCGACCCGCAAAATCGACATCTTCCTTTCGCTCTTGCAAGAGAACGGGATCAAAGTCGTTGCGGACGTACGAATGTTTCCCGGTTCGAAGCGCTATCCTCAATTTGGTCGCAAAGCGCTGGCAAAGTCGTTAAGTGAACACGGCATTCGCTACGAACATTTTCCAGAGCTCGGCGGACGGCGAAAAGCGAAGCCCGATTCTAAGAACACCGCCTGGCGCAACGAATCGTTCCGTGGCTACGCCGATTACATGGAGACGGAAGATTTTCGCAACGGCATCGCGCGACTTGTCGATCTCGCGGAGAAATCGGGGGCAACCGCGATCATGTGCGCGGAAGCGGTCTGGTGGCGTTGTCATCGCTCGCTCATTTCGGATTATCTCAAAGCGCGCGGTGTTGAAGTCATTCACATTCTTGATGAAAAGAAGACCGAACCGCACCCGTTTACCTCAGCCGCAACAATTGTGAATGGCGAGTTGAGTTATGCGGCGCTTCTGTAGCGGCGGTCTGTGACCGCCGAAATTATCTAGCGTCGCTGTGGCTTCATGGCCAATCTCGATGCGCGATATAGGCCGGCACTGGTGGAATGTGTTTTTCCCGTTCCATCATTCGTTCAGCCAGCCATTGAAACCACTCCGACCAAGTTTCGCGATCATACTGCTGGCGAATCGCCGTCGTATAGGGCAATAGTTTTTTCCACGAGATCAAAATTGGTCCACTAAAAAAATCATCGATGATGTCGATAGTTAGTTCGCCGTGAAAAAGCAAAACGCCGATCGTTTCCCAAGTGGCGGTAACGTGAACGACCAGGTCTTCGCCGTCTGCGCCGAGCGTTTTGCGGATCTCGTCTGCACTGGCGCCGTCAGGTAATTCGATGATTCGGCGCAGTCCACGGGCGAACGTCGGACCTTGAAACGACTGGACGAGGTTAAGCATCGCATCGCGACGTCGCCGGCGGCGGTAATGATTAATTTGCACCGCCGCAAAAATGACACCGGCGGTCACAGCGATCGCGTTGATCAGGTTCGCGAGCGTTGAGATATCCATTGATTGACAAAGTTGGGTCGGCCGGGACTCGAACCCGGAACCAACGCCTTAAAAGGGCGCTGCTCTACCGATTGAGCTACCGACCCATTTATTGTCACCTATTATGTCGCGCTTCCCTTCGGCAACCAACCCCGAAAGCTTTCGGGGCTGCTCTACCGATTGAGCTACCGACCACGTGGGAGAGAAGTTTTTAATCCAGTTCACATCCTGCCGCAAGAATGGAGGGACGGCCTTCGTGCCGTCCGAATAAATGGGACGCGACGGAGCGCGTCCCTCCAACTCACAAGATTAACAACAAATCGCGGAGCGAATTTTTTCTTCGATCCAATTGAAAGGTCGACAATCCCACGGCGGTAGCCGCTTTCCAGTCCCGCTCCGGATCATCGCCAACATGCAGAACTTCATTTGGCTCGCGGCAAATTAAATTTAACGCTCGCCGAAAAATTTCCGGGTCGGGTTTGTCTGCGCCAAGCTCGCTCGAGAAAAAAACGTGTTTGAAAAACTTTGAGATACCGAGGTGCTCCAAAATCATCCGCAATCGTCCATCAAAATTCGAAATGACCGCGAGTTGAAATCGGGGAGATAAATTTTCCAGGACCTCGAGAACTTCGGGATACAGCTCCCAGACGCCGGCCTCGGCGAAATGTTCGTAAGCGATCTCGAAAAAATTGTCGCGATCGAGCTCGTTGAGTGACGGTGCGACTTCGTTCAACACCAGATCGACCAGCTGGCGCCACCAATCTTTGTCGTCGTTCTCGCGCGGACCATCGATTGACTCTCGCCGCGGCATTGCATTCCAGGCATTGTTGAATGCGCGATCGAGCTGCCGGGAATCCAGCTTCAATCTGATATTCTCGCCAACGAGCGCGTAATGGTAGCCAACTCCGCGGGGCAGATGAAACAGCGTCCCGGCGGCATCGAAAAAGATCGCTTTTGGCGGCCTGTCTTTGTTGTGTGTAGACATGAACGGCGTCAATCGATGAAGATCGCTTTTCTGGTCCTTGCAACTTTTGTTGCAGGCGCGGTCACGGGCGCATTTTTCGTCATGGGATCGGCCAAGGATGAAATGCGACGGAACCGCGACCCGCGGCGTTTTTTCTCAAACACGCCCGATCGCTGGCAGTCCGAGATGAAACTGACGCCCGACCAGGCACAGAAGATCCGGCCAATTCTGCAGCAGATCGACGATGAGCTGACCAATTTGCGCGCGCTCGATCTTCGCGAAACGGAAGGAATTCTTTCGCGCGGGGAAGACCGAATCAACGCAATCCTGACGCCGGAGCAGCGGCCACGACTCCATCAAACTTTCGAGCAGCGACGGCAACGGGTGCGCGACTGGTTGGGCGTGAACGATCAGGAAAAGCAGCCGTGACGCAGCGACAATCTTTTTGCTTTTGCAAAGTGATCGGCCCCGCTTTCCATCATTCCGTGTGATGAACGTGGTTTCTGACTTTTATGCTTTGCCGTCACGGATGGAATCCGCTGGGGAAGAATTGGCCAACATCATCAGCCACGGGATTGGATTCGTGGCCGCTTTGATTGGTGCGCCGATCTTGCTCCTGGCAGTATTCGGCCGCAGCAACACCGGCTTTTTTATCGGTACGATCGTTTTCGCAACAACGATGTCGATCTTGTACCTCAGTTCGACCCTCTATCATGCCTGGCCGAGCACGCGCGGAAAATCTCTTTGGCGTGTAATCGATCACTCGGCGATTTTTTTGTTGATCGCCGGCACCTATACGCCATTCGGCCTGGGTCCGCTGCGCGCCTCGGGAGGGTTGGTCATGCTCGCAGCTGTCTGGACGCTGGCGATTTTCGGCGTGGCGATGAAGGCGACGCGCGGCACCTGGCGTCATCCCAAATTGTCGATGTCCCTTTATCTCGGAACCGGCTGGCTCGGACTGGTCGTGATTCGGCCGCTCGCTTTGGCGATTCCGCTGTCGGCCCTGCTTTGGTTGGTTGCCGGCGGGATCGCTTACACAACGGGCACATTATTTTTTGTGAACAAACGCCTGCGCTATTCGCATTTTATCTGGCACCTGTTCGTCCTCGCCGGCACGAGTTGCCACTTTATCGCGGTAATTTCCTGCGCAGCCTGACACGAATTGGACAAGACGAATCGGCGCGTTAATTAGATTGAATGCTGCCAGTCGAGCATAACGATCCGATCAACGCCAGGATCCTCGCCGTTTCGGAGGACAAAATCGCAGGCTTTGTCCGGGAGCCGTTCGAGGAAATCGCGCGCCGCTCGGGCGTGGGGGTCGATCTTGTGATGGCGCGCATCGCGGCGATGCTCCGCGCCGGAACGATCCGTCGCGTCCGGCAAACATTGCTCGCGACCAACCTCGCCGACGGCGCACTCGTCGCCTGGAAAGTTCCGGCAGAAAAGATCGATCGCGCGTTTGATTGGATGTTTCAGCGCGATCCATTTTCGGGTCACGTCGTCATTCGTTCTACGGATACGATCAGCGCCGGCTCGGAATACAAACTTTGGACGACGTTGAAAGTGCCGCGCGGGTTTTCCCTGCAAGAACATTGCGAATTGCTCACCCAAAAAGTCGGCGCCGAGAAATTCCGGATCATGCCGGCGAAAGGAATTTTCACGCTCGGCGTCGGACATGTTCGTCGAAAAACGATCGAGCCCGGAGAGAAAGCAGACGAGCCGGCGAAGATGATTCGGGTGGAGGTGGTCGATCTTGACGAACACCAGTGGAACGTCTTGCTCGCACTCAAACGCGAATTCAAGCCGGAAGAAATTCGTCCGAATCCATGGGCGTCGCGCGCGAAAGAAGCGGGTGTGAGCCTTGATGAAGTTTACCGGGTCGCCGAAAGTTTGAGCGCGCGCAAAATTATCGGCCGCTTTTCCACGTTCCTCGAACACGTAAAACCGTCGCAGACCGGCATTCGCGTCACGCGTTTCAATGCATTGTTTCATTGGGCGGTGCCCGCCGGGCGCGAGATCGAGACCGGCGGCGAAGTCGGCCGGCATCACATCCTGACCCATTGTTACTGGCGTGAAGCCGGTCCGGAATTCAAGAACGTCAACATCATGGCGGTCGCGCACGGCACCGACAAACCGCGACTCCTCGATCACAAGGCGGCGATAGATCGACATCTTGAGTCGTGCCGCATTCCGGTTTCCTATACCAATGTTTTCTGGGGCGGACGGAGCGAAATCAAACCTTCCGAAATTTCGCCGAAAATTTAC
>Ga0209156_10002125_pt1 | contig 15717 bp, 14 predicted proteins | sample GraSoiAngelo_124_FD_185881 | JGI IMG/M metagenome (GOLD analysis project Ga0209156, IMG submission 185881) | Grasslands soil microbial communities from the Angelo Coastal Reserve, California, USA - 14_0927_05_20cm (SPAdes) (version 2) | ecosystem: Environmental > Terrestrial > Soil > Grasslands...
CGCGACCGTCACTCGCGCCACCCGCGAGACATCGATCACCGTCACGCTCACGCTCGACGGCACGGGACAAGCCGACGTGAAGACGGGCCTCGGCTTCCTCGATCATCTGCTCGACGCGCTCAGCCGCCACGCGCGGTTCGATCTCACGCTTGCCTGCACGGGTGATCTCCACATCGACGACCACCACACCGCCGAGGACTGCGCGCTGGCGTTGGGCCAGGCGCTGGACCGCGCCCTGGGCGAGCGGCGCGGCGTCAACCGGTTTGGGTGGGCGTACGCCCCGCTCGACGAGGCGCTGGCACGCGCCGTCGTCGATCTGTCGGGGCGGTCGTACGCGGACGCGACGCTCGGATTGCGCCGGGAGGCGATCGGCGAACTCGCGTGCGAGAACATTCCGCACATCCTCCGCTCGCTCGCCGCCGCGGGGCGGTTCACGCTGCACGTCGACGTGCTGAAGGGCGAGAACGACCACCATCGGGCCGAGGCCGCCTTCAAGGCGACGGCCCTCGCGCTCAAACAGGCGGTGGCCTGCTCAGGCTTCGACGACGTGCCGTCCACCAAGGGGACGCTCGATGCCTGACGTCGTCATCGTGAATTCGGGCGTCGCCAATCTCGCGTCGATCACCAGCGCGTTCAGCCGGCTCGGCACGAGCGCGGTCGTGACGGACGACGCGGCCGTCGTGGCAGCGGCGCGCCGAGTCGTGTTGCCGGGCGTGGGGGCCTTCGGTGCGGGGCTGGCGGCGCTGCGTGCGCGGCGGCTCGACAGTGCGATCACCGACGCGGTGGCGCGGGGCACACCGCTGCTCGGCGTGTGTCTGGGAATGCAGATGCTGTGCGAGGGGAGCGAGGAGACCTCCGCCGTGGCGGGGCTCGGCGTGATCGCGGGCGCGTGCCGCCGGCTGCCCGATCACGTGCGAGTGCCGCACCTCGGCTGGAACGCAGTCACGGCCGTAGCGCAAGCCGGACTCGTCGACTCCGGCGTCGCCGCGTTCGCGAACTCTTATGCCTTGCGGGAGGCACCCCCGGGGTGGACCCCCGCGTGGACGACGCACGGCGTGCGGTTCGTGGCGGCACTGGAGCAGGGCCGCATCCTCGCGTGCCAGTTTCACCCGGAGCTGTCCGGCGCTTACGGGGCGGCGTTGCTGGAGCGCTGGCTCGCAGGGGCAACGGTCGCCCCGTCCGCTACGGCGGGCGAGGGTCCGGCGCCCGGGCTCTTGCCGCGCGTCGTGCCCTGCCTCGACGTGAGGGACGGTCGGGTCGTAAAGGGGGTGCGGTTCCAGCACCTGCGGGACGCGGGTGATCCGGCCGCACAGGGGGCGCTGTACGAGTCTCAGGGCGCGGACGAGATCGTCGTCCTCGACGTGGCCGCGTCGCCCGAAGGGAGGGCCACCCAGATCGAGACCGTGGAGCGGGTGCGCGCGGCGATCCGCATTCCCCTCACGGTCGGTGGCGGCGTCCGGAGCGTGGATGACGCCCGGCGGCTGCTCGCGGCGGGTGCGGACAAGGTGAGCGTGAATACCGCCGCGGTGCAGCGCCCCGCCCTCCTCGCCGAGCTCGCGACCGAGTTCGGCAGCCAGTGCGTCGTGCTCGCCATCGATGCGCGTCGCACGGGAGGAGATCGGTGGGAAGCGCTCGCGTTCGGCGGCCGCGAGCCCGGGCGACCCGATGCGGTGGCGTGGGCGCGGGAGGCCGCGGGTTTGGGTGCGGGGGAGATCCTGCTCACCAGCTGGGATCGCGACGGCACGCGATCGGGGCCCGATGTGGAGCTGTTGCGCGCGGTGGCGGGAGCCGTACGCGTGCCCGTGGTCGCCTCCGGCGGCATCGGCGAGCGGGCTCACGTCCTCGAGGCGTTTCGCGCGGGCGCGGACGCCGTACTCGCGGCGTCGGTGTTCCACGACGGCGACGACACCGTCGACGGCATCAAAGCGGATCTCTCCTTGCACGGGCTCCGGGTGCGGCGATGATCGTCCCCAGCATCGACCTGATGCAGGGCCGCGCGGTCCAGCTACGACGGGGCCGGGACCTGGTGCTGGACGGCGGCGACCCCTTGGCCCGGCTCGAGCAGTTCGCCGTGGCCGGGGAGGTGGCGGTCGTCGACCTCGACGCCGCGCTCGGCAAGGGCTCGAACGCGGGGCTGATCCGCGAGATGGTGCGCCGGGCACCGTGCCGCGTCGGCGGTGGCATTCGCGACCTCGACACGGCGCGCGCCTGGCTCGATGCCGGCGCGACACGAATCGTGGTCGGCACCGCGGCGAGCCCGGATTTCTGCGGCGCCCTCCCACGCGACCGCGTGATAGCGGCGGTGGACGCGGACCGCGGCCAGGTCGTCGTGGAGGGCTGGCGGACCGCCACCGGCGCGTCCGTTTTGGACCGGATCCGCGCGCTGGCACCGGTGGCCGGCGGGTTCCTCTTCACGCAGGTGGAGAATGAAGGGGCTATGGGCGGATTCGATTTCCAGGCCGTGGCGGCCGCGGTGCGCGCGGCCGGTGACGCGCGGGTGACCGCGGCCGGCGGGATCACCACCGCGACCGAGATCGCCGAGCTGGACCGGATCGGCGCCGACGCGCAGGTCGGCATGGCGCTGTACACCGGGCGACTGTCGCTGGGGGACGCGGTGGCCGCGCCGCTCGCGAAGCCCGTCGATTCCCAGGGAGGGGGCGGCGGGGGCGGCGTCTGGCCCACGGTCGTGTGCGACGAATGGGGGCACACCCTCGGACTCGTCTGGAGCACGCGCGAGTCGCTCGCGCGGGCGATCGCGGAGCGCCGAGGCATCTACTGGTCGCGCTCGCGCCAGGCGCTGTGGGAGAAGGGCGCGACGTCGGGCAACACGCAGGCGCTGGTGCGCGTGGACCTGGACTGTGACCGCGATGCGCTGCGCTTCACGGTACGGCAGTGCGGCGCCGGCTTCTGCCACCTGGAGCGGCGGTCCTGTTGGCCATCGGGGTTTGATCTCGACGACCTCGCTCGCACTATCTCGGAACGCGCTGCCCGGCCGGAGCCGGGATCGGGAACCGCGAAACTGCTCGCGGACCCCGGGTTGCTCGCGGCCAAGCTGCGGGAGGAGGCCGAGGAGTTGGGGCGGGCCCGGGAGCGCGCTGAGGTGGTACACGAGACCGCCGACGTGCTGTACCTCGCTCTGGTCGCCGTGGTGCGCGGCGGCGGCACCCTGGCTGACGTGGTGGCAGAGCTCTCCCGCCGGCGCGGCGCGGTGACCCGCCGGCCGATGGTTGCGAAATCGGAAACGGCCCGATGAGTGACCGCCTGCTGCCCCTGCGCTCGCTCGCCGACCTGACGCGTCGCCGGGGGAACGCCGTGTCTACGCAGGCCCTCGCAGAGGCCGCGCCGATCGTGGACGCCGTGCGCGTCGGGGGCGAGGCGGTGCTGCGCGGTCGCCGGGGGGACGCCGTGTCTACGCAGGCCCTAGCAGAGGCCGCGCCGATCGTGGACGCCGTGCGCGCCGGGGGCGAGGCGGCGCTGCGCGAGTACGCCGAGCGGTTCGACGACCTCCGGCCGGAAGGGCCCCTGTTTCACGGGCCCGCGGCGCTCGGCCGGGCGCTCGCGCTCCTCCCCAGAGGCGACCGCGAGCGGCTCGAGCGGGTTGCCGAGCGGATTCGCCGGTTCGCGGAGGCCCAATACCGCGCGTTGTGCCCGGTGGCAGTCCCCGTGCCCGGGGGGGTCGCGGAGCAGCGGATTGCGCCCGTCGAGCGCGCCGGCTGCTACGCACCCGGGGGGCGCTATCCCCTGCCCTCCTCGGTACTTATGACCGCGGTGACCGCTCGGGTGGCGGGCGTGCGAGACGTATGGGTTGCAAGCCCTAAGCCGCAAGCCTTGAGCCTCGCCGCCGCCGCAATTGCGGGCGCGGACGGTCTGGTCGCGGCTGGCGGCGCGCATGCGATCGCGGCGCTCGCCTACGGCGCGGGACCGATCGCGCCCCGCGACGTGATCGTCGGCCCCGGGAACCGCTACGTCACGGCGGCGAAGCACCTGGTGAGCGGCGCCGTCGCCATCGACCTGCTGGCCGGCCCGTCCGAGCTGACCGTGTTCGCGGACGACACCGCCGATCCGGGCAGCGTCGCCGCGGACCTGCTCGCCCAGGCCGAGCACGATCCCGACGCCGTGCCGACGCTCGTGACCCTCGATCCCACCCTGCCGGATCGCGTGGAGGCGGAGCTCGCCCACCAGCTCAGCGACCTGCCCACGGCGGAGACGGCCCGGGCGGCACTCGCCAACGGCGGCGTGATCGTGGTGGCGAGCCTGGACGATGGTGTCGCCGCGTGCGACGCCATTGCGCCCGAGCACTTGCAACTCGAGCTCCGGGAGGCGGCCGCCGTGGCGCCTCGCCTGGCCCACTACGGCGCGCTGTTCGTCGGCGCGGGAGCCGCAGAAGTCCTGGGCGACTACGGCGCGGGACCGAATCACGTCCTGCCGACCGGCGGCACGGCGCGCTCCACCGGCGGGCTGTCCGTCTACACGTTCTTGCGCGTCCGGACGTGGCTGTGCATCGAGGACCGCGCGGCGGCGCTGCCGCTCATCGAGGACGCAATCTGGCTCGGTCGTGCCGAAGGGCTCGAGGCGCACGCTCGAGCCGCGGAGCGACGGCTGTAGTTTCCATCTTCCATTTCGCGAAGCGAGCGGGCCTGTCATCCTGAGCGCCGCAGGCGCGAAGGATCTCTCGCAAGCAGATCCTTCGCTCGCGCGCGTTCCGCGCGCTCGCTCAGGATGACAGCACCGAGCGGGGCAGTAGGAGAGGGAGAATGATGAGGAGAAGAAGAGGATGGGCCCGGTACCGCACTGCGCTTCAAGCGCAGTGGTTCATGGTGTATTTTACTGTCCGAACAATTTCGGGAGTATGGCCAATGCGGATCATTCTGCTGATCGCGACCCTGACGCTGGCTCAGCCCCAGCCAGGCAGCAGCCAAGCGGCCCCGTTCACCTGCTGGATCCGTGGATCCGCGGACAAGCTGGCAGAGCGGCCGAGTCCGCTGGACTCGATCGCCGTCCAAATCGGGGGCGGGACGATGAAACTGTGTTACAGCCGGCCCTCGGCGCGTGGCCGCAAGATCATGGGCGGTCTGGTCCCGTTCCAGCAACCGTGGCGGCTCGGCGCCAACGAAGCCACGAGCATCAACGTACCGTTCCCGGCCGAGATCGCCGGGGTGCGCGTGCAGCCGGGGACGTACACGCTGTACGCGATTCCCGGCGCATCGAAGTGGCAGATCGCCGTCAACCGCGGCGTTCAGCGCTGGGGTGTTCCGATCGACAAGGACGTGCGCGCGGGAGACGTGGGCGCCGGCGCGGTGACCGCGGAGCCGCTGGGCACGCCCGTCGAGACGCTCACGCTCAAGTTCGCCCCGGCCGCGGGGAATGCGACGGAGCTGATCATGGAGTGGGAGCAGACCCGCGTACGGATTCCGATTCGCCGCACATCCGGTTGACACCCGCCGGCACCCGCTCTAGGTTGCACGTCCACATGCGCCCGACGCCGCTGTGTTGTCTCGTCTGTTGTTGCAACCGCCACCCAGAGGGTTGGACGGACACCACGGCGCACCCAGCGACGACTTGAGGACTTTCTAAGCCTCCTCGCCTTCTGAGCCCGCTCCCAGGCCCGGCCACCCCAGCGTGAGCCGGGTTTTTTGTTTGCTCCAACATCTCAACAGACATGGACATAACGCCAAGTTCGCTCGTCTTAGTCCTCATCACGCTGCTGGCAGCAACTGTCAACGGTGCGCTCGGCTACGGATTCTCGTCGATCACCGTGCCGGTGGCGTTGCTCTTCTATGCGAATCGCGTCCTCAATCCGGCGCTCGTGTGGGTCGAGGTCGTCTTGAACGCCTACGTCCTCTGGGTCAATCGGGCGAGCGTCCCCCACGTGTGGCGTCGGGTCGTGCCGATGATCGTCGGACTGGCCCCGGGGGTCGTACTCGGAACCTCTCTAGTGCACCGAGTGCAGCCAGGGTGGCTCAAGCTCGCGACCTTCATCGTCCTGCTGCCGCTGATCCTGTTGCAGGCAGCCGGGTTTCGCAGGCCCATCAGGGATGAGCGCCGCGTCGGCCTGCTGTTCGGAGGCGGCCTCGGCGTGCTGTACTCCGTCACGACGATCTCCGGGCCGCCCCTGGCCGTGATGTTGAGCAACCAGGGCCTTGCGAAGCAGGACTTCCGAGCCGGGCTCGGACTCGTGCGGCTCGCCGAGTCGACGTTTACGGCCGTGGCCTACTATCTCGCCGGGATGTTTTCCAGCGAGAGCGCCGGCCTGCTGCCCTACATCCTCCCGAGTCTCGTCGTCGGGATACCGCTCGGCGTCCGGATCATACGACACGTGCGACCTGAGACTTTCAGGCGCGTCTGCATGAGCTTCGACGCCTGGGTCGTGGGCTTTGGCATCTCGACACTATTACGACAGCTCCACGTCATCGAGACCAACGCCGCGTTTTCCGTCCTGGCCACGGTCGCGGTGCTCGACATCTGGCTGCTGTACCGGTTCTTCCGGAATCAGGCGCCCACCACTCTCGGGCCGGGAGCGCAGCCAGCCCCCGCGACTCAGTAGAGGTACGCGACCGCCAGGGCAACGGTGATCTGGTCCTTCTTCCCGTCGAACGCCGTTAGCGTGGACCGGTCGTACCGGAGTTCGGGTCGGACCACGGCACTCGGCCACGCCTTGATGTTCAACGTCGCCGTGCCACTGCCGAACTTCTGGCCAGTGTTCGCAGGGAACCCGACCAATCCGTTGAACGAGCTCCGGGCGCCGTTCTCGTCATTCACGTAGTCACCGCGCAGTGCCAGGCCGAGGGTCGGGCTGAAGTCGTACGTGACCCAGCCGCCGAGGGCCCACCATTTGGCGTCCTGCGTCGGATCGGGCAGGGCCGCGTTCGCTTGCTCTGTGCCGTAGTCGCCCTGCACCCACACGGCCGCGTTCCCGAGCTTGCGCCAGAGCAAGCCCTCGACGCCATACCGATTGGCGCTGTTGTTCCCGGTCTCTTCCGCACCCCAATATCCCACGATGCCGAGCGACGTCAGCGCGTTGGGATAGAGCCCGACGCGCCCCATGAACGACTTGTGGCTGTTGTTGTCCGAGACCTGGTCCCATCCGTTGATCACCCGGACCTGCAAATCCACATAGTTGTTGAACTTGGTCTCGGCGCTGAGCCCGGTCCCGGTGAAGTTCTCCACGTAGACGAACTGGTTCCCCTCCGACCAGTTGGGGTTGGCGACGGTCTCGATCACCTCGAGGCCCATCAGCGTCGGAATGCGCCCCACCTTGAACTGCAGGCCGTTTCCGCTTGCCGTGGGAACGTTCAAGGTGACGTAGAGGTGCGGCACGTCGGCGGGAGTGCCGGGGCTGAAGAACCCGTTAGACTGGATGACGGTCGCGTCCTGGCCCACCAGCACTTCGGTGTGAAATCCTGCACTGAACCTCGCGGGGTCGTATGGCTTGTCGAGCACAACCGCCAGCGCATTGAGCATGAAGCGGTTCTGGAGGCGGTCGTACAGCCGGCCGACGATAGTGGTGCCGCCATCGCTGCGACCCGAATATGAGTACGACCCGGCGGCGTAGCCGGTGAGCTTGAACCCGGCCAGGGAGGTCTCCAGGTGGTTGACCGGAGGTGGCGGTGGATCGGCCTTCCTGGTCGCGCTGTCGGCCGGAGGGGGGGAAGACGCTCCGCTCTGGGCACGAAGTGTCCCTGGAGCGATGAGGCAGACGCCGATGAGAGCGGCGAACGGCGCGGCCATGACCTGCGGCAGCCGCTCCGGGCGGACGATGGCAGAGATGAGGTTCACTCGTTAGCTCCTCTGAAGTAGGGGCGCAGCACGCTGCGCCCCTACGGTTAGATCGCTTCGGGTTCGGGCTCCAACCGCCCGACGCCCCGGGACGCCGTCTCGCTCAGGATCACCGCCGAGGCAACTTCCGGCGAGTCGGGATACGCCAGCGCGCCCATCTCCGGCAGGTCGAGCCCGAGCTCTTCGACCTCGGGCGCTACGCGATGGCCGCCCACGACAAACGCGGTGACCTTGTAGGCGACGAACGCCATGACACCCACACCGACGATGTTGGCGACCCCGCCGATCAGCTGGGCCGCAAACTGACTCGCATCGCCGTAGAACAGCCCCCGCACGGCTCCGTTCACGCCGTTCCACCCGTCCCCGTACGTGCCGTCGGCCAACAGTCCGAGCGACAGGATGCCCCACAACCCGTTGACCCCGTGGACCGAGATCGCGCCGACGGGGTCATCGATGCGCAGCTTGCCGTCGGCTGGGCCGCAAACTGACTCGCATCGCCGTAGAACAGCCCCCGCACCGCTCCGTTCACGCCGTTCCACCCGTCCCCGTACGTGCCGTCGGCCAACAGGCCGAGCGACAGGATGCCCCACAACCCGTTGACCCCGTGGACCGAGATCGCGCCGACGGGGTCATCGATGCGCAGCTTGCCGTCGATGAAGAACACCGCGACGCAAACCAATACGCCGGCTATTCCGCCGATCAGCACCGCCGACGGCGCGGTCACGAAGGCGCACGGCGCGGTAATGGCCACCAACCCGGCGAGCGTGCCGTTCGCCATCATCGAGGGATCGGGCTTGCCGTACTTGAGCCACATGTACAGCATCGAGGTGATCCCACCTGCCGCCCCAGCCAGCATCGTATTCGTCGCGATGACCCCGATGCGCAGGTCTGAGCCCGCCAGCGTCGAGCCGGCGTTGAAGCCGAACCATCCGAACGCGAGGATGAAGGTTCCGATCAGCGCCATCGGGATGTTGTGGCCCGGAATGGCGTTGACGCTGCCGTCGGCGTTGTACTTCCCACGCCGCGGACCGAGCAGCGCCGCCGTGACGAACGCCATCACTCCGCCCGTCATGTGCACGACCGAGGACCCCGCGAAATCGACGTGCCCGTGCCCGAGCCCGAGGTTCTTGCCGAGCATCGCGAGCCACCCGCCGCCCCAGGTCCAGTTGGCGTAGATCGGATAGATGACCGCGCCCACGAACACGCTGAACACGGCGAACGCCGAGAACTTCCAACGCTCGGCCAACGCGCCGGTCGGAATCGTGGCCGCGGTGTCCATGAAGACCATCTGGAACAGGAAGTACGCGAACACCGGCGCGGTATACGCGACCCCCGTGAGAAAGAAGCCCGTCCCTCCGAACAGGCCCCACTCCTTGCCCGCGATCGTGAGGGAAACCTCGTGCGCCAGCTTGTCGTATCCGCCCAACGTCCCGAGCGGTCCCACGCCGCCGGCCTGGAGCGCGAAGCCCACCACCCAGTAAGCGAGCATCGCGATGCCGTAAACCATGAAGTTCATCGTGATCGTGTGCGCGGCGTTCTTGGCACGCGTGAACCCGGTCTCGACCATCGCGAAGCCGGCCTGCATGAACATCACGAGAAACCCGGCGACCAACGTCCACACGAAGTTGATCGCGACCGTATTCGCCGCGGCGGCGGCGCTCGCGGCCTTGGCGAGCGAGTCAGCCGCCGGCCCTCCTTGCCCAGCCAGAGCCAGCGGGCACGCCAGAGTTATCAGCAGGCCAAGACCGACCGAGCGTCTCATACAACCTCCCAGTGAGGGGTCCACGCGCTGCGCAGCTGCTACAGAATTCGTGCAAAAAGTGCACAGAATACCTTACACTACGCTACTACCCAATCGGGTAGTGTGCTATGTGTCGCAAGAATCGTGCAAAACATGCACAGTTTTATGTACACAGATACAACTGCGTTGACCCCGGTGCCGCGCCGCTTCGCTCCGCTTGACACCGCCCGCGGCCCTCGGGCAGCTTTCGCGCTCGAGCATGGTCGCACCGTGAACCTGCCCTTCGGAGTCTCTCGCCCCCGCCCGCACGGCGGCCGGCCTCAGCCGGCCGGCCGAAAGCGGGCGCGGACCTCGCCGCGATAGTCGTTCGTCAGCTGCCCCACAATCGATTGCGTCAACCGTACAGCGCGGCGCGGCGTTTGCCCGACGCGGAAGAAGGTTCTCCAGAGGTGAGTCTGTGAGTGAGTCGACAACACCATCGGCCGGTCGCGCCGATGCCACGGTCCTCAAGTTCGGCGGCACATCGGTCGCGGACGCCGCGGCATTGCAGCGGGTGGCTGGCGTGGTCCACGGCGCGCAGCGCGGCACCCGGCCCGTCGTGGTCGTATCGGCGCTCGCCGGAGGGACCGACGCGCTGCTCGCGGCGGCCGACGCTGCCGCAAGCGGCGATCCGAAGCTGATGCTGCCACAGCTCGATGCCTTGCTCGAGCGGCATGCCGAGATCGCCCGTGGCCTGGCCCGTCCGGAAAGCGCCAAGGGGATCGGGACCGTGCTGGCGCGCGCGCGCGCCGAGATCGCGGACCTGCTCGAGCGGGTCGCCGCAGAGCCGGAACACCAGCCCGCGCTGCGCGATGAGATCGCCTCCTACGGCGAGCGCCTCTCGGCGGCGCTCCTGACCGCCGTGCTGCTCGCCGCCGACGTGCCGGCGCGGTACGTGGACGCGCGCCACTGTCTCATCACCGACGAGACCCATGGCCGGGCGACTCCTCTCCCGAACACCGAACAGCGTACGCGAGCGGAGCTCGCCCCCTTGCTCGACCGCCGCCTGGTCCCCGTCCTGGGCGGCTACATCGGGGCGACCCTCGAGGGCGTGACGACCACGCTAGGTCGCGGTGGCTCCGACTACAGCGCGGCCCTGGTGGGCGCGGCCCTCGCCGCCCGAGAAATCCAGATCTGGACCGACGTGAGCGGCGTGCTGAGCGCCGATCCGCGCGTCGTGCCGGGGGCGCGGCCGATTCCCAGCCTCTCCTACGCCGAGGCCGCCGAGCTCGCCTATTTCGGCGCCAAGGTCCTGCACCCCAAGACGATCCAGCCGGCGATGGAACGGGACATCCCGGTGCGGATCTGCAACTCCCACGCGCCCGGCGATCCGGGGACCGTGGTGACGGCCCGAGGGGAAGTGCGCGCCGGGGCCGTGAAGGCCATCGCCCATAAGACCGGGATCACGGTGCTCCAAATCAACTCGACCCGCATGCTCGGTGCCTATGGTTTCCTGCGGGGGCTGTTTGAGGTGTTCGAACGGCACCAAACCGTGGTGGACGTGGTGACGACGTCGGAGGTGAGCGTGTCGCTCACCGTGGACGATGCGGGGTCCCTGCCCGCCATTGTCGCCGAGCTTCAAGCCCTGGGCACCGTGGCGGTCGAGTCGGGCCGCGCGATTGTGTGCGTGGTGGGGGAGGGTCTTCGGATCACGCCCGGGATCGCGGCGCGCGTGTTCGCGACCATCGCGGACATCAATGTGTCGCTCATTTCGCAGGGCGCCTCCCGCGTCAACCTCACCTTCGTCGTGGAGGAAACCCGGGTGCGGGAGGCGGTACTCCGCCTGCACGAGGCGCTGTTCGAGCGTCAGGGCGTGGACCTGGGCGCGGCTGCCGCGGCGGAGGAGCTGGCTTCGTGATCGACCTCGTGGCGCTGGCGTGCGACCTCGTAGACGTCCCGTCGGTCTCGGGCGAAGAGGCTCAAGTCGCGCGGTTTCTCGGCTCCTACCTCACGGACCTGGGCTATCGCGTGGAGTTGTTCGATGCCGCGCCGGGGCGACCCAACGTGCTGGCGACCACGGATCAACCACCGCGCATCGTGCTGTCCAGCCACCTCGACACCGTACCGCCGCACATGCCGGCCCGACTCGCGGACGGCGTCCTGCACGGCCGCGGGGCCTGCGACGCGAAGGGGATCGTGGCGGCGCAGATCGCCGCCGCCGAGCGGCTCCGCGCGGAAGGCGTGGACGGGATTGGGCTGCTGTTCGTCGTGGACGAGGAAATGGGAAGCGTGGGCGCGCGGGCGGCGAATGCGCACCCCCTGGCGGGGGAATGTCGCTGGCTCATCGACGGCGAGCCGACCGACAATCGGCTCGCCGCCGGCTCCAAAGGATCGCTGCGCCTCACGTTGTGCACTGCCGGCGTCCCCGCCCACTCGGCCTATCCCGAGCGCGGGCGCTCGGCGATCGATTCACTGCTCGACGTGCTGGAGGACGTGCGTCGCGCCACCTGGCCGACGCATCCGCTCTTCGGGGAAACGACGGTCAACATCGGGGTCATCGCCGGCGGAACACGGCCCAACGTCGTGGCCGCGGACGCCCGGGCCGACCTGCAAGTGCGGCTGGTGACCGAGGCCCCACCGGTGCAAGCGCTGCTCGAGCACGCGGTCCGGGACCGGGCCAGGATCGACTACCTGACGGCGGTGCCGCCGCTGCGGCTCGCGACGGTCCCCGGGTTCGAGACCTGCGTCGTCCGCTTCACCACCGACATCCCGCACCTCACGAACTGGGGTACCCCCTTGCTGCTCGGGCCGGGCTCGATCCTGGACGCGCACAGCGCACACGAGCGGATCTCCGAGGCCGAGCTCGCCGAGGGCGCCGACGCCTACGTCCGTCTGGTGCACGCGCTCGCGGTGCGGAAGGCCGAGGTGTGAAGATCGCCCTGTTCGGCCACGGGACCATGGGACGGGTGCTCGAGGAGAGCGCCCGCGCCGCGGGGGAGGAGATCGGCGTGGTTTTCACGTCGGCCAACGTCGGCGACGCCCCGCGGCTCCTCCCCAGCCACACGGTGGCCGTCGACTTTTCCACGCCCGGCGCCGTACGGGCCCACGCGGAAGCCGCCGCCGCGGCAGGGGTGCCGTTGGTGGAAGGCACGACGGGCTGGCAGCGCGACGAAGCCGGAGTCCGGAAGGTCGTGGAGGAGCGTGGCGGCGCGCTCATCTACGGGGCCAACTTCTCGATCGGGGTGAACCTGTTCTATCGCATCGTCGCGGGTGCCGCGGAGCTGCTCCGCGGCGTGGCCGGATACGATCCGTTCATCGAGGAGGCACACCACGCCCGTAAGCGCGACGCGCCTTCGGGCACGGCGGTGGCGCTACAGGCCATCCTCTCCCGCGGACTCGGGCCGGGGGAGGAGGGGCAGCGAGTGTCGATCGCGAGCACGCGCGCCGGTCACATCCCGGGAACGCACCGCGTCGGGTTCGACTCCGCCGCCGATCAGATCCTGTTGGTGCATACCGCGCGGTCCCGCGCGGGCTTCGCCGCCGGCGCGCTGCTCGCCGCGCGCTGGATCGTGGGGCGGCGGGGGGTATATGCCTTCGCCGACGTGCTGGACGACATCCTGGCGCTCGAGCCGGAGCCGGGGAGGGAAAGGAAGGTCCGATGAGCCAACATCTGGAGTGGCTGCGCGGTTGCGGGACGGCCCTCGTCACCCCGTTCAACGCCGCCGGCGACGTGCACGAGGCGCGGTTGCGCGCGCTCGTCGAGCGGCAGATCTCAGCTGGGGTCCGACTGCTCGTCCCGTGCGGAACGACGGGAGAAGCCGCGACCCTCATGGCGCCGGAGCACGAGCGCGTGATCGCACTTACCGTCGAGTCGGCCCGAGGGCGGGCGAAGGTGCTCGCCGGCGTGGGAAGCAACGCCACCGCCGCCACGATCGAGCGGGCCCGCGCGGCGCGCGCCGCCGGAGCCGACGCGCTGCTCGTCGTGGCCCCGTACTACAACAAGCCCACCCAGGCCGGGCTCCAGGCGCACTTCCGGGCCGTCGCCGACGCCATGAGAGACGTGCCGGTGGTGCTCTACAACGTGCCGGGTCGCACGGCATCGAACATCGCCGCCACGACCGTCCTCACTCTGGCGCGGGAGACGGACAACATCGTCGCGGTGAAGGAAGCATCGGGCGACCTGGCCCAGATCATGGCCATCCTGCGCGACCGGCCGCCGGGATTCCGCGTGCTGTCGGGGGACGACGCCGTGACCCTGCCCCTGATTGCGTTGGGCGCCGACGGGGTCGTGTCCGTCGTGTCGAACGAAGCGCCCGATCTCATGGTGAAGCTCACGGAAAGCGCGCTCGCCGGCGCATGGGACTCGGCCCGCGAGCTGCACTACCGCTTGCTCCCCCTCATGGAGGCGAACTTCATCGAGTCGAACCCGGGGCCCGTCAAAGCCGCGCTCGCGCTGATGGGACTCCTGGAAGAGCGGTTCCGGCTGCCGCTCGTCCCCGTGCAGGAGCAGACGCGGGCTCGCCTGCGGGTGGTGCTGGGAACGCTCGGCCTCTTGCCGGGCGCCGCGCATGTCGCTGCGTGAGCGCGTCGAGGCGCTCGCGTCCCAAAAGCGGGAGCACTACGGCCAGCCCGAGCACGCGCTGTTCGCGGAGTTCCGGGCCGCCCTCACGCGCGGTGAGATCCGCGCCGCCCAACGGGCGCGCGACGGCGGGTGGTGCGTCAACGCGTGGGTCAAGCAGGGAATCCTCCTCGGGTTCCGCATGGGCGCCCTCGCCGATATGTCGGCGCACCCGACCCTCAGGTTCTTCGACAAGGACACCTACCCCGTGCGGCCCACCACCCTCGCGGACGGCGTGCGCATCGTCCCCGGGGGATCGAGCATCCGCGACGGGGCGTACGTGGCCCCGGGCGTGGTCTGCATGCCGCCGATGTACGTGAATGTGGGCGCGTACGTGGACGAGGGCACCATGATCGACAGCCACGCCCTCGTCGGCTCGTGCGCCCAGATTGGCAAGCGGGTGCACCTCTCGGCCGCGGCCCAGATCGGGGGAGTGCTCGAGCCCATCGGCGCGCTGCCGGTCATCATCGAAGACGAGACGCTGGTGGGCGGCGGATGTGGAATCTACGAGGGCGCCATCGTGCGCGACCGCGCCGTCCTCGCACCCGGAACGATCCTGACAGGGTCGACGCCGGTCTACGACCTCGTGCGCGATCAGGTGTACCGCCGCAACGGCGACCGGCCGCTCGAGATTCCGGCCGGCGCGGTTGTGGTGCCGGGCACGCGGGGGGCGCCCGGTGCGGCGGCCGCACGGTGGGGCATCTCGCTCTACGCGCCGGTGATCGTGAAGTATCGGGACGAGAAGACCGACGCCGCGACTCTGCTCGAGGAGTACCTGCGATGAAGCAACAGCGTGTGGCGGTACTGGGACTGGGGAAGATCGGGAACATCCTGCTGCAGGGGCTGCTCAAGGCGGGCCTCCCGCCGGCGAACGCCGTCGCCACGGTACGGCACGCAGAGCGGGCGCAAGCGCTCGGAAAAGAGCGCGCCGTGCCCGTCGGAACGGACAATCGCGCGGCGGCGCGCGGAGCGGACGTGGTCATCATCGCCGTCAAGCCGCAGAACGTTCGCGAGCTGCTCGAGGAGATTCGGGCGGACGTGACCCCGGCGCAGCTCGTGATCTCCGTCGCCGCCTCCGTCCCGACGGGCTTCATCGAGAACCTGCTCACGACGCCGACTCCGGTAATCCGGGCCATGCCGAACACCCCGAGCCAGGTGGGCGCGGGCATGACCGGCATTTGCAGGGGAAAACACGCGACGGACGCGCATCTCGACACCGCCCGGCGGCTGTTCGACACGGTGGGCCGGACCGTGGTGGTCGACGAGAAGCACATGGATGCGGTCACCGGTCTCTCGGCGAGCGGTCCGGCCTTCGTCTACATCATCCTCGAGTCGCTCGCGGAGGCGGGCGTGAAGGTCGGGTTGCCGCGCGACATCGCGACCGTCCTTTCCGCGCAGACCCTGCTCGGCGCCGCGAAGGTGCAGCTCGACACCGGCGATCACCCCGCCCTGCTCAAGGATACCGTCACGACGCCGGCGGGGTGCACCATCGACGGCATCCTCGAGCTCGAAGAGGGCAAGCTGCGGGTCACCCTCATCAAGGCCGTCGTGAAGGCCACGCAACGCGCGAAGGAGCTGATGTTCGAGAAGTAAGCGAGGCTAC
>Ga0209156_10002126_pt1 | contig 15713 bp, 9 predicted proteins | sample GraSoiAngelo_124_FD_185881 | JGI IMG/M metagenome (GOLD analysis project Ga0209156, IMG submission 185881) | Grasslands soil microbial communities from the Angelo Coastal Reserve, California, USA - 14_0927_05_20cm (SPAdes) (version 2) | ecosystem: Environmental > Terrestrial > Soil > Grasslands ...
GCGTGACACTCACGACTCTGGAATTCTTGAAGACCGACACATAGAAGTTCATCGCCTCTTCGGCGTTGCCGTCGAACCACAGGAACGGGACGATCTTCTGCATAGAGTCCTCGCTATGAGTGACGGTTCATTTCCGAGCCGGGGTCGCCGCGAGCAGGTCGTCGAGCCGGTCATAGCTTGCCTTCACGCCCGACTCCATGCCGGACTTGATCACCGCGTCGCGCGCCTCCCGCGACTCGTAGCGCATCGTCTGCGTGAGCGTAGTCCGTCCGCCCTGCTCGACGAGGACGAGGGTATTGAGCGCCTCCCCAGGATACCAGGCCTCGTCGAATCGCTCGGTGGCGACGAGTCGCTCCGGCGCCCGGACTTCGCGATAGGTACCGCCCATCCCCATCTCGGTTCCGTCGCGATCGTGCCGCCACACCCAGCGGTACGTGCCACCCACCCGCACGTCCATCTCGCACACCGGCATCGACCAGCCCGGCGGTCCCAGCAGCCAGCGCGTGACCAGCTCGGGCTTGGTATGGGCGTCGAAGACCAAGGTGCGCGGGGCAGCGAACACGCGCGTCATCACGAGCTCCCGGTCGCCGGACGTGGTGATCTTCAGCTCTCCGTGTTTCATCGGCGCTTCCTTTCTTTGGCGCGGGTCTGGAGCTCATCGAGCAGGGCGTCGAGACGCTGGTAGTTCCCTTCCCAGAGCCGGCGGTAGCGTTCCAGCCAGTCGGTCGCATCGGCGAGCGGCTTGGGCTCGAGTTTGCGCGGCCGCCGTTGCGCGTCCCGGCCGCGCGAGACCAGGCCGGCGCGCTCCAACACCTTGAGATGTTTGGAGATCGCGGGCTGGCTCATGGCGAACGGCTCGGCCAGCTCGGTCACCGACGCTTGACCAGACGCCAAGCGGGCGAGAATCGCCCGCCGGGTGGGATCGGCCAGGGCGGCGAACACGGCGTCGAGGCGGTGCCGGGCTTGCATAACTGATAGGTTATATACGCGAAGGCGCGCCCGCCGTCAAGACGGCGATCACCGGACCGCGCGGCCTCACTGCTCCTTCAGCAGCGCCTGAAACCTTGGGTTGGCTCGGAGCGGGTCCCACACCGGGTCGAGCCGCAAGACGGCGGGCGTGTAGAACGGGGTGTGGACGGCCTTCGTCAATCGGTCGATCGCGGCATCGGGCTCGCCGCACATGACATAGACCTCCGCGACGAGTCCCTGCTGCGTCGCGTTGAGCTTCGCGCCGCGTTGGTCGAGCCTCGCGATTTCGTCGATCGCCTCACGCTTCCGCCCGAGACCCGCATACGCCCAGGCGAGCCCGATGTAGTTGCCGATGTTGTCCGGCAACAACTCCGGCTCGGCTCGTATCCAGGCGACGTGCCAGGCTCGTACCGAATCGTAGTAGGCCCTGGCCCGCTCCGGCTGGAGGCGAAAGGCCATCGCCTTCACAATTATGTAGTCAACGGTGTCCGTGCCGAACGACCCCATCGACAGTCCGCGAACGGCAGTGCCGTAGTCCGGGAAGATCCGGACGAGGTTGATGAGGAAGGAGTGGCGAGATATGTCGACAAGCAAGTTCGCCAGGCCGACGCTGGCCGTCCCTGCGTTGAGCGCCTTGCGGGCGCTGACCGTGTCCCCGCGTGCTACGTAGGACCACGCTTTGTAGACGTACGGCCGAGCGAGATCGGGAGCCAGCGAGATCCAGCGGTCGAGGTACGATTCACATTCTCGAAACTTCAAGGCGTAACAGTAAGGAACCCCTGCAGACAAGATGACATCGACCGAGCGCGGATCGAGTCGTAGTGCTCGGTCGAATGACGCCGCAGCCTCCGTCCACTCTCCCCGCGCCGCCTGGCGCGATCCCTGGAAAGCGATCGCCATGGGATCGCGCGGTGCAGCACGCAGCCATAATGCGTACTGCGCCTCAGCCCGCGTGCTGTCTCCAATGGCGTTGTAGTAGCCCGCCAACGCCGCGATGGCCCGGGGCAGGTCCGGGTCGAGCCGCAGCGCCCGCTCTGCCATCTGCCTGACGCGGGCCAAGCGGGCCGACTGGGTCAAGTGCGGGACCATGCTCAGGTCGTAACTGCTGGCAAACATGAGCGTGTTGATCTTGGCGAGTCCGGCGTACGCCAAGGCGAACTGGGGGTCGAGCTGGGTCGCCCGCTCGAACATCTGCTCGGCGGTCCGCTGGGCTTCCCAGTTCTGTCCCGCCCCACGCTGCAGATAGTCGTTGCCACGCAGGTACGCGTCGTATGCCTCGCGGTTCTCGGTCGGCCGGGCCGTGACCGCCTCGCGCTCGGTGGCGAGCAGGGTGACGTTTAGAGCCTGCGCCACCTGCCCGGCGATCTTCGCCTGAACTCCGAAGATTTCCCCGGGGGCCAGGCTCGCCGTGTACGCCTCGGCCCAGAGGTTGGTCGCGTCCGCCACGCGGATCAGCTCGGGCGCCACGCGCGCCTGTCCCGCGCCCCCAGGGCTGCGGTCGGTTCGCACGGTACCCTGCAGCACATACTGCACTCCGAGCTCCTGGCCGATCTGCTTGAGCGTCTTGTCGGTGTTCTGGTACCCGGTGGCACTGGCACGGCCGATCACGCCGATCCCGGAAATCTGGCTCAACCGCGTGGTGACCTCTTCGGTGATGCCATCGGTGAAATATTGATCGGCGGCGGCGCCGAGATTCCGAAACGGCAGCACGACGAGCATGGGTCGGCGCGCGTCCGTCCCCGCCGTAGCGCCGCGCGATCGCGTCCACGTGATGGCCCCCACTCCTGCCAGGAGCAAGACCGCCACGACAGTTCCGAACACGAGCCGACGTCGGACAAGTTTCGCCGGCGCGCTGGAGACTGGCACCGTCGCCGTGGGAGTTGCGCCGCCGCTCGGCGTCGCCATCGCCTCGAGCGCCTCCAGGACCTCCGCCGCCGTTTGTGGTCTGTCGGCTGCGTGCTTCTCGAGACAGCGCATCACGAGCGCCCCGAGCGCCGGCGGCACGGCTGCCCGGCTCTGCGTCACTGGCACGGGGGACTGTGTCGCGTGCGCGGCCAGTACCTGCTGCGCCGTGAGACCGGCGAACGGGGGATGACCGGTGAGCAGCTCGTAGCCTACGACGCCCAGGGCGTAGATATCCGCCCGGTGGTCGGTGTTGGGATCCGCCGCCGCCTGCTCGGGTGCCATGTAGGCCGGCGTGCCGAGCGCGACGCCGATCGAGGTGAGCGTGGACGTCCCCGTCGCCGTGCTCAGGGCTTTGGACACGCCGAAATCAGTGACGAACGCGTGTTTTCCCGAGACCAGCACGTTGTCCGGCTTTATGTCCCGATGCACCAGCGCGTGTTCGTGGGCATACGCCAAGGCGTCCGCGACATCGCGCAGGATCCGCACCGCTTCGGGGATCGCAAGCTCGCCCTGGCGTGCGAGCCTCGTCCGCAGGGACTCCCCCTCGATCAGGGGCATCGTGTAGTACAGCAGGCCCTCGACGGCGCCCGCAGAAAGAAGAGGAACGATGTGCGGGTGCTGGAGCTTTGCGGCGAGCTGGATCTCTCGGCGGAACCGCTCGACGCTCAGGCCGGCGGCGAGGTCCGGCGGCAGGACCTTGATGACGACGGGACGGTCGAGCGCTGTCTCTGTGGCCACGAAGACGCGTCCCATCCCGCCGCCGCCAAGCTCCTCCCGGACACGGTACGCCGCACCGAGCGCGCTTTGCAGGCGAGCCAGTAGGTCGCCCATACCTGGGCTAAGATAGGCGCCGGACCGCGTCCGGGCGAACGACCCGACAACGCGATCAGTGGCTGATCGCGAAGAACCAGGCGGCGATGACCGGCCCCCGCGGCCCGCGGCTCCCCGGCCCGGGCGGCGGCGACGCGGACGCCGGCGCCGGGCCGTACTGGGGTTGGAACAGGTACGCCACATGTTTCACCTGATCCACGCTGATCGTCTTGGCGCCCCCCATGGTGGCGACGGTGGCCACTACCGTGTACTTGTCCGGCGAATCCTGGTGCACTATGGTGACGTCGCTGTCGCGCCCGGCCGGGATGTAGATCAGCTTCTGCGGCGCGTCCCACCCCAGGGCGTCCACGCCGTCGCCGTTGGCGATCGTCGCCACCACTTTGCCGGACGCGGGGTCGACCACTACGGAGGTCTTGCCGCACCCGGAGAAGATCCGGTTGGTGGCGCGATCGTACGCGATGCCGGTGGGGCCTTCGCAGGGGGCGAGCGGCCACGACGCGAGCACCTTCAGGGCCTTATCGTCGATCACCTGGATCGTGCTCTTGCCCTCGTTGTTGACGAAGATCTTCCCCTTGCCATCACTCGCCGCGCCTTCCGGCGAGTTGTCCTCGAGCTCGACCGTGCCCACGATGTCGCCCCCCTTGGGGTCGATCGCGACGACGGTGCCGATCGGGCGGCTGTGATTGGTGAGGATGATGCGGTTGGAGAAGTCGTCGTACATGATGCCGTCGAGACCACCGGTGCGCACCGGAATCTTCTTGATCACGGCGAGGCTCGTGAGGTCGAACATCGTGACCGTGGAATCGCCACCGTTGGTGATGAAGCCGTGATGCGACATCGGCACGAGAGCGATGCCGTGCGTGCGCGGCGTATCCGGGATGTCGCCCAGCACCTTGCCGGTGGCGCCGTCGACCACCATGACGTGCGTGCCGCGCGACACGAACACGCGGCCCGAGCCGGGCTCGGCGGTCAGGTAGTCGGTGCCGCCATCGCCGCCGATGTTGAACTTGGCGACCTTGAACGCCTGCGCCCGGCCGACGCTCGGCAGGGTCAACGCAGCCGCGATCAGCAGGGCCGGTACGGTCAGTGAGTGCCTGGTCATGCGGTGCTCGAGCCTCCTGGTTTCATCGGTGGACACTGGCATGCAGGCAAAAATGCTATCGACGTGAGCCCTGGTCTGTCAAACGGCCGAAGCCCAAGATGATCGACTCCACCTCCACGCCATAGCTGCCCGGCGAGACGGCGGCGCCCCCGACATCCTCGCGCCGCAGCGAGAGCTGCAACCGCTCCACCCGGTCGAGCCGCGGCCGGTCCCCGCCGCCACCCCGCCCCGTCGCCGGCCCCACCCAGTAGTTCCACTCGCCGGGGAATCCCTCAGGGAGCAGCACGCCGCGGCCGATCGTGAAATCCGTGAGCGGCACTGCCGGCTCGCGCCAGGCGCTGTCCACGGGTACCGCAGCGGTCCAGCTCGTGCCGTCATCCTCCATCAATGTCACGTGCAGAATCTGGCGTTCGCCGAGGCCGCGCAGCCGTACGTGCAATGCGACGGTGCCGGCGATGGTCTCCTGGCGGGCCTTGATCCGGTCCTCGATCACCAGCGACGCCGTGTAGTCGGGCGGGCTCCCACCGCGCGCATCGACCGGCAGCTCGAAGTGGAACACCGGCTGGCCGGTGATCTCGGAGAGCGTCACGCGGAACAGGCCACGCCGCCCGGCATCGCCGATGCGGGTGAATGCCAGCCGGGTGGCGTCCTGGCCCGGGTCGAACAACCGCAGCGGCGTCGCTGGGCCCACGACGTTCAGCGTCCAGGATGCGCGGCCGGAGTAGTCCCACTCGGTCGGCTTCAGGTGCAGGCCGCCCGGTAAAGTCACGGTCGAGTCCCCACGGAACAGCGTGACCACGAACTCGTGCGGCCCTTCCCGCAAGGCGGTCGCGGGAACGGCGGCGGCATACACGTAACCGCCCGCGGGGTGCAGCGTGAAGCCCGAGTAGAGCGCTCCAGCCGTGGGCCGGAGGAAGAGCACCGCCGAATCGGGCGGAGTCCCGTCCACCACGCGCACCCGCAACTCGGCGGGCCGCTCCGCGAGATATTCGGGGGCGGCGAGCGGCTGCGCGGCCGGCGGGAGCGAGTCGGCGGGAGGGGCATGGTACTCGGTGAACCCAATCTGGCCCACGCGGGCGGGGAGCGTGCCGGGATCCACCGGACCGCTCGCGCTCAGGACGTACACACCAGGAGTGACGGCGAACCGACCGCCCTCCGATCGCCCCGCCTGTGACCGCCCGCGACCGTCAGGGAGTCCTTTAGGGACCGCCTGACCGCCACCGTTCATGCGTTGCACGCTGAACCGGTCGCCCAGGTCCGCGAGCGTGATCGTCATGAACCAGGCGCGGCTGATCGCCCGGGTCACGACCTTGTCGGGGCTGGGCGGCTCGAATGGATCGCGCACGGGCACGGCGTCCGGGTAGACCTCGAGGCGCCAGACGCCCGGGCGCACCTTGTCCAGAAAGTAGATCCCCTCCCCGTCGTACGTCACCACGGGCGAGGAGCCGTAGCCGGCGATGCGACGCAGCGCGGCCGGGTCCGGCGGCGCCGCGCGCGTCGAGCCGGCGTAGAGGAATGCGTCGCGTGCGACGAGCTCGCCCAGATCGCCGTCGTAGGAGACGTGGAAGTCGCCGAACCGCGTGTTCTCAGGGTAGGAGCCGTACGAGCGCATGCGAGGCAGCCGGTGCATCACTTCGACCGCGATAATGGCGCTCATCGCTTTGCGGGGAGTGTAGACCAGGTTCAAGTAGTGGGTCTGCCACCCCAGGTTGCGCGAGGCGGTCTGGAGCATGTCGTAGGCGAACATGGCGGCGAACTGCGCGCCCACCGCGCGAAACGTCCGAGCCATTGCCGGATACATGTACCCGGTGCGCAGGTCCGGCGAGTCGAACTCGTACACGATGCGCGGCAGCCGAGCCAGCTCCGGGCGCAGCATGTCGGGGTACGCGTCGGTGCCGCGGAGGTAGTTGCCCACGAGCTCGTGGCTCGAGTTCAAGCCCGTGGGATACCAGCCGAACGTGATCCCCTGCGCCTTGCTGCGCCTGATCGCCTCCCCGATCCTGAAATCCTGGCTCACATTGTAGAAGACGAGCTTGTTGCACCCGGTGCTGCGCACCGCGTCAGTGAGGGCGTTGATATAGCGGATCGAACCCTCGAGGTTCTCGGGGTGATGCCAGGGCTCGTTGACGAGCTCGATGAAGAGGATGGCGGGCTCGTCTTTCAGCGCCAGGCCGGTGTAGCGGTTCACGTGGTTCAGGATTTGGCGCAGGTAGTTGACCTGGGCCGCAAGCGCCGCGGGATCGGTGCCCATACGGGCCTTCCCGAAGTGCCGGCCGAAGCCCGGTGGCGAGGTATCAGACAATGCGTCGGGCCAGTTCGAGCCGTACAGCTGGATGGGGCTGAACAGCATGTAAATGCCGCGCTCCCGCGCCTGCGCGATCAGGTAGTCCTGCAAGTCGAGATGCCCGTTGGCGATCAGGTTGCCGGCCGAGTCGGAGGCTTCCCAGTCGCCCCAGAACGTGAGCCGCAGCCCGTCCCAGCCCATGCGGGCGAACTGCGCCATGTCCTCGTCGATCATCTTCTTGCGATCGGCGTGGAGGTAACCCGCGGCGCGGTAGTCGGAGGCCGTGGGCAGCACGTAGTTCGCCCCGAACAGGGTGACCTCCTGCTTGTCGTCGCGCCAGCGCACGACGCCCTGGTTGTCGAGATAGACGTGGCGATCGGCGCGCTGCGCCTGAACCGATGACGCGAGCGTGGTGAGGACTGCCAGAAATACGCCTTGTTTCGCTCCGACCCGCATCAATTCGATGACACACGAACTCGCGGACCTCACCACACTGGTGTCCACCAGGGGCACGGTCTCTTGCCGACGCGCGTCTCGATTGCCATTGACGTCAATACTTGACGCCACCGGGGGCCCGCTACACATTGCATTCGGATCTTGCGAGAGTCCTGCGTGCACTTAGCCACGCACGAGAGGGGCCGTGGAGACGAAACCACGGCCCTTCGATGTTTGTCCGACCGTGTTTGCTCACCGCCCCGCGCGCCTGAGTTCGAGAACCAAGCTCTCCCGCGATCCGATCGCCGCAGCCGGTACGTACTCCCGGATTCGGCCGTCAGCGCCGACCTGCAGCGTCGCTGCCTGGGAACCGCCGAGCAGGTTGCGCGGGGTGTACCGCCCGGGCGGGAGCACGCTGTCCCGGGATCCGAGCGAGAAACCGGAGGCGGGCGCGCCTCCCAGATTCGCCACCACCAGCACCGCGTGCTCGCCCGCGCGGCGCAGGTAGCCGGCGACCTGGGCGCTGCTGGTTGACAGCGCTATCAGCTTGCCCGTCGCCAGCGCCTCGTTCTGCCTGCGCAGGTGGAGCAACTGCCGATACAGGTTGAGCAGCGACTTGGGATCGCGATCCTCGACGGCGACGTTGGTCGTCAGCGAGTCCGGTTGCGGCGCCTCCCACGGCTTGCCCGACGTGAAGCCTGCGCCGGGACGCGGGCTCCACTGCATGGGGGTCCGCAGTCGCGGATCGGGCTTGTTCCCCGTCATCCCGATCTCTTCGCCGTAATAGATGAAGGGGAGACCTGGCAACGTCAGCAGCAGCGTGGCCGCGAGCCTCGCGCGGGCGACTTCGCCGCCCAGCGCGGTCAGCGTGCGGGTCTGATCGTGGTTGGTCAGGAACGGCGACCAGCGGTACGCCGGCAGCGTATCCTGAAGCCTGAGGAAGCCGGTGAGCAGCCCTGCCGCCGCACCGGTGCGGACCGTCGACAGGAGCGAATCGGACAGCTCGAAGCCGAAGTACGACGTGAGCTGGTCGGGGTAATACGGCAGCATCGCGTCGATGCCGGCCCACACCTCGCCGACCGTGTACGCGTTGGGCTTGACGCCGCGGAGATGCGCGGCGTACTCGCGCAGGAAGGCGTGGGTGCCGGGACACCCGGCGAGGCAGCTTCCTTCCTCCACGACGTAGGGCACAGCGTCGAGCCGGAAGCCGTCCACATCCATCTCGCGCAGCCAGAAAGTGGCGATCTTTTTCGCCTCCTCCCGGACGGCGGGAGTCTCGTAGTTCAGGTCCGGCATCCCGCTCCAGAAGACGCCGTAGTAGTACTCGTCCCGCACCGGGGAGCGGCGCCACGCTTCCCCGCCCCACGGCCCCTTCCCCAGCGGCTGAGGCGCGAACCGGTACCACGCGCGATAGGGCGACGTCGTGTCGTGCAGGGCCGCCTGGAAATACGGATGCTCGCTCGAGCTGTGGTTCAGCACCATGTCCACGAGCACCACGATGCCGCGGCGGTGCGCGGCCGCCACCAGCCGTTTGAAATCGTCGTTGGTGCCGTAGGCAGGCTCGACCTTGTAGTAGTCGCTCACATCGTAGCCGTGATAGCTCGGTGACGCGGCCACGGGCATCAGCCAGATGCATGAGGCGCCGAGCTGGGCGATGTAGTCGAGCTTCTCGATCAGGCCGTTCAAGTCTCCGATGCCGTCGCCGTTCGAGTCGTAGAACGAGCGAACGAACACCTCGTAGCAGACGGCGCCGCGGGTCCAAGCGGGCGCGACACCGGATGCGCGCTGCGCCTCGAGCGGGGCCAACCAGGCGCTCAGCAGGAGCCCGGCGCCGAGCAGGGCGGCGCGTGCGATTGACACCGCTTGCGTTCCCATGGTACTACTCGGCGAGCTGCTAGGAGGTAGTATGCACGAGGAAATGGGTGCGTTTCGCGTGGGTCTCGAGCTCGCGAACCCCGCGCGCCCGAGTGAATGGCGGACGCTCGAGTCCGTGCTGGTTGACACGGGGGCGGAACTGTCGTGGTTTCCCGCCCCCGTCCTGGAGACTCTCGGGATCGAGCGCATCAAGATGTGGCGCTTCCGGCAGGCGGACGGCACCGTGCTGGCCCGCTGGACGGGAGGAGTGATCGTGCGGGTGGCGGGCATCGAAACTCTGGACGAGGTCGTGTTTGGTGAAGCCGGGGACCTCGTTCTGCTGGGCTCGCGGTCGTTGGAGGGGCTGAACCTGCGTGTCGACCCGCTCAGCAAGCAACTGATCGACGCGGGGCCTGCCCCCGCAGCGGTGACGGGCATGGCCTAGCTCACGGCAGCTTGGTCGCGGCGTCGATCGCGATCGCTGAATTGGGCCCGAGGTGTATGGTGACGGCGCCCGCCGTCTGCACCAGCACCGATGTCCCAGCGCACAACGCCCCCGTCACTCCGCCGGTCAGGACGTCGCAGTAGGTCCCCGGGGGCATCCCCGTGGCAACAGTCGTGTCCACGGCGGCGCTCTCCCGGCTGATGGCCACAAAGCCCTTGTCGCCGCGCGAGAAGGCGATCGCGTTGGCGCCATCGTCCCACCAATGATTGATGTCGGTACCGGCGACCAGCTTCCGGAAGGCGACCATGCCCCGGATGTAGGGGTCGCGGTGCTCGCACACCCACTGACCGATGGTGGCCGTCTCGAGGGTCGACGCGCACGTCACAGCGTTCGTATTGCCGCCGGCGTCGGACGGGGGGCCCATCATATTCCCTGCGGGACAATCGAACGCATAGCTCGAGAGAATGGACGGATAACCGTACGGCTGCGCCAGCATCCACACGTTTGCGAGCCGGAACACGGTGCCGTCACGATAACTGATGCCGCAGTCGTGCTGCGTGTCGTGATTCTGGAGAAACACCACGGCCTTGTCGGAGGGCATGAGCCCCCACGCGGCGGGGGAAAACTGGCTGCCGGGTGGCCCGGTGGGGTTGAGCTGGGAGATGTGCTGGCCCCCGATCCCGCGGAACTTGTCGCCCACGCCGACGAACGTGAATTCCGTGAGGTCGGCCGCGCCGCCCGAGCTGTAGCCCTCGCCGAAATAATCGTGCGGCGACAGCGCCTCGCCCGCCCCGCCGATCACCTCGAGGAAGTAGTACGGAACGGCGCGCCTCTCGGCGGTCGCCGTCGAATCCGCGGTCGCGAGAATGCCGTCCAGCTCCACCTGCTGGATGTGCTTGGCGGCGTCGATGCGGAACCCGGCCACGCCCAGCCGGGCCAGCATGATCAGGTAGCTGGCGATCTTCTGCCGTACCGACGCCAGCCCCGTATTCAGGTCTGGCAGCGAAAACAGCTCGCAGTCCTGCACGTTGGCGGCGTTGGAGTAGTCGTTCACGGTGCACGGCGTGTGGAAGTCGCTCGGCGCGTATAGCCCCGGGTAGTTGTACTTCGTGTACGCCGTGCCGTTGCTCCCGACGCCGGGACTGGGATAGTTGGTCATGTGGTTGATGACGGCGTCCACATAGATGTCGACCCCCACGGCTTTACAGCGCTGCACCATGTCCGCGAACTCGGTGCCGGTTCCCGAGCGGCTGCGCGCGATGCTGTAACTCACGGGCTGGTAGCGCTCGCTCCAGGGATAGTCGGGGGGCTGGACGCTGTGCTCTTCCGGCGGCGAGATCTGCACCGCCTTGAACCCAGCGGGGCCGAGCACGGTCTCACACTCGGCGGCGATGTCGGGCCACTTCCATTCGAACAGCTGCACGAACACGTCGCCCGCCGCCATGTGGCCGGTGGGGCGGTAGGTGGGGGAGAGCAGCGGCCGTGGGGGCGGCGGGTTGCCCGTGATGTGCGGAGCGGTGTACCCGCCGGAGCAGGCGGCGGCCCCAGTCAGCAGTGTCGCAAACGCACCACAGCTCCGCCGCCGGAGCGACGGAGGCGTGGTGAAGGGCCAAGAGGTGCCGCGCAGCGCTATTGAACCGGGTAACCGGGATTCTGCTTCAGATTTGGATTGGCGATCAGCTCGTTCGCCGGGATCGGATAGAGATTCAGGTGCGCGTCGGTCGCGACGCCGGTCGAATCCGTGCCGTAGGCATTCGCGCCCTTCCAGGCCCAGATGTAGCCGCCGCCGGTGAAGAGGCCATACCGCACCAGGTCGGTGCGGCGGTGCGCCTCCCAAATCAGCTCACGCCCCCGCTCGTCAAGAATGGTCTGCAACGTGAACCCGGCGTCCGGGATGCCGTGCAGCGTATCGCCGAAGGCCCGGGACCGCAGAGCGTTGACGTAGGCCAGCGCCTGCGCTCGCGTGCCGCCCCCGCCCCGCAGGCTCGCTTCGGCGTAGATCAGGTACGCCTCCCCCAGACGGAACATCGGGAAGTCGGTGTCCGCAAACGACGGGTTCGATCCCGTCGCACCACCCGACGTCTTGTTGGTGAACTTGGGATTGGGAATTCCGTCGCCGAAGGTCGAGATGCTGGCCACGGCCACGCGCTGGCCGGTGGTGTAGAAGTTGGCCGCCCGCCGGTCCCCCGCCCCGTAGAGGTCGTGGGCGGAGGGCTTGAGGCGCAACCCGTACCAGCAACCATCCACGCCGTAGTCGGAGTGGTTCATGCTGTTGCCGCACGACGCGTGAATGATGAAGTTGGTCGAACCGTAGGTCTGGGTGTGGATGCCGTCCTCGGGGACCGCGAAAATGATCTCGGGCGACGTATTGTTGTCGGCCTCGAAGTTATTGAAGTAGTTCGGCGCGAGAGAGTAGCCCCCTCCGATCACCGCGGTTGCCTCGTTCAGCGCACCGGCGTAGTTCGGCGTGCCGGTATAGACGCCGGCGTTGAGATAGAGTTCCGCGAGGAGCATGTCTGCCGCCGGGCCCGTCGCGCGACCGTAGGTGCTGGCGCCGGGCGAAGGCAGGGAATCCCTGATCGCCGTGAGCTCGCTCACGACGTAGTTGTAGACCGCTGCGCGCGTGCTCTGCTTGGGAATCGTGCCGAGCGGGTCGTTCTCCGTCAGCAGCGGAATGTCCCCGAAGTAATCGAGGCCATGCCAGTACGACAGCGCCCGCAGGAACCGCGCCTCGGCGCGGTAGGTGTGGATCGTGGTCTTGAGCTGCGCGGTCACGCCCCGGCCCGCGAGCACGGCGTCCGTGGTCTGGCGGAGGAGCTCGTTCGCCATCCCGATCTGGAAGTACACGCGATAATACATCGCGTTGACGAAGGTGTTGGACGGATTCCAGCCCTGGGTGTTCAACTCCGGCAAGGTCTGGTCGCCCCAGGCGATGACGGCCTCGTCGGTCGGCAACTCCTCCAGCTCCCAATACAGCCGCATGTACTGGGAGAAGCCTCCGTCAATCCCCTGGATGTCGGTCGACCCATCTCCGCCGTTCTGACCGCCGACCGCGAGGCCGGCGTAGACCTTCGCCAGGAAGGCCTGGTAGGAGCCGGGGTCGTTGTAGTAATTCGCGCCCGTGACCGTGCTCGTCGGCGCCACGGTCGGATCGGTGCATGCGGCCGCACCGAGGGCAATGAGGGTGGCCGCGACTCCGAGCGCCGTCCAACGATTGGTGTGCATATAGCCGCTCCGTGTGCGGGAGATGCGAGCCACGATCGGCGTCTCAGAACTGGACATTGAGACCACCCGTGACGATACGTGAACGGGGATAAATGTTGTTGTCAATGCCGTTCACACCGGCCGTCGGGTCCACGCCGCTATACCCCGTGATGGTGAACGCGCTCTGCACGTTGACATACAGGCGCAGCTGCTGGGCCTGCCACGGGAACGTGTAGCCCACCGCGATGTTGTCCATCCGCAGAAACGACCCGTTCTCGACGTAGTAGTCCGAGAGCAGCTGCTGGATCTTGAAGCCCGTAGCCAGCACCGAGGTGCTCAGGTTGTACGGCGAGCTGCCGGCCTTGAGCTCCCGGTAGTCGCCCAGGTTGGAGGCGACGTTGTTGTACACGTAATTGCCGAGCCACGCGCGGAGTGTGAAGCTCAGGTCGAAGTGGTGATAGGTCATGTCCGACGTAAACCCGAACATCCAGTGCGGCGCCGGGTCATGGAAGGCTCGGGTATTCGTGCCTCGGGCGCACCCGGTCGTGTCGGCGCCCGCCAGCGTCTTGTACACGCCCTCGACCGGTTTTCCGCCGCTGGCGACCTGCTGGCACACAAAGAACGAGTTGATCGGCTCGCCCGGCTCGAGCACTTGCACCGTGCTCCCGACACCGCCCGCGATGGTTCCCGTGAGAATCTGGCTGCCCGTGACGCCGACCGCGTTGGGGTTGATGGTCAGGAGCGAATTGGTATTGTGAGAGACGTTGAAACTGGTGGTCCAGGAGAGTCCACCGGTCGGCGACGGGTTGCGGAGTCGGGCGGTCACGCCCAGATCGAACCCCGTGTTCTTCACGCTCCCGATGTTCCGGGTGACGAAGTTCGAGAGGAACTGGCCGGCCGCGGCGACCTCGTTGAAGAGCAGGTCGTCCGTGTGCTTGGTGTACCAGTCGATCGACCCCGCGAGCCGCTGCCCCAGCAGGGTGAAGTCCGCGCCCACGTCCCAGGTGCGGGTGGACTCCCACCGGATGTGCGGATCGACCCCGCTGGGGCGGGCGGGGCAGACGAACTGGTTCCCAAACTGCACTTGCGCCTTCGAGTTACAGAACTGATACGTCGGCACGTACAGGTAGTTGCCGAAGGCTTGGTTTCCGGTCTTGCCCCACGAGGCCCGGAGCTTCAGGTCCGAGATGGCTGAGACGTCGCGCAGGAACCGTTCCTGCGAGATGCGCCAGCCGACCGACACGCCGGGGAAGTTTCCCCACTGATTCCCGGCCCCGAAGCGCGAGGACCCGTCGCGCCGCAGGCTCGCCGACAGGAGGTAGCGGTCGTTGATGTTGTATCCGGCCCGCCCAAAGAACGAAATGAGCTTCGAGTCCTGGACGTCGAAGGAGGGGACGGGAGGGGTCGCCGTCTGCGGGATCCCGGCGTCGCGCAGGAGATTGCTTTGAAGCTGGTTTGCGAAGATCGACGGATAGTTGGCGTGCGATTGGCTGTACGAATAGCCGACCGTGACATCGACGTTGCCCGGCCCGAGGGTCAACGGGGGCGCGTAGTCGGCATACGCGTCGAGCACGGTATTCACTTGCGTGTTCTGCGAGCGAAAGTAGCTGCCGTTGGTGCCGTTCTTCGTTTCGAGGTGGATGTCGTTCGGATAGAAATTTACGCGGTCGGCATAGGTCACGTCGTAGCCCAGGTCGACCGTTCCGGTGAGGCCGGGGAGCGACGCAAGCCTGGTGAAATCGTACTTGGCCGTGAGATTGCCGACGCTGCGATAGGTCGTGCCGTGATCCAACGCGCCATTCAAGACTTCAACGGGGTTGTCCGCCGACGTCAGGGAATTGCCGGGCCAGTTGTAGTAGCCGGTGCCGCTGGTCGGATCAAAGACCGGCTGGGTCGGCCCCATCTGCGCGGCGTTGTAGAGCACACCGTTGGGGGTGAACTGGTCGTACGCGCGCGAGCCCATGAGGTTGGCCTTGAAGTCGAGGCGGTCGTCGTACAGCCGCTGGTTGTAATTGACGTTCAGGGAGACCCGCTGGGTGGACGACCCCTTGAGGATGCCGTTCTGGTCGAAATACCCGAGGGACAGGCGATAGTTGTTGCTGGCTCCGGAACCCGCCACCGCGACGTTGTGCTGTTGGCCCATCCCGGTCTGGTCCACGAGGTCGAACCAATTGGTGTTGGCCGTCCCCAGCTGCGCCACCCCGGCCGTGTCGTACTGCGTCACTGCCGCGCGGAACTGCGCGGCGCTCAGCATCGAGGGGAGCCGCGTGACCGAGGCAGCGGAGAAGCCGCTCCCGTATTCCACGCGCGGCCTCCCCTGCCCCGACTTCGTGGTGATCAGCACCACGCCGTTAGACGCGTTGGTGCCGTAGATCGCCGCGGAGGCGGCATCCTTGAGCACCGTGATGCTCGCGATGTCGTTCGGGTTGAGGAAGTTCAACGGATCGCGGCCCGCCGAGAGTCCTCCGCCCGACCCGGTGCCCAAGGGCACGCCGTCCACGATATAGAGGGGCTCGCTCAACGCCGTCACCGATGCGGTACCGCGCACGCGGACGGAGAGCCCGCCGCCGGGCTCGTTGTTGTCCACCACCTGCACGCCTGGGATCTTGTCTTCGATCAACTGCTGGGGGCTCGTGATAGTGCCGGGGTTGAAGTCCTCCGCGCCCAACTGGCTGGCGGACGTC
>Ga0209156_10002131_pt1 | contig 15692 bp, 11 predicted proteins | sample GraSoiAngelo_124_FD_185881 | JGI IMG/M metagenome (GOLD analysis project Ga0209156, IMG submission 185881) | Grasslands soil microbial communities from the Angelo Coastal Reserve, California, USA - 14_0927_05_20cm (SPAdes) (version 2) | ecosystem: Environmental > Terrestrial > Soil > Grasslands...
AGCGGACGTAGCCGCCGTCCTGGTTCGGAAGGACGTAGAAGGCGCAGTAGTCGCACTGGGCGACGCAGACGTTCGTGTAGTTGACGATCCGCATCACCATGTAGGTGGCGCGGTCAGGCTCGTGCCACCGGCCGCGCACATCCTGCGCGAGCCTCTTCAGCTCGTCGTCGGACGCGTCCTCCCAGAGCGCCCTCGCTTCATCGACGCCCATCCGCATGCTCAAGCGGGCACCGCTTCCTCGGCCGGGAGCGCGTCCATGAACGAGCTGACGGAGAAGACCGCGTTGCCCGCGCCCGCGACGCCGTAGCCGGGTGGCGGCCTCAGGCCGTGCTTCTCGACCGTATCCCGGTAGGCCTCGAGCAGCCGGATGTGGTACTCGAGCGGCGCGCCGTCCGGGTTGTCGCGCCCGAGCGGAGTCGTCGGCTCCGGGCACCAAGTCGTGAAGCGGGGGGTGATGCCCCGGCTCATGAAGTAATCGAGCCCCTCGGTGGTGCTGCCGATCGCCTCGTCGACGGTCTCGAACCCGAACGGCTTCGCCATCTCGACCCCCGCGACGAAGTTCGGGATCACGTAACGGGCGCCGAAAACCTCGGCGGCGTCGAAGATCCGCCTGTGCCACTCCTCCCGGCCCACGTAGCGCTGCTTGCCCGGTGAGATCAGCGAGAACAGCCGCTTGTCCCAGACCTCGTAGTTCGGGTGGTAGATCGTGATCCCGTAGTCCTTGTAGCGCTGGACCTCCTCGCGCGGCAGCGCCTGGGCGACGACCTTGCCGATCCACCGCTTCGGAAAGCGCTCCTCGATCGCCTCCGCGTAGCGCCCGTAGAAGTCGGCCTCGGCGAGCCCGTCGACCGTGCTCGTCACCGAGCCGCCGGTGAGCGTGTAGGCCTTGCTGGCCCGCGCGTCGTCGTACCGGTCGATGATTGCCAGCGCCTCGAGCACGTCTTCGACCGGCTTGACCCCGGTGTACGGCCGGCCCTCACGCTTGTGCTGGCGCCAGTTGTGGTTGATGTCGCAGAACCCGCACTCCTCGTGGGCGCCGAAGTACTGGCAGAGCCGCAGGACGGTCAGGTAGATGAGGTAGCCCCACTGGATCGTCGGCGCGGTCTCCATCACCGTCTTGCCGTTCGCGAGGGTGTGGCGGTAGTACTCCGGCATCGGCGGCAGGCCGACGGCGGCGATCTCGCGCCCCTCGAGGGAGAGGGTCAGCTCCCCGGCCTTGCCGGAGACCCGGTACGGCGAAGCTGGGTTGACGCGGACGGACACGATCGTCCGCCGCAGGCCGTAAGGGCCACCGGTCAGCGCCACCTCTTCCGGCGGGCGCCGCTTGGCCGCCTCGCCGAGCTCGGCCAGCGGCTTCTGGTCGAAAGAGAAGATGAAGTACGACTTCGGCTTGATCTCGCCCTCGAGGTTGTCGGTGAGTGCCGACTCGTCGAAGGCGAACCCGGTGCGCAGCAGATCCTCTTTCAGCACCGCCTCGCGCGGGACATGCGGAAACCGCGCCATCAGATCCTCGAGGAGTTCGGTGCGCGTGGCGAGAGCGGCTCTGCTCACGCCACGAAACCTAACGGTAGGCGTCGAGCTTCGCGGCCAGCCCGGAAACCCCGTCCGAGCCGCCGACGCGGATTCGGGGCAGCGTCAGCAGCCCGTCCCGCGGCGAGGCGGGCCCGAAGCCTTCGATGGTCGCGCCGAAGAACCCAGCCGCGTGTACCGCGGCGAGGACGCGCGAGTTGTAGCGGCCGGACGGGTAACAGAAGAAATCGACGGGGACGTGGAAGCGTCGGCGGATCCACGTTCGCGAGCCGGCGACTTCGTGGCGGAGATCGGAGGAGCCGAGCGTCGTCAGGTCGAGGTGGTTGATCGTGTGGGCGTCGATCTCCCACCCCTGGCGGATCATCAGCCGGATCTGGGGCGTCGACAGCTTGCGGTCGAGCAGGTTGCGGACGGCCAGATTGAGCACGCCCGGCCAATGGCGGCGCGCGAGCAGTGGCCGCACGTTCGTGAAGTCCTCGCGGTAGCCATCGTCGAACGTGAGTACGACCGGCCGTCGCGGCAGCGCGTAGCCGTGCCTCCAGTAGTCGTAGACGCGTTGGAGCGATACCGCGTGGTAGCCGTGAGCCCGAAGCCAGGCGAGCTGCCCCGCGAAGTCGGCCCGCCTGACGTAGAGGTCCGGGAACGGCGCGCCGGCGGGCGCCGCGCCTACGACGTGGTACATGAGAATCGGGACGGGGCGGTTGTGCGGATGGACGATGCGCGGCTTCGGCTTTGCGGCTGTGGTCGCACGGGCCGGCTTTGCCGGCTTGGGGACCGGCCCGCTCTGCTTCTCCGCGGAGTTGCAGCCGCTCAGCGCGAAGACTGCTAGCAAGAGGCCGAATTTCCGCACCACGGAATCTTGTCAGTCACTCGGAGGCCCCATCGTGAAAGGGGCTCCTAATTCCGCTACCTTCCTGCGGGGTCAGTCTTGCTGCGCCGGGTCCTCATCGCAGTGTTGTTGGCGGGCGTCTTCGCCGCGCCTGCGTACGCGTCCTCGCAGACGCTGATTCCGGGCCTCACCTATTCGCGCCAGCTGCTGTTCACGCCCCACGGACCTGTCGTCGTCCATGTGCTCGTGGCGCCGCGTCCGGGTGGGCTCTGGGGCCTGCATCCGGTGCTTTCCGACAACGCTATCTCCGGCCGTCAGCGCCTGACCGGAATCGAGCGAGAGGCATCGGCGGCGGCGACGGTTGCCGGCATCAACGGGGACGTCTTCAATGCCGCCGACGGTCGCCCCGACGGAATGGTGATGGAGAACCGCGTGCTGCAGTCGGTACCAAACTCGGCGCGTTCGAGCATCGGGATCGAGCCGAACGGGACGCTCGACATCCGCCACGCGGCCTGGAACGCGTTCTGGCAGGGACGTGGCCAGCGCCGGCCGCTCACCGGCTTGAACGAGCCCGCCAACCAGGGTGGGATCACGCTGTACACCCCGGCCTGGGGAGCCGCCACGCCGCCCGCGGCGGGCGCGACCGAGGCGGTCCTCTATCCGTTTCCGGCGCTGACGCCGGGGACCGACGTCAGCGGCAACGTGGTGCAGTTCACGCAGGGCGGCAACACGCCGATTCCCGGCGGCGGTGCGGTCCTCTCGGCGACGGGCGGTTCCGCCCAGAAGCTCGACGCCGAGGCGCCCCCTGGGGCGCGTGTGGCGATCCGCTACGTCCTCAGCTCGGGTTGGGCCGATGACGTCGACGCGCTCGGCGGCGGGCCGTTGCTGGTGCGCAACGGCAAGGCCCTTTTCCGCGCCTTCGAGGATTTTTCCGCGACCGTGCTCGCCCCGCGGCTCGCGCGCTCGGCGGTCGGCCAGCGGCGCGACGGCTCGATCGTGCTCGTCGCGGTTGATGGAGGACGGGTCGGCTACAGCGTCGGCTTGACGAACTATGAGCTGGCGCAGCAGCTCGTTCGGCTCGGCTGTGTGACCGGCTCGGGCCTCGAGCCGGGCAACTCGACCACGATGGCCTTCGAAGGCCAGTTGCTGAACCGGCCGTCGGATCCGAGTGGGGAGCGTCCGATCTCGGAGGCGCTGCTCGTTTCGTATGCCGGCGTGTACACGCCGGCCCCCTCGGATCCGGTGCTCTCGCCGAACGCGGACGGCGTCGGTGACCGCGAGCTGCTCAGCTACAAGGTCGTTCGTCCGTCGACCGTGACCGCGAAGATCGTCGGTGCCGACGGGGTCGCCCGCTTCACGCAGAGCGGCCCTCAGGCGGCCGGCACGTACAAGTTCTCTTGGACCGGGACGAAAACGGACGGATCTGTCGACACGGAAGGCCGCTGGCACTGGCTCGTGACGGCGGTCGACGATCTCGGCCGCCAGTCGTCCGCCGACCAGCAGTTCTGGGTGAACAACACGCTCGGGAACCTGCGCGTCCCGCAAACCGTGCTCGTACGGGCGGGCCGGCGGCTCACGCTCGGCACGTTCCGGCTCACTCGCGCCGCCAAGGTGACGACGCGGGTGGAGAGCACGAACGGGGTCGTGGTCAGGAAGCTCGGGAGCGCGAAGATCGGGGCGGGCACCGCGAGCGTGCGCTGGAACGGGCGCGACCGGCGCGGAAACCTGGTGTATGGCGGGCGCTACGTCCTTCGAGTCCGCGCGCAGAACCAGTACGGGCCGACCGACCTGACGCAGACTTTCCTGGCGCACCGCTAGCGTTCAGTAGCAGTGGTCGCCTCCTTGACGAGCTCGGTGACGACGTTCATCGGCGATCACGGGCTCTACGCCGTCTTCGTCCTGATGGTCATCGATTCCGTCTTCCCGGCGGCGAGCGAGCTGGTGATGCTCTACGCCGGCGCGCTCGCGGCGGGCGCGTTCTCCGGCCAACACGTCGTCCTCTTCGGCGACCGGATCCACTCGCACTTCTGGGCTTTCGTCGCGGTGTCGCTCGCCGGGGTGATCGGGAACACGGTCGGCTCGTGGCTCGGCTGGGGAATCGGCGCGTACGCTGGACGGCCGCTGCTCGAAGAGCGCGGCCGCTGGTTCCACCTCGACCGGGCGAAGCTCGCGCGCGCCGACCGCTGGTTCGACCGCTTCGGCGATGCGGCCGTCTTCCTCGGCCGGCTGACGCCGGTCGTGCGCTCGTTCATCTCGATTCCGGCCGGCGTCGTCCGGATGCCGCTCGTCCGCTTCACGGTGCTGACATTCCTCGGTTGCGTGCCCTGGTGCTTCGGGATCGCCGGCGCCGGCTGGGCGCTCGGGTCGAGCTACGAGCACTTCCATCACGCCTTTGCGTACGCGGAATACGCCGTCGTTGCGGCGGTGATCGTGTTCATCGCCTGGCTGATCCTCCGGCGGCGCTCGTCTACACTGGCTCGCGGTGCCGGTCCCTCTCGTTGACGTTCGGGCGCAGTACGAGCGCCTGATTCCCCAGATCCTCGAGCGGTTCCAGGAAGTGCTCGATTCGGGCACCCTGATCCTGGGACCGAACGTGCGGGGATTCGAGGAGGAGGCCGCCGCCTACCTCGGTGTCCCTCAGACCGTCGGCGTCGCCAACGGCACGGACGCGCTCGTGCTCGTGCTGGACGCGCTGGAGATCGGCGCAGGAGACGAAGTGATCTGCCCCTCGTTCACGTTCTACGCCACCGCCGAGGCGATCATGCGCACGGGCGCGACGCCCGTCTTCGCCGACATCGACCCGGTCACGCTCAACGTCGAAGCTGAGGACGTCGCCGCCAAAGTGACGGAGCGGACGCGGGCGATCATGCCGGTGCACCTGTTCGGCCGGCCGGCCGAACTCGCGGCGCTCGCGGCGCTCGGCGTCCCGATCATCGAGGATGCGGCGCAGGCGTTCGGGGCCGAGGGAGTGGCGACGACCGGGGTCGCTTCGACCTTCAGCTTCTTTCCGACCAAGAATCTGTTCGCGCTCGGCGACGGCGGCCTCGTCGCCGCAACCGACGCGGAGCTGGCCGAACGTGTCCGGATGCTGCGGTTCCACGGCTCGCGCGACAAGAAGACGTTCACCTATGTCGGTACGAACTCGCGCCTCGATGAGCTCCAGGCCGCCGCCCTGCGCCTCTTTCTCGGCGAGCTCGACGATTGGAACCGCGCCCGACGGGAAGCCGCCGCCCGCTACGCCGAGCTCGGGCTCGGCGAGTTCTGCGAGCTCCCCGAGGACGAGGCTGGCCACGTCTACCACATGTACGTCGTCCGGAGCCCGGAACGGTCGCGCCTCGCCGAGGCGCTTTCCGCGGCGGGAATCGGGAACGCTTCCTACTACGTGACGCCCACGCACCTGCAGCCGGCTCTGGAGCGTGTAACCAGGGCGGAGCCGATGTCCCTCCCTGAGACCGAGCGCGCATCGCGCGAGAACCTGGCGCTGCCGATGTGGGCGGGGATTCCCGCCGAGGTCCAGGAGCGCGTCGTCTCGGTCGTGCGAGAGGCTTCGACTGTGGGAGCGGCCACGTGATCCCGATCAATCGCCACCGGATCTGGCAGCTCGTTGCCGACGCCGCGCTGGTTGCGACGGCGTGGTGGCTGGCCTTCGAGCTGCGCTTCGACCACGGCGTGCCCCCCTACTACGAGACGCTCTTCAAGCGGACGCTCCTGATCGTCATCGGAATCAAGCTCCTCGTCTTCATCCTCTTCGGCTTCTACGACCGCTGGTGGCGCTACGTGTCCACGCGCGACATGTGGGGCGCGGCGCGTGGCGTCACCATCGCGTCGCTCGTCGCAGACGTCACCGTCTACTTCGCCTCACCGGTGGCCGACGTCCGCCTGCCGCGCTCGATCGCCGTGATGGACTGGCTCCTTCTGCTCGCCTTCGTTGCCGGCTCGCGCCTGATCGCGCGGTCGGTCTTCGAGCGCCCGACGCCTGGACGGCTCGTGGCGCGCGGCAAGGAAGTGCTCGTGGTCGGCGCCGGCGAGGCGGCGCGCGACACGATCCGCGAGATGCACCGCAACCCGCAGCTCGGGTACACGCCCATCGGGCTGGTGGACGACGACCCGCGCAAGAAGAACATCCGCATCCACGGTGTCCGCGTCCTCGGCTCCACCGCGGACCTGCCGCATCTGCTGCGCGACAACAAGCCGGACGAGATCCTGATCGCGGTCCCGTCGGCCTCGGGTGAGTTCCGCCGCGCCGTCGTGACGACGACGCGTGAACTCGGCGTGCCGGTGAAGACGCTGCCGGGCCTCCACGAGCTGATCTCCGGCGAAATCGACCTGGCGGCTCAGATCCGGCCGGTACAGGTCGAGGACGTGCTCGGTCGCGAGCCGGTCGACGTCGACCTCGACTCGGCTGCCCCCTACGTCGAAGGCAAGACCGTCCTCGTGACCGGCGCCGGCGGGTCGATCGGCTCGGAGCTTTGCCGCCAGCTGACCCGGCTTGGCCCGCGGCGGCTGATTCTGGTCGAGCTCGGCGAAGGCGCCCTCTTCGAGATCGAGCGCGAGCTCGTCGACGAGCGCGGCTTCTCTGCTGCCGTGCCGGTGCTCGCGGACGTTGGCAACCCATCGAAGATGCGCCAGGTCTTCGAGCGCTACGAGCCGAGTGTCGTCTTCCACGCCGCCGCCTACAAGCACGTGCCGCTGATGGAGGCGAACCCGCTCGAGTCCGTTCGGAACAACGCGCTCGCGACGAAGGTCGTCGCCGACGCCGCGGTCGAGCATGGCGTGCACCGCTTCGTGCTGGTTTCCACCGACAAGGCCGTGAATCCGAAGACGGTGATGGGGCAGTCGAAGGCGGTCTGCGAGTGGGTGGTCGAGGCCTACGGCGCCCGCGAGGACATCTCGACCCGGTTCGTCGCCGTCCGCTTCGGCAACGTGCTCGGCTCCTCCGGCAGCGTGATCCCGATCTTCCGGCGGCAGATCGAAAAAGGCGGCCCGGTCACGGTCACCCATCCCGAGATGACCCGCTTCTTCATGACGATTCCCGAGGCGGCGTCGCTGGTGATCCAGTCCGGTGCGATCGGCGGCGAGGGCCACGTCTTCGTCCTCGACATGGGCGAGCCGGTCAAGATCGTCGAGCTGGCCGAGCAGATGATCCGCATCTCGGGCCGGGACCCCGAGGAGATCGGGATCGACTTCGTCGGCGCCCGCCCTGGCGAGAAGCTGCACGAAGAGCTCTGGGGCGAGAGCGAGACCGTCGTCGCGACCGCCCACTCCAAGATCCGCCGCGTCAGCGGCCCGGTCGTCGACGCCGCTTGGCTGGACGAAGAGCTGAGTGAGCTCGAGCGCCTGGTCGAGGCCGGGGAGACGCTCGAGGCCGTCTCCCGCCTGTCGACGATGTCACGCCAGCCGCGATACGCGGTCGCGCGCGACCCGGGCGCGGTTCTCGAAGACACGCTGCACTAGGCCAGAAGAGGCGCCCAGTGAGCTCGAGGCGCGGAGAAGCAGCACGCTCCTGACACAGGCTCGGCTCAGCGCCGTCACACGCCGGGGCTAGGGTGGCCCGGTGGACGCCGCGGCGATCTTCGACGGGTTGAACCCGGAACAGCGACGCGCCGTCGAGGCCGTGCGCGGTCCCGTCTGCATCCTTGCGGGCGCTGGGTCGGGGAAGACGACGACGATCACGCGGCGGATCGCGAACCAGGTCGCGGTCGGCGCCTTTTCGGCAGACCAGATCCTCGCGGTCACCTTCACGGACAAGGCAGCACGCGAGATGCGAAGCCGGCTGGAGGAGCTCGGGGCCGGCGGCGTGCGGGCGCGAACCTTCCATTCGGCCGCATTCGCTCAGCTGCGCTGGTTCCGCGGCGAGCCGCCGGGGCGGATCCTCGCCTCGAAGGCGCTGATGCTCCGCCAGATCGGCAACACGTTGCCGATGCCGTACAAGTTTCGGCCCGCCGTCGACCTCGCGACCGAGGTCGAGTGGGCGAAGAACCGGCGGCTCACCCCCGAGACCTATCGTCGAGGCCTCAACGGCCACGAGCCGCCGATTCCGGACGATCTGATGGCGCGCGTCTTCCGCGAGTACGAGCGCCGCAAGGAAGCGTCTGGTGCCGTCGACTTCGAAGATCTGCTCGCGCTTGCGGTCAAGCTCCTCGAGGATGAGCCCGAGGCCCTCGCGCAGGTGCACGATCGCTACCGGGCCTTCACCGTCGACGAGTACCAGGACGTCAACTTGCTTCAACAGACCCTGCTCGAGCTCTGGCTCGGCGAGCGCGACGATCTCTGCGCGGTGGGGGACGACTACCAGTCGATCTATGCGTTCACCGGTGCGACACCGGAGTACCTGCTGGCGCTGCCGCAGCGGTTCGCGAATGCGACGCTAGTCCGGCTCGAGGCGAACTACCGCTCGACGCCGCAGGTGCTCGGTCTTGCGAACCGGCTCGCGCCGCGGCTCGGCGGTGCCGAGAAGCAGCTGCGCGAGATCCATGGGGCCGGCCCCGAGCCGGAACTGCGCGGCTTCGCTGACGGCGAGGCGGAAAGGAAGTTCGTCGTCGAGCGTGTCCGCGAGCTCCACGCGGCGGGCACGCCGCTCGAGGAGATGGCGGTGCTCATCCGCCTCAACGCGCGTTCGGCCGACTTCGAGGAGGCCTTCAGCGACGCGGAGATTCCTTTCCAGGGCGCTGCGCTGCTGACGCGCGACGCCGCGCGGCAGCTGCTGAAGGGCCTCGCTGGGTCGACGTCGCGCTCGGTCGCGTACGAAGTGCGGCGCCTTGCCCGCGAGCACGGCTGGGAGGAGACGCCGCCGGAAGGGCTTGGAGAGCGCGAGCTGACGCGACAGAGCGACCTGGCGCGCCTGATCCGCCTCGCCGAGGAGTTCGACGACGGCTCGCACGATGTGGGGCACTGGATCGCCTGGCTCCGCGAGCGCTTCGACCACGGAGCCCAGGGAGGTGTTCACCTGCTGACCCTGCACCGCGCCAAAGGTCTGGAGTGGGATGCCGTCTTCCTGCCGCGGATCGAGGAGCGCGAGCTCCCCTGCAAGCAGGCCCTCGGCGACGACGGCGCAATCGCGGAAGAGCGGCGGTTGCTCTACGTCGGTATCACGCGGGCGCGTAAGCACCTCGCCCTGACCTGGACGCGCCGGCCGAGCCGCTTCCTGGCCGAGCTCGGCGTGGAGACGCGGCGAGAGGCCGCCCCGCGCCGCTCCGAGGAGGAGCTGCCGCCGGCCTTCGGGACGCTGAAGCGGTGGCGTCTCGAGCGGGCGAAGGCCGACGAGGTGCCGGCTTATGTGGTCTTCCACAACTCGACGCTCGAGCAGATCGCCGAGCGCGGCCCCCGCACCCTCTCCGAGCTGGCGTCGGTGCCCGGCGTGGGGCCTACGAAGCTGGAGCGCTACGGGGAGGAAGTCCTCGCCGCGCTCGCTGCGGCGTAGCGGCGCTCCCACAGCATCAATAGTTGCGCGCTTCTTCATAATGGTTACTTATGGACACGCGACAACTCGCCGCCTTCTGCGAGGTGGTCGACCGGAAGAGCTTCTCGCAGGCGGCGGAGCGGCTCGGGGTGACCCAGCCGGCCGTCAGCCTGCAGGTTCGCTCGCTCGAGAAACGGCTTGGGACGAAGTTGCTCGACCGCTCGGGCCGACGGGTCGAGCCGACCGAAGCCGGGCAGCGCCTCTACCGGGCGTCACAGCGGATGCTCGCTCTCGAAGGACAGCTGCTCGAAGAGCTCTCGGGCGAAGACAGTGAGCTGCGCGGCGAGCTTGCGCTTGGCGCGTCGACCGGGCCCGGCGGCACCGTCGTCCCGGTTCTGCTGGGCGAGTTTCAGCGTGAGCACCCCGAGCTGAGCGTCGCACTCTCGATTTCGGACACGAACAGCGTCATCGAGCAGGTGGCCGAGCGGGAGCTCGAGCTTGGAATCGTCGGCGCCGCCCCGCGTCACCGTGGTGTCGTCTTCGAGCCGTTCTTCCGCGACGAGGTGGTCCTTGTCGTGCCGCCCGGCCACGCGTTCGCCGGCGAGCAGATATCGCTCGACGAGCTGCTTGGCGAGCCGCTGATCCTGATGCAGGAAGGCGCGGGCGTGCGCCAGGTGATCGAGGACGAGCTGCGCGGCGGGCCCATTCGCCTGCGCGACCTCGATGTCCGGCTCGAGCTCGGGCTTCAGGAGTCGGTCAAGAGCGCGGTCGCGGCCGGCTACGGCGTCACCTTCATCTCACGCTCCGGCGTCGAGGCCGAGCTGGCAGCCGGCACTCTGGCAACAGCCCGCGTCAAGGGGCTCGAGCCCGCGCGAGAGATCTCGCTCGTCCGCCCCGCGGGACGCTCGCCGACACGCGCCGCGGAGGCGTTCGTCGCATTTGCGCGCGCCAAGCTCGCGGCGTGAGGCGTCGCTTGCGATGCCGTCAAAGAGGCCGCGCCGACATGGCGGCGCGGCCGCTAAATCCGAGCTGCAAGGTCGGAATGGTGTGCCCTGCGACGGAGGCGGCGGCCTGATCGTCCGCTGGGGCCTGCGGGAGCTTCCCGGCGTGCTGGGCGAGCTCGGGATCGAGCGGCCGTTTCTGATCGCGAGCGAACGCTGGTCGCAGCTCGACCTGCCCGCCGCGGGCCGCTGGAGCGAGGTGCCGAGCGATCGGATCGACGAGATTGCCGCCGCGGCCGGGAGCGCCGAGGGGCTGCTGGCAGTCGGCGGCGGCAGTGCGATCGACCTCGCCAAGGCCGTCTCGGTTGCAACACGTCTGCCGGTCGTCTCGGTGCCGACCACGTACGCGGGCGCCGAATGGGCCGCGAGCTTCGGAATCCGTGACCACGAGCGCCGGATGCACGGCGGCGGGTCGGGAGCCAACCTCGCCGGCATCGTCTACGACCCGGACCTGACCCTTGGGCTCCCGCTCGAGGTGACGGTCGGCACCGCCATGAACGCGCTCGCGCATTGCGCGGAGGCGCTTTATGTCAAAGGGCGGAGTCCGGAGGCCGACGTGCTCGCCCTCGAGGGCGCGCGGATGATCAACGAGGCGCTGCCGCGGGTGGCCGCTTTCGGCCAGGACCGGCAGGCCCGGACGAAGCTGCTCGCAGGCGCTGATGTCTCCGGGCATGCGCTCGGGCTCGCGGGGTTGGGCCTGGGACACGCGATGGCGCAGGCGGTCGGCGGCCGCTACGGGCTGCCCCACGGGGCGCTGAACGCGATCTGCCTCCCGTCGGCGTTGCGGTTCAACGAGCCGGTGGCCGGCGAGGAGATCGCCCGCTTTGCGGAAGCCCTCGGAACGGACGATCCCTTGGGGCGGGTGCAAGAACTGGCGCTGCTCGGCGGATTCGAGCGCCTGCGCGATCTCGGCGTGCCCGAAGACGACCTCGACGAGCTGGGCTATGCCGCGTCGCAGCGTGGTGGAGCAAAGGCGAACCCGCGCCCAGCGGCGCCTGCCGAGGTTGCCGAGCTCCTACGTTCCGTCTGGTGAGGCCGGACTAGTGACCGTCGAATGAGCTCGTAAGAATCATTTGCGCTCCTCTCTTTGATCTGGCCGGTCGGTGCATGGGCTCAGCCGCTCGCAGACGCACGGGCGGCCGGGTGACGGCTCCCGGCCGCTTGCGCGCCCCTCTCACCGCAGAAGCTCCGCGTCCGAACCGGGCTCTTCAGGCTGGCTGTGCCTACGGTCGGCACTTGCGGTCTCCTCTCACGGTCTGCGGCTCTTCCTTGACTGACGGCGTAGCGATGTTCCCACCACCCGCTTAAGCTCCGCTTAAGGCAGGTTGAAGGAGGCGGAACAATCGACATGCGGCTCGAGTACCGGATTCTCGGCCCGCTCGAGGTACGGCGCGGAACGGACGTCGTTCCGCTCGCGAGCGGCAATCAGCGCAAGGTGCTGCTGGCGCTTGCGCTGGAGCCGAACCGTTCGGTTTCCGGGGAACAGTTGATCGACGCGCTCTGGGGCGAGCGCCCTCCCGCGCGGGCGAAGAACGCCCTCCAGGTGCACGTCTCCGCGCTCCGCGACCTGCTCGAGGTGGGCGTCGATCGCGGCGCTGTGCTCGCCACCACCCCGACGGGCTACCAGTTGAATGTGCCGGAAGAGACAATCGACAGCAGGCGCTTCGAACGGCTCGCCGCTGAAGGTCGCGCTGCCCTCTTCGCCGAAGACGCCGAGCTGGCCGCGCGGCTCCTGTCCGAGGCCGTGGATCTTTGGCGGGGACCGGCTCTCGTGGACGTCGTCTACGCCGAGTTCGCCGCGCACGAGGCCGCACGGTTGGAGGAGCTCCGCCTCAGCACGTTCGAGGATCTCGCTGATGCCAAGCTCGCCCTCGGAGGCCACGAGCAGTTGATCCCTCGGCTCCAGGCCTTCGTCGCATCCCAGCCGCTGCGGGAGCGCGCTCGGGCGCAGCTGATGCTCGCTCTCTACCGGGACGGCCGCCAGTCGGACGCCCTCGCGGAGTATCGCGCCGCGCGCGACACGCTCGTCGAGGAGATCGGAATCGAGCCCGGGCCCGCGCTGCAGGCGCTCGAGCGGGCGATCCTCGTGCAGGACGAGAACCTCGCGGCGGCGGGCGCTGCTGAGCGCCGGGTCGAGCTGCCCGCCGCGCCGACGCCGCTCCTCGGGCGTGAACACGAACTGGCCGAGGCGGCGGAGCTGCTGCGAGCCGGCGGCTCACGACTGCTGACACTGACCGGGCCCGGCGGGATCGGGAAGACGAGGCTCGCGACGGAGGTCGCACGCCTGATCGCAGCGGACGAGCGCCGCAGTGCCGTCTTCGTCGATCTCTCGCGTCTCTCCGACCCCGGGCTGGTCGCCTCGACGATCGCGAACGCGCTTCGCCTCAGCGCGGGTGGGCGGCCCCTGGAGGACGCGCTCGCCGACTACCTGGCTCGCGAGCCACCGCTGCTCGTGCTCGACAACTTCGAGCAGCTGACGGAGGCCGCGCCGCTGCTCGGCCGCCTGCTCGCGGCGTCTCCTGAGCTTCAGCTGCTCGTTACAAGCCGCGCGGTCCTCCATCTGACCGGCGAGTACGAGTTTCCGGTCGGCCCGCTGGCGCTGCCGACGCAAGGGGACGACGAGGAGGCGGCGCGAGCTGCGCCTGCCGTCGCACTCTTCGTCGCCCGCGCGCAGGCGGCGAAGCGCGACTTCGAGCTGTCGGCGGAGAACGTGGCCGACGTCGTCGCCCTCTGCGCCGCGCTCGATGCGCTGCCGCTCGCGATCGAGCTGGCCGCGGCCCGCGTGAAGATCCTCAGCCCCGGCGAGCTGCTGGCGCGTTTCGGCAACCGGCTCGAGCTGCCTGCCGCCGTCCAGGACGCCCCGGAACGCCACCGCACGCTCCGCGCGGCGATCGACTCCAGCTACGAACTGCTCGACGACGCCGAGCGGCGACTGTTCGGGCGGCTCTCGGTCTTCGTCGGCGGATGGACGCTGGCGGCCGCCGAGTCCGTCTGCGGCGGCCACGGAGCCGACGACGTGCTTCCGGTGCTCGGCTCGCTGGCCGACAAGAGCCTGGTCGTCGACGCGGGCTCCCACGAGCGGCGATTCACGATGCTCCAGATCGTCCGCGAATACGCGCTCGAGCGCCTCGGGGCCGCCGGGGAGGAGAACGAGCTCCGCAAGCGCCACGCGGCGTACTTCGCCGGCGTCGCCGAGGAGGGAGAGCCCGAGCTGAACGGCCCGAGCCAGGACGTCTGGGCCGCGCGGCTGGACGCCGAGCGCGACAACTTCCGGGGCGCGCTCGCATTCGCTCTCGGCAGCGGCGACGGCCTCACCGCGCTACGGCTCGCCGGCGCACTGCGGAAGCTCTGGCAGCTGCACGCCGACCTGAGCGAGGGCCGCGCAAGTCTCGAGGCCGCCCTTGCGGCCGCGCCCGACGCGCCGCTCGTCTCGCGGGCCAAGGCGCTGAACGGCCTCGGCGTCCTCGCCGCGGAGGACGGCGACATCGAGTCGGCCGAGCAAGCGTTCGAGGCAAGCCTCGAGGTTGCCCGCCGTCTGGACGACGACGCGCGCCGGATGGCGGTGCTGACGAACCTGGGCAACATCGCCTTCTTCCGCCAGGATTTCGACCGCGCGCGAGACCTCTACGACGAGGGTCGCCGGCTCGCGGTCAAGCTCGGCTCGACCTTCAACGCCGCGACCGCCGCGCACGACCTCGGTCTGATCGAGTTAGCGCTCGGCGACGTCGACGCGGCGATCGAGCGATGCGAAGAAGCGCTCGCGCTGGCGCGGGTCGGCGGGACGCCTCAGCTCGTCGCGGCGTGCCTTCGCTCTCTCGCTGCGGCGATTGTGATCCGCGGGGAGCTGGGGCGGGCGCAGGAGCTTGTCGAAGAGAGCCTTGCGATCGTCCGGCGCCTGAACGAGCCCCGAGCGGTCGCCGAGTGTCTCGAGACCGCGGCCGGCATCGCGGCCGCCGGCGGCGACGGAGCCAGGGCGGCGGCATTGTTCGGGGCTGCCGGCGCCGTCCTCGAGTCGATCGGGACGACCCCGACGCCCGAGCGCCAACCCTGGATAGACGTCTACCAGCAGGCGGCGCGCCTGAAGCTCGAGCCCGGCCGGTTCGAAGAGGAGCTCGCGCGCGGGGCGAGCCTCTCGCCCGACGAGGCGATCGAGCTAGCCACCTCCGCGCAGGTCGCGGTGGGCGGCTAGCAGCGCTGCGCGCCGGGCGTGCCGCCGGGCCCGGCGTCGTAGAGAACGCCGCCGTTCGAGGCGATCTGGAGACAGAACGTGGTCGGCTCCGCGTGCAGGACGGTGACGTCTGATACGTCCGTGACGGTCGCGCCGACAAACGTGCCACGGTCGGCCTGGTAGGCGGCGAGCTCGTGCTCGGCCTGCATCGCGGCGGCGTCTGCGGCGACAGAATTCGCCTGCTGGACGATCTGGTTCTGCTTCGGGCTCGCAGGCTTGGAGCCGCCATGTGTGAGCTGCGAAGAGAACAGCATTCCGGAGATCACAAGGCTGACGACGAGCGAGACGAGTCCGAGGCCGCGGGTCATGTTCGAGTAATCGGCCAGACGCCGCCAAGCCTTTATGTCCGATAAGCCAGACTAATGAAAGCGATTAGAAGAGCAGTGCTAGACTCCGGGCACCATGGCTGCGCCCGTGTCTGTCGACGTGCTCGTGATCGGAAGCGGCGCCTCCGGGCTCGCCGCGGCTGTCTCGGCGCACCGCGCCGGCGCCAGCGTCGCGCTCGCCGCGAAGGGATCGCTGCAGTCGTGCAACTCGGCGAAAGCGCAGGGCGGGATCCAGGCCGCCTTCGGAGCCGACGACTCCCCGGAGCAGCACGCCGAGGACGTCTGGAAGAGCTCTCACGAGACTGCCGACCGCCGGCTCGTCGAGGTGCTGACCGGCGAGGCCCCGGGCGCGATCCACTGGCTCGAGGAGCTCGGCGTC
>Ga0209156_10002133_pt1 | contig 15683 bp, 9 predicted proteins | sample GraSoiAngelo_124_FD_185881 | JGI IMG/M metagenome (GOLD analysis project Ga0209156, IMG submission 185881) | Grasslands soil microbial communities from the Angelo Coastal Reserve, California, USA - 14_0927_05_20cm (SPAdes) (version 2) | ecosystem: Environmental > Terrestrial > Soil > Grasslands ...
CGTGCGCTGATCACCGGGGCGCTGCTCGAGGAAGTGACCGCCCTGGTGGAGTGGCCGGTGGCGGTCACCGGACGCTTCGAGGAGCGCTTCCTGTCACTGCCGCGCGAAGTACTGATCTCCACCCTCGAGGACCACCAGCGCTACTTCCCGGTGGAGGATGCGCAGGGCCGGCTGCTGCCGGCCTTCATCGCCGTGAGCAACATCGAGAGCCGCGAGCCGGCCACGGTGCGCGCCGGCAACGAGCGCGTGGTGCGGCCGCGCCTCGCGGATGCCGCCTTTTTCTGGGAGCAGGACCGCAGGCAGCCGCTCGCCGCGCGCCGCGCGGGGCTCGATGCGGTGACCTTCCAGGCGAAGCTCGGATCCCTCGGCGACAAGACACGCCGCGTGGGCGCGCTCGCCGCGCAGATCGCCGTGGCGGCGGGCGGCTCACGCGAGCACGCCGTGCGCGCCGCGCAGCTGTGCAAGTGCGATCTGCTCACCGCCATGGTGGGCGAGTTCCCCGAGCTGCAGGGCATCATGGGTACCTACTACGCGCAGGCGGACGGTGAGCCGCACGAGGTGGCCGCGGCGATTCGCGAGCACTACCTGCCGCGGGCGGCCGGCGACCAGCTGCCCGCCACGCGCGCGGGCCTCGCGCTCGCCATCGCCGACAAGCTCGACACCCTCGCCGCCATCTTCGCCATCGGGGAGAAGCCGACGGGGACCAAGGATCCGTTCGGGCTGCGGCGCGCGGCGCTGGGCGTGCAACGCATCCTGATCGAGAAGGCACTCGACCTGGATCTCAGGCGCTACATCGACCAGGCGCTCTCGGGCGTGCGCGCTGACATCGAGCGCCGCCGCGCCACCGCCACGCCCACTACCGCGGCCGCCCCGACTCCCGCGGCCTCCCCGGCCTCCCCGGCCGCCCCGTCTGCCCGGGCCGCGCCCGGACAGAGTCCGGCAATCGCTGCGGCCGGGCCGGCGGACGCGACCGCCGATGACATCTACGACTTCCTCATGGAGCGGCTGCGCGCCTACTACCTGGACAACGCGGGCGCGCCGCCCCTGCCGGGCCAGGCCGCCGTGACCACCGAGATGTTCGATGCGGTGCTGGCGGCGCGGCCCGCCTCGCCGCTGGACTTCGATGCGCGCCTCAAGGCGCTCAGTACCTTCCTCGAGCTGCCCGAGTCCGCCAGCCTCACCGCCGCCAACAAGCGCATCGCCAATATCCTGCGCAAGGCCAACATGACTCCGCCGCCCGAGGTCGACGTGCTGCGCCTGCGCGAGAGCGCGGAAGTGCGGCTGTTCGATTCCATGCGCGCGCTGCGCGATGCGGTCGCCGCCGCCACCGCGCAGCACGAGTACGCCGGCGCGCTCGGGCGCCTCGCGCAGCTGCGTCCGGCGGTCGACGCGTTCTTCGATCAGGTGCTGGTCATGGACGAGAATCCGCAGCTGCGCGCGAATCGCCTGAGTCTGCTCGCCCAGCTGCAGGGGCTGTTCGCGGGGGTCGCGGACCTGTCGCGACTGCCGGGTTGAGCGGCGCGCCGCCAAGCGCCAGCGCCGGCGGCCGTGTGCGCGGGCCGCTCGTACAGCTCATCGGCTCGCTGTTCTTCACCGGCTTCCTGTTCCTGTGGACCTTTCTCTACGCCATCCCCTTCGCGATCATTTGCGCGTTCCTGCCCTTCCCGCGACGCTTTGCGCTGGCGCGCGCCTGGGCGGCGAGCGCGCTGTGGGTGCTGAAGTGGAGCTGCGGGCTCGACTACCGCGTCGAGGGCGCGCCGCTCCCCGCGGGCTGCCACGTGGCCCTGTGGAAGCATTCCTCGTCGTGGGAAACCATGGCCATGATGGTGGTGTTCCCGCGCCAGGTGTGGGTGCTCAAGCGCGAGCTGCTGTGGATTCCGATGGTGGGCCTCGCGCTGCGCCAGATGCACGCGATCGCCATCGATCGCAAGGCCGGGCATTCCGCGGTGACTCAGGTCATCGAGCAGGGCAAGCAGCGCCTCGACGAGGGCGACTGGGTCATGATCTTCCCGGAGGGTACGCGCATGGCCGCGGGCGAAACGCGCCGCTACGGCGTGAGCGGCACGCTGCTCGCCATCGAGACCGGCCGGCTCATCGTACCGGTGGCACACAACGCCGGGTTCTATTGGCCGCGCCGCGGCGTGATGAAGAAGCGGGGGACCGTGCGCGTGGTCATCGGTGCGCCGGTCGCGACCGCAGGTCGCGAGGCGCGTGAGCTCAACGAGCAGATCCAGTCGTGGGTCGAGGCAACCGTGCGCAGTCTCGAGCCGACCGGATTGTAGACCGACGCCATGCCTGGATTGATCGTGCAAAAGTGTCGAATGCCAGCACAATGGGCACTTAGTGGCTCGCCCACGAGTCAATCTAGCCCGACGCGCGCGTCAGAAGGCCCAGAACATCGGCTAGATGTCGACAATCGGGGTTGCCGATGGGGAGAGCGCGTCGCGAAGACGCCGGCGGATTTGCGCGTGTCCTCCGAACATTGTTCCATGTTCGGACCAGTAAGCGCGGAGTCAGGACACATAGGCTCGGGATCTGCGCTGTCTCCTGGATGGCGTCAGATATCGAGATTCGCGACTGAGAGCGCGTTCTTCTCGATGAACTCGCGGCGCGGCTCGACCTGATCACCCATGAGGGTCGTGAAGATATCGTCGGCGGCCACAGCATCCTCGATCTTCACCTGCATGAGCCGTCGTGTTTCCGGATTGATGGTCGTCTCCCACAGCTGCTCCGGGTTCATCTCCCCCAGGCCCTTGTACCGCTGAATGGTCTGACCCTTGCGTGCCTGGTCGAACAGCCACTTCATTGCTTCCTTGAAGGAGCCGACGTCCTGCCGATCGCTGCCGCGGGTGACGTACGCACCCTCGCCGATGAGCCCGGCCAGGGTGCGCGCCAGATCCGCGATGCGCTGGTACTCGGCGGACTCGAAGAATTCCCGCGGCAGGTACTTGCGGCTCGGCGTGCCGTGCTCGGTCTTGTGCACGATGACTCGAGCGGCGTGGCTGTCGTCCGCGGCGCGCAGTTCCACGCGATAGGTACGCGTGCCGTCGGCGAGCGCATTGAGCCGTTGATTGAGGTCGTGCGCCCAGCCACGTAGCCAGTCCGCACGATCGAAGTTGGCCAGCGTCACTTCCGGCATGTAGATCAGCTGCTCGAGCAGCCGCTCGTCGTAGCGCTGTGACCAGCGCTTCATGATCGCCTGCACCTCCACGTACTTGCGCGCCAGCAGCTCGAGTGCCGAACCTGACAGCGCCGGGGCTTCGCCATTGACGTGCAGGTCTGCGCTCTCCAGCGCGCTATTGAGCAGCAGCTGATTGAGCTCGCTGTCGTCCTTGACGTACGACTCCTGCTTGCCGCGCTTGATTTTGTATAGCGGCGGCTGCGCGATGTAGATGTGGCCACGCTCGATGAGTTCGGCCATCTGCCGGTAAAAGAATGTCAACAGCAGAGTCCGTATGTGGCTTCCGTCCACATCGGCGTCGGTGTTTTTGGCCGCAATGCCTCCGAACCCACAGATGAAATTCTCATCAGCCTCTACTGAAAAATCGTAGACGTTCCCGTTCGAGGCTTCGACCGGCGTGATCGACACGATGGGAAGCGCTAGCAGATCTCCGTCGATTACATCGAAGCGGCGACGGCCCGGATAGTCTGCGTCGGCGATTCTCTGCTCTACCGTACTCGCACCCGAATGGTCGCACCAAACCGGCCGTAGTCGAGTCAGATCCTCGACGGCCGCAACGGCAATCTGCCAATGACGGTGAGTCGTTTTAAACGCGTGTTCGCCACAGTGGCGCGATACTCTGTCCGCAGCGATCTCATGAATCTGAGGCACCGCGCCGAAGCTGGCAAGCAAGTATGCAACGCCGCTCGCGATGTCGCGCGATGACGTGCTGAACACGACTCTGCCCGCCGTGGCGCAGCCGTCGCCAAGCAGATAGCCCCGGAGAAACGCGAGCCTTAGCGGCTCAGACACATTGAACACCAGATCGGGAATTCGCTTGCTGATGGAGTCCACTGCACGAAAGCCAAACAAGTGTTGCCAAGCCAACGCAGCTACACGGTTCACCAGCTTCAGCTCTCCAGCACCTCGATCGATCGGGTAGCTCTGGGGGGCCAGGCCAAAAACCTGCATGAATCCGTCGGCCATCTCTTCACTGAAGCGAACATTGCTCTTGCCGATGCTGAGGCGCACGCCGTTGCGATCCGAGCAGGACCCCTCAGCCAGGTAGAAGCCCAGTAGCTTCATGAGCTCTGGACTGATTGCTATAAATCGGCGAATGCCCCTCTCCCCGTAGTGTTCGGGCGTCAGCTCGAGATCGTCCCGGTCTGCAAACCAGTCGATGTCGTCTGCCTCTAATGCCGATAGGCGTACATAGTCTCGTACGCGGTTGGAAGATGAGCCGCGATACTGCTCCTCCCAAATTCGTTCAAGTCGGCTCGGTCCCACGATGGCCCGCGGCATGATGGCCGCCGCATTCGCCCCAATCACCGCGAGATATGACTCGCAGTTGGGCAACGTCGGGCGAGAAGCACCCCTTTCCCAGGCATAAAAGGTCGCCGGCTGGCGTATTCCAATCCGATGGCACAACTCAGTGTTGCTGACTCCGCTGGCACGGCGCAGCGATGCCAACTCTTTGCGAAGCTCGGGAGGAAACTCCACCCGGGGCGCCGATATCTCCGGTCGATCTGCGTACTCGCCAGCGATGCGGGCCTTGAACCAGTCTTCCACCGCCGGCCCTCGCACCCAGACCTGAGCACGCGCGTCTGGAATCTGATGCAGTTCTCGTAGCAGGTCGATCTTCTTGGGAGCCTCCGAAGGCAGGCGGATGAATCTAGGAGCTACCAAGCGATCCCCGACGGACAGCTCGCGGCCTTGTTTGAGCCGTATCTCTCCATTGTCCTGAACAAATACGCTATGGCTGGCAGTTACACGAATCGAGCGGCCGTACGCTGTCCTTACCTCGTAAAGGGGCTCGTCCAAAGGGTGCCTGATGACTCCTTTGATCGGACGGAATCGAACCAGATGATCGTCCAAGCCGAAACACAGTACTTCGCCCATTTGCTCTCGTACTCGACGCGCAACACCCTTCTCATCGGGTTCGATTCCGTCGAGAGCAGTATCGATGAAAGCACCAACAGTCGTCATACGCACGCCGCGCGCGTTATCGCGCACGAACACATGCTCGTCCCCATCGACGCTCATGATGATGATGCGGTGGTAGCGCAACTTCTCGACATCGAAGTCGTCACGCCCGATCCCGCATCCCAACGCCGTGATCAGCGTGCCGACCTCGGCCGACGACAACATCTTGTCGAAGCGCGCTCTTTCAACATTCAGGATCTTGCCTTTGAGCGGCAGGATCGCCTGCGTGCGCCGATCGCGGCCCTGTTTGGCGGAACCGCCGGCGGAGTCGCCCTCGACGATGAAGATCTCCGACAGCGCGGGATCCTTTTCCTGACAGTCGGCCAGCTTGCCGGGCAGGCCCGCGACGTCCAGCGCGCCCTTGCGGCGGGTCATTTCGCGCGCCTTGCGCGCCGCCTCGCGCGCGCGCGCCGCCTCCACCATCTTGGCGACGATGAGGCGCGCCTCCTGCGGGTGTTCCAGCAGGAATTCCTGCAGTTTGGTGCCGACGGCGTTCTCCACCACGCCCTTGACCTCGGACGAAACCAACTTGTCCTTGGTCTGTGAGGAGAACTTCGGATCCGGCAGCTTCACCGACAGAATCGCGGTGAGGCCTTCGCGCGCATCATCGCCGGTCATCGGCACCTTGTCCTTGCGCGCGGATAATTCCTTCTCGGCGTAGTCATTGAGGGTGCGCGTCAGCGCGCTGCGAAAGCCGGCGAGATGTGTGCCGCCGTCCTTCTGCGGGATGTTGTTGGTGTAGCAGAACATGCTCTCCTGGTAGGAGTCGTTCCACTGCAACGCCACTTCCACGGAGACCGTGCCGTCCTGGGTGCGGAACCAGAACACCGTCTCGTGGATGGCAGTGCGGGTGCGGTTCAGATACTTCACGAACGCCTGCAGTCCGCCGGCATGTGCAAACACATCGGATTTGTTCTCGCGCTCGTCGATGAGCTCGATGCGCACGCCCGAGTTCAGGAATGACAGCTCCCGCAGGCGCTTCGCCAGGATGTCGTAGTTGAACTGGATGTTGGTGAAGATCTGCGCGCTCGGTTTGAAGCGGATCACCGTACCGCGATCGTGTGTCTCGCCAACGACGGCGAGCGGCGCGGCCGGCACGCCGAGGTGATATTCCTGGCGGTGCAGTTTGCCGTCGCGCGAGACACTGAGCTGCAGGTAATCCGACAGCGCGTTGGTGACCGACACGCCCACGCCGTGCAGGCCCCCGGACACCTTGTAGGAGCTGTCATCGAACTTCCCGCCCGAATGCAGCACCGTCATGATGACTTCGGCCGCCGAGCGGCCCTCCTCGGGGTGGATATCCACAGGGATGCCGCGCCCGTTATCCGAGACGGTCACCGATTCATCGGCGTGGATGGTGACCACGATGCGGTCGCAATGGCCGGCCAGGGACTCGTCGATCGAGTTGTCGACGACCTCGAACACCATGTGGTGCAGCCCCGTCCCGTCATCGGTATCACCGATGTACATCCCGGGGCGTTTCCGCACCGCATCAAGACCTTTTAAGACTTTGATTTTACTGGAGTCGTAGACGTCGTCTGCGGCCATGAAAGAACCCGGTTTTGTGACACGACATTATACCGGTTGCACCCTCCCGTGTTCCACGCGGAACGTGCGTTCCGGGGTCCCGAATAGCCGCGATTCGACATGCAACGATGTGACAACAAGCTGACATCGCAACGTCAGCACCTGCTCGATGAATCGCTGCAGGCGCTCACCATCGAGCTCAGCGGCGGGATCATCCAGGAGCAAGGTCGGAGTCGTCTGCGTCGCCTCCTGCAGAAGCCGCAGCTGTGCCACGGTCATGGCCGCCGCAACCAGTTTTTGCTGTCCCCGTGAAAGAACCTCTCGGGCCGGGCGACCGTGGAGCCGCACGGCAACGTCGGCGCGGTGCGGCCCAGCATGCGTGAGTCCTCGAGCCTCATCTCGCGCCCGGCATGCCGTGAGTGCTTCGAGGAGCGTGTGGTCGTGGGCCCAGCCCCGGATGTAGCGCAGCTCCACGTCCAGTCCGCTCAACGCTGCCACGGCCTGCTGCCAGTAAGGTTGAAGCTCAGTCAGGAACCGACCTCGGGATTCCGCGATGACTTCACCGAGTCGCGCCAGCTCCGGATCCCATACGGTCGCCTCTGACCGGCGTCTCAGTGCAGCGTTACGTTGCTTGAGTGCCCGCGTGTACCGGACCCATGTATCGACGAAGTGAGGTTCCACGTGGAACACCGCCCAGTCCATCCAGCGGCGCCGGCGGTACCCGCCTTCTTCGACGAGCTTGTGCACGCCGGGCTCAATGACCTGGACCGGGAAGGCGTGCGAGAGCTCGGCAAGAGATTGCGCCGGCCTGCCACCGATCCGCGCACAGGTGCCGTCCCGCGTGAACTCAAAGCCGAGGGCCTGTGCCTGCCCCGAAGGGCTCATGATGCATCCAATGACTCTCAGATGATCTTGTCCGCGCTGTATTAGGCGCTCACTGTTTCTTGTGCGGAACGATCGCCCACGGCCGAGCAGAAAGATCCCCTCTAGCAGTGAGGTCTTCCCCGACCCGTTGCCGCCGCAGATGAGTGCGAGTCCCGGTGGGATCTCAAGCTGCGCGTGCTCGATGCAGCGCAAGTGAGTTACGGTGAGTTCAGCGAGCGTCATGAGTCTCCATTGGATGCGAGACCTGGGAAGGCGCACGCGTCTTAGCCAGGGGCGCGTCTGCCGTGGATCCGTGCACTCCTGCAGCTGGGCTCGAAGCCGAGCCCCTGTAGCCACCCGCAGCACCCCACGAGGCATCTAATGACTCGCAAATGATCCTATCCATCACTTCGTAGTGCTCACTGTCACGTATTAGGGGCAATTCGCCACAGACAAGCCGTTGGGTGCACAAACAAGCCGCTGGGTGCTCAAGACGTCCTCCTTACCGAACATCCCGTCGTCCCGCATGCAGGAGTAACACCAGCGGAGTCTCGAGCTCCGGATGCTTCATGCGGTGCCTGCAATTCATGACGAGCTCGCCCGGGTTGTGCGCCATGTGCTCCCAAGGCCCAGGTGCGCCCCCGAACCTCGAGCACAGGCGCGCCCAGGTTCCACGTGGAACGCCGGTGGCCACGCTCCGGAGGCTCTTTGGCCCGCGTGCCGGAGCGCGTCTGACGATGCGTTGGCTAACGAGACCATCGGTCACACCACGGTCCTCAGGTACCGCCAAGCCTGATTCGAATAAAGCCCAGAGACCGGCGATAGCGGACGGTGAACCTCATCGGTACGCATTGGACGCGACCTGGGAAGGCGCACGGATCTTGGCCAGGGGCGCGCTTGCTGCGGATCGGTAAGCACCTGCAGCCGGGCTCGAAGCCGAAGTCCTGTGCCGGCCCGGAGCACCCCACAGCGTCTATTGACTCGCAAGTGATCCTAACAGCTATTTCAGAGCGCTCACTGACGCGTATTCGGGGCAATTCCTCACAGACAGGCCGTTGGGTGCTGCTCAAGGTGAGCTTTCTTACCGAACATCTGGTCGTCCACGCAAGCCGGGGTGATACAGCGGAGTCTCAAGCTCCGGATGCTTGATGCAGTGCCTGTAACTCATGACGAACTCACTCGGGTTGTGCCCCTTGTGCTCCCAAGGCCCAGGGAGCGCTTCCGAACCTCGAGCTATAGGCGCGTCTAGGTTCTACATGGAACGCGGGTGGCCTCGCTCGGAACGCGCACGACCCGATTCCCCCCCGTCGTCTGACTGCCGGTCGGTCGACCGCGGTTGAGCAAGCGGCGAACAGGACACCCTCAACAACAGACGATCACCCGACTGTGTTCCACGTGGAACTGAACATATCGCCTTCACCTGGTCGCGGGCCACGGACAATTGACGACTCTCAGTGCTATGGGAACAATTCGATGCCTGAGAATCTTCGGCCAGGGCAAGGCGCACTTCGGGCGCATCCGAGGCCGACCACGGAGGCGATCATGGCAATGCCGATGCGACACGTTTCGGGACGACTCTGTCTGGCCGCTGCGGCGGTGCTGTTTGCCGGGGCGACGTGGGCCCAAACCCAAGCCGGTGCCCAGGCCTCCGGCCAGGGGACGGTGACGGCCGATCGCCCGAGCGCCAACGCGCAAGGCAGCGCAGCCGGCGCGGCACACGCGGATGATAGCGGCGCCAACCTGGCGAGCGGGTCATCGGTGAATGCCGTGCTCACCAAACCCCTCGACTCCAAGCGCAGCAAACCCGGTGATCCCGTCAGTGCACGCACGACGCAAAACGCCAGAACCGAAGGGGGCACCTCGATTCCAAAAGGCAGCACGCTGATCGGACACGTCTCCGATGCACACGCGGCGGCCGAAGGCCAGGCGGGCTCATCGATGGGTATCGTCTTTGACAAGGCGGTGACCCGGGACGGACACGAGATTCCGCTTCGCTACCTCGGGATCCAGGCGGTGGCTGCCGCCGAAGCGAGCGCCGCGAGCAGTGCCGGAGACGCCGGTGCGATGATGGGCGCGGCGGGCGGTGCCGGTATGAGTCGCGGCGGAGGCTTGCTCGGGCGCACCACCGGTGCCGTGGGTGGGACGGTCGGATCGGGACTCGGCGCGACCGGCGGCGTAGGGTCGCTCGCGGGAGGCGCCAGCGGCGCACTGCAGGCGGGTCCGGGGGCGATGGGAGGATTGGACGCTGCCGGGATGCTCACTGCCGGCAGTAGCGGCGTCTTTGGGCTGCACGGCTTGAGCCTCTCGGGCGGCGCGGCGGATGCGGCCACGGGGTCAGTCATGACCTCGAGCGCGAAGAACGTGCATCTGGACCAGGGCACGCGGCTCCTCCTGAGTTCGCAGGCGGGCGCGTCCCGCCAGGGCGGCGCACCGCGACCCTCGGGCACCACCAAGCCTGATTCGAAACAGCCTTCCGGAGACCGTCGATAGCGGACGGCGAGCGTCTTCGGTCCCCTTTGGATGCCAGACCCGGAAAGGCGCATAGGAGCTTGGTGAGAGGCGCGCTGCTGCGGATCCTGCGGACGCGCAGCTGTGCTCCAAGCTCAGCCCCTGTGCCGGCTTGGAACACCTCTCCCAAGCCCAGGCAACTGCTCGGAGCCCCGAGCCAGGCTCGCGCAGGTTCCACGTGGAACACCGGTAGCCACGCCCCGCAACCGCTTGGCCCGCTTGCCAGCGCGCGTCTGATGAGATGATGAGTGCGTTGTCCGGCGAGCAGCCAACAGCCCACCTGAAGCGAGACCATCGCCCGCACCACAGCCCTCGGGCACCGAGCTCCTGTAGCCGCCCGGAGCACAACCAAGGATTTGATGGCTCGCAGATGCTCCTATCTGTCGGTCTACAGTGCTTACCGTCGCGTATTCGAGGCAATCCGTCACAGACAGACCACTGGGGGCTCGAGACGTCTTCCCTACCGAACATCTCCTCGCCCCCACAAGCCGGGGCACTGGAGCGGAGTCTCAGGCCCCGGATGCTGGATGCAGCGCCTGTAAGCGCGGCGAGCGTCATCCCGTACCGCGGATCCGTGCGCTCCTGCAACTGCACTCGAAGCGAGGCCTGTGTACACGCCCGGAACACCCCACAAAGCATCTAATTGAGCCGCAAATGATCCTATACCTCACTTTGTAGTGCTCACTGCCGCGTATACGAGGCAATTCGTCACAAAAAGCCGCTGTGCGCTCCAGGCAAGCTTCCTCGAACTACGCGGCACCCGTAAGCCCCCGCCAACGCAGCGGAGTCTCAAGCTCCGGACGCTCCATACGGCGCCTGCAATTTCATGCCGAGCTCCTCCGGGTTGTGCGCTCTATGACTCGCAAGCTGAGGCAACTCCTCCGAGGCTCACCCACGTTCCACGTGGAACGCGGGTAGACGCTCCGGAAGCTTCGCCCTTCGTGCTAGCCAGCGTCTCATGGTGAGGCGCGGCCAGCGGCGTCGGGTCGCTCGTGGTAGGCACCAGCAGTGCTCCGCAGGCGGGTCGGGGGCGTGGCGATGGCACGCGTGGACGCTCCCGCAATGTTCGCTGCCGGCAGTAGCGGTGCCTTTGGGCAGCACGGCTTGAGCCTCTCGGGCGGCGCGGCGGATGCGACCACCAGCTCACATGACATCGAGCGCGAAGAACGTCCATCTGGACCAGGGCACACGGCTGCCGCTGAGTTCGCAGGCGGCCGCGTCCCGCCAGGGCGGCGCACCACAGCGCTCGCGCACCGCCAAGCCTGATTCGAAACAGCGCGGAGACCGGTGATAGCGCAGGACGAGCGTCATTCGCCCATTGGATGCGACACCTGCAAAAGGCGCACGGGTCTTGGTCAGGGGCGCGCCTGCCGCTGATCGCTGCGGACCTGCAGCTGCGCTCGAAGCCCACGCCCTGTACCGGCCTGAAGCAGCCCACGAAGCGTCCCTCGCAAATGCTCCTATCAGTGAATTGGCAGCGCTAACTGTCGCGTATTCGGGGCAATTCGTCACAAACAGCCGCTGGGCGCTCTAGGCAAGCTTCCTCGAACTAGCGGCACCCGTCAGCCCTCGCCAACGCAGCGGAGTCTCAAGCTCCGGATGCTTCATGCGGTGCCTGCAATTCATACCGAGCTCCTCTGGGTTGTGCGCCTGATGACCCCCAAACCGAGGCAGTCCGAGCCCTCAGCATCGCCTCGCCCAGGTTTCACATGGAACGCCGGTGGTGACGCTCCGTAGGCTCATTGGCCTGCGAGCCAGCCTCGTTTGCTGGTCAGTTGCTTGCTGTCGGGCCAGCGGCGAACAGCAGACCTGAAAGAAGACCTCGGTCGCACCACGGCCCTCGGGCACCGCCCCTGATTCGAACAGCCGAAGACTGGCGATAGCGCACGGCGAGCGTCATCGGTACCCATTGGATGCGACACCTTGAAAGGCGCACGGGTCTTGGCCAGAGGCGCGCCTGCCGCGGACGGATGCTTACCTGGAGTTGGGTTCGAAACCGAGGCCCTGTAGCGGCCCGGAGCACCCCACGAAGCATTTAATGGCTGGAAAATCACCCTATCTGTCATTCCACGGCGCTCACCGTCTCGTATTCGCGGCAATTCGCCACAGACCAGCCTAGGTGTTCAAGGCGTCTTCCTTCGGACATCACGTTGTCCAGCAAGCAGGGACAATGCACGGAGTCTCAAGCTCCGGGCGCTTGATGCAGTGCGCGTAACTCATGGCGAGCTCGGGTTGTGCGCACGACTCCCAAGCCGAGGCAGTCCGAGCCCCGAGCGTAGGCTCCCCCCAGGTTCCACGTGGAACGGCCGTAGCCACGCTCCGAAGGCTCTTTGGCCCCGCGTGCCAGCCCGCGTCTGATGGTGAGTTGGCTGCTCTCGGCCGAGCAGCGAACAGCACACGTGAAACGAGACCATCGCCCGCACCAGAGCCCTCGGGCGTCGCCAAGGCTGCTAAGAAACACCTATCCGGAGAGCCGCAGTAGCGCGCGGGCTTCGACCTCTTAGAGCCGCATCGGCATCACGACGTAGCGCGTGTGTGCCGTGCCGGGCGCATGGATGAGGCAACTGCTGTTGGAGTCGGTGAGCCCGATGTGCACCTTGTCGCTCTCGATCGCGCTCAGCGCATCGAGGAGATAGTTGACGTTGAATCCAATCTCCACTTCCTCCCCCTGGTACGAAACCTCGACCTGATCCTCGGCCTCTTCCTGCTCGGGGTTGTGCGCCTGAAGGGTGAGCAGACCCGGCCGCGCCGTGAGTCGGATTCCACGGTACTTCTCGTTGGACAGGATGGCGGTCCGTTGAAGCGCCTGTCTCAAGGTTTCCCGGTCCGCTTCCACTGTGCGCGGCGGATTCGTCGGAATTACCCGCGCATACTCCGGGAAACGGCCGTCGATCAGCTTTGAAGTGAAGCGAATTTCCCCGATCTGGGCGCGAACGTGATTGGTACCAACGGCCAGCTCGATGGTGCCCTCGGTTCCCAGGATGCGCTGCAGCTCGAGCACCCCCTTGCGGGGCACGATCACCTGCTGTGTGGCCCTGTCCTTTCCCGAGAGCGCCATCTCGCACAGCGCGAGGCGGTGCCCATCGGTCGCCACCGCACGCAGCGCCTTGCCGTCAGTCTCGAGCAGCAGCCCGTTGAGGTAGTAGCGCACGTCCTGCTGCGCCATCGAGAAATGCGTCTTGTCGATCAGGCGCCGGAATTCGCCCTGCGCCACGCTGAGCGTCTGCTGTGCGTTGATCTCCTCGACCAGCGGAAACTCGGCGGCCGGCAGGCTCGAGAGAGTGAAGCGGCTGCGACCCGCGCGCACCGACACGCGCTCGCCCTCGGTGCTCACGGTGACGCTCGTCTTCTCCGCCAGCGAGCGGAAAATGTCGAGCAGCTTGCGGCCCGGCACCGTGATGTCGCCCGGCTGCTGCACGCTCACCGGGCAGGTTGCCACGAGCTCCACTTCCAGGTCGGTTCCCGTCACGCTCAGACGATTGTCCCGCGCAGCCAGCAGCACGTTGGCGAGCACCGGCATGGTCTGGCGGCGCTCGACGACCCCGATGACACTCTGGAGCGGTGCGAGCAGCTCTTCGCGGGTGGCGGTCAGCTTCATGAGAGTTCTCTTCAGTAGGATCTTATTCGGTGAAAGTCTCTTTATTGTTAAGACTATAGAGCCTGTGACTCACGGGCATAAGAAAACTTTCCGCTCACGCTCAGGCTGTTGCCGTCGATTCTCCGCGGCACATGTGCAGGCAAGAACTGACCAACAGCTGTGCACGTCCTGTTCGTAACTTATCCTCACGTTCGCGCACAGCAAGTCCACAGGGCAGTCCACATCAACCCGCCAGGGTTCTCAACAGGTTTGAGTAGTCTTCCTTGATGCGCTGCTCGCTGTCGCGCAGCTCTTTGATGCGCTTGCAGGCGTGCAGCACCGTGGTGTGATCGCGGCCGCCGAAGGCATCGCCGATCTCCGGCAGACTGTGGCTGGTGAGCTCCTTGGCGAGCGCCATGGCGACTTGCCGCGGGCGCGCCACCGAGCGGCTGCGGCGCTTGGAAAGCAGGTCCGCCAGGCGCACCTTGTAGTAGTCCGCCACGGTCTTCTGGATGTTCTCGACGGTGATCAGTTTCGCCTGCAGCGACAGCAGGTCGCGCAGCGCTTCCTTGGTGAATTCCAGCGTGATGGCGCGCCCCGTGAAGCGCGAGTTTGCGATCACCCGCCGCATCGCGCCCTCCAGCTCGCGCACGTTGGAGCGGATGCGCTTGGCGATGAAAAACGCCACTTCCTCGGGCAGCGCCACGCCGTTCGCCTGCGCTTTGGTCATGAGGATCGCCACGCAGGTCTCGAGCTCCGGCGGCTCGATCGCCACCGTGAGGCCCCAGCCGAAGCGTGACTTCAGGCGCTCTTCCAGTCCCTCGACCTCCTTCGGATAGCGATCGCAGGTGAGGATCACCTGGTGCTGGCCCTCCAGCAGCTCGTTGAAGGTGTGGAAGAACTCTTCCTGCGAGCGCTCCTTGCCGGCGAAGAACTGGATGTCATCGATCAGCAGCGCATCCAGTGAGCGGTAGGCGGTCTTGAACTCGTTCATCGAGTTGTGTTGCAGGGCGCGCACCATGTCGCCCACGAAGCGCTCCGAATGCACGTAGGCGATGCGTGCTTCCGCGTCGCGGTGCTTGATCAGGTGCGCCACCGCGTGCATCAGGTGCGTCTTGCCGAGGCCGACGCCGCCGTACAGGAACAGCGGGTTGTAGGCGCGGCCGGGATTTTCCGCCACCTGTGCCGCCGCGGCCTTGGCGAGCTGGTTGCTCTTGCCTTCGACGAAGGTGGCGAAGCAGAAGTCGGGATTGAGTCGCGCGCCGACCACCAGCCCTTCAGCGCGGCGCGCGCGAGCGGGTACCGCCGCGGCGGCGCCGCGTACGGCGGCGGCGCGCGAGCCGATTTCCACGGTCACGATGGGCGCGTCTCCGGTGCTCTCATCGCGCAGCAGCTCACCGATGCGCGGCAGCAGGTTCGCGTTGATCCAGTCGACCACGAAGCGGTTGGGCGCCAGGAGCTTCAGCGCGCCGTGGCCTTCCATGGCCTGCAACGGCCGCACCCAGGTATTGAACTGCTGCTCGGGAAGCTCCGTTTCCAACGCGCCCATGCAGCGAGTCCAAAGGGACGCTTCCACTCGCGTTTGCCTCCGCGACGTTTTCAGGTGAACGTTGAGGAAAGGGCTGCGGAGTCTATACCGATCGCGCGGCGCGCTGAAGATTTTCGCAAGCGCAGCGTATTGACACCTTGACGCTCAACGGCTTAGCCTTGCCGCCCTTTTTTGCGAGCCACGGATCGTCCCACGGAGCTCACGGCATGAAGCGTACCTATCAACCGAGCAAAGTGCGCCGCAAGCGCACTCACGGGTTCCGTGCGCGCATGGCCACCAAGGGCGGCCGCAGGGTGCTCGCGCGCCGGCGCGCCAAGGGCCGGCGCAAGCTGATACCCTAGGAACCACGGGTTCACGCGCACTGCGACAGCGCCTGCGTAACCCATCGTTGAGAGTCTGTTCAAGGGCTCGATGCCAGGGCGGCTCACTCTGCCGGCGCGACTTCGTCTGCGGCGCAAGCGCGATTTCGACGCCGCTTACGCACGCGGGCGGCGCATGGGCGATGGATTTTTCGC
>Ga0209156_10002134_pt1 | contig 15681 bp, 9 predicted proteins | sample GraSoiAngelo_124_FD_185881 | JGI IMG/M metagenome (GOLD analysis project Ga0209156, IMG submission 185881) | Grasslands soil microbial communities from the Angelo Coastal Reserve, California, USA - 14_0927_05_20cm (SPAdes) (version 2) | ecosystem: Environmental > Terrestrial > Soil > Grasslands ...
CGCTTCGCCATCTCCATGATCGCGGGCAGCCGATCGCCTACGCGATACTGGCCCCGCTGGATCATTCCTCGGATCCGCCGCGCCAGTCTGTCCGACAGACTCTGCTTCAGCTCTGGTGCGAATGCCGTCTGCGCGGCCTCGCCCGCCGTCGATCGCCGAGCCACAGTCCCTCCCGGGCGCTAGGCCCGATTCAAAGCTAACGAGGCTCAGCGCGCAACGTCGATCACCGCATCGAACGCCGGTTTCGGACGGTGCTGCCGGTCGAACAGCAGGGGATAGTTTGTCCGACCCCGCACCGGCCAGTTGTTGAGCCAGGAGTCGCCGTCGCTTACGCCCCAGAAGGTGACACGGGTGATAGCGTCCGCGTGCCGCAGATAGACCGCAAACAGCGCCGCGTAGCGTCGCGCGAGCGCCTCCTGCGCCGAGTCGGGCAGGGAGTCGGGATACGGGTTCAGATCCGGCGGCAGCACGTCAATGTCGAGCTCGGTGATCATCACGTGCACACCGAGCGCGGCGAAGGCCGCGATCGTCGAATCCTGCTGCGCCGGCGTGGGCCAGTCCATGCGGTCGTGACCTTGGAGGCCGACGCCGGCGATGGGGACGCCCTCGTCCCTGAGCCGCCGGACCAGGTCTAACGCGCCACGCCGCTTGGGTGCGTTCTCGAGCGAGTAGTCGTTGTAATACAGCTCCGCGTCGGGATCGGCCTCGTGCGCGAAGCGGAACGCCTGCGCGATGTAGTCCTCGCCCAGACCCGCGAGCCATGGCGTCTGCCGGAGCGTGCCGTCCTCGTTCAGGGCCTCGTTCACGACATCCCAGCCCTTGATGCGGCCGCGGTAACGCCCGACCACCGTGTGGATGTGGTCCCGCAGCCGGGCGAGCAGCGTGTCGCGGCTCACGGGATTGCCACTCGAGTCCTGGAACACCCACTGCGGCGTCTGATTGTGCCATACGAGCGTGTGCCCGACGATGAACATGCCATAGCGCTCGCCGAAGGCGACGTACTGATCGGCGGCCGCGAAGTCGTAGGTCCCGGGCCGCGGATGCAGCGACGCCCATTTGAGAGCGTTCTCCGGCGTGGTCGCGTTGAACTGGGCGGTGACGATGGCGGCCCCGAGTGTGTCACGCCCGGAGAACTGCGCCGCGTTGAGAGCTACCCCGACCAGAAAGGCGCCGTCGAAGGCAGCGCGTAGCGTGCGTGGCGTCGGCGCGACCTTGGGCGCCAGAGGCTGCGCGCAGGCGGCTGCGAGCGCTACCAGACTAAGGAGCCGCGACGACATCCAAGGCGACACTGCGGAGGTCCGTCGAGCTGCCGCCCACCATGATGTCGAACCGCCCCGGTTCCACCACGCGCTTCATGTCGGGGCCATGGTAGGCCAAGTGTTCTGGCCCGACGTCGAACGTGACCGTCCGGGTCTCACCAGGCTGCAACGACACGCGCCGGAATCCGCGCAGCTCAGCGACCGGCCGCGTGGCCCAGCTCACGGCGTCGCGTATGTAGAGTTGCACCACCTCGTCTCCGGTCCGCTTCCCGGTGTTGGTCACGTCGACCGAGACGCTCGTCCGATCCCGGGGGGGTGGCCCGATCCGGGCGGGCGTCACGCGCAGGTTCGCGTACGCGAACGTGGTGTACGACAGCCCGTAGCCGAAGGGAAACAGCGGCTCCGTGGTGTCGAACAGGTATCCCCGGCGGGCCGATGGCTTGCGGTTGTAGAACATGGGAAGCTGCCCGACCTGGCGGGCGACAGTGACGGGCAGCTTGCCGCCGGGATTGATGTCGCCGAACAGGGCCTCCGCCACGGCCGTGCCGGTTTCCTGGCCGAGATACCATCCATCGAGAATCGCGGGGATTTGGGTCACTACGCCGGTGATCGACAGCGGGCGGCCGTGGATGAGCACCAGAACGGTGGGTGTACCGGTCGCGAGCACGGCGCGCACCAGCTCCTCTTGCTCGCCCGGCAGCCCGAGCTCGTCGCGGTCGCCGAGGTGATTCGGGGCGTAGGCCTCGCGCGTGGTCATCTCGTTGTCGCCGACCACGACGATTGCCACCTGGCTGCGCCGGGCCAACGCGACCGCGGCGGCGCGGCGCTGCGCGTTGGACGCTCTGTCGGCGAGCACGACTCGATCGGCTCCCCAGCGAGCGTGCGAGCGCGTCCCGCCCATGTGTGGCTGCGGCTCGCGCGTGAACGTGGAGTCCTCTGTGATGCGCGTCCCTTCCGCGTACTCGACCGCCGCGCGCGCCCCGAGGCGCGCGCGGATTCCCTCGAGGATGCTGACGGTGTGGCGGGGACCGCCGGAGTAGCCGCCGAGGAGCACTTCGGCCGCATGCGGTCCGATCACGGCGACGCGCGCGAGCCGATCGGCGGCGAGCGGGAGCAGCCCCTTGTCGTTCTTGAGCAGGATGATCGCCTGGCGAGCGGCGTCGAGCGCGAGCTTCCGGCTCGAGTCCGCCCCCGAGATGCGGTCGGCCGCGTCGGGGTCGACCAACGAGTTCTCGAACAGGCCTAGCTCGAACTTCGCCTCGAGCAGCCGGCGTACGGCGGTATCGACGGCGGCCTCGGCGACCCGCCCTTGGCGGACCTGGTCGACGAACGTGCCGTACGCCTGCACATCGGGCAGCTCGATGTCCACGCCGGCGGCGAGCGCCCGGCGCGCCGCTTCCGCGCGGTCGGCGGCGACGTGGTGCAGGTCCGCAAGCTGGGAGATGGCGAACCAGTCGGAGACAATCACGCCGTCGAACCCCCATTCCCCGCGGAGCACATCGTGCAGCAGCCAGCGATTCGCGTGGGACGGAATGCCGTCCACCTCGTTGTAGGACGGCATGACGCTCTTGGCGTGGGCCTCCGTGATCGCCGCCTCGAAGGGCGGCAGGAAGAAGTCGCGCAGCGCGCGCTCGCCATAGGGCGCGGGGCCGACGTTGGTGCCGGACTCGGGCTGGCCATGCCCCGTCATGTGCTTGAGCGTAGCGATCACGTGGGATGGCCCGACGGTCGTGCCCCCGCCCTGAAACCCGCGCACCGCCGCCACGCCCATGCGGGCCGCGAGATAGGGATCCTCTCCGTAGGTCTCCTCGATGCGTCCCCACCGCGGATCGCGCGCCACGTCGACCACCGGCGCGAGCACTTGCTCCACCCCGCGTGCCCGCGCCTCGGCGGCGGCCACGGTGAAGACGCGCTCCACGAGGTCGGGATTCCAGGTGCTCGCCAGAGCGATCGCCTGCGGAAAGCTCGTGGCCTGCTCCCCTTCGAGGCCGTGGAGGGCTTCCTCGTGGAACAGCACCGGAATCCCGAGACGCGTGTGCTCCTTCACCCAGCGCTGGATGGCGTTGGTGAATTCCGCCTCCGCCCGAGCGCCGTGACCTTCGCCCGGTCGCTCGATGCGTCCGATGCCGATGCGGAACCAGTCGGACACGCGCGACGGATCGAACCGGCCGGCGGAGTCCGTCATGGCCCGCTTCCCCTGCCAGAGACACAGCATCTGGCCGACCTTCTCTTCGAGTGTCATGCGGGCGAGGAGGTCGTCGATGCGGCGCTCCACCGGGAGGCTCGGATCCAGGTAGGGGCGGTCCTGCGCGACTTGGGCGGCCGCTACGCCCACCGATGCGGCCATGCCGAGCAGGGCGCGAAGCAACGCGCGGGCCGGCGTGATGGTCATCAGTACCCCGGGTTCTGCGGGAACGCCCGGGTGCCGCCGGCGGTCAGGTCGATCTGGGCCTGCGGGATCGGCCGCAGGTGGTGCTTCGCCTCGTTGAAGAACCCGCCGTGCAACGGCGAGGCCTGCCAGTTGTCGTCCACGATGCGGTGCCACAGGCCGGTGCGGGCCAGGTCGAGCCAGCGCGTCAGCTCGCCGTACAGCTCGCGGCCACGCTCGTCCAGGATGTATTCCAGGTCGATGGTGGCCGGCATGTGCGTGGCGTCGACGATCAGCGCCCGGTTCGCCGCCTCCGCCGCGCAGCCGCCGCAATTCGCGGCCCGCTGGCGCAGCGTCACGACGTAGGCGCGCGCGCCCGGCTGGTCGCCCGCCCCCAGCGCGGCTTCGGCGGCGAGCAGGTACGTCTCGCCCAACCGCATCAGCAGCACGTCGCGACCGCCGTCCAGGTTGTTGAAGTCTGGCCGCGCCTCGTCCTGCCATTTCTTCATCGTCGGGTAGCGGAAAATATCGTACTGCCCCACGGTCGTTTGGTTGGGACACGGCTCCGCGAGACACGGCTCGTAGATGGCGTACTTGACCGCCTGCCGCACCGCCTGCCCGACCATGTGCCCGGGCTGGAAGATGGCCGTATCGCCGACGACGAACGCGGCGCCGTTGGTGCAGTTCGGCACGGTGGCCGTGTCGCTGGTGGCGACGCCGAACGTCGGCAGGCCGCCCGAGCCGCAGGTGGTGCCCCGGTAGCCGTTCATCCTGGCGGCCCCCTGCGACATGAAGCAGGCCCCCGTGTTGGCCGCGTTGGCGTGCCACACGCTCTGGAACGTGCCGTCGTAGCGCGTGTCGAGGGTCGTCGTGTAAGTCGAGTCGGTCCAGCGCTGCCACAGGTTGCGCGCGAACAGCGTGGGCCGGGCGCGGCGGAAGCCGCGGCCGTTGTTGCAGTCGCGGGTCATGCCCTGGCGGTCGTCGTAGAACGACAGCATCTGCACGAAGAGTGCATTGCCGCGGTCGGTCGTGAACTGGCCCGCCGTGGTCGTGAACTGCACGGACCAGATGAGCTCGGCGTTGGTCTCGTTGGTGGGGACGTTGCAGTACGACGCCGGCCCACGAGCGCCCATGGGCGCGCAGAAGATGTCCACGTAGTTCGGCAGCAGGGCGTACGAGCCCCCACCGATGTTCTGGATGAGGGTATCGGCGATCGCCCGCGCCGCTGCGAAGTCGGTCGCCGCCGTCCCGCCCGCGTCCCGCAGGAACGTCGGGCCGCTCAGGTAGAAGTCGGTATTCGCCGCCTCGTACCCGTACGGATGATAGGCCCGGGTCAGGAGCACCTTGGCCAGCAGGTGGCGCGCCGCTCCTTTGGTAGCCCGGCCGAACTGGGACTGCGTGAGCGGGAGGTCCGAGATGGCCTCCCGCAGGTCCTTGACGATCTGGAGGTAGATCGAGTCCACCGGTGAGCGGTGCGCCACATTGCTGGCGCCCTGGCTCTCTGTCAGGGGGAGCGGCGCCGGCCCGTACATCTGCACCAGCCAGAAGTAGCTCAAGGCGCGGAGGAACTTCGCCTCGGCGATGCGCGAGGCCTTGACGGCCGGATCCATCCCGGTCACCGCCGGAGCCCGTTCGATCACCGTGTTGGAGGTGTTGATGCCGCGGTAGAGGCTCGTCCACGGAAACTGGTAGTGTACCGCGCTCGCGTTCAGGCCGGCGGCATAAGTGTTCTCGAACTGGTAGCCGCCCTGGTCGCCGTTGGTGGTCAAGTCGGTGCCGAACTCCGTCACGGCGAAGGACTCCTCGCGCCCGAAGAAGTCGCGCAGTTGGGCGTAATCGCCGTCGACGGCCGCTTCCAGACCCGCGGGAGTGGTGAAATACGTGGTCGTGACCGTTCCGACCAGCTGCTCGTCGAGATTCACGCACGCCGCCAACGGCGCGAGCGCCAGCCCCCAAGCCATGAATCGCAGGTTCTTCATTGGTCGCCTCGGTTCGGGGTGATCTCGCGCTAGAAGCCCATGTTCGCGCCGACGAGCAGCGTGCGATAGCTCGGCGGCGTCGCGGCGCTGCCCGCTTCGGGGTCGTAGCCGTAGTAGCTCGTGAACACGAACGGATCCTGCGCCTGTGCGTAGACGCGCAGCGAGCTGAAGCGAAACCGGCTCACCAGGCTCGCCGGCAGCGTGTAGCCGACCGTGATGTTGCGCACCCGCCAGTGCCCGCCCGGCCGGTACGCCGGCGACGAGGAATTGACGTCGTTGTACAACGGGTTCTCGCGACCCGCGCTGGGATTCCAGTAGGAGTTGCAGCCGGGAATGGCGGCCTGCTGCGCCGCCGTCATGCCCGGGGGACCGTCGAGCACGTTGGGGTTCGGGCCGCCGTCACACTTCATCGGCGTCCAGTACGCCACGTTCAAGTTGTTGAAGCGCTCGAACAACCGGGTGGCGCCGGAGCCGAACGCGTCGTTCATGGTGTAGCCGAGCCGGCCCTGGAGCAGGAACGACAGATCGAAGCGGCGCCACGTCAGCCGGCTGTAGATGCTGGCGAGCAGCTTCGGGTACGTGTTGCCGAGCAGGATGCGATCGGCGGCCGTGATCGCGCTGTCGCCGTTGATATCGCGGACGCGAATGTCGCCGGGCTTCTGGCCGTAGCGCCGGGCGACGGCCGAGTCGGCGAGCTGCCAGATCCCCATGTACTGGTAGTCGTAGAACACCTGGCGCAGCGCGTCGAACGGCTGGATCGCCGGATTGGTCCCGATGTTGATCGGCTGCCCGATGAACCAGCGGTTGCCGATGTCGTCCGCCGCACCGCTCGCCAGCGCGACGATGAAGTTGCGGTTGTGCGTGAAGCTCAGATCGGTGGTCCAGCGCGGGCCGCCGCCGGTACCGGGGAGGTTGACCGTAGTGATGCTGGCTTCCCAGCCCCGGTTCTCCGTCTTGCCGATGTTCTGGAGCACCTGCGTGAAGCCGGTCGAGGCCGGGAGCGAGCGCGGCAACAGCAGATCGCTGGTGCGCTCGCGGTACAAGTCGACCGTGCCGCTGATACGATCCCGGAACAGACCGAAGTCCACGCCGGCGTCGAGTTTGGCCGTTCGCTCCCACACGAGGTCGGGATTGGGGATAGCACCCGGGCGGTAGCCGGCGGCGCTGGCGCTGCTGAAGTTGTAGCGGGTGCGGTCCAGTCCACCCCACGTCTGGTACGGGTTGATGGACGTGTTCCCGGTAACGCCGCCGCTGGCGCGCAGCTTCAGCCCGGAGATGAACCGGAAGCGACGCATGAACGGCTCCTCGCCCAGCTGCCAGCCCAGGCCGACCGAGGGGAAGAACGACCACTTGTGCCCTGCCGCCAGGCGGCTCGACCCGTCGTAGCGGCCGGTCAGCGTGAGCAGGTAGCGGTCCGCGAAGGTGTAGTTGATGCGGCCCATATACGAGGCCAGCTTCCACACGCTGAGCGTGCTCTGGGGTGGCTGCGGATTCTCGCCGGTGCCGAGGTTGTACCAGAGCTGGTCGTCGTAGGGAAGATTGCGGGCTTCCGCGGTGGTGGTGGTAGAGCGGTCCGTCTGGATGCCGTATAGCAGGGTCACGTCGAAGTGGTGACTCCCCACGATGCGATTCCACAGCAGCAGCTGGTCAAGGGTGTAGGCGAACTCTTCGGCGTCAGTGCGCTGGGCCTGGGCGTTGCCGATCGGCGCCTGGTTCAGCACGACGTTCGCGCCCTGGAACTGCCCGTCCATGCGATTGCCGAGGTCGGGGCCGAAGTTCACGCGATACGAGAAGCCGCGGCCCAGCTGCAGCTCGGCGAACACCGAACCGAACAGCCGGTTCCTGGTCTGCTGGCGCACGAAGCCCTGGGCCTGGCGCAGCGGGTTGACGCGCAGCGGGTCGGGCGTCGGCTTGATCTTCAGGGTGCAGATGCTGCACAGCGAGGCGGAGGGGACGCCGGCGCTGTCGTACGGGAGGCCCAGCGGATTGTTGGCCAGGGCCTCGCCCCATAACGACGCGTCCGCCCCGATGTCTGCGATCGACCGCGTGCCGGTGGCCGTGACGCCGATCCGGAGCCGCCGGTAGGAGTTCTCGAAGCTCACCGTGCCGGAGTACTGGCGATACCCCTGCCCGATCGTGATGCCGTCCTGGTCGAAGAAGCTGCCGGTGAGCGAGAGTCTGGAGTTGCCCGCGACGGAGGTGAGGGCGAGCTGATGGCGCTGCTGGTAGCCGGTGCGCAGCACCAGGCGCTGCCAGTCGGTGCCGGTCGCGCATCCCGGATGCGCGGCCTGGTACGCGGCATCGGTGACGCACTGCACCTGCGGCAGCTCATCGGGCGTGAACACACTCGCATCAGCCGTCGGGCGACCGGCCGAGCGGGCCGCCTCGCGTCGCTCGGCGATCGCCTGCGGGCCGTTCATCATGTCCACCAGGTGCAGCGCGCTCTGCCCGCCGTACTGCGCGTCGTAGGTGACGTGGATGCTGTTGTCGGGAGCGCCCGCGGCCCCGCGGCGCGTCGTGATGAGGATGACGCCGTTGGAGCCGCGACTCCCGTAGACCGCCGTCGCCGACGCGTCCTTCAGCACTTCGATCGACTGGATGATCGCGGGGTTGAAATCCTCGATGCCGCCCGCGAGCGGCACCCCGTCCACCACGTACAGCGGCTGGTTTCCCGCGGCGATGGACCGCACGCCGCGCACGGTGACGTTCATCGGCACGCCGGGGCGGTAGCTGCCGCCCGCCACGACGTCCACGCCCGGCGCGCGGGCCTGAATCGCCTGCATCGGGTTGGCCGTCGGGACCTCGGCGATCTGCTCGGCGGAGACCGAGGCGATCGCGCCGGTCAGGTCGCGTCGCTCCTGGGTGCCGTACCCAACGACGACGACGCCCTCGAGCTGCACCGCGGCAGCGACCAGCTGGAAGTCGACGGTGACCGCCTCACCCGCCGGCACCTGCACGGTTTGGGTCAGCGGCGCGAATCCCAGCAGCCGCACGCGTACCAGCTGCGTCCCGGACGGCGCGTCGGCGATCTCGTACCGGCCCGACGCATCCGTCGCGCCGGTGCGATTGGTACCGACCACCGTGACGGCCGCGCCGGGGATGGGGCGACCGTCCTGCGCGGCGGTGACGGTGCCGGTGATCCTGCCTTGGGCTCGGGCCTCAGTGCTAAGAGCGACGGCGACGGCCGCCAGAACGAGTATGCCGCATCGCATCAGGACCTCCCGGACGACGGTGCCCCGCAAGCTCCCGGTTTCGCGAAGTCATAAGATCACCACGTCACCGGCGATTCTACCGGCCGGGGGCAGGTTGTCAAGCCGGCGCTAGAGCCGGCGCGCCGCGAGCTCGGCCGTGAACTTGGTCCCGGTCGCCGTCGCGGCGGTTACGCTGTCGCCGGCGAGGGCGCCGTCGGCTGTCATCCACAGCCGCACCAGATTGGCCGTGCCGGCGCTGGTGCCGGTGCCGTACAGGTGCACCTGCAGCGTCGATCCGGAGGGGACGTTGCTCAGAACGACGACCCACGAGGGATTGGTCGCCGGCACCGTCGGCGCGACCACGCGCTGCTGCGTGCTGTCGCCCGTGCAGTTCGACGCGCACCTCCCGCTGCCGTTGTCGTAATAGATCGAGTCGATCGTGGCGATTCCGCCCAGGCTGGCGCGGTAGGTGACCGTGTAGCCACCGGGACCGGCGACGTCGCCGCAGCGGACGACCGCCAGCAGCAGTGCGAGGGGGGCCACCCAGGGGCGCGGGCACGGTAAACGGGGATGCATAGCAGGACCTCCAACGGAGAATGTGATTTGGTCAGCGCACACCCAGCAGCAGCTCCATCGTCAGCTGATCGAGCCGCTCGTACGCGTACCCCCGGGCCCGCAGCGCCGGGAGGTCGAACGCTTCCTTCTGTAGCGCGCGGGCGCGCTCCGCGCTGAACATGAGACGCTCGGCGGCACCGCCCCGGGTGCGCAGCTCGTCCAGGATCTGCCGGATCTCCGGGTCGTGGTTGAAGCGCTCCACCTTGGCCTTGAGGATCAGGTAGGTGCGCATGCTGCCGGCGGCGAACGCCCACACACCGTCTGCGTCTTCGGTGCGGTAGGCGTGACTGTCGAAGTGGCGCATGCCGGGCCAGCGGGCGTCCTCGAGCAACTTGACGAGGAAGAAGGCCCCTTTGGGATCGTCGCTCCCGAAGCGGAGGTCCTGATCGAAGCGGCCGATCTTCTGGCCGTTCAAGTCGATGTGGAACAACTTGCCGGCGTCGAGCGCCTGGGCCACGCCGTGCGAGAAGTCAAGGCCCGCCATCTGTTCGTGGGCAAGCTCGGGATTCACGCCCACCATCTCGGGGTGCTCGAGCGTCGCGATGAACGCGAGCATGTGGCCGGTGGTAGGCAGGAACATGTCGCCGCGCGGCTCGTTCGGCTTGGCCTCGAGCGCAAACCGGAGATCGTAGCGCTGCGAGCGCACGTACTCGCACAGGAAGTTCACGGCCTCGCGGTACCAGGCCAGCGCGGCGCGCGGGTCCTTCCCCGCGTTGGTTTCGACGCCCTCGCGCCCGCCCCACATCACATACGTCGCGGCGCCGAGCTCGACCCCCAGATCGATGGCGGCCATGGTCTTGCGGATGGCGTAGGCGCGCACGCGCGCGTCGTTGCTCGTGAAGGCGCCATCCCGGAACACCGGATCCGAGAAGAGGTTCGTCGTCGCCATCGGCACCTTCATGCCGCTCGCCTGGAGCGCAGCCTTGAACTGCTTCACGATGCGGTCGCGCTCGGTCGCGGCGGTGCCGGACGGCACGAGGTCGTCGTCATGGAGGTTGACGCCGTACGCGCCCAGTTGCGCCAGCTGGTGCACGGCCCTGACCGGATCGAGCGCCGGCCGCACCGGCTCACCGAACGGGTCACGCCCGACGTTGCCGACGGTCCAGAGGCCGAACGTGAAGTGATGCTCGGGGCGCGGCATGTAGTCGTCGTGAGGAACGGGACGGTTCATGGGACTCCCATCACGGCGTCACAGCGGGGTTTGCGGGGATCGGGGGGACAGCGCAGCTGCATGTACCAGTCGAGCGGGTGCGCGGGCGCCTCGTAACCGGCGGGCAACGGCAGGTGCGAGAACGACTGCCAGTACGCGACCGAGGCGTCGCGCCACCACCGCGCCTCCGCCTCCTGGATGCGCAGCAGCGCCTGGACGCGGTGGAACCGTTCGGCGTCGACCAGTCCCTCCAAACCCTCCCAGCTCCGCTGCATCGAGCGCACGGTGTCCACGCCGGCCTGGTAGTGCCGCAACAGCTCCTCCCACAGCGTGCGGCCCGAGCGCAGGCGCTCGCTCCAGCCCACGTGATGGAACCACAGCAGCAGGTCGTCGGGCACCGAGTCGCGGCTCGCGAACCGGTTGCGCACGGGAGGCGCGTACTGGCGCACCGCGTCGCTGCCGCTGGCCGTGCGGTCGAAGCCCAGGCCGCCCGAATCGGCGCGGTTGAAGTAGACGGACGTCTGATCCGCGCGACCCCCCGTGACCCACGGCCCGGGCCCGTAGTGATGGCCACGCGCCATCTGGTGGGCGAGGCCCAGCGGGGTCATGTAGTTCACCACCGCCTCGCGCGACGCGAGCATCATGCCCTGCACCGGGCCGACGACGCGCGGATCGTTCGAGAACGTCATCCGGATCCACTCGTCGGCGATGGCGGCCGAGGACAGCGTGGGGTCCCAGGCGAGGCGGCCGAATGCGTACCAGTTGGCCTGGTTCAAGTCCGAGCCGGTCCAGTCGCGATCGGTGCCGACGTTGGCCACGCCGGCGATGCCCTGGATTTCGTTCGCCACCGTGGAGCCGGGGCCGTGAGCGTACGTATCGGACCGGAGGACTTCCTCCCACAGCGGGGCCAGGAACGCGAGGTGGCTGTCCTGGCCCAGGTACTCCTTGGTGATCTGGAGTTCCATCATCAGCGGCGTGCGCGGCATCGTCCCGAACAGCGGATGGAACGGCTCGCGCGGCTGGAAATCGAGCGGCCCGTTCTTCACCTGCAGCAACACGTTCTTGCGGAACGCGCCGTCGAGCGGGACGAACTCGTCGCCGGCCTGCATCACGCGGTCGGTCGGCACCGCACTCGAGTACACGAAGGCGCGCCACATCACGATGCCGCCGTGCGCGGCCACGGCGTCCGCCAGCAGGTTCGCGCCATCCGCGTGGGTGCGGTGGTAATCCTGGGGCCCGGGTTGCCCTTCGGAGTTGGCCTTCACCAAGAAGCCGCCGAAGTCCGGGATGACGCGGTAGATCTCGTCCGCCTTCGCGGCCCACCAGCCGCGGACACCTGAGTCGAGAGGATCGGCCGTGGCGAGCCCGCCGATCTCGATCGGAGCGCTGAAGCGGGCGGTGAGATAGACCTTGAGGCCCCAGGGGCGAAACACGCGTGCCAGGGCCGCGACCTTGACGAGGTAGGCGGCAGTCAGGATCCGGGCGTCGGCATTGACGTTGGTCAGCACCACCCCGTTGATCCCGACCGACGCGTTGGCCCGCGCGTAGTCCGTGTAGCGTGGGTTGATCGAATCCGGCAGCCGCGCCCATTCCCATAACGACGCCCCCGCGTAGCCGCGCTCCACCGTGCCGTTCAGGTTGTCCCAGTGATCGAGCAGCCGAAGGCGCAGGCGCGGGGCGCTCACCAGGTCGAGCCCGGCGAGGGGCCGCTCGGTCTGGAGCAGGCGCAGCAGCTGGAACGCCCCGTACAGGGCGCCGACGTCCCGGTTGGCGGCGATGACGATCGCGCGCCGCCCGCGGATCGGCAGCGCGCGGATGACGAAGCCCTCTGGCCCGGCTTGGCGCAGCGCGGCTCCGAGCGGCAGGGCGGCGACTACGCCTGAGCTGGCGGGCGTCCCCACGACGAGCGCACCGTCCCGGCTCGGGGCGCGCCCAACCGGGATGTCCCGCCCCAGCAAGCCGCGCAGTCCGGTGACCAGTTCATCCCGCGCGGCCCCCATGGTCGCTCCGCCGGACGCCACGACGAGCTGCGTAATAGCGGTGCGGTACTCGGCGAGGCGCGCGGTGTCCCCGACCGGGCGGTAGCGCAGCCACAGATCGTAGCCATCTTCGGCGGGGCCGCCGAGCCTCCGGGGCCCGCCGGCGGCGAGCAGGACGAACCCGAAGGACAGGAACGCGAGCAGCGCGGACGGGCGCACGCGGCTCGGTCAGGCGGGCACGTGCGGCACGCGCGCGTCGGCGGGATCGGCCCAACGCGAGTTGGGGATCAGCGGCGTCCAACCGGGTCGCAGCGGATCCTGGTCGTACGGGTACGTCCCGAGCCGCAGAAAGTCTTCGTGATAGCGCGTCACGCGCTCCCGGTCCAGCGTTACGCCCAGCCCGGGGGCGGTCGGCACCGCCATCGCGCCGTGGCAGTACGCCCGTTTCCCGCCCTCGATCACATCGTCCACGAGGTGGTGGTAGTGCGCGTCCGCGGCGAAGGTCAGGTTCGGCAGGACGGCGCCCAGGTGCAGCATGGTCGCCAACTGGATGCCCAGCTCGCCCGACGAGTGCACCGCCACGCCGAACTGGAACGCCTCACAGATGCCGGCCGCTTTCACGCACGGGCGGATCCCTCCCCAGAACGTGGTGTCGAGCAGGATGACGTCCACGGCGGTGTGGAGCACGTTGGCGGCCAGCTGCTCGAACCCGACGACCACCGTGTTGGTGGCGAGCGGCATCCGGATGCGCTCGCGGGCGCGGCGCATGCCGTGCAGCCCGTAGACCGGGTCCTCGAGGTAGTCGTTGTTCAGGTCCTCGATCTGCCGCGCGAACCAGACGGCCTGCTCCGTGGACCAGACGCCGTTGGGATCGAAGCGCAGGGTGTCGCCCGGCAACGCCCGAGCCAGGGCGCGGTAGCACTCCAGCTCGTAGCGCGGCGGGAACACGCCGCCCTTGAGCTTGTGCGTGGTGAACCCCCACTCGGCCTTGAGGGCGCGGGCCTCCGCCACGAGCTGGTCCACCGTGCGCACCTCGCCGGCCCCGTTCCCAGCGTTGGCGTAGCGGAAGAACAGGTAGGAGGCGAACGGCACGTGATCGCGCAGCCGGCCGCCGAGGATCTCGGACACCGGCACGCGCCACTCTTGCCCCAGCAGGTCGAGGCAAGCGAACTCGACCGCGGCGAGCATCTGGGTCCGCAGGTTGTACAGCGAGGCGGTCGGGTTGGCGATGAGAAAGCGCAGCTCTTCGAGGCGCGCCGGGTCGCGCCCCAGGAGATATGGCTTCAGCCCGTGCACGGCGGCGCTGGCGCTCTCGCCGCCGCCCCCCAGCTCACCCAGGCCGACGAGGCCGCTGTCGGTCTCGACCTCGACGATGGTGCGCACGAAGCGGCCCCAATGACACCCGTTGGCGTGACGCAGGGGCGCCTCGAGCGGAACCGAGACGGGTGTGGCCCGAATGTCGGTGATCTTCATGGGCGATGGGTGATAAACTGACCTGATGACTGCGCGGCGGCAATGGGCTCGAGGCGCGGCGCGAGGAGATGCATGACCGCCAGGGCCCCGACGTACGCGAGCCCCAGCACCGCGAAGATCGGCGCGTAGCTGCCACCCGCCGCCTCGAGCACGGCGCCGGTGAGTCGCTGGAACGCGAAGGCGCTGCACATCCCGGCGAACCCGCCCAGGCCGACCACCGACCCGACGGCGTGCCGGGGGAACATGTCGCTCACCGTCGTGAACAGGTTGGCCGACCACCATTGGTGCGCTGCGGCCGCCACCGCGACGATGCTCACCGCCGCCCACATGGTTCCCGCAGCCGGCGCGAACATCGTCGGGACGATGGCCAGCGCCGCGGCGAGCAGCGCCGTCTTGCGGCCGAGGTTCACGCTCCAGCCGCGCTTGATCAGCGCCCCCGAGATCCAGCCGCCGGTGACCGAGCCCACGTCCGCGGCCACGTAGATGACGACCAGCGGGGCCGCGAGGCCCGCGAGGCGCACGCCGAAATTCGCCGCGAGAAACTTGGGAAGCCAGAACAGATAGAACAGCCACACCGGATCGGTCAGCGCCTTGCCCACGATGAACACCCACGCCTGGCGACGCCGCAGCAAACTACGCCAGGGGACTGCGACCGCCCCCGCCCCCACCCCCGCCCCCCCGGGCTCGACCGGATCGCTGCGGATCCACGCCAGCTCGGCGGGCGAGACCGTGGGATGGCGGTCCGGGTCCCGATAGAAAGCCAGCCACGCCCCCAGCCAGACGAGGTCGAGCGCCCCGGTGGCGAGGAACGCCCAGCGCCACCCCAGCACCAGGGCGATCCACGGCACCAGCAGCGCGGCGAGTACCACGCCCACGTTGGTGCCCGCGTTGAAGACCCCGGTCGCGAGCGCCCGCTCGCGCTTTGGGAACCACTCCGCGACGGTCTTCACGGCGGCCGGGAAGTTGCCGGACTCGCCGATCCCGAGCAGCGCGCGCGCTACGCCGAAGCCGGCGACGCTCCGCACCAGCGCATGCGCCATCGAGGCCAGGCTCCACACCCCGACGGCGAGCGACAGGCCGAGGCGCACGCCGATGCGATCCATGACGGGGCCCATGCCGAGCAGCCCGACGCCGTAGGCCACGCTGAACCAGGAGACGATCGCTGCGTAGTCCGTCTCGCGCCAGCCGAGCTCGCGCGTGAGCGTCGGCGCCAGGATCGCGAGGACCTGGCGGTCGATGTAGTTGACGGTGGTCGCGCCGAACAACAGCGCCACGACGGTCCACCTGACCCGCGTGGCGGCGGCGGCAGTGGGGTTAGACACCGCTCGAGACGCTGAACCCGCCATCCACCGGAAGGACGACGCCCGTCACGAACGACGCCGCGTCGCTGCACAGCCACTGCACCGCGCCCACGATCTCGTCGGGCGTGCCGAGTCGCCCCATGGGGGTGTGCGCGATGATCGCCCGAGCGCGCTGCGTGTAGGAGCCGTCCGGATTGACGAGCACGCTGCGGTTCTGCTCCGTGACGAAGAAGCCCGGCGCGACCGCGTTCACGCGCAGCTTGTCGCCGTAGCGGTTCGCCAGCTCGGCGGCGAGCCAGCTCGTGAGCGTGTCGATGCCCGCCTTGGCGATCGAATACCCGAGCACGCCCGAGAGCGTGCGCCGCG
>Ga0209156_10002135_pt1 | contig 15675 bp, 16 predicted proteins | sample GraSoiAngelo_124_FD_185881 | JGI IMG/M metagenome (GOLD analysis project Ga0209156, IMG submission 185881) | Grasslands soil microbial communities from the Angelo Coastal Reserve, California, USA - 14_0927_05_20cm (SPAdes) (version 2) | ecosystem: Environmental > Terrestrial > Soil > Grasslands...
TGGAGCTCGCCGTCGTCGTTGCCGGTAGCGAGCCGGTCCACGTCGGCGGGATCGAGGACCACGAAGTGGTTCACGTCGGCGCGGACGTGAGTGGCGGGAAAGTCGCCGCTGGTGTCGCCGTGCATTCCCTGGACGGTCCCGTGCACGGTGATCGGCGTCGACGCGACGGTCATGCCGTTCAGCAACGGCGCCCATTCCGGGTCGACCAGGACCAGCATGTCGAGCACGGCCGGGTGGATGCCCGTCGGATAGCATCCCCCGCCCAGCTGGGCCGTCGCGAGGTCGCTGTTGACCGGCGCGGCGACCGCCGCTCCCGCGCGCAAAGCGAGCGCCAGCAGACCCAGCTTTACGACCCCGAGCACGCGTTCCGCCATGGCCTTCCCCCCCCGCACGACATGCGTAGCGGATCGGCGCTCCGAGGGTCAACTGAAAGCGAGGATGTCCCGCGCGCCCCTTTTGCTTGCGTGCCGAGCCGGCGCGGCAGTAGAGTCGCGCGCCGAGGAGGGCCGTGTGATGATTCGGATGCCTGTCGCCGTTGCCGCTGCGGCCCTGGCGAGCCTCCTGGGGTTTTCGCCTGGCGCTCGCGGCGACACGTCGATCGCGGCCATCGTCGACCATCCCGACGACTACGCCAACACCCAGGTCACGGTCGTCGGGACCGTCGCCGCGCCGAGCCTCGGCTACCGCGGTGAGAGTTTCTACACGCTCTTCGGCGACGAGCGGCGCATCAGCGTGGTCAGCCATTCCGCGGCACCGGCGGTCGGGGACCGACTCGCGGTGACCGCCAAGGTGGGCCGCCGTCCTCCCGACGACGAGTTCGATTTCCCACCCGTCCTGATCGAGAACGCCCGCCGGCCGGCGCCATAGGGGAGCTGCGCGCCAGTATTCTGGAGCCGGTTGGTCCCGCGCCGCGCGTGGGGCTAGGGCGCGCCACATCGTGCGCACTCGGTCGCGGCGGCGAGGAAGAGCCCGTTCTGCTCGGTCCCGAGCTCGGCGAACGCGCTGCGCGCGCGCCGGTGCGCGTCGGACGCAAAGCCGAAACCGTCCTCGGCGCCGGAGAAAGTGCCGTGCGCGCGGGCGTGCCGGAAGAACTGCCCGGCGAACGCCGGTGACCCGGCCGCTAGGCGCCGGCGACCGCCGCGGCCCGTCCACGTCATCTGGAAGCTGACCGTCGCCGGCGTCTTGCCCGCCGGCGCCGCACGGTCGTCCACGACCGCCACGTCGCGCGCGTCCACCGTGACGACGTTGCCGCGCGGGGCGACGGTGAGCGCGTCGCCGGGAAGGCGGACGGTCCACACCAGGCCCGCGGGCGTGGTCCCGCCGTTGAAGTCGTGCACGGGCGAGCCCGAACCGGGCGCGAAGAGCTCGATTCAGACGAAGGCGAACGCCCCTCGCCGCTGGATCCCGTCGGCGGAGACGTAGTCCCCCTGGAAGAGCCGGATGTCGTTCATCATCAGCCACTGGCGGCCGGTGGCGTCCCGCACCCGGCCCCGCAGGTACGCGAGCGCGACCAGGCCCCGGAAGTTCCCGATCGTGCTCGGGTCGCGGCCGAGCGTGCGCGGTCCCGGTGAGAGGATGCGGCCCCCACCGAGGACCGGAATGGGATCGCTCGCATCGGCCGTGTCGGCGCGTGCCGGGGACGCGGGGATCACGCCCGCAACGAGCGCGGCGACGAGCAGAAGCGGGCGAACGGCTCTCGGATGCAGCATCTCTCTCTCCTTGCTGGTCGCGAGCGCCGGCGGCCTCGCCCCGCGGCTGCCATAAACTGCCGCGCGCACCGCACGTCAAGCGCAGGGCGCGGCGCGAGGCCCTGCGCCGACTCATGCGCCTCTCGGTGACAGCCTGGCACAGCTCTGGCGCATCCCCGGCCCTCCGAGGGGCCTGAATCGCCACGCATCCTCGCCATCGGGCCGCAAGGCACCCGGGCGCGGCCTCAGCGCGCAGGCGCCGGGAGCCCGCTCGCGTGCGAGCGCGACCAGCGCTTAGAAACGTCCTACGGTTCACTGCTTTTCCCGGGAGACATCGACCGGTACCAGCCGGCCTCTTCATGCCGAGCGCCGCGCCACCTGCCACGTCGGGTGAGTGGGCCTGCGAGCGAGGCTGACGAGCGAGCGCACCGAGTACGCTTCTTGCAGCGGTCCACGCGACGCAATGCGTGCACTTCGGAAAGCAAAACGCTCCATCGCGTCGCCGCGCCGGGCGATCACGCCCTCCGTCCGCGGCCAGAGCCTCGTCGAGCTCGCGCTGACGCTCCCCTTGCTCATGATCTTGATGGCGGGGGTGCTCGATCTGGCTCACGCCTTCAGCCTCGCGGGCATTCTGTCGAACGCGGCACGAGAAGGGGCGCGCTATGGCACGACCGATGCGACGAACACCGACGCGATAAAGAGTCGGGTCGTCGAGGAAGCGGCGGGTGCACCGCTCACGATCGACCCCAGCCAGGTGGTCGTCAATACGGCTTCGGGCACGACGTCCGGGAACGCCATCACAGTCGAGGTGACGCACGACGTGGATCTCCTGCTGGCGCAGGCGCTCGGCCTTCCTCGGCCGACCATCCGCCGCCAGGCGACCATGGTGATCTTCTAGCAGAGGGGAATCGAACGATGCGGAATCGCCAGCGCTGTCGCGGCCAGAACCTCGTCGAGTTCTCCGTCGTGCTGCCCATCATGATCGTCGTGATGCTGGGCATCGTGGAGTTCGGTCTCATCTACTTCATGCGCGCCAGCGTCGAGAATGCCGCCCGCGAGGGCGCCCGCTACGGCGCGATCCATCCCACCGACGTCAGCGGCATCCAGACCCGGGTGCGCGGGACGGTGAGCGCGATCGACCCCTCGAGCCTCACGATCGGAGTGACCTACCCCGATGGGGACAGCCTGCCGACCGAGCGGATTCAGGTGAGCGTGTCGTATCCGCTCACCACGTTCTGGCCCGGCCCGCACGCGGGCACCTACGGCACTTCGTCAACCATGAGGATCGAAAAGCAATGACGACTTGCCACCCCGGCGCGTTGCGAGCGAGCAGGCCGAACCGCGGCCAGGCGCTCGTCCTCCTCTCCCTGTTCCTGATCGTGCTGCTGGCGGTGCTCGGCCTCGGCGTGGACGGCGGGAACCTCTACCTCCAGCGGCGGGGCGTGCAGCTCGCTGCCGATGCCTCGGCCCTCGCCGGGGCGCGTCTCATGGGCACCCCGACCAGCACGGGCGCCGCCATCCGCGCCGAGATCGAGAAGTACGCCAGCGCGAACCAGGTCGACAACCCCGCCCAGAACGTGAGCGCCTACTACACCGACGACAGCGGGGCACGGGTTGGCACGATCACGTCCGGGTCGGGCACCCCCCCGGCGTTCGCCACCGGCGTCGAGGTGATCGCGACGAAGCAGCCGTCGACGTTCTTCCTGCCCATCCTCGGCATCAACAGCCTCCAGGTAAGCGCGCTCGCCGGGGCCCGCGCGAAGCCGGCGACGGGCAGCGGCGGCGGCTACGGCATGTTCGCGCTCAGCCCGAATCAACCGCGCGGCAGCAAGGTCGTCGACTGGAGCGGGGGCGGCTGGACCGTCACGGGCACCCTCCACTCGAACAGCGACTTCGACATCAGTGGCACTGGGAACACCATCAACGGCAGCGTGGAGGACGTCACCGGCGCGACGCCTACCGGCCTCTCCGGCAAGGCGGCGCTGAACCCGGGGACCAACAACCCCGTGCAATCGACCGTGCTCCCCGATCCCGTGAACAAGACGCTTGCGGACTTCTACCAGGGGACCACCAGCACGCCGACGTATCACTACATCAACAACAGCACGAACCTCGCGAGCTACGTCACGAACGGCGTCCTGGACCCCGGCGTCTACTACGTGAACGGCAACATCAATTTCTCCAAGGGCCTGAGCACGACCGTGACGTCCAAAGTCACCTTCGTCGCGACCGGCTCGATCAGCATCTCCTCGCCCAACATGAACTTCGCGCCGTACTCGCAGCAGATGCTGTTCTTTGCCAATGTCACCACAAGCAACAGCGGGCTGAAGATTTCCGGGAGCAACGGCACCTGGGACGGCATCGCGTACGCCCCGCACTCCGACCTCCAGTACTCGGGCTCCGCCAACGTCTCGGGCAGCGGGAGCGTGGTCGGCAACACCATCCACCTGAGCGGCAGCAACGGCCACCTGGCGTACGATCCCACCGTCCTCCCGCCGCCGTCGACCGCCGAGATCATCCTCTACGAGTGAGGGCTGGTTCATCGAGGAGGTGCGCGCGGGACGGGTGTTCTTCCCGCTGCCGGTCGGCGGATGACGCCGAGTCGGTCCTCGCGCCGCCCGACTTCTACCTCGCCGCGCGGTCGTCCCACCGCAGCTGCTCCGCCTGCCGCCCCGCGATGTGGTGGCGCACGCGCGGTCCGTTCCCGCCGCGGTCGAAGCGGGCGGCGGCCTCGAACAGAGCGCGGTCGTCGGCGGTGACGCGCTCGTGCTGGCGGAGGTGCTCGATCCAGGACTCGACGACGAACATCTCGAGCCACCGGTGCGGGTCCTCGGTGTCGCGGTAGACGCTCCAGCGAATGGCGCCGTCGCGGCGGCGGACCGGCTCGAGCCGCCGTACGGCGCGCAGGAACTCCTCGGCCCGGTCGGGATCGACATCGTACTCGAGCGTGACGAGCACGGGGCCCTCGTCGCCGTCGAGCTGGCATGCGGTCTCGGGCAACGACCAGCGCGGGTCGGGGCGCAGGTCGAGGTTCGAGAGGCCGTGCAGCACGAAGCGGCGCGAGGCGACGGCGCCGGCGAGCAGCATCGCCGCGCCCGCAACCAGCGCCGTGGGGATGTCCGAGTGGGTCGCGACCACGCCCCAGAGGAGGCTGCCCAGCGCCATGCTGCCCTGGACGGCCAGGAGGCCCACGGCGAGCGCCCGTGCCCGCACCCACGCGGGCACCGCGTTCTGGGCGGCGACGCTGAGCGTGGACATGGCGCCCATCCACGCCATCCCCCCGATGAAGAGCCCGCCGCCCGCGATCAGCGGCACGCGCGCGAGGGCGACGACGGCGGACACGACGGCGAAGACGCCCGCGCTCGCGAGGACGAGACGGTCGCTCGTGAGGCGCTCGCGGAGGCGTGGCAGGAAGGCCGCGCCCACGATCGCGCCCGCGCCGAGGCAGCCGAGGAGGAGCCCGTAGCCCGTCGCCGAGAGCCCGAGCCCCCGGCGCGCGAAGAGCGGGAGCAGCGCCCAGAGCGCGCTCGCCGGCACGACGAAGGCCGCGGTGCGCGCGAGGACGGCGCGAAAGGGCGCCGAGTGACGGACGTAGCGCACGCCCGCCCGCATCGCGCCCGGCACGTCCTCGGGCGGGAGGCGCGAGCGGGGCACCTCGCGGTGCCAGCGTGCGAGCACGAGGACGACCCCGAGGAACGACGCCGCGTTCAGGAGGAAGACCCAGCCCGCACCCAGGGCCGCCACCAGGAGCCCGCCGAGCGCCGGGCCGAGGGCGCGCGCCACGTTGACCGAGATGCCGCCCAGCGCGACGGCGCCCGCGAGCTCCTCGCGCGGCACCAGGTCCGGCGTCGTCGCCTGCCAGGCGGGCGCGTTGAGCGCATTGCCGAGGCCCATGCAGAAGGTGAGCGAGAGCAGCAGCCACGGTCCCGTGCGGCCGAGCACCGTGCAGACGCCGAGCGCGGCCGCGGCGACGAGCATCCACGCCTGCGTCACGAGGAGCAGCCGGCGGCGGTCGACGATGTCGGCGAGGGCCCCGGCGGGCAGCGCCAGGAGGAAGAACGGCAGGCTCGTCGCCGTCTGCATGAGCGACACCATGAGCGGTGAGGGCGCGAGCCCGGTCATGAGCCACGCGGCGCTCGTGTCGTGCATCCACGTGCCGACGTTCGAGACGCACGAGGCGAGCCAGAGCGCCCGGAAGACCGGGTGAGCGAGGGGGCTCCAGGCTGACGAGGGCCGAGTCTCGGAATCGTGGAGCGGCTCGCGGACCGCCGCGACGTTCACCACCGGTGAGCCTGCTACGTGCCCGCGTGTGGTGGGTCAAGCCCTCGGTCGGCTCGGGTGACACGCGCGTTGACCCGCTCCCCCCGGCTCACCGATACTCTCCGCGCGCGTGACCGACGCCCACGATCCCGGCTTCCACGTCGAGCGGGTCGACCTGCGGGACGGCCGGGCCGCGCTGCGCTTCAGCGGGCAGCTGCGCTTCCGGCAGTGCTTCGCCTCGTGGCAGAGCGTGCGCCGCCTGGCCCGTCCGCCAGCCGTGCACCTGGCCTTCGACCTGTCGGCGGTGGACACGCTCGACGGCGCCGCCACCGCACTCCTCCTCGAGCTTCGCGACGAGGTGGTGGCGGCAGGTGCCGAGGCCGAGATCGTCGGCGCGCACGGCGGCGTCCGCGCCATGCTCGAGCTCTACGGGTTGCACCCGCCGCGGCCGAGCCTGCAGGCGCCGGCGGCGCGGATCGGCATCCTCGACCAGATCGGCCGCGAGACGCTCGGCATGCTGAGCGAGAACCATGGGCTCGACTTCATCGGCGACGTGGCCGTGGCCGGGGCGAAGGCGGCCCGTGCGCCGGGCTCCGTGAACTGGGGCGACGTGCCGCGGCTCATGGAGCGAGCCGGAGCCGACGGGCTCCCGATCGTCCTCGTGATCAACTTCCTGGTCGGCCTCGTGACGGCGTTCCAGGCCGCCGTGCAGTTGAAGCAGTTCGGGGCCAACATCTTCGTGGCCGACCTGGTCGGGCTCTCGGTCACGCGCGAGCTGGCACCGCTCATGACCGCGATCATCGTCGCCGGCCGCTCGGGCGCCGCCTTCTCGGCCGAACTCGGGACGATGCGGGTCTCCGAGGAGATCGACGCGCTGCGCACGCTCGGCCTCGACCCGTACGGCTTCCTCGTGTTCCCGCGCGTCATCGCCCTCGCGCTCGTGCTGCCGTTGCTCACCATCCTCGCGGACGTGGTGAGCATCGCGGGCGGGCTCCTGGTTGCGATGCTCGGCCTCGACCTCACCGCCAACGCGTATCTCCTCCAGACGCAGAAGGCCGTGGGGCTCTGGGACGTCTTCTCGGGGTGCCTCAAGACCGTGTTCTTCGGGCTCAGCGTCGCGCTCATCGCGTGCCAGCGCGGTCTCGCCGCGCGCGGCGGAGCCGAGGGGGTGGGGCGGGCGACGACCTCGGCCGTGGTGACGAGCCTCTTTGCCATCGTGGTCGTCGACGCGATCTTCACGGTGCTCTTCAATGCCTTCGGCCGCTGAGGTTCCCATGATCGAGGTCGAGCACCTGACCGTCGGCTACGGCGACACGGTGGTGCTCGAGGACCTCGACTTCACGGTGCCGCGGGGCGACGTGTTCGCCATCCTGGGCGGGAGCGGGAGCGGCAAGAGCACCCTGCTCCGCGCGCTGATCGGCCTGGAGGAGCCCATGCGCGGCACGGTCCGCATCGCAGGCGCTCCGCCCGCTCGCGAGGGCCCTCCGCGCTACGGAGTCCTCTTCCAGTCGGGCGCGCTCTTCGGCTCGATGACGCTGGCGGAGAACGTGGCCCTCCCGCTCGCGAAGTGGACGAGCCTCGACCGCGACGCGATCGACACGATCGTGCGCTCGAAGCTCCGCCTGGTGGGCCTCGAGGGCTTCGAGAACCATCTCCCGGCAGCGATCTCGGGGGGCATGAAAAAGCGTGCCGGGATCGCGCGGGCCCTGGCGCTCGACCCCCCGCTGCTCTTCCTCGACGAACCGTCGGCGGGTCTCGATCCGGTCACGGCCGCGGAGCTCGACGACCTCATCTTGACCCTGAATGCCAGCCTCGGCATGACGACCGTGGTCGTCACCCACGAGCTGCGGAGCATCTTCACGATCGCCAGACACTGCATCATGCTGGACGGCCGGACGCGCCGCATCATCGCCCGGGGCGAGCCGGCGGCGCTCCGGGACGGGAGCGACGACCCGCGGGTCCGCGCCTTCTTCAACCCCCGCCCACGGGCCGCGTGAGATGGCAACCACCGCCACCAACCACTGGAAGCTCGGGCTGTTCGTCCTGCTCGCCGTCGTCGCGCTGCTGGGCGCGCTCTTCTGGCTCGGCGCGCGGCGCTTTCATCGCGAGTCGTTCGCCGCGGTCAGCTACTTCGACGAGTCGGTGCAGGGGCTCGACGTGGGCTCGCCGGTCAAGTTCCGCGGCGTCACGGTCGGCACGGTCGCCGAGATCACGATCGCGCCCGATCACCGCCACGTGCAGGTCACTTCCAACATATACCTCGACGCGCTCGTCCGCCTGGGGCTCCGGACCCGCGCGCCCAGGTCCGACGAGGAGTTCATCGATCCGAGAGTGCGTGTCCAGCTCGCCTCGGCCGGTATCACCGGCGTCCGCTTCATCCAGACGGATTTTTTCGACCCCGAACGCTATCCGCCCCCGCGCCTGCCGTTCGAGCCGCCGTGGAACTACGTGCCCTCGGCGCCGTCCACCTTGAAGAACGTGGAGGAGGCGGCCGTCGAGACCATCAACCGCCTGCCCATGCTCGCGGACCGCGCGAAGGACACGCTGGCCGACATGCGGAAGACCCTCGGGTCGATCGACCGCCTGGCGGCGTCTCTCCAGGCGGAGGACGGCTCCTTCAACCGGGCGCTGCAGGAGCTGCGCGCCGCGGCGGCGCGCGTCGACAAGGCGATTGACGAAGCGAAGCTCGGTGCCACCACGGCGTCGATGCGCGACGCGTCGGCGAGCGTCGGACTGGCAGCCGCCGGCGTCGGCGAGGCGCGCGAGGAGCTGCAGGCGAGCCTGGTGGCGCTGCGCGAGGCGCTCGAGTCCGTGCGCACGCTGGCGGATTCGCTCGAGCGCGATCCGAGCGCGCTCCTCCGCGGTCCGCGCACCGATGGCGCCGTCCCCGTGAAGGGGCGATGAAGGATCTGCCGTGGCTCCTCGCCGCGCTCGCGCTGCTGGGGAGCTGCGTGTTTCGCGGCGGCGACCCGCCGCGCTTCTACGAGCCCGACTCCGCGGCCCTGCATGGGGCGGTCGGTGACCGACCCGCCGCGGCGGCCGCGGCGAGGGTCGCGGTCCGCCTCCGCCGGGTGCGCAGCGCCGCCTTCTTCCGCGAGCGCATCGTGTGGCGGGCGTCGGAGGTGGAGTACGGGTTCTACGAGGAGCGCCGCTGGAACGACCTGCCGGCGCATTACGTGGAGCGCGCGCTGGTGGCGCAGCTCGGGGAGACGCCCGGGCTCAGGCTGACGGATGATCCCCGGGCGGCGGCGCTGTACGTCGACGTGGTGGCATTCGAGGAGGTGCTCGACCCCGTGCACGCCGCCGACGTGAGGCTCGCGGTCTCGTTGCGTGGCGGGCGGCGCGGAGACCTCCTCGAGCGCACCTTCAGCGCCCGGGTCGGGATCGCCGACGGCGATCCCGCGTCGCTGGCGCGCGCCATGGGCCGGTGGCGAGCCCCGGTCCTTGCAACACCCCCGCGTGAAGCAGAGATGCTTCCGGGGTGACGACGCCGGGCGCCGCGCGCTCCGAGCCTGATCGCCTGCTCGGGATGGCGCCGCTCGCCGCCGTCGTCCGGCTGGCCGCCCCGACGACCCTCGTCATGGCCGTCGCGGCCGTCTCGAACGTCGTCTACACCTACTTCGTGAGCCGCCTCGGGATGGAGGCGATCGGCGCCGTATCGCTCGTCTTCCCGGTCTCGCTCCTCGCCATCACGGCGATGGCCGGCGGTATCGGGGCGGGGGCGTCCTCGGCGGTGGCGCGGGCGCTGGGCGCCGGGCGGCGGGGCGAGGCGGCGGCGCTCGCGGGGCAGGCGCTCGTGCTGAGCGTCGTGATCGGTCTCGGCTTCGGCCTCGTCGTGCAGGTGGCCGCGCCGGCGCTCTTTCGCGCGATGGGCGCGCGCGGCGCGGTGCACGCGAGCGCGACGCTCTTCGCGCGCGTCCTCTTCGGCGGCGCCGCCATCACCTTCCTGGGCGGCATGTTCGACAGTGTGCTGCGCGGCGAGGGCAACGTGCGCGTGCCGGCCATCTGGTCCACCACCTCGCTCGTGCTCCAGATGGGCTGCACGCCGCTCTTCATGTTCGGCCTCGGCTGGGGTCTCGAGGGCGCGGCGCTCGCCATGCTCGCCTGCCAGCTGGTCGCCACCGTGCCGCGGGCGCTCTGGGTGCTGGGCGGCCGCGCGCTGGTGCGCCCGGCGTTCCGGCTCCCGCGCTTCACCCTGGCGCCGGTGCGGGAGATCCTGCGGGTCGGCGTCCCGGCGGCGCTCTCCGCGTCGATCAACAACCTCGGCCTGATGACGCTCACCGCGGTCGTGACCCGCCTCGGCGAGGCCGACCTCGCCGCCTACGGCCTCGGCACCCGGCTCGACTTCCTCCTGATGTCGTTCGGCTACGGCTTCGGCGCCGCCGTGCTGACCCTGGTCGGGATGGCGACCGGTGCCCGCCGGCTCGACCGGGCGCGCGCCTTCGTCACACGCGCCGCCGCGATCACCGTGGTGCTCCTCGCCGTCCCCGGCCTCCTCCTCTGCTGGCGGCCCGCGCTCTGGCTCGGCTTGTTCACCGACGACGCCGGCATCCATGCCGTCGGCGCCCAGTACTTCCGCATCATCGGCCCGTCGTACCCCTTTCTCGGGATCAGCATGGTCATCGCCTTTGCATTCCAGGGTCTCGGGCGCGCCACGATCCCGCTCGCGTGGATGATCGTGCGCGTCGCCGGGGTGCTCGCGGCCGCGGTCGTCTGCACGCAGGGGCTCGGCCTCGGCGAGCGGGCCGTCTTCACGAGCATCGCGGCGGGGAACGTGGTGTCGGCGGCGGGCATGGTCGCGCTCTTCCTGCTGACCGAGCGCCGCCTGCGCGCGGCACGGCCCGCGCCCTCCCCCGTGAGCGAGCTCGCCGCGACCGGGACCCGTTGACGCCCGCCTGTCGGTGGGCCTTGCGCGCGAGGGATTCTGCGGCGTCGCGGCGAACCTCAATCCACGACGCTGCGAACCACCGCTGCGCGTGTTCCGGGGCGACGCTGCCGTCGGAGCGCGGCGAGCCGAACCAGTAACTGAGGACCGCCTCGGCGTCCTCCATGTCGATGCTCAGTCCGACGATCCCTCACTGCCCGGCCGGGGTGTGCCGCGCCGGCCCGTGACGCGCTGGAAGCGCTCGACCACTCTCTTGCTGACGCGGTCCAGCGGCTCGGCCAGGCGCACGATGTGCTCGAGGCTGCGGTTCGTGGCCGCGAGCTGCTCCGTGGTCAGCGCCATCTGCCGGCGCGCCTCCTCGGCCATCGCGGCCATAGGGGCGGTCCCCTCGACGAGCCGGTCGGCAACCGCCGTCATCTTCTCGAGCTGCGCCATCATCCGCCCGGCCTGCTCCCGCAGCAGCTCGAGCTGGGCACGCGATTCGGCGATGAGCGCGTTGGTCTCCCGCATCGTGCGCTCGAGGGCCAACGGCAGCTCGGCCAGGCCACGGACCACCTGGGTCAGCCCGCGGACGAGATCGACCGGAAGCCTGACGACGGAGGTCACGGCGCGTTGCGCTCAGACCATCGCCTTGAGCCCCTGGAGGGGACGCACGCGGACGACGTTCCGCGCCGGCTTGGCCTTGAACATCACCTGCTCCTTGGTGAACGGGTTGATGCCCATGCGTTCCTTGGTCGCCGGCTTCCGCTTGACCGTGATGCGCATCAAGCCGGGCACCTTGAAGACCCCCGGGCCGCTCTTGGAGAGGTCCGCCTTGATCATGGAGCCCATGACGTGAAACACCGCGGCCACGTCGCGACGGTGAATGCCGGCGTGCTGGGCGATGGTGCGGAAGACCTCGCTCTTGCTGCGAGGCTTCGCTGAGGCACCGACCTTGAGCGGCTTGTCGAGGACGAGCTTCGAGACGGGTCGCGCAGACGCCTTCTTCACCGCTTTTTTCGCCATGTTCGTTCCCCCTCTTCTCTTGGCCTGGGCGTCGCCCCATAGACTGGGGACGGGCCAAAGGCAAGCGCGACCCGCAGCCTGGCCCGCGTGAGCGGCGCGACCGACGCAGGTGACACATCACAGGCGCTGGCGACGTCAGAGTGCCAGGAGGGCAGCTGACGGCGTCGCCGCGGCCCCTCCTACGTCGGAGGGGCGTGAAGATGAACGACAACGCGGGGAACGTCCGTGCCCTGCGACGGCGGCTGGGCATGAGCCAGGAGAAGTTCGCCGCGGAGATCGGGGTGAGCTTCTCGACCGTGAACCGGTGGGAGAACGCACACCGTCAGCCGAGCCCGCTGTCGTGGCGGGCCGTGCAGGAGTTTGCCCGTCGGCGTGGTCTCCGCGAAGACTTCTTGCAGCGCTCGGATCTGGCCGAAGCCGAATGACGCGCGCGCGGCGCGGCGCCCCCGTCGAGCGAGGGCAGGCCGCCACGGCCGATCGAGGAGGGGAGGCCGAGGAGACACGCCTGCCGATGAGCCCACCTCCCGAGGTGAGGTCGCGCTTCGCGCTGGCCGCTGCCCGCATGGCCGACGCCTGGCTCCGCGCCGGTCACGTCCGCGTGTCGGCCCAGGACTTCCGCATCGTGCGGGACTTCCTCGAACGCGACGGCTGGACGGTGGAGGAGCTGCCGGGGCTGTGCGTGCGCCTTCGGTGTGCCGGCGTGCTCTCCGCCGAGATAACCCGCGAAGCCGCCGCGCTCGTCGCGCTCCGCCGCCTCGTGGCCCCGGGCGAATGGCGCCGACGCGCGCTGCGTATCGGGGGTGAGCACGCCGCCCCTCCAGTTGCGATCCGGGTTCCGGCGGCGCCTCGCCTCAGTGCGTGAGCACGCAGCGACGCAGCTCCCTGCCGCGTGGGATGGCCTTCTTGACGCTCTTGATTCTGGCGAGGAGGGTGCTTCCGCAGCCCTTGGAGACGCCGCCACGCGCCATCATCTTGCGCGTGGCCCTTGCCGCCTTCCTGATCATGCGGCGCGCCGCGCGGGCGTGGCTCTTCGCCGCTCGGAGCAGCTCCCGCCGGGAGGGGGTCTCGGCGGGCGCGAGGCTCCCCCCGAGCCTCACCTGGTCACAGGCGGCAGCGAACAGGGTCTGCGCCCGCGAGGGAACCGCCTCGCCGGGGCACTCGAGGCCGCCCTCACACCGGCAGTAGGCGGCCGCGAGGCACGTGGTCCCGCCGCACTCCGGGGAAAGCGCCAGGCACGTCGATCCCTGCGCGCAACAGTCCCACGGATAGAGGAAGCATCCGTCGCATACGCGACACCTCCCTGACCCACAGTCCGCGTCGCTCTGGCAGCAGCGGCCGTTCGGGACGTGGCTGCAGCCGGTCGCGGGGTCGAACGAATCGTCCGTGCAGGGGTCGTTGTCGTCGCAGCGTGCCTGCTCGAGTGGATCGAGGGTGCAGCAGACCGTGCGCGTGCAGTCATTCCGGCAGTCGTCGGTGTCGACCCTGTTCCCGTCGTCACACTCCTCGCCGGGCTCGACGATACCGTTGCCGCAAAGCGCGCGGCCAGCGGCTGCCGCGATGGCCTCCGTACGCAGGGCCTGCGCGGCCTGGGGGGCCGGCCGGAAGACATAGACACGTGACGGACCGGGAGCGCCGACGAGCAGCCCGGAGGGCCCGGCGGCCAGCGCGAACCCGAAGTGATCGAAGGCCCCCTGCGCGGGATTCAGGAACCTCTGCAGCAGCGCCCCCGTCCCCGCGTCGAACAGGTAGGCCGCCCCGGTGTCGGGCGCGCCGGTGTCGTCGAGCTCCGCGCCGACGAGCAGGTTCTCCCCCGCGACGGCGACCGCGCTGCCGAACTGGTCGCCGCGGTGGGGCATCGGGCTCGGGATGGTGACGAGCAGGTTGCCGCTCGCGCGGTCGAAGACGTAGACCGTGCCGGCATCGGTCGCCCCCCCGGCGGCCTGGGGCGCGCCGATGACGACCCTGGGACCCGAGAGCGCCACCGCGGCGCCGAACAGGTCGCCGGCGGCGGGCGCCGGGCTCTGGAAGGTGCGGTCGAGCGTCGCCGTGTCGCGGCGGAAGAGGTAGGCCGCGCCGGCCTTCGGGGCTGTCTCGCTGTCCAACGGCGCGCCGACCAGCACCTCGTCACCTTCGGCCGCGACGGCCGCGCCGAAGAAGTCTCCTGCCACCGGGATCGGCTTCTGGAAGGTCACGCGCAACGCGCCGCTCGGGCCGTCGAGGAGGTAGGCCAGGCCCGTGTCCCGCGCGCCGGCGAGGGGGACCCCGACCACGACATCGGTGCCCACCGTGGCGATCGAGAAGCCGAACTGATCGCCGCCGAGGGGTGTCGGATCGACGAGGGTGCCGGCGAGGGCCGTCCCGGCGAAGCGGTATACGGCACCGACGTCGCCGCCCCCGGCGGTCGCCAGGAAGGGAGCACCGGCGACGACGTTGTTGCCGAGTGCCGCGACCGAGAACCCGAAGCCCGGGTGGCCCGGGGCGGGGCTTTCGAGGGTGGCCAGGACGCCGCCCGTCGCGCCGTCGAAGCGGCTGACCGCTCCCGCCCCACTCCCGCCGCCGGGCGCGCCGACCAGGAGGTCGGCGCCAGCGGTGGCGACCGACGTACCGAAGGCCGCGGCCGAGAGGCGCTTGCGGAACACCGCCTCGAGCCTCGAGGAGAACAGGTAGGCCGCACCGCCATCGACGAGTCCCGCGTCGTCGCCGGGGGCGCCGACCAGCACGCGTGCGCCGACCGCGGCCACCGCGGTGCCGAAGAGATCCCCGGCCCGGGGCTCGTCCTTGCGGAGCACGCCGCGAAGCTCCCCCGTCTGCAGATCGAACTGGTAGGCCGCGCCGCCCGCCGCCGCCAGCTCGCTGTCGGACGGGGCGCCGACCAGGACGCCCGCCTGGGTGACCGCGATCGAGGCCCCGAAGCGGTCGCCTGCACGTGGCGTCGGCTTCGTGAAGGTCCGGATCAGCTCGCCCGTATTGAAGGCGAAGAGGAAGACCGCGCCCGCACCATCATGGTCTCCGGGGGCACCGATCAGGAGGCGGCTTCCTGCGGTCGCCACCGCAAAGCCGAACTGGTCCCCAGCCGCCGGTAGCGGATTCGTGAGGGTGAGCTGGAGCCTCCCGGTGCCGCCTCCGAAGAGGAAGGCCTCCCCCGGCTCGCCCCCGGTTCCGGGCGCGCCGACGAGGACGTTCGCGCCCACCGTCGCGATCGCGGAGCCGAACCGCCCGGCTCCCCCGGGGCTCTCGAGGGTCAGCACCGGCTCGCCCGTCCCGCCGCGGAAGAGGTAGACCGTGCCCGTTCCTGGCGCGCCGACCAGGGGGTTGCTGCCCGCGGCGGCGACCGCCGCGCCGAACGCGCCCTCCGCTGCGGGCGTCGGCGGGAGCAGGGTCGTGGGGGCGGCGTCGCCGGGACCAAAGACGAAGGCCGCCCCGCCACCGGGCGCCGCCGTGTCGTCTCCGGGCGCGCCAACCAGCACCCCGTCACCGGCGGCCACCACCGCGGCACCGAAGGCGTCGCCCGCGGCGGGCGTGCCGGGCTTCCGCAGGACGCGCAGCAACTGGCCAAACGTCGAGCTCGACGCGCCGACCACGTAGACGATCCCGGCGTCGGGCACCGCGCTGCCATCACGGGGCGCGCCGATCAGGAACGTGTCGCCCTTGACGGCGAGCGCCGCGCCCAACTGCTCGGGAACCGACGACGGTGTTCGAGCCGGCCGCAAGGTCAGGGCGAGATCGAAGAGCGGCGCCGTCGTGGGCGGAAGGGTGGTGGAGGTCGTGCTGGGCGTCGGCGTCGTGGTGGTTGTGACGAGGGTGATGGTCGTGCTCGGGACGGCCGTCGTGGAGGTG
>Ga0209156_10002136_pt1 | contig 15673 bp, 13 predicted proteins | sample GraSoiAngelo_124_FD_185881 | JGI IMG/M metagenome (GOLD analysis project Ga0209156, IMG submission 185881) | Grasslands soil microbial communities from the Angelo Coastal Reserve, California, USA - 14_0927_05_20cm (SPAdes) (version 2) | ecosystem: Environmental > Terrestrial > Soil > Grasslands...
ATACAGGCGGTTCATAGCTTCACGTTTTTACCAGATATTGGGCTGAGCGTCCAATCGACGCGATGTTAGTCCACAAGGGAAGTTCACGATCGCGCCTCACAGGCGCCGAAGATGTAACGGCAGCCTCGTCGGCTGCACTTTGGGTCTCGCAGGCGGCACGCCTGCCACCACAGGGATTCATCCCCGCTGCCAACCATTGACGGGTGATTGTCGAAGAGCCGGTGCGACCATCGCGGCGCAGCAAGTAGAGCAATTGGTTGAGTTCTGTGTTTGCTCTCGACCAAGCGGAAGGGCATTATTAGGGTTGCAAGGGGTGAACGCCCAAGACACACCCGTTGATTCCAAGCCCGATCTCCCGCTCGAGATCGCACACGTCCTGTTAATCGACGTAGTCGGTTACTCGAAACTGCTGGTCAATGAGCAGATTGAGCTGCTCCAAGAGCTGAATCAAATCGTGCGAAACACCGAATGTTTTCGGGCCGCCGAAACAAAAGGTAAACTGATCCGGGTACCAAGCGGAGACGGGATGGCGCTGCTTTTCTTCCATAGTCCGGAAGAGCCGGCGCGATGTGCGCTAGAGATCAGCAGAACATTGCAAGAGCATCCCCATATCCAGCTGCGGATGGGAGTGCACAGCGGCCCAGTGAACCAAGTCACCGATGTTAATGACAAGACGAATATCGCCGGATCGGGGATCAACGTGGCGCAGCGCGTTATGGATTGCGGTGATGCCGGGCATATTCTTTTGTCCGGGCATATAGCGGAAGATTTGACCGAATACCGGCACTGGCAGCCGTATTTGCACGATCTCGGCGAGTGTGAGGTAAAGCACGGGCTGAGGCTGCACCTGGTTAATCTCTACAAAGACAATCTCGGCAACCCAGATCTTCCGGACAAACTCAAGCGAGGAAGAAGATGGAAGCAGACGTCCGGTGTTAGCGTCCGTCCGGTCATTACGCCGCGTTGGCCCAAGTATGTGCTTACCGCTGTTTTGCTCGTTTCAGCTGTGGCTTTGGCGATCAGCTTTTCAGTCTTTTACCGACGAGGCTCACCGGCGGTTGCACGCTCCTCTGCGGGGAAAGCCGCCGTAGGACTTCCTATTGCGGAAAAGAGTATCGCCGTTCTTCCTTTCGAAAACCTGAGCAGCGACAAGGAAAACGCCTATTTTGCCGACGGCATCCAGGAAGAGATTCTGACGCGCTTATCGAAGATCGCTGATCTAAAGGTGATCTCGCGCACATCGACGCAGCGTTACAAAACTGCGCCTGAAAATTTGCCCGAGATCGCAAAGCAACTTGGCGTCGCCCACATCCTGGAAGGAAGGGTGCAAAAGAGTGGCGACGTTGTGCGCGTGAACGTGCAGCTAATCAAAGCAGCCAATGATTCACATCTGTGGGCCGATACATTTGATCGCAAACTGACCGACATCTTTTCGGTCGAGAGTGAGGTGGCGAAAGCCATCGCCGACCAACTGCGAGCGAAACTGACCGGCGAGGAAGAGCGAGTCATCGCCGCCAAACCGACGGATAACCCCGAGGCTTACGACGCCTACCTGCGCGGTCTGGCTTATAACATGGAAACGACATACACACCCGCCAACGCTCTTGCCGCACAGAAATATCTCAGAGAAGCGGTGAGGTTGGACCCGAAGTTCGCCCTTAGTTGGGCGCTACTGTCAATCGCGGATGCGCGCGGCTACCTCACACAGAGTCTTCAACCAACGGTCGCCCTCCGTGAAGAGACGCGGGAGGCAGCCGAAACCGCGCTCGCTCTTCAGCCCAGTCTCGGCGAGGCCGTATTGGCCAAGGGACTTTACTACTATTCTTGTCTAAAAGATTACGACACCGCAGTGCGTTACTTTGAGCAGGCACGTCCGCTCCTCCCGAATAGCAGCCAGATTCCTGCATCGCTGGCCTATGTCGCGCGAAGGCGAGGACAGTGGGAGCGGAGCGAGTCGTATTTCAACCAAACCGAGCGGCTCGACCCGCGCAACGTCATCCTGCTCGGACAGCATGCACAATTCTATATCGAGCTTCGTCGTTTCCCTGAAGCGCTGCGAAAGTTTGACCAGGTTCTCGATATTATGCCGGGCGACGTCGACACCCTCGCGGCAAAGGCGGCTGTCGCACAAGCTGAGGGCGATCTGTCGCGCGCCTCCGCGCTCCTCGCCTCGATTCACCCACCGGCCGAAGACCCCCAGGCGTTGGAAACACAAGTTTACCAAGCGATCCTGGAGCGTCGCCCTGCACAAATCATCCCTCGGCTAAAGGAGATATTGGTCAAGCCTGATCCAGCGTTGGGTTCTATCACTGGCGAACTGCGCTTTTATTTAGGATGGGCGCAGGAAGTCGCCGGCGATCATACCGCCGCCCAGGAAAGTTGGCGACAGGCGCGCAGCGAACTAGAACCTTTTCAGAAAGAACAGCCGGGAAATTTTTCCCTCATTGGGGATCTCGCGCTGACCAGTATGGGCCTTGGCGACAAAGCCGCCGCATTCAAACTGATCGAGCGAGCGATGGCCTTGATCCCGATCGAGAAAGATGCCGTGGCTGGTCCCATTCCGATCGAGATCCTGGCCCGGGTGGCGGCGCAGATGGGGGAACCCGACCGTGCCATCGCTGCTTTACAAAAGCTACTCTCGATACCGTACGATGGCGCGCTGGCTCAAAACGTGCCGCTCACTCCTGCGCTGCTCCGGCTCGATCCAATGTTTGATCCGCTGCGCAGCGATCCGCGTTTCCAAAAACTCTGCGAAGAAAAACCGTACTGAATCACGCCCCACATATCACTATTTCATTGTTTCTTGTAGCGCCGTTGGATCATCGAGCAAAATCCATTCAATAATTGACACTGGTAGACTGCCGTTCTTGATCAGGTCGTCGTGGAATTGACCGAGCCGGAAGTTTTCGCCTTGTCGATCTTTGTAACGCCCCAGCAAATTCATGATCTGCCATTTGCCGATGATGTAGCTGATCTTTTGCGTCGGACTTGAAGCCGCACCGGCGGCTTCGCCTTCGGCAGCTTCGCGATCGAGGCCGCCCGCCTCCATAAAATATTTCACCGCTTGCTCGAAGGTCCATCGGCCAGTGTGCAGGTTTACATCGACCCCGATGCGCGCGGCGCGATAACGCGACAAGCGCAGGATCTGTCCCTGCGCCGCCGAGTTGGTCGGGTAGAGGCCAGTCCGCATCAACATCTCTTCGCCGTAAAGCGCCCAGCCTTCGACGAACACGCCGTCCTCGTGCTGACGCCGAATTTCATCGCTCAAATGATTTGCGATCGAGAGCTGAAGAAAATGTCCGGGAATGCCTTCGTGTCCGAGGATTGGCCGCGGATCTTCAATTGCCGCGCGAATATAAAAATTTTTCGACTGCGGATTGTAAGTCGGAATGAAAAAGAATCCGGTCGGATCCTTATCGTAAACGCCCGGCGGATTCATGAAACCGCCAGGACTGGTTGGCTTGAACGCTTCTGGCAGCTGTCGAATCTGAAACGGGCCGAGATAATCGGGCATTGTCACGAGGTTGTGTTCCTTCATGAACTTGATCATCTCCTGCTCGCGACCCTCGTAAGCTTTTAGAAACGACGCCTGGTCCGGCGGGATGTTCGCGCTGCGCTTCGGATCGGGATCGGCCAGCTTCGGATCGGGCAGAAGCGCTTCCAGCGCGCGATAACGTGCCAGCTCAACGCGTCCGATCATTTCCACCTGCGCAGCGTCGAGCGGCAACAGAAGCACGTGCTTGAGATAATAATTATAGTTGGCTTCGCCCATTGGCGTGAAATCCACCATCTTGGGCAAACGTTTCTCCAGCGCGTCCGCGTAATTGTGCAAAGCGGTCAGTGCGACATCGCGCGCCTTGACCAATTCCTCGTGTTCGTTAGGCGGCAGATCGACATCGAGCGCCATCAAACTGTTATTCAAAAGCGGATCGATTGAGCGCGCCGATTGGATCGCGAGCTGCGCATAAAGTTTTACCGGGTCTTGCAAATTGCTCAAACCTTGCTTGAGCAGCGCCGGCATCAGCTTCAACCGCGCGGTGGCAGCGACGGCACGTTTTCGCGGCGTGTCGTATTCTTTCTTCAGCAACGAAAAAATTCCGTTCGTGCATTCGCCGACATAAACCTGCGGATTTGTCTGCTCGAATTTCAGAACCCGATTTCCGAAATCGACATTCTCCAATTGTGCGCGGAAAAGAATCCAATCGATACGCTCGTCCTTCGCCCAGTTGTTGGTCTTCATCGCGCGCACTTTTTCGAGCAAGGCGTGCACGTGCCGCGCGCGCGCTTCGATTTTCGCCGGCGAATAATCGGTTAGCCGATTGTCCCACGTGTGCAGTCCGACATAGCTGCTCTGCACGGGATAATTTTCATTTCGCCAGGCGTAATAATCATCCGCGATTTTGTGTAATGCTGCTGCCGCCGCGCTCACGTTCTTGTTTCTAAAAGCGTCCTCATTTATGCCCGGCGTCGATTTCGTGATCAGCGCCTTGTTTGAAACATCAGGGTTCCGCTCCGACGGCGACTGCGCGCGAGCTGCGCTGGAAATGAAAACTACGACGATAGCGCTGAAGAAAACAATGATCACTTTCACGCCACGGATTGTATTGTGCCGCGCCGAAGGGGAAAGCGTAAAGCACACGGTACATTCCTTGGCTTCATTCGCTTTTCCGAGTCTTTCTGTGAGTCGGATTGCTGATCCGGGGTCCTCATTCGTCCTCTTCCAGTTCGGCGAGCAATTGCTCTTTTAAATGGCGGCGCGCTGATTTCTTGATTGCGCGCCGCTCGGCCGCGACCGCTTGCTTTTCCGCCTGGCGTTCTCGTCGCGTCCGTGTCTCGACCGAGCTGGGTAAATGCGAGATCTTCGGTCGCTGCGCGCCGACTTTTCGCTCTTTCGGTTTTGCGTACGGATCCATTGAAAAACTACCGGCTTCTATTTGCGATAAAAAGGAGAGGCAATGCTGCAAGCTGAAGAATCACTGAAAACAGAACCACGGCTAGGATCGATTTCTCGTAAAGCAAACCCATCGCTGCGCTGCCGAGAAACCACGCAATTCCGTAGCCGGTATCAAAGAAGCCAAACGCCGTGCTGCGCTTGGCCGCTGGAATTGTGCCGGTTAACATCGCCTGGAGGAGCGATCCCTGCGCGCTCATCCCGATCCCCCAAAGAATCATCCCGATCAATGCGAAAAAGGATGTGCCTAGAAACACAAACGGCGCGGATGCCGCGGAAATGAAAAACGCGAGCAAGGCGATATTCCTGCCAAACTTGTCGAATAAGCGCCCAAACAAGAGCGCAGCGAGCGCACTGGTTGCCATCGCAACTGCGTAGAAAACTGGAATCAGGTTAGTCGGGACCGCATGCGTCTTTTGGAAATGAAATCCAATCAACGCGAAATCCGTGAAACCTGCGGCGATCAACGTGCCCCCGCCCAGATAAATCCAATAAGGCCGCGTGAGGTAGTGCGTCGTAACACGCTGAGTCGACAATTCCTCTAGTTCCTGTGGGCGAGGGTGCAAGAACCGCGCCACAGTTAAGATGCCCAGACAAAGCAGCCCCGGAATGAGCAATACGCTAAAACCAGTTCGGTATCCGCCTTTTAGAAAAAGGATCAGCGCGATAAGCAAGGGGCCGATCGTCGCGCCCGCTTGATCGAGCGCTTCGTTCAGGCCGAAGACCCAGCCAGCCCCAATCGAGCGCCCAGCGTGCGAGAGCATCGCTTCCACCACTGGTTTTCTGATCGCTCTGCCGGTGCGTTCTGCAACTACTAATCCAGCCGCAAGGGGCCATTGTCCGGCGAGGGCGAGTGCGGGAACAGCGAGCATGTTAATCGCGTAGCCTGTAAACGTGACGAACCAATACTTCTGGGTCTTGTCCGCGAAATATCCCGAGACGAAACGCAGCGCGTAGCCTATCAGTTCGCCGAAACCGGCAACAAAGCCAACAATCGCGGCGCTCGCGCCTAACGAACCGAGAAAAGGGCCGACAATGCCTCGCGCGCCTTCGTAGGTGAGATCGGCAAAGAAATTTACGATGCCAATGATGAGGACAAAGCTGAACGCCGATCTATTTCTCATTAGCCACTAATCAACACGAATTGACACAAATAAAGGCACGGGCCAACGAAGAAGGGAGAGTTTTATGAATTAAGTTCATTCTTAATTAAGAAATGAAGATCCTTGGAATTATCGGCGGCGTCGGGCCGGAAAGTACGATCGAATATTACCGAAACGTCATCGCGCTTTATCGCGAACGGCAGCGCGACGGTAGTTATCCGGAATTCATCATTAATAGCGTTGATCTGAAGAAGGGACTCGATTTCATGGCCGCGAACAACCTCAACGGGATGGCCGACTACTTGCTTGGGGAAATCGGCAAACTCGCACGGGCCGGTGCAAACTTCGGCCTGATCTCGGCAAACACGCCTCATATTGTTTTCGATGAGCTCGCGTCCAAGGCGCCGATTCCATTGCTCAGTATTATCGAAGCAACGTGTGCAGCTGCCAAAGCGCGGAAGTTGAAACGGCTCGCGCTGCTCGGGACGCGTTTCACGATGCAAGGCACTTTTTATTCCAAAGTTTTTACCCGGGAAGGAATCGAGCTAGTCGTGCCCGACGCGAAAGACCAGGAATACATCCACGACAAATATCTGAACGAACTTGTTCCGGGAAAATTTCTGCCGGAAACGCGTGCCGAACTACTCGCGATTGTCGATTGCATGAAAGCAAAGAGCGATATCGACGGCGTGATTCTCGCTGGAACCGAACTGCCTCTGATTTTACGCGATGCAGATCACAAAGGGATTCCGCTCCTCGACACGACAAAAATTCATTGCCAAGCCGCCGTCGCGGAGATGTTGTCGTAGTATGAAACGTGTCGCCAGCATCGACGGGATTTTCTTCAAGTCGGACAACCCTGACAAGCTCTGCGAATGGTATCGGGAGCATCTCGGCATCGAATCGAACGAAAACGGCTGCGCTAATTTCTATTGGCGCAAACCGGACGATCCCAAGTCCGAACGATTCACAGTCTGGTCGCCGTTTCCTGCCGACACAGATTACTTCGCGCCGAGCAAGAAAGCATTCATGATCAATTTTCAGGTGGAGAATCTCGAGGACCTCCTTGCCGCGTTGAAACGTGAAGGCGTCGATGTCGATCCGCGCGTCGAAAGCTACGACTACGGCAAATTCGGTTGGATCATCGATCCGGAAGGCAACCGAATCGAGCTTTGGGAACCGAAGTGAAATTATTTGCCCTGTTTTCGCTCGGCGCGCCCTCGCCATCTTTATCGGAATTGTGATCGGATTGAATTGATGAGACCCCTCTGCTTTGTCTTGTTCGTTTTCAGCACTGTCGCCATGTCCGCGGACAACGAGATCGAGAACCGCATCCGTTACGTGCCGATCGGCGATTCGTATTCCATCGGTGAAGGCGCATCGCCTAACGAATCGTGGCCGGCTTTGTTAGCGCAGCACCTGAGCGACAAAGGCGCCCATGTCGATCTTGTCGCCAATCCATCGCGCACTGGTTGGACCACGCAACAGGCGATCGATCGCGAACTGCCGATCTTTCGCGTAATGCAGCCGAATTTCGCGACGCTGCAAATCGGCGTGAACGATTGGGTGCAAGGCGTCAATGAAGAAACATTTCGCAAACGTTTCGTATTGCTGGTCGATCAAATGCTTGATGTTCTTTCAACCAAGAAGCGGTTACTCATCATTACCATCCCTGATTTCGGCGTTACGCCGGACGGCCCGCGCTACGCTCACGGCCGCAATATTTCGGAGGGAGTGGCGGCATTTAACAAAATTGTGAGCGAGGAATCAGCGAAACGGGGTCTGCGCGTTGTCGATGTTTTCGAACTCAGCAAAAAAATGGGCAATGATCACTCGTTAGTCGCGGCCGACGGCCTGCATCCATCTGCCAAGGAATACGCAGAGTGGGAGAAAATTATTTTGCCGGCTGCCTTGGAGTTGCTGACCAACGAATCCGCGCTCCCGAATCGAAAATCTAAAAACTTGCCCTGAGCGGAGTCGAACGTATCTAAAATCCAAAATCCAAAATCGAATTGGGCGGTGAGGGTTTCGAACCCCCGACCTACTGGGTGTAAACCAGCCGCTCTACCACTGAGCTAACCGCCCGCGCCGTTCAATTGTAGTCGCCAAGCCTACTCCGAGCAAAGTGAAAGGGTAATCACCGGCGTGCGGATGAAAAGTTGACGGCATTTGTCCAACTCTCATCGACGATTCTGTAAAAGAAACACGGGTGCTGGAGTCGTAAAAATAAAGCTCGACAAACTTTCGCGGATCACGTAAACCCCTCCTCGGATTACGTCACCCGACGTCTCAACGCATCTTCGGCACGGCTGAATAAGCCCGTGGGGCTGGACCTACGCTAGGACCGCCGCTTTACGCGATCACCAGATCCTCCTGGAGCCCCGAGTCAGCCGAAGCGAGGCCGGTGTTCAAAGCGCCTCTGAGGATGGTTCCTGGTTCCGCGCGGAACTGGATTGCCAGTTAATGCAGGTCAACAATCCAACCTCAAAGGAGACACATTATGTCGCACGTTACCGGAACGGTTCAGCCGGCGTCACTGAAGATCGGGCCCGATTTTGGGCCTTCCACAAGTCCAAATACTTGGACCGTCAATTTCGCCTACACTCCTGCGCCGACCGGAACCAAGCTCGTCATGCTGCATTTCACCGGTGCGAGTTTCCCCGCGAACAATCGCTTGGAAGTGGATTTGGGATACGCGGGCGGTGAAATGGATGTATTCACCTCTGTTGATGGAACAGATTTCTGGACCCGCCCTGTCAATGTTTACGCAGTCGGCGCCACTGTAACGATCCGCTATATTACCAATGGAGCCGCCACCGGAGGCGTACAAATCGACCAATACGGACGTGGCGAACGCCACACCAAAGACCCGGCGAATGCCGATGCCAAGTTTAACAGCCTATCCAACTCCGATCCCTTCCTTGGCGACCCAACCTATCCGGAACCGGACTACGCCACGTTCTGGTTCTGCAATGACCCACCGAACTGGGAAAACGCTGCCTGCATCGCGCCGGCCGGTGACACCCGCAACGTTGTAGCGCCCAGTGTGGGAATGATCTTGCACGCGGACTTCAGCAATCAACTCGGATTCTTTCTCTCTACCTGTAGCGTAACCCTGGTGAGCCCCGACACCATCATCACCGCCGGCCATTGTATGCAGGATCCGATCGAGGACGTCAAGAGCGCTTCGGTCATCTTTAACTACGCCACCAATTGCAACGGAACGCGGCAGGGTGGCTATAGTGGCCGATTTTTTAAGGTTAAGGAAGTCATCCGGCAACGCTTTGCTGATGGTTCGGCCAACGACTATTGTCTCTTGCGGCTTAAGGTGCCGCCCGCCGGGCTGGGCATAACCCCCAGACCGATGCGCATAGACCTTCCTGCAGTGAGTGAGCAAGTTTTCGGCATCCATCATCCTAACGGTGCGGTGAAGAAGCTCTCCATTCCGCATCCGGGGTTCGCTATGGTCACCTCCCAAGGGGTTAATGGCATCGGGGTGAGCCTAGACGTTTCTGGCGGAAGCTCCGGCTCTGGACTTTTTGATACTGCAGGACGAATCACCGGAGTGCTGAGCACTGGCGTGGCCTGCGGCTTGCGTTACTTCCCCACCTACACGATTCAGCAAGACATAGCCACACCGCCAGCCATCACACGAGATGTGATGCTGGTATTTGATCGTTCAGGCAGCATGTCGCTGCCAGGAACCAGCGGCCTGACCAAAATTGAAGAGGCTCGCGCGGCAGCTTCGCTCTTTGTGCAATTAGTGCGCGCCGGTACTGGAAATCGAGTCGGTCTGGTTTCATTCAGTACGACCGCCAGCTCGCCCGTGGACTTCCCACTCGCAAATGTCACTGCCGGCAGCAAAAACACGCTAATCGGCCCTTCTCCATTTACCGGCGGAATTGTGGGAGGTCTCGCGCCAGGAGGATCAACCACCATCGGCGGTGGCCTCAATGCGGCCTATGGCCAGCTGCCGCCGGGTGGGCCCAATTCATCGTTCCGCAATGTGTTGCTGTTCACCGACGGATTGCAGAACACGCCACCGATGGTCGATCCCGCCAATACATCCCCGACCGACATTCGCATCGACGCCATCGGCTATGGCACGCCCGCCAGTTTGGACGGCGCCATGCTCACAGCCCTGGCCACCATTCATCGCGGCCAGTATGTGCTCGCCGATACCAATTTGAAGCTGCAAAAGTTCTTTGCTTTGGCGTTTGGTAACATTTTTGAAGCAGGTTTGGTGATGGATCCTGAGTTTGTACTGCCTGAAGGTCAGACAACGGCAGCGCCCATCCCCTTTAGCGTGTGTGAGGAAGAAACCATCACTATCATTGTAGGCTGGGACACTCGCGACGCGGGATTGCTTATCGAGCTGACCACGCCCCTGGGCGCGTCGGTAACCATCGGTTCACCGGGAACCCAATCGTCGGCCTCGCGAACTTGGACTTTCTTGCGGGTGCCGCTGCCGCACGCAGGCGAACGCGATGGCACCTGGAAAGTCACTGTTTTCCGTGCTGGCGGAATAGGTGAGTTTGCAGCGCCACTACCGGAGGTGCGCTACTTCATCAATGTGGTAGTGAGCGGCGGGGCCACTCTGCGACGCATGCCGGACACCGCAAAATACTATACCGGTGACGTGATCAACCCGCTGGTGGGACTGCAGTACCTTCAGGGAGGACTGCCACCCAATGCCAAAGTAAAGGTTACGGTCTCGCGGCCTGACGCAAGTGTGGGGAATCTGTTGTCGCAGGAAAAACTGGGTCCGCCAGTCGTGATCAATGCTGACACGATCCCGCCAAGGCAAGCCACGCTAATGGCAATTGAAGCCCGGACTGGCAAACCTGTTGTTGGCTACGCGCAACAAAACTATGATTTGTTCGACGACGTTGTTAACACCAACTCTCCCGAGCCGGCTGGGCTCTTCGGCAACCCGCTGAAAGATCTGCTCACTATGGAAGGTAACTACACCTTCCACTTCCAGGCCACTTACGGCGACACATGCACGGCGGCAAGGGAACTGCTGTGGTCGTTGCATGTGGATCCAGGCATCGATCCCTCGCTCACTACAATAACCAGTAGCGTGAGCGGTGGAACGGGAACCATCACTCTGGTCCCGAAAGACAAGTACGGCAACAATCTGGGCCCGGGCAGAGGAGACGGACTTTCCATTACCGGTGCGCCCGGGACAATCGTAACAGGGCCGGTCCGTGACAACGGTGACGGCTCTTACACTGCGCCCGTAAACTGGAATCCGAGCTCGGGTAATGGTCCGGGAGTGGTAATTGGCCAACCCAGCCGTCCGCCGGTGGTTGTGCATGATCCCAACGTGCCTGGGAGGGACCGCTGCAGGAAATGGAAGGTATTGTTCTGGCTTATGGTGCTGGTAGCGCTAGTTCTATTCCTGCTTTGGCTTTTGAAGTAATGGCCACGGCTCTGATTACTTGGCTCTTGGATGTTAGTCGGGACCGCTTTCAAGATCATTCGGGCTCGTGGCCGAGGAAGTGGAAAAAGTGAACCCCGCTCTGGTGGCTCGTGACACGCAGGGAGAGGTTTTTACCGTACGCTACGAAGCGGTGAACGCGATGTTGCTGAACGAGTTTCTGAAAGCGCACCGCAAGGTGGAGGAATTGGAAGCGACCGTTGCAGACCTACAAGGAGCCTTCAAAAAGCAGGCTGTGCTTACCCAGAAAGTGAGCGACCGGCTCGAAGTGAGCAAGACTACGCCGCAAATGGTTGCGGAGAATCAGTAAAGCTAAAGAGCCGGATCAACTTCTCAGCCATTCTGACGTCCCGGTCAAGATAACCGATCCAAAAAAAGCTGCCAACGCCAGCCATCGGGTAGAAGGTATCTTGGTTATTTCTCTTCCGATCTCCAGATGAGCACTGGGGCAATACCTTTCGGAACTTTAAGAGCGTCATCCGGCTTCGTCTTGATCGGTCTGGAGTCCATGCACGTTGTTGATCCCGGCACGACCACCTCGGGGGCGGCAAAATAGAGCTCCCACACGTCCGGCACTTTCGCCCTCGCTTCCGAAGCTTCCAGTCCAGGCGGCAGGAATTCGACCGTAGCGATGAATGTTCTGTCTCCGGATCGCAGTTCGAATTCAAAGAAACCTTGATTCATGGCGCAGCCTAACGCATCCGTGCATGCGCGCAAAGGGAGCCTGCAATCGCACGAGTCGTCGGTGGCGCTTACTGCGGGATTGCAGAAAGTGAGCGCACAACTTGAACTGAACAAGCCCGCACCACAAACGGTGGTAAACAATCAGTAAAGCTGCTAAGGTCTAAGTTGCCACAGCTCCCCGGGCGATAACACCTCTGATCCGCGGAGAAAAACCAGATTCGAATCCCACGTCGCAGTAAATACATAGGTGCACCCCGGCTGGACGTTCACTGTTCTCGAAGTCGGCTCGGCATAGCCTACGTATGGCACTTTGTACACGGTTAAGACATGGCGCCCCGCTGGTACCCAACCGTCATAGCGACGACCCTGTACGATGGTCGCGACAGACCTGCCATCGATCTGGAGATGGAAAGCCAGATTCCATCCGAAGTTCGGCACTCTTTTCACAATCAGGCGACCAGGCGGGGGACTCCCTTGCGCAACAGTGCTGATGGAAATTGCGCACAGAAAAGCGAGAATCAGAAGAACCTTGCTGACGAAACTATGTCTTGGTTTCATGGCACATATTACGCATACGATTGGTTTTCCGCCAGTGCTGACGCGAGCAACTTTCAGCACTCTTTGAAATCGCCCGCGTGCTCGCGCGTTTTCAATCACGTTGCTCGCTTCATCGTAAACGCTAATCACAGCATCATGTGAACGGCTGCAAGACTTCGCGTAGTCGATTGCGTTCGGCTCATCTTGCGCGCGCGTGTAAGCGTTAACTAACCAGCCATACTTATCGAGCCAGCAATAACGCTCTTCTGCGTTGTCCCACTTTCAAGTTGGTCTGACTGGCTTTCTCGATCACGAGATGGTCATGCGCCACAAGAAGATTGATCACGCACTCCGACGGTCCGCAAAAGTAACAACGGCGTTACATTTTCGGTGTTGCGCACAACCGCGGGTCGTTGGGATTCTACAGTTCTACAGGTATGAAACCGATGAGCAAACTCCCTTTTGTCGGCGAGCCCCGGGCTTGGAGTCGAGTGGCCCGAATATCGTTGAACCGAAACCTTGTGGCTCGGGCTGTGCTGTCTCTCCTGGTCCTTACATCGCTAGCGGGCGTCAGGGCGGACCCTACTCCCACACCGACGTCACCCGTACCGCTGATCACGAAAGGACCGATCGAATTAAAGTTCTCAACCGTGGCAAGCGGATTGGCAGCTCCGCTCGAAGTCAGCTCACCTGCGGACGGCAGCTGCCCGACAGCTTGTTTCCCTGGTTCAGACGTGGCGGAATTAACTCATCGGGGAACGGAAAGGTTTGTTTTATGAAAACGAAAACTTCGCGCACAACAAATTTAATGAACCGCTCGCCTGCACGTAGTGGCAACTTGGACTGCGATTGCCGCCGTGCCTGCGGATTTCGTATCGCTTCGGTGATAATCGCGGTCATAACGACACTGACTTTGATCCCGACCCTAACGGCGGAGCCGCCCTCTAGGCGCGCTTGCGCAACTCCGGTGGTCGAACAATATGGAATCGGCCACAGTAGTTCCGGAGATATTCCGTTAAGATGGAGAGCTTTTATCCCAAACGACGGTGAAACCCACCCAGCGATAATTGTTATTCACGGTGGCGGCTTCAAGGGTGGTGATTTTCATGATACACGAACAGATCAAGATTTGGTTTGCGCTGGTTTTTGCGTTTTCGACATCGAATATCGTCTCGCGCCTCCCGGAGAACTTCAGGGACAGGAAAGCGACTCTGGCCGTTATCCCGAGCAGACCGATGACGTGGCCACGGCGATTCGGGCCGCTAGGAATCCAGCGCGAACGTCGGTGGCATTTGGCAGAGTGAACGGCAAAGTAGGCGCTGTTGGGGGGAGTGGCGGTGCCTCACATGCTGCCTACTGTGCCGCGGCTCCGACCCTCGGAGGCGACCAGTTGGACGCTGCCGTGCTCCTAAGCGGGGCATACGATTTTCACGATCCGGCTTCGCTGATCGATACCAGGTGTGCACAGTTTGGCGCAGACGTTCGCAATTACGTTGGTTGCTCGCCTGGCCCTGCTTGTGACAGTGACGGAGGGTTGCTCGATCTGGCTTCGCCTTATCGGAGGTTTACCAGCTCTTCTTCGCCGGTTTTTATTATCGCGACCAATCTCGATCCGATGCCGCCCAATCAGTTCATGATCTTAGTGAACAAAGTGGCGGCGGTAGGCGTGCCCAATTGTGAACAGTTTCTCATAACAGAAAGGCCGGGGCCAGATGGATGCACTCGGCACTCCTTCGCGTATTGGCCGAATGTGAAAGATCAGGCAATTGCGTTTCTGAATACGTCGTTAAATAATCTAGCTCCGATAGCACCAGTCGCCGAGTAACAGTTGCAAAGCATCAATGATAATCGATTTGCCCGCGCTTCGAACGCGCTGCGAAATTGAGGGAGAGCGGCCAGTTTGAAACAAATGACGGTTGTGCGAGTTGGGCAAATCGGTTAAAGGCATTTCATTCCCGCTTCCCTTAGTCACGTTCGCTCCACCACGTTGATGGGAGCCAATCTCGTCGCCGATGGCGCAACTTTTCGGGTTTGGGCGCCGAATGCGAGCGCGGTCCATGTGCGCGGCGATTTCAATAACTTCGAAATTCGCGACGACGCCGCGTTAGTTTCCGATAGCAATGGTCACTGGCGCGGTTTTATCCCCGGCGTGCAGGATTGGCAACGTTACAAGTTCTGGATCGATGGTCAGGCGGGTCCCGGCTACAAGCGCGATCCATATGCGCGTGAACTCACAAGCGATAGTTCAAATTGCATCGCGCGGAACCGTGATTTTCCCTGGCACGAGACCAGATTTGTGACACCGCAGTTCTCGGATTTTGTCATTTACCAACTGCACGTCGGCGCTTTCTACGCGCCGCATTGGCCGCCATACACAGGGACCTTCCTGGACGTGATGGATAAGATCCCTTACCTTGCCGATCTGGGTGTATCAGTATTGCAACTGATGCCTATTCAGGAATTCCCCGGCAACTTCAGCCCGGGATACAACGGCGTTGATTACTTTTCTCCCGAAATGGCGTTTGGCGTGAGTGAGAATCGCCTCGCGCCCTATCTTGCCCGCGCGAACGAACTGCTTGAAGCGAAGGCGCTATCTCCTTTTGAAGAGGAGCATCTCCGCGGTGATATGAACCAACTTAAGGCTCTCATCGATCTCTGCCACGCTTATGGGCTTGCCGTTATTCTGGACCTTGTCTTCAACCATGCAGGGGGCGGGTTCGGAACTGAAAGTTTGTGGTTTTTTGATCGGCAGAATGGATCGGAAGATACTCCACGATTCGTTCGCCATCGCTTACGCTAATCGGGCTTTTCCGAAAAGGCGCACAAAAACATCACGCCAATCGTTTAGGTTCTTTTGGTTCGGGCAGTATCGCGCCAAAGAGGAATAAGGTAACCTAGCGGTATCCCAGCCACCGAGATGATTAGACTCAGGAAGGAAATCTGTGGGCCATATCG
>Ga0209156_10002137_pt1 | contig 15665 bp, 12 predicted proteins | sample GraSoiAngelo_124_FD_185881 | JGI IMG/M metagenome (GOLD analysis project Ga0209156, IMG submission 185881) | Grasslands soil microbial communities from the Angelo Coastal Reserve, California, USA - 14_0927_05_20cm (SPAdes) (version 2) | ecosystem: Environmental > Terrestrial > Soil > Grasslands...
ATCCGGCCGCTTCGTCAAAATGGCCGCCGGTCGCGCCGATGCCATAGGTGGCGACGAACATGCGCGGCCCAACCACAATTCCTTTTGCGATGGCATCGCGCAGCGAAACATCAATACAATCGTGCGAGCGGTAGGTCCGCGCGCCGACGTCCCGCACGGTTGTAAATCCTGCTTCCACCGTGGCGCGCGCAGCCGGAATCACACTGTAGGCTTTGGCCGAGGTCGAGATTTGCAGTTCTCTCAAACGCGTTGCCTGATAGTTCGTATAATCGAGCGTGATATGCGTATGCGCATCCATTAACCCAGGCGATAACGTCGCGTCGCCGAGATCGATTACTTTCGCATCCGGGGGCACCGCGACATTCGCGCCTGCATCGACGAATCAATGCGCGAGATTTTCCATCGAACAACCGCGCTGCCTTCAGCGCGATGATTTGATCAGCACCGATCGCCGAGGCCACCGAGATTACCGAGGCGATCCCGATAAGAGAGAAGAAACGCTTAAAATTCATGCTCGCGCTTATCAGATCGGTCCGGTGCACTCAAGCTGTTCTGGCGGGCGCAGGCTGCCCGGAACTCGGTCGACGCTTTTCCCCTTTTGTAACGTTGTAACCCTTTTAACGAATCACGAGCATTTTGCTGGGAGTGTCTGTTCGCGAGACACCGGACGGGATGACAAGAAGCAGATCGCGTCGCATATTTCATCATGGTCAAAGTCTCCGTTAATTATACCGGCAATCTTCACTGCAATGCCACCCACGGGCCGTCACAATCGAAGATCGCGACGGATGCGCCGGCGGACAACAAAGGTAAAGGGGAAACGTTCTCACCCACCGACCTGGTCGCGACTGCTCTCGGCACGTGCATTAGCACGACCATGGGAATAAAGGCGGAAGAACTCGGCGTCGATCTTCGCGGCATGACCGTCTCGGTGCAGAAAGAAATGTCGAAGGACGCACCGCGGCGGATCGTCGCGTTGCCGTCAGAAGTTCACATTCCACTTCCGCCAGATTCACCGCACCGCGCCGTGTTGGAACAAACCGCGCTTAATTGTCCGGTGCACAAAAGCCTGCCGCGAGAAATCAGCCGCCCGACCAAATTTTTTTGGGAAGGCTAACAATCAACGGCTGTCATCCCGAGCGCAGTCGAGGGATCCCGCAGCGAAGCTGAAAGCTAACTTCATCGGGGTTCCCGCGACTGCGCTCGGGATGGCACCATTGAAAATACGAAAAGCAATCGAATCGGATGTTCCGCAACTCCTGCCGTTGATGCGCGAACTGGCAGAGTTCGAAGATTACGCGGACGCCTTTGCAATTAGCGAGGACATTCTACGAAAACAGGGATTCCGGCGATCGCCGCCAGACTTTTATTGTCTGGTTGCGGAAGAAAGCGGAATTTTGACTGGGCTGCTTGTTTATTACTTCGTCGCATTCACCTATCGCGCAAAACCGAACATGGTGGTGAAAGAGCTCTACGTTGCCGACGGCCATCGCAACAAGGGCGTGGGAAAACTCTTAATGAAAGCCGTCGCCCAAGAAGCCGAGCGCGCCGGCTGCGGAATGATCAAGTGGTGGGTCGCCAAATGGAATGAGCGCGGTATCGAGTTTTACGAACGACTCGGTGCGAAAATCGATCCCGACTGGCACGAATTCCAGATGTCTGAGGAAGCGCTTCGAAGACTGGCCAAGTCCTAACCGTCATCCCGAGCGACAGTCGAGGGATCCCGTGGCGCTACCGTTAAGCTTTCATGGCGGAATCCCTCGACTCCGCTCGGGATGACCGACAAATTATCGCGCACCCGCTAACTCGCGTTTTTCCGCCGGCCCGGTCTTCGTTGCTGGTTCATCGAGCAACTTCGCATAATTGCGAGCTTTGCGATTCTTCCACGATCCTTTGTGGTAGGCGTAACCGGCAATCAGCGGCAGCGCGATCGTCGCTTCCGCGTAAACCATTTGCTCGGCGCCCTGATCGACTTTGCCCCACGAGTTCGCCTCCTTCAGCGTGGAACCGCTGAGGGCGCCGTCACGCACGTCCGCCACCGTGATTTGCACAGCGTATTTGTGCATCCCGACGTCGAAACCAAGATAATCGCCGGCCACTACCGTGTCCTGCGCGAAATTCTTCGGGACACCGCCGCCGATCATGAACAATCCGCTCTGTTTCGACGCGACTTTAATTTTTGTTAGCTCAAGAAAATCCTTGGCCGAATCGATGCTAAGATGTTTGTCCGGATTTTCGTATTGATGATGAATCAAGCCGAAGCCGGCGCTGCAATCGCTGAAAGCCGGGCAAAAAATCGGCACCTCTTTCTCGAACGCGGCCAGCACCACCGACTCGCGGTTTTTTCCATTTCTCGTTAGATACCGGCCCATCTCGCGAATAAATTCGCGCGAAGAATACGGCCGCGGCTCGAGCGAGTCTGCAATCTCGCCGCAAGTGGCGTCGCAAACCCGCAGCTGATCTTCGTCAATGTAGGTATCGTAAATTCGGTCAATGGCGAGGCGGCGCAGAATGTCGTCGTTCATAAAAATGTCGCCCTTATAATGCTTGAACCCGAGAGCTTCGAAGAAATCCTGATCGACGATGATGGCGCCGGTGGAAACGATCGCGTCCACCATGTTATTGCGTACTAGGTCGACAACGACGTTTTTTAAGCCGGCGGAAATAAGCGAGCCGGCCAGGCACAAAATGATGGCGCAGTCTTCCTCCCGCAGCATCGCGTCGTAAACGTCGGCCGCGCGCGCCAGATCGCGCGCCGAGAAGGCCATCTTCGACATCGCCTCCACCAACGGCACGACGTTGTGTTTCTTGATGTCGATGTGCTCGATCACATCGACCAGCAGTTCGGATTTTGTTGGGTTCATATTCTTGGCTTTATCATCCCGAGCCTCGAATTCTTTCGAGGCGAGGGATCTCACCTACGAAGTCTGCGTTACTCAACTTCCGGCGGTATTCAACGAGCTTTTGTGAGATGCTTCGCTACGCTCAGGATGACACCCGCTCCGGGACACGTGCCGCCTCGGCCCCTACGAGGGATACAGCCATTTCATATAATCGGCTACGCCCGCTTCAAGTGGAAATTGCGGCGTGTAACCGAGCGCGCTGCGCGCCTTGGTCAAATCCGCCTGGGTGAAATTTTGGTAATGGGCGTGCGGATTATCGAAGTAATCCGGCTGAAGATTGGTCTGCAAGGTGCGATTCAAAATAAAGATGAGCTCGTTAAAAGATCGAGACTGACCGCTGCCGAGATTGTAAATTCCGCTCGCACTGGCATCGAGCGCGCGAATCGTTCCATCCACCACATCCTTCACATAAACGAAATCCCGGCGCTGTTCGCCGTGTTTGAAAATGCGCGGGCGCTGGCCGGCGCGCATTTGCTGCGACAAATGATAAATCATGCTTGCGGGCACGCCTTTGTGCGCTTCGCGCGGGCCATAAACATTGAAGTAACGCAAGCCTACGATGATCCAATCCGTATTCTCCCGCGCGAACCGCGTCGCGATATTATCCATAATCGCTTTGGAAAAGGCGTAAATGTTTGCCGGAGCAGCCACGGTTGATTCCGCGCTCGCCTCCGTGGTAGCGCCGTAAATCGAAGCCGAGGACGCGAAAATCACCCGCGTTTGGTTCGGCCGCGCAAATTCCAGCAACCGCCGGAAGCTCTCCACGTTGTCGTGCGTCTGCTCAAACTGATTGTGATTGGTCGTGTCAGTAATGGAAGCAAGATGAAAAATTGCGTCGAACTTTTCGCCACCGAATTGTTCCCGCCAATTCAGCGTCGCCAGATCGGCCGCAACAAAATCGCCGCGATAACCGGCGAGATTCTTGAAATCGCCCGACCGAAAGTCGTCGATCGCACTTAATCGCGAGTTCGGGAATCGCTCCTGTAATTCCAGAACGAGATTAGATCCGACGAAGCCGGCCGCGCCGGTCACGAGCAGGTTCAATTTTGCGTCAGTTGCCGGCACAGGAGAAATGCGCGCGGAAAACGCGCCTGACTAAATAAATCTTGAACGCGGAAGCGCAAGCCGCTATTGCTCGCACAGTTCTTTGCGAGTTTGAAACAGTGGATCGGCGCGAGAAATCCGGTGTGAAGCCGGAGCAGTTGCGCTGCTGTAACTGGATACGATTTCCCACGAGCCAATCGTTGTAGAGGCAGGCGTGTCGCCTGCAATTAACTACCAGCGGTGAAGGCGGGAAAAAGGTGAGTCCGAAAGACCTTCGGGCCGCAAGCCAGGAGCCAGAATATTCGAACCGGTCCGCCTCATTCGCCAGCGTGACGCTGAACCGAGATTTTAACTTCTTGGGTCCGCGTTCGCTGTAAACCGATTCCGGAATCCGCCAGTCCGGCTCGGACCGCGAAAAAACTTCTTCGCAAAAAAGAAGAATGAGAGTGGAGCGAACGGCTCTGCCGCGAGTTCTCCTCTCGAAACAGGAGGATTTGAAGTGCAAAAAAACCGTTCGCTATTTTTTTTGGTCTCGTTTCTCGCCACGTCGATTTGCTGCGCCCAGGATTCATCGCCGACACCTGCGCCGGAATCAGAGCCAATCGTCATCACTGGAACTCGGACGGACATTCCGCTCGATCAATCGCCCGCCAGCATTAGTGTCGTGACTTCGCAAGACTTCGAAGAAAAACAAATCGAGCGCGTCGCCGATGCGTTGCGTGAAGTCCCCGGCCTTTCCGTTGTGCAAAGCGGGACGGCCGGCCAGCTCACTTCGGTTTTCACGCGCGGCTTGCGTAGCGAGCACACCCAGGTGCTTCTCGATGGCATACCCATCAACCAGGGACTGGCAGGCCTGATGAATTTCGCCGATTTCACCACCGATGACATCGATCGCGTTGAAGTGGTGCGTGGACCACAGAGCACGCTTTACGGCCCGCGCGCGCTGGCAGGAGTGATTCAAATCTTCACCAAGCGCGGCGACGGGGATCCGACGTTTATGTTCAGCGCCGAAGGCGGATCGTACGGCACCTTTCGCGAAGTCTTCGAGAGCGAAGGGAAAATCGGTCAACTGGATTATTCGCTCGGGCTCAGCCGGCTCGACACCGACAACGCGCGCCCGAATAATCAATATCGATTGACTAACGCGATCGCGGACATCGGCTGGTCGCCGGATACGACGCTGCGGATCGGTAGTTTGATCACCTATTCCCTCGCTGACACCGGAAATCCGAACACGATTTTTGATCCAAAACCGCTCGATAATTTTCTAACTGAACGCTGGTTGATCGGACCGCATATCGATTGGCAGCCAGTCGAATGGTGGGATCACCATCTGATCGTCAGCTACGACCACGAGCGCCAACTGAACGACCCAAACCAGGATGGATTCGTTGGCCCAACGCGAGCGTTGTTCGAGCGAACACAGGTTGACTATCAGAATGATTTACGCCCCACTTCATGGCTTACCTTTACCAGCGGCTTCTTTTACAGTCGTCTCAACGCCGGACAAGAACGGCCGTTCATCTCGCAAGACTTTGGACCACAGCCACGCTTTGTCAGCGATCACACGGAGGAGACCGGCGTCTTTGCACAACTGACACTGACGCCATGCGAAAATTTAATTTTCGTTAGCGGTGGCCGATTCGATCACTTCAATCAGTTCGGAGACGTCTGGACTTGGCGGGAAGCGGCCAGCTATCTCATCCGCCAAACCGATACTACCCTACACGCCAGCGTGGCGACCGGATTTTCGCCACCCAGCAGCCAGGACAAGATTTTCGGAATGAATTTCGGACTCGAGCCCGAACGCGATTTGGGCTGGGACGCGGGAATCGAGCAACGACTTTGGAACAAACGCGTTATTCTCGGTGCAACTTATTTCCACAACGATTTGTCGAACGTCATCGGATTCAATGGACTTTTTGATACGCTCAACCTGGGGAAGGCGCGAACGCAAGGTATCGAATGCGAGCTTCGAGCGCGGCCGTTGGATGAACTCGAGCTGATGGCAACCTATACTTATTTAGAGGCGGAGAAAATCGGGTCAGCTGACATTTCACAATTGCCAGGCGCCCGCTTGCCGCGGCGGCCGCGCCAGGAAGCGTATGTCTCGGCCTCATACCTGTGGTGCAAGAAATTGCGTACCACGTTTTCGGCAAAATGGGTGAATGCGCGTGAAGAACTGAATTTCGGCGGACCGAACTTCGATATCGAAGATTACAGCTTTGTGAATTTTGCGGCGGAATACGAAATCAGCCCGCATCTGTCCGTTTTCGGTCGCATCGACAATCTGACGAATGAGCATTATGCGGAGGTGTTCGGCTTTCCTGCGCTCGGCCGCGCCGCCTACGGGGGAGTGAAATTACGATTTTGATAACACGGGCTGTCATCCCGAGGCGCGCAGACGCCGAGGGACCTCACGAAGGTGATTACGTAATTGAGGGATAACTTGTGCGTCATCAGCTTTGCGCGGTCCCTCGCTTGCGCTCGGGATGACGGAGGTAATTGTCATTCCGATCTGCTCGTCATGCGGAGGCCCTTGTCATTCCGAGCGAAGTCGAGGAATCTCTAAATATTATGTCGGATAAGGGGAGGGATTCTCGACTGCGCTCGATATGACAGGAGTATGAATCCTCTGCTCTATTGCCTGATCGGCGTTGCTGGCGGCGCACTGCTGGCCACGTTTGTTTTTTTCCTGGCGCGCCGTGATTCGAAAGTTGGTCCCCTCATTCTGGGTAAAATCGAGTTGCTTGAGCATGCTCAGGAACGAGAAGAAAAGGTGTTTCGCGATGAATTGGCGCGGAACCGCGAGGAAAATGCCCACGCGGCCAAATCGCAACGCGAAGAACTGACCGCCTCGTTGGAAAGCGTGCGCGGGATCGTCGATCTGCGTTTACAGGAATTGCAAAAAGACAACGCGCAGCAAATCGAACGAATGCGCGCCACGGTAGACGAAAAATTGCAGGGAACACTCGAAAAACGCCTGGGCGAATCGTTCAAGCTTGTGAGCGAGCGATTGGAAAAGGTACACCAGGGTCTCGGGGCGATGCAGCAATTGGCAAGCGATGTCGGTGGCTTGCAGCGGGTGCTGACCAATGTGAAAACGCGGGGCGGCTGGGGCGAGGTGCAGCTGGGAACGCTGCTCGAACAATTACTCACTCCGGAACAATTCGATCGAAACATCCAAACACGGGATGAAAGCGGCGAACGCGTGGATTATGCGATCAAATTGCCGGGCGAAGGTAATGGCGCAGCAGTGTGGCTGCCGATCGACGCCAAATTTCCGATGGAAGATTATCAGCGACTAATTACGGCACAGGAAAGCGGCGACTCAGTGCTAACCGACGGCGCGATGAAAGATTTGGAAACGCAGTTGAGGAAATCGGCGAAAGATATCTGTGCGAAATATATTAATCCGCCAAAGACGACCGATTTCGCCCTGATGTTTCTGCCGACCGAGGGATTATATGCCGAAGCGATTCGTCGAGTCGGTCTGGTCGAGCAGATCCAGCGCGATTGCCGTGTAGTTTTCGCCGGGCCGACCACGCTGGCAGCGTTGCTCAACAGCCTGCAAATGGGATTTCGCACTCTCGCGATCCAGAAGCGATCGAGTGAGGTCTGGAACTTGTTAGCTGGAGTCAAAACGGAGTTTGCCAAGTTCGGTGATTCACTTTCGAAGGTGAAAGACAAGCTCGACCAAGCCGCCAGCGACATGGACAAAGTGGCGGTACGCTCCCGTGCAATCACGAAAAAGCTGCGTGACGTGGAAGAGCTGCCGAGCAACCCGCAGCCTTTGCTGCCGGAATTGCTGCAGGGGGAAGAATTGGAAACGTAATTCGTTAAAGCGTTACAATGTTAAATTGGCTCTCACGATTCACCGTTTTAACGATTTAACGCTTCAACGTTCCTCACAGCACATCATCCCACTTCGCCTTGTCCTTGAGCAAAATCTCGCGCAACAAACGAAGCGGCGGCATCCCGTGATCGAGCAGCTGATTGTGAAATTGTTCTAACGAAAACTCGGCATCCTGCTGCGCCTTGTAATCGTCGCGCAATTTCAAAATCTCCATTTTGCCGAGGCTGTAGTTCAGGTAGCCGTAATCGAAGGTGCCGCGCCTCGCTTCACTACGCGCCGGTTTATCTTCGTAGTAGCAATTTTCTCGAAAGAATCTCGTCGCCTCATCGACCGACATGCCTTGGGTGTGCATTTTCACCGAAACGCAGAGTCGGCAAAGCCGCAGCAATGCTTCCGAAGCCTGCGCCATTCGGTATTTGGCCGCCCTCTTTTGTTCCTCGGCAGTCCCAGGAGGTTTTTTGGGGCCGCCGAACCCCTGGTCCAGCATCATTTGCTCGCAATAATGCGCCCAGCCCTCAATGAAGGCGTAGCTGCCAAAGATCTTCTCAATCTTGTTCGCGCTCGAGGCATTCAAGCGCAGGAACTGGACATAGTGGCCGGGATAGGCTTCATGGATCGAGGTCACATCCGTGGTGTAGTAGTTAAATGAGGTAAGCCATTCTTCCTTTTGCTGCTCAGTCCAGTTCGGATCCACCGGTGTGACGTAATAGAATGCTTCGGTCGCTTTTTTCTCGAACGGCCCCGGCGTGTCCATCGAGGCAAACGAGGTCGCCCGGTCATATTGCGGCGTTTCTCTTACCTGCGCTTTCGCATTCGGCGGAATGCCGACAATCTTGCGCTCGGTAACGTAACCGCGGATATGATCCAAATTCTTCGCAATATCGGGAATCAATTTGTCGGCGCCGGGATGATCTTTCTGGATTTCCTTGAATACTTCCGCGGGCGATTTATTCGGATCGATGATTTTGGCGGCATCGGCGAATGTTTGTTGCTCCTCTTTTAACTTCGCCAGTCCGATCTCGAGAATCTTGGCCGGCGGCAAATCGACCAGCTCAGTTTCTGTTAGCCAGCGTTGATACTTGGCCTCGCCCAAGGCGAAGTTTGGCGTCGCTTTCGGCAGCTTGTCCTTTTCCAGCCAGCTCGCGAAATCGCTGAGTGCAGTGGCGGCTCTGCGATTGGCATCGATGAAATTCCCGCGCAGCTCCTGATCCTTCACGGTCTCGACCGCAGTCACCATGTCTTTCCGCAAAAAATCGGCGGAACCGCGCGCGATCTGGATTGCGACTTCGACGTACGGCCTGGGCAGAGCAGCCTCCAGATTGGTCTTGCCCGCGATAAGAATATTCGGGATCTGGGCTTCGATTTGGATCAGGCTGCGAACCCGGTCTTCCAAGGGCGCGAAATTGCGCGCGATGTAGATGTTTAAATCGGCGCAGTGCGCATAGATCATGGGGTTGCGCTCAAACGTATGGACATCCTGAATTTCGAAGAGCTCGTTTGCGATTGCGGCCTGCAAGATGCGTAAGTCGATTCCGTTGCGCGCATTCAGTTCCTCGGGCTCGAATTTCCGCAGCCGGTCCTCAAAACGGCGAAGACGCTGCAATTCGGCATCGAGCGCAAGCCGGCTGAAATCATCCGCCCGGCCATCGTATTCATGGAAACCAAGCCGGGTTGCGAGAAGCGGGCGCGCGTTCAGGTAACCTTTGATGAACTCTTCCGCCACCGCGGTGAAATCGGCATCGGTGTTTTGCGCGGCGTTAAGCGCCGGAACGATCGCGAAAAGGATGAGGAGGAGAAATCGTTTCATCGTTCGGCTGAGGCGGGACGTTAACGAATGGGTTGGCCGTTGCCAAAAATTTCGCCTTGAGCGAAAATCATGATCTTCATGAAACGTCGATTCGTTCTTATTGTGGTGGGGTTCCTCGCGGTCATCAACGGGCTACTGGTGCTGCGGCTCTTCAGCGCGCACGCGGCGGAAAATGATCCGGATAGCGGCTACGCGCAGATTGCAGTCTTCGCCAAAGCGATACAGTTGCTGCGACAGGATTATGTGGATGGTAACAAGACGAGTTATCACGATCTCGTCTATGCCGCGATGAAGGGCATGCTCGCCTCGCTCGATCCCCACAGCCAGTTCATGGAACCGGACGATTTTCGCGACATGCAGGACGATACCCGCAGCCGCTTCAATGGACTCGGTATCGAAGTATCGACCAAAAATGGTGTCCTCACCGTCGTCACGCCGATGGAAGACACCCCAGCGGCGAAGGCGGGCATTCTGGCGGGCGATCAGATTTTGAAAATTAACGGCACGCCGACGGAGAAATTGGAATTGCAACAGGCGGTCAATCTGCTGCGGGGCAAACCAGAACAGAAAGCGACCCTAACGATTCTTAGACCGTCCAGCAAAGAAGTTAAAGATTACGTGCTGGAGCGCGCCGAAGTAAAGGTGCAGAGCGTGAAGAATGCCCATCTCATCGATAAGGAACTGACCGGCGCATTCAAGGTCGGTTACGTGCGGGTGGTGCAGTTCAACGAACCGACGGCCGAAGAGTTAGCGAAGACGCTCGATGAATTGCAGAAGCAAGGAATGCAGGCCCTGATTTTGGATTTGCGAAATAACCCCGGCGGCCTGCTCAACAGCGCGGTCGATGTCTGCTCCCAGTTCCTGCCACCTAACACAATAGTCGTTTCCACTCAGGGACGCGCGGCATCGCAAGAACGCGACTACACCACTTCCTCCACGGCAAAAGAGCGTCCGCGTTTTCCGTTGGCGGTATTGGTCAATGAAGGCAGTGCCAGTGGCGCGGAGATCGTTTCGGGGGCTCTCAAGGACTTAAAACGGGCCATTCTTGTCGGCGAAACCACTTTTGGGAAAGGATCGGTACAAAATGTTTTGCAACTGCCCGATGGGTCGGCTTTGCGTTTTACCACTGCGAAGTATTACACCCCGGGCAAGCAGGTCATCCACGGCAACGGGGTCACGCCCAATATTGCGGTGCCAATGACGGCTGAACAGGAACATGCCCTCTTCGTTTCGCGCAACAGCGACACCAAAATCGGGGACGAAAAAACGCAGGTTCGTTCGCGCGACCCGCAAATGCTGCGCGCGATTGACGCCCTTAAAGGTGTGATGATTTACGCGCAGGAAAACTCGCCGAAAAACGAGGCCAAAAAATAGTCGTCATCCCGAGCGACATTGTGACAATTCTCGCGCTCGAAACTTCTTGTGACGAGACCGCGGTGGCGATCTTGCGCGGCCGAAACCGCCACTGCGGCCCGGAGCTGCTCGCCAGCGAAGTGGCCTCGCAAATTGCGGACCATGAAAAATTCGGCGGCGTAGTGCCGGAAGTCGCGTCGCGCAATCATGTCGCGCAGCTGCCGCGCTTGCTCGAGCGCGCAATGGCGTCCGCGAGGATTACGATCAATGAGATCGACGCCTTCGCCGCCACGAGCGGACCGGGACTCGCCAGTTCGCTGCTTGTCGGAAATTCGGCGGCGAAAGGTCTGGCCATCGGCGCCGGCAAACCATTTCTCGCGATCAATCATCTGGAAGGGCATTTGCTATCGCCGTTTTTTGGTCACGAAAAAATCGAGGCGAATATTGCGCTGATCGTGAGTGGCGGGCACAGTTTGCTCGTCAATGTGCGGGGCGTTGGCGATTACGAAATTCTTGGCCGAACCCTCGATGACGCCGCCGGGGAAGCGTTCGATAAGGTAGCGAAGTTGCTCGGGCTCGGTTATCCAGGCGGCCCTGAGATTGAAATGCGGGCGCAAACAGGTAACGCGAAAAAATTCGATCTTCCCCGGAGCATGCTGAACTCCGGAGATCTGAACTTTAGCTTCAGCGGCTTGAAGACGGCGGTGCGCTATTTGTTGCCGGCCATGCTGAGCCGCGCAGACACCGCCAGCCCGGCTCGGACCGAAGGATCTCGTGAAATCAAAGAGGACCCTCGCGAGATCCCTCGCTTTGCTCGGGATGACACCGACAATCTCTGCGCCTCCTTTCAACAAGCAGTCATCGATATCTTGCGCGAGAAAAGTTCGCGCGCGCTGCAGCAAACCAAATCGCGCCGTCTGACGTTGAGCGGCGGCGTGAGTTGTAATCGCACGCTGCGGGAAAATTTGCGCGCCGCCTGCCAGAGAAACGGTATCGAATTCCTTGTCGCTGAACCCTGGTTATGCACCGACAACGCAGCCATGATTGCATTCGCTGCGATGTTGCGATTGGAAAACGGAATTGTTTCCGATTTGGCGGAGGAGATCGATCCAAATCTCGCGCTCGCATAATTCTGTCCCGGGGAGCGCACGCTGCCGGGTAGCGCACGCGTCCCGCGTGCAGGCGAAGCCGTCCCGGCTTCGCGGACTTTTCTGCGGAGCGCTCGCTGCGAGCCTGCTGTCGTCAACAAGCTCCCGACGACGATTAATTAAAGATTGTTTCGGCTAGTAGCCGAAAGTCCGAGCCGGACTGGCGTTGCAGGCTGGCAGCCTACGCTCCCCGGATCAGAAAATTAGTACTCGCGGGCGAGGAGATAATTTGCGAGTTCTCGCAGCGGCTCAGCTTCTTTGCCGAAAATTTTGAGCGCGTTTTGCGCAGCGTTCGTCAGCCGCCGCGCTTCCGCGCGCGATGCTTCCAACCCAATCACCGCCGGGTAGGTCGCCTTTTGGGCAGCGATATCTTTGCCTGCGCTCTTGCCGAGCTTCTCGCTCGTTTGCGTGACGTCGAGAATGTCGTCGATCACCTGAAAAGCCAGGCCGAGCGCGTAGCCGAACTTCGTAATTGCGCGCAGTTTTCCTGGATCGGTATTTGCACTCATTGCGCCAAGCCGCACGGATGTCGTGATCATGGCGGCGGTTTTATTTTCGTGGATGTAACGGAGTTCAGCGCGCGAAACTTTTTTTCCTTCCGCTTCGAGATCTGCCACCTGCCCGGCAATAAGCCTGCGGCTGCCGGCCGCGATCGAGATCTCGCGAAAAATATCCGACATGGAATAGCGGCGCATTGGTTTGGCGCGGGCTGCAATTTGGAACGCAACGGTGAGCAACGCATCGCCTGCAAGGACGGCAATGCCGTCACCGAAAACTTTGTGGCAGGTGGCGCGGCCGCGCCGGAAATCGTCGTTGTCCATGCTCGGCAGATCGTCGTGAACTAACGAATAGGTGTGGATGCATTCCATTGCGCAGGCCAATGGGAGTGCCTCACGCACTATTCCCTTGCAGCCTTCAGCCGCGGCGAGACAAAGAATCGGGCGCAATCTTTTGCCGCCAGCGAAAAGAGAATAACGCATCGCCTTGTGGATGGTTGGCGGCGCTGCATTTTCTTTTGGCAGAAAACGGTCCAGCGCGCGATCGATCATTTGCTGACGGGATTTGAGATACTGGGTCAAATTCACGTTACCGAATGCTGCGACTCGATGGCTGGATATTACATTCTTGATGCTCGGTGCGTGATGCTCAACGCGAAAGTTCACTGCGCGGTCCCAGATTGTGATTCCGGGGAGCGCAGGCTGCTAGCCTGCTGTCGTCGGCAGCTTGCCGACGACGACTCCCTGTGTCGCAACCGAAAGATCAAGCACCGCTTAAGTGAAGACTTTTCGGCAGGCTGCCGAAAAGAACAGGCTGGCAGCCTGCGCTCCCCAGAACCTGCGGCGGTGGCTCTCGTAACGGCATTGGCCCATAAAATTTCCAAAGTTTCGCCGGCTCGCGCGTTAAACTTTTAAACCAATATCTTAAAGATTCTCCGCCGTTTCGGTGGCGGCGACGGGCTTCACGCGCATGGCGAGGAATGCACCGAACAACAAGATGGCGGCGCTCCAAAGTTGGGCGGTCGTTAAATGTTCGCCGAAGATCCAGGCGGACAGAGCCACTGCGCCGAGCGGGCACAGTAGCTGGAGCGTTTGCGCAAGGGCGACACCGATTTCCTGGATGGCAACGTAATAAAGGACGTGCGCCATTGTGATACAGGTTACGGCCGAAACCACGAGAACGAGATTTACGAACCAGCTTACTTGAACCGGGGTCGCGACATTTCCAAAAGCACAGGTGAGTGGGAAAAGCAGGACCGAGGTAATGAAACTAATGAGACCAAAGCTACGTATGGAGCCGAGCCGGGCGGACGGGCGCTTCACCAGGACCCCGTACAGCGCCCAACAAGTGGTGGCGACGAAGGCAATTAACAATCCGCGAAGAGCGACGTGCCCGGTATTGGCCCCCGGTTGAAACCAAAAGACCCCAATGGCGCCGAGCAATCCGAGCAAGGTGCCGACTTGGAATTGCCATTGTCGAAGAATGTGGCGCTCTTCCGGAAAGAAAATGAGCGCCAGCAATGCAGTTATGATCACGGAAGAACGGGTGAAGACGGCGTAAACGCCGGGGCCGATGTAAAAAAGGGCGATCGTCTGAGTGATTTGATGGACGACGTCCGGGACTGCCGGGATCAGGCAGAGAGCGAAGGCGCGAAGATCGAGCCGCGGTCCGCCTCCTCGCCGAACGCGAAAAGCGACGAAGGGGGCGACCGCAATACAGGCAACGCTGTAGCGGTAAAAATTTTGCGCCCAGACATCGTAGTAACGCAGCAGATAAAATTGGAAAAGGGATGGCAGCGACCAAATGATGACGGTGGCGAAAAGAGCCAGATATCCTCGAGAAATGTTGCGCGCTCCTGAACGCGGCTCCGGCAATGTGATGGCGGATAAAAACTTCACGGACAAGAATTTTGCTGGCTTACTGGCATCTGATCGCGCAAAAAGATAGTTGCCGAAGGAGGAGCCATGACCATTTCAAAATTTCTACCAACCACAGCAATTATTTTTTCACTGACGATCTTCAGTGCCGAGGCGAAGCCCGCATCCGATGCGAGCGGTCACGTCAACAAAGGCGTGGAGCTCGCGCAGCAACACAAATACGACGAGGCAATCAAGGAATTTAACGCCGCGATCGAGGCGAATCCGAAGAGCGCCAAGGCCTACCTGAATCGCGGAACGGCTTATCGTGCGTTGCAGAAATACGATGAGGCGATGGCAGATTTCGCGAAGGCAATTGAGATCGCGCCCAAGGATGAAATGGGATACATCGAGCGGGGCCAGACCTTCGTCATGCAAAAGCAATACTCTGAAGCGCTGGCGGATCTAGGTAAGGCAGCCGAGCTGAAACCCGACAATGCGATGGCGATACGACTGCGGGGGTTCGCCGAGATCGGACTGGGGGACTGGGACAAAGCGGCTGCGGATTTTACAGCGGTCTTGCAAAAGGATCCGACCGATGCGCAGGCCTATGAACGACGCGGGTTCGTGTTTCGCAGCCAGAAGAAATACAACGAGGCCATCGCCGATTACGACAAGAGTCTGGAGATCAAACCCGATCCCGATGTTTACGCAAAGCGGGGTTACACGTACGTAACCTATCTGCAAAACTACGAGAAAGGGATCGCGGATTATCAGCAAACCCTGAGGATCAATCCGAACGATTACGATACGCAACAGCGCTTGCAGTACGCTCAATCGGCCCTCGCCGCCAAAAACGCGCCGCCTCCCGCGCCTACTCCCGCCCCGACACCGCAACCCGGCTTGTTCACGCCGCTGAACATCGGAATCGCGCTGGTCGTGCTTCTCGTCTTAATCGGGGTCATTTTCGTCTTGGCCCGCCGCCGCGGAGGCGGTGAAGACGAGGCCGAATCGAGCGGGCGGATCCGCTAAGAATTTGCTTTGACAGGGCAGGCCCGGCTGATAGTTTGCGAACGCTTTTTGCTGGACGAAGCGGTCCCAAGGTCGTTCAAACGGCGGCTCTGGGACTTTTGCTTCTCTGGCGCGAGCGAAACCGGTTCGCCCATGTAGCTCAGTTGGTAGAGCACGTCCTTGGTAAGG
>Ga0209156_10002140_pt1 | contig 15657 bp, 13 predicted proteins | sample GraSoiAngelo_124_FD_185881 | JGI IMG/M metagenome (GOLD analysis project Ga0209156, IMG submission 185881) | Grasslands soil microbial communities from the Angelo Coastal Reserve, California, USA - 14_0927_05_20cm (SPAdes) (version 2) | ecosystem: Environmental > Terrestrial > Soil > Grasslands...
GAGCCCGAGCCCACCATGGCCGGCCTGGACGCGACGCACTCCTTGCTCGAAGGAATCGAAAATTCGTGGCAACACTTCCGGTTCAATCCCGATTCCGTTGTCGCTCATGCGCACCAGGACTTTTCCGGCTTCGTTGGTCGACTCGATGTGAATCGCTCCGCCATCCGGCGTAAATTTGATAGCATTCTTAATTACGTTCCAAAAGACCTGCATCAGCCGCGAATCATCTGCCTGGGCAAAATGTTGTGGCGCGGCTAAATTGGTATGGACGCGCAGTTTCTTGTGCGCGATCTCAGTTTTAAAAATCTCCAAGGCGCCCCGCACCGTGGCGTGAATATCGACGGTGCCAACATCGAGGTTGATTTTTCCTTTGGCGATGGCGGTGAGGTCAAGAATGTCATCGATCAAACGCGCCTCGAGCTCGATGTTGCGGCGTATAATTTCGATTGTGCCTTTGAATTCCCCATTAACGTTGATCTTTTGTTCGAGTAATTCCACGCCGGCAAGGACGGGAGTAAGCGGAGTCCGCAATTCATGGCCGAGTACGGCAAGAAACCTGTCCTTGGCGCGGTTCGCGGCCTCGGCTTCTGCTCGCGCTTCGCGTTCCCGCAGCAGATTTCGCTGCTGTTCTTCGGCCTGTTTATGCGCGGTAACGTCATGAAAGACGGCCACCGCCCCATGAATGATGCAATGCTCGTCACGCAAGGCCCGCGCTGTTACATCCGCCCACGAGCCATCAACATTATTGCCGTGACGGATAAAAATTTCCTCGTCATCAACATGTCCCTCCGCAACGGCGCGCGAAGTCGGTGATTCCGCTGGCGTAATCCGCGTCACTTTATCGGCGCGATAGAATCCACAATCCTGTGAACAGTTTTTAGGAACGTCTTCGTCCTCTTTTAATCCAAGCATCCGGCGCAAGGCCGGGTTAGAAAGTAACGCGGCGCCGTCCCGATCAACCACCAGCAGTCCGTCACCCATACTGGTGACGATCAGATTCAAAAGCTTGGTTTGCTCGATTAACGCTTCATTGGCCGCGCGCAGGACCGCAGGCCCAGGAATATTGATCACCTGTGGGATAAGGCGGATGAGAAGAATTGCGGTTGGAACAGAAGCAAGGGCGGTGATTGCTTTCACGATTCCGGAAATCCAATAATAAGGTTTCCAAAGCGTGATGATCTCCATCACGTGAGTCATGCCGCAGGCGATAATAAAAATGCCAAAGCAAACAAACATCCAGTTGAAGGGCAGGTCGCGTCGCTTACGAACAAAGTTAACAAGCGTAAACGGGATGATGAAATAAGCGGCCGCGATCAGAAAATCCGAGATCAGGTGCAGCCGCATCAGGCCGGGATCCCACAAGTAGCAGTGGCCATGCGGCATGAAACCGTTTTGACCAAAGAGGCCCGTGAAAACGTCCATACTAGTCAGACCAATTTTGCTGGCAACGCGTCCATTCCTTCATCGACCCGACCGTTTCCCTCGGCAGAGGCTAATCCATGGCACCCCCTCTGGCATGTTGCAAACAGTTTTATCGCAACGACTCAGGCTTAAGTTGAAAAAGCGAGCGGCCCTGATTAGTTACCGAGAATTATGCGAATGTTGAAACGCTCGGGTCTTCTTCTGGTCTTTTGCGCTCCTTTTATTTTCATCAGTTGCGAAACATCGCGGGTAGCCAGCGGGGGCCCCTATCATGTGACAGCTTATAAACCAAATGATCCATCGAAGGTAGTAGTAAAGGTGTCGCTTTCGAAACAGAATATTTACGTCATGGAAAGTGACCGTTGCCTGATGGCAGTAGCGTGCAGTGTTGGCATTCCCTCCAAACCGACTCCGCGAGGGAATTTCACCATTTACCGGAAAGAGGAAGATAAGCGCTCTGGCTCCTATGGTTTCCGCGTGCAGGGCAATCAGGTAGTACCTGCCGAAGCCGGTTCCAATATTCCCGGACGCTATGTTGGCTATCCGATGGGATACTGGTGCGAGTTCGCGCCCGCCTATGGATTTCATCAGGGTTTCGTGCATCCGGTGCCACGGACGCATGGTTGCATTCGTCTGAAGGGTGAAGCGGCCCCGAAATTTTACGCACTCGTTCACAACGGCACGCCGGTCCGCATTGCGACTACACAGCCGGAAGACGAGTCAATTGGCCCCAAGGTGAAGCGGGTCGATGATTCGCGCACACCCGATCCGGATCCGCATATCAGTATTACTTCCGCAGCATTTGAGAAACCTAGTGGTCAGCTTCTGGAATAACCCATCTGCGGATAGCCGCGTAAAAATTTGTGAACACAAACCTGATCTCGAGCGGCACTAGCGCCCGCGAAAAAGTAAACTTGCGCACGCCTGATGTGATGGCGGCGGTGCAGGAACAGGTGGAATCACATTACCGCAGCGATGTGGTCGAAGGGGTTCGGCGCAACGGCGGCATCATTTCCGTCGGTGATGTGACCGTGCGGCTAGCCAAGCAATTTGGATTCTGCTACGGCGTCGAGCGCGCCATCGATCTCGCCTACGCTGCCCGCAAAGTTTTTCAGGACCGTCGTCTCTTCATCGTCGGCGAAATCATTCACAACCCGGAAGTGAACGAGCAGATATCCTCGCTCGGCATCAAGAACCTGACCGGACGAAACAAACAGGCCGACATTTCCGAATTGCAACCCGACGACGTTGTCATCCTCCCTGCGTTCGGAACGGAGCTATCCATTTTGCAGCAAATAAAGGATCACGGATGCCAGATTGTCGATACCACTTGTGGGGACGTCATGAGTGTTTGGAAACGGGTCCGCAAATATGCCAGCGAGAGCGTGACGTCGATTATTCACGGCAAGGCCGAACACGAAGAAACCAAGGCAACCAGCTCCCGCGCATTAGGAGACGGGAAGGGCCATTATGTTGTCGTGCTAACCCTGGCTGATACCGATTATGTTTGCGATTACATTCGGCATGGCGGCGACAAACAGGCCTTTCTGGACAAATTCCACGGGGCGCACTCTGCCGGATTTGATCCTGATGTGCATTTGAAAACGGTCGGCGTGGCCAATCAAACGACGATGTTGCGGGGCGAGACCGAGGAAGTGCAGCGACGGGTGCGACAGGCGATTGTCGATCGCGATGGCGCGGAAGAAGCAGCGAAAAATTTTCGGTTTTTCGATACCATCTGCGGGGCGACTCAGGAGCGGCAGGATGCCTTACGCGAACTGCTCAACGTTTCGATGGATTTGCTGCTGGTGGTGGGCGGTTACAACAGCTCCAATACCTCTCACCTCGCCGAAATGGGCGAAGAAAAATTGCCTACTTACTTTGTTTTGAATGCGTCGCGTCTGGTCTCGGCCACTGAGATCAAGCATTACAACCTGCATGAGAAACGTGAAGTCGTTTCCCACTTCTGGTTGCCGCCCGGGCCCGTCGTTGTCGGAATTACCGCTGGCGCCTCGTGCCCCAACAACCTGATCGAAGAAACATTGATTCGACTTTTTGAGCTACGCGGTATCTCGAGAGCATTGTTGGAAGCCGCCGCGTAAGAGCGCGAGAATCGCACGGATTCGGTGTGGGTGACTCCTATACAGATGCTCATGCAAAAGATTGTCAATGCGTTCGCTGCGGAGTAGTATTCGTTGATGTTTTATCGAACAATAGTTTTAGGTGCCGCCTTTACCATCGTGGCGGCTGTGCTTCCAGTGGCTGCGTTGGGTCAATCGATCGAGGGCACCGTGCGCGGTTCCGATGGCAAAGCGCTCAAGGATGCTGAGGTCCGGGTCGAGGGCAAAGACAGAAAGATCGTCGCCACAACAAAGACCGACACTCGCGGTCATTATTCTTCCACTCGCCTGTCAGCGGGCGTGTACAAAATCAGCGTCGTCCTGGGCGGCGCAGTGCAATCGAGCGTCAATGTGAAAACAGCGGTGAACAATTCGCGCGTTGATTTTGATCTGAAGCCCGCAGTAGCCAAAAAGGTCAAACACTATGTCTGGGTCCCGGCGCCTACCGGAAGCCATATGGGAAGCGGTTGGGTCGAAGTCGATGATGCGGGGAACGCCGCGCCCGGAGCATCTAATATTCAGACAGCCAGCGGGGAGTTAGCGCGCGACATGATGCGTAGAAGTACCAATCCCAGTACAAAACCGTGATTGGATCTGCAATCTGTCTCGGAAGCAGAAATTGATCGTAATCCGCTTCGCGATGCGGGTCGGTGCATGAAGCTCGAAGCCGCGGGTTAAATGCAGCTTCATCTGGGGAGCACAGGCTGCTAGCCTGTCGTTTCCGGCAGCGTGCCGGAAACCGAGTCTTGAGTTGCATTCGGCAAGCTGCCAAACGCTGCAGGCTCGCAGCCCGCGCTCCCCAGAGCTGACAAGCCCCCCGCGCAAATTGCACCTGACGTTCGAAATACGTTTACATATGCGAGCAATCTGGAAAGGCAGCATTAGCTTCGGGTTAGTAAACATTCCCATCGCCCTCTATCCCGCGACGCGGAAGGAGGAACTGAAGTTCCGGCTTTTGCGAGCGAAAGACTTGAGTCCGGTCAACTACAAGCGGGTGGCGGAGAAAGACGGCAAGGAAGTACCGTGGGATGAGATCGTCAAAGGCTATGAATATGAAAAAGGTAAATACGTTGTCTTGAAGGATGAAGATTTTCAACGGGTCGATCTCGAGGCGACGCAGACCGTCGATATCCAGGATTTCGTCCATCAGGATGAAATCGATCCGATGTTCTTTCACAAACCTTACTATCTGGAACCGCAAAAGGGCGGCGACAAAGCTTATGTCTTGTTGCGCGATACTCTGGAGAAAACCGGAAAGGTCGGGATCGCCAAGGTTGTGATTAAAACGCGACAATATCTCGCCGGAGTGAAAGCGGAAGACAGCGTCCTGGTTCTCGAGCTGATGCATTTCGCGGACGAACTGGCGGAAACAGACAAGCTCCACGTCCCAAAGAAGCTCGAACCCGGAAAGCGCGAACTCGATATGGCAAAAGCGCTCGTCGACAGCATGTCGTCGAAATGGGATCCGAAAAAATATCGCGATGACTACCGCGAGGCCCTGATGGAAGTGATCGAGGAAAAAGTTGAGGCGGGCGGGAAAGAAATCGAAGAAAAACCAAAGCCGAAACCGCGGTCATCTACCAAAGTGATCGATCTTGTCTCGGTCCTGCAGGAGAGCTTGAACAAGACGCGAAAATCCCATCCCGCGCGCAAAAGTTCAGCCGCGTCGCGTCACCGAAAGGCCGCGTGATCCTTCCTGTAGCGGCAGCCGTGTCGACTGCGCGCGACATCAGGAACTTTGGCGTTACGCGATTTCCTTTTCTGGCGATTGTAGCCGCGGTCGTTGATCCCGGTCATTCCGTAGCATTTCAGCCTGCGTCTCGATACCACCGATCTGCGCGACGGCGGCGACGTTGGACCGCGCTGGTGTGCGGATGGACCGGACAAAAAATAGTTCTGACTTTTTCTCAGAAGGCCCACCAGCCACGCGCGAATAAACTGGCGAAGAGCGCGAAGAAAAATATCGACCAGTTAGTGAGCACACCATACCAGAAGCGACTGCGCGTCAGCAAAGCAAAGAGGATAAAGATCGGGAACATCGTCAGGCAGTAGCGCGGTGTGCTTTCGATAAATGTCGCTCCGGCAACACCGAGCCAGTTCCCGGTCATCCAGACCGCATAGAGCGGCCGCAATTTGAACCAGCTCGCGATCGTGCAAATCAGAGCAAGCACTCCTGCTCATCCGGTCAGTTCAACGCCGACGCTACTGGGATTCCCCGATCTGTGGCGATAAAATGACTGGTATTTAGCGTTCTCCTTAATGAAAGGGCAATGCCGAAACGAAAACTACTTTGCAAAACGACAGCGGATAAAGGCTTTTCGGTGTTTATTTCCCGATGATCTCGACGCCGTCCATTTTATCCTGCTACCTCCTCCTTGTCGCAACGCTTTCCGCCGCCGAACCGCAAACCGGAATCGAAGGCGTAATCACGGTCGGGCCGGTACACGGCGGACCAGCGAGAATCGGAGTTCCCGATTCAAGACCATTGGTAAACACGACATTCATCGCGCAAAGCCAGAACGGAACGGCGACATCCTTCACCACCGATGATCAGGGGCGCTTTCGTCTTTCGCTGGAACCGGGCCCCTACACAGTATCGTTAAAGGAGAAAAAAGGCGGCATCGGACGCTACGGCCCCTTCGAAGTCAATGTAGTTGCCGACCAGATGACCAAGGTGGAGTGGCGCTGCGACACTGGTATGCGATAGCCCGTCTAACTAAAAACTGATAACCACTACCCTGTCTCTTCAATTCGAAGCCTAACTAACTTGCGCACCAATCCCGTCGGCAGCGGTTTGCTGGCTGGAAAGCGGATCGTGCCGTTGCCGGTATCGTAGCCCTTCAATTCGTCTTTAAGGGCTTTAACTGTAGAACCAGGATAGAAGGCGCAGTGATTAGTCGCAGCACCGTAAGCGACGAGAAATCTGCCATTCAGACGAAACGTTGGCACTTGATAACTGACGCATTCTTCCGCTTTCGGAGCTGCTGACTTAATTGCCTGGCGAAGTTTTTGCAACGCAGCCCGCTTGTCTTCCGCCACGGCAGCAAGATAATCATCGTGGGTTTTGGGCTTGTTTGCTTTCGCAGATGTCGCCTTACGTCTCGTGCCCGTTGTCTTTCGTTTCATATGATTAGCTTAGTTCGATTACAGCGAGGACAAAGGTCGCTCGTGTTGGATGACATCCAGAACGCGCTGCGTCTTTAATCCGTCGGCGAAATCGGGCTGGATGCGTTTGTGAGTAGTAACGGCTTTCACAAAGTCGGCAATCGTGTGCACGAACGAATGTTCGTAGCCGATAATGTGGCCGGGCGGCCACCAATTTCCGACGTATGGGTGATTCGATTCGGTAACGATGATTTCACGAAATCCGCGCGTATGCTTGGGATCATTCGCATTGTAAAAATGCAGCCGATTTATTTCCTCGAGATTGAAGGCGAGCGAACCGCGGTTGGCGTTGATTTCAAATGTGAGCTGATTTTTGCGGCCGCGGGCGAAGCGTGTCGCTTCCAGATTTAGGATGGCGCCGTTGCGGAATTTGCCGATGACGCTGACCGCGTCGTCGACGTCGACGCGGGCGAGCTGTCTATTTTTCGTCAACCGCTTTTTGACAAATGTTTCGCTCACCGCTGAAACGCCTGCAAGTTCGCCGACAAGAAATCGCGCCAGATCGATGATGTGAGCGCCGATGTCACCGAGCGCGCCGGAACCGGCGACCTTCGATTGCAAGCGCCAGACCAGCGGAAAATTTTCATCGGCGATCCAATCCTGGGCGTAGCGAGCGCGAAAATGATAAATGCGGCGGCCCATTTCACCGGCATCGATCATTTGTTTGGCCAGCGCGACAGCCGGCACCCGCCGGTAATTATGACAAACCATGTTCGCGACCCGCGCGCGTTTCACCGCGTCAACCATCCGCCGCGCTTCGGCCACGTCTCGCGCCAGCGGTTTTTCGCAAAGTATCGCTTTACCCGCGCGCGCAGCCCCAATCGCCATCTCTGCGTGCGAATCGTTAGGTGTGCAAATATCGACGATGTCGATCAACGGGTCGGTCATGATCGCTTTCCAGTCAGTCACTGCCCTTTCCCAACCCAGGATTTTCGCTGCACGATGGGTCCCGGCGCGATCGCGCCCACAAATTGCCGCCATCCGAATATCAGCAGGTAAGTCAAAAAAGCGCGGAGCCTGCCGCCACGCGTTGGAATGGGCGCGGCCCATGAATTTCGTTCCAATGAGTGCAACCGAAAGAGTGCGGCGTTTCGGCATATTGACGGTCTCTATAAACTCGATTGGTCTTCGCGCCAGGTGTAACACAGGCATAATTGCCTGTGCGCCCAGCGGGTTCTTAACCTGTTGACCCGAAACAGGCTAAAAGCCTGTCTGGCGCACAGACTTGGAAGTCTGTGTTCCCCTCGCTCCTAACGGAAGATATGCAAGCAACCGACTTCGAGCACGAGCGCTTCCTGCGCGGTCGTGTTCAACTGATCGCGCATTTCTTCCAGACGCCGAATTCGTTTCAAGACTGCCGCCGTCTTCAATTGCGCGGCGATTTTCTCTGTCGCTTCTGCGCAACGTTCGAGCAGGCGCCCCGTCTTCGCGACCTTCGCCCGCAATACATCGGCCCACCAGAGAAAGAGCGTCTCGATCAAACGACTGCGCCGTTCGCGATACACACTTTCGGTTAGCGCCTTGTAATAATCTTCACGCTCACCCAACCAACTCCCGTCAGTGGTATGACGGTACCGAGTTTCCTCGCGCTGCAACGCCGCGGCATGTTCGTCCCTGATCTGCTCGCGAATGGAATTGAGCAGGCCTTGGATCCCTTGGGAAACCCGATAGGCCTTTTCGATGCCGCGCAATTCTTCCTCCGCCATCGCACCCAACAGCCGCAACAATTCCATTTCCTGCAGTGACGGCGCGACCTCGGACAAAGGTCGCAAGGGCAGGCTTAAGCAACGCGAAACGATTGTCTCCGGCAGCGCTTCGGGAAGAGCGGTGAGCAAAAGAAGAAGCGAATTCTGCGGCGGTTCCTCCAGCGTTTTTAGAAATGCGTTCGCGGCCTGCGTTTGCATTCGATCGGCATCATGAATGATCCCAATCTTCCTGCGATTGTCGGACGTGCGCAATTGCAGGGCGCGCTCGAGAGTGCGAATTTGATCGACCACAATTTTGCGCGAGCGCGAGGCCGGTTCGGTCACAAAAACGTCGGGCGCTTGCGCGCGCAGAACCTTCTCCGGCGTGGTCTTGTTCAAGGCCGCGGCCAGCCGGGCAGCAACGTCCGATTTCCCACTCCCAGCTGGACCTGAAATAAGATAGGCATGAGCGAGCCGGTTTTTCTTGTGTGCGCGTTGCAAATATTCCAGCGCGCTGTCGGCAGAGAAAGACATTTCAGGATGTTTGAAGTTTGATGTTTGGAGTTTGATGTTTTCCCAGGTCGGGAAAATGTTGAGCAAGTTCATTCCATATTTGTTGCTCGGTTGCGTCGACCGAGAGTCGGCCATCGATGAGAATTACGCGTTTCGGTTCGTTCTTGGCTAGCTCGCGGTAGGCGCGGATCACGCGCTCGTGAAATTCATCAGACTCTTCCTCCATGCGATCGCGAATTTTTTTTCGATTGCCGAGACGCGATCGCGCGGTGGCCCGATCAATGTCGAGTACGAAAGTAAGGTCAGGAATGGAATCGCCAATGGCAAAGGCGTTCAGCTTTTTGACAAGCGCAGGATCCAGATGCCGTGCCACACCTTGGTAAACCGTGGTTGAATCAAAAAAACGATCGCAAATGACCCATCCCCCGCGCTGTAGTGCCGGCTGAATTTTCTCACGCACAAGTTGGCTTCGGCTCGCTTCGAAAAGAAGCAATTCGGTTTCGGGCGTCATGGCGTGATTCTCCTTAGAATGCTGGAGCAAATGCCGAATGACTTCGCCGATCGGGGTGCCGCCGGGCTCCCGAAAAACCGCCGCCGCGATCCCGTACTTTTTTAGCCGGGCCGCGAGGCGCTTCACCTGCGTCGATTTTCCGCAGCCCTCGGAGCCTTCGAACGTGATCAGCGGCATGGGCACGATTTTGCGGCAAAGGGCAGTCGTTGTCGAACACCCCATTTTAGCCTTGTTCGGCTGGCGTCAGAGGGGGAAGTTTAAGGTCATGACGGACGCGGTGGCCGCGGATTTCCTGCCAATGTTGGCGGCGGAAACGCCGAGGCGTTCCTTTGTAGTTTCGTTGCATGATGTTGCACCCTGCACACAGAAGGCGTCGGTCAGGATTATCGAGGAGCTGAAGCGTGCCGGCGTTCGCACCACTTCGCTTTTGGTTGTGCCGAATTATCATCGGCAAGGAAGCGCGACTGAGGACAAGAATTTTGTTTCCTGGTTGCGCGATCTCGAAGCGCGCGGCTATGAGATTGTGATTCACGGTTATTTTCATGAACGCCCTCGGCGCGCGGGCGAACGGATCAGCGAAAAATTCATGACTCGGTTTTACACTCAGGACGAAGGCGAATTTTTTGATCTCGACTACGACGAAGCATTCGCGCGAATTACCAAGGCACGTGATGAATTCAAAGCCGCGCGCCTATCGCCGATTGGATTTGTCGCTCCGGCCTGGCTGCTCAATGCAGCGGGGGAACGCGCGGCGCGTGATGCCGGAATGCAATACACCACTCGGATCGACAGCGTGCTTGATCTTGTAACCGGCGAACGCGAACCAACGCGCTCGTTGGTTTACAGCACGCATTCGGGATGGCGTCGCACCGTCAGCCTGGGTTGGAATGCCGCGCTCTCGCGCAGTCTCGAAATGCGCGAACTGGCGCGGTTGAGTATTCATCCGTCCGATTTCGAGGCTCCGAAAATCTGGGAGCAAATCCTTCAGTTCATCCAGCGCTTCGCCCGCACCCGTAATGCGACCACCTATCGCGATTGGATTGGGAGACAGCGAACAAATCGAAAAGCGGCATGAGTCGGTGCGATCTTCACATTCACTCTAAATTTAGTGCGCGTTCGGAAGAATGGCTATTCCGGCGCTTCGATTTTCCTGACAGCTGCACCGAACCGGTCGATCTTTATGCGCAATTACGTGAGCGCGGGATGGATTTTGTCACCATCACCGATCACGATTGCATTGACGGCTGCCTGGCGATTGCGGACAAACCGCAGACTTTTATTAGTGAACAGATTACCTCTTATTTTCCGCAGGACCCATGTAAGGTTCATGTGTTGGCCTGGGGGATTACGCCAGCGCAGCATCAAGATATTTCGGTCCTCCGTAGCAACATTTTCGAGCTACAAAAATATCTGGCGGAAAATCGAATTGCGCATGCCATTGCTCACCCGCTCTACAGCGTCAACGGCAAGCTCACGGCCGCACATCTGGAACGACTAATCCTTCTCTTCAAACATTTTGAAGGCATTAATGGCTTACGCGATTCCCTCCTCAGCGATCTCGCGACTAAATTGCTGCGCGAATTGACGCCGGCAAAAATTGAGGAGTTCGCCAATCGCCACGATCTCGCTCCGACTCACCCCGAGCCGTGGAAGAAAATTCTCGTCGCCGGCTCCGACGATCACGGTGGAAAATTTTTCGCCTCCGCTTTTACTGAGACGCCGAAGGCAAAAACGCCGGCGGAATTTCTCGCTCATATCAGGGCGGGCCGCTGTCAGCCCGAGGGTCGCGCCGGAACTCCCCTCGCCCTTTCGCATGGATTCTACAACACGGTCTCCTGTTTCATTCAGGGACGTTTCCACGAAAAGTTGGGACCGAGCGCGGCGTTGCTCGAGCAAATGTTTTCGCGTTTCATGGAAGGGCGAGATCCGACGCAATTCACCCTGCGTGAGAAAGCTATCTTCGTTGCCCAGGGTGTGCTTTCCGGAAAGATTTTCGAGTTGGCCAAGCCTGCCAACGTCTCACTTTGGAACGAGCTCTCGCGCTATTTCGCCCGGCCGGAAGTGAAAGAGAAAATTGCGCGCGAAGTCGAAGTGGTCGCCGAACCGGAACGCCGCGCTTTTCTCCTCGCCAATATTGTATCGGAGCAACTGGCGTTTCGTTTTTTCCAAAGGTTCATGCAGCAAATAACGGGGGGAAATCTGGTCGAGGGCATGCAAGCGCTCACCGCCATCGCACCGCTTCTTATTGTTCTCGCTCCCTACATCTACGCGTTTCACAGTCAGGCGCCCTCACGCAAATGGTTGCGGGAAATTTTTCAGGAAATGACCGGCACGATTCCGGAGAATTTGCGCAACACCAAACGCGCCTGGTTTACCGACACCCTTGAAGACGTAAACGGTGTCGCCACTACCATTCGCAAAATGACCGCAGCAGCAAAGAACGCGGGCGCCGAGCTCACTGTTTTGACGTCGCGCGGCGAGATTCACATCACCGACATTCCGATCAAAAATTTCAAACCGATCGGCGAATTTGAGCTGCCTGAATATGAACTCCAAAAACTTAGCTTTCCGCCAATTCTGCGCATGCTCGACTACATTCAGCGAGAGGGATTCACTGAAATCATTATCAGCACGCCGGGACCGATCGGGTTGACCGCATTGGCAGCGGCAAAAATGTTGAACCTGCAAACGAGCGGCATTTATCACACGGACTTTCCGCAATACATTCGCATTCTGACCGATGACAGTTTTCTTGAAAGTGTGGCCTGGCACTACATGCACTGGTTCTACGGCCAGCTCGACAGCGTCTTCGTCAACTCGGAGGAATATCGGCGAAGCTGGATTGCGCGCGGATTTGCACCGGAAAAATTAAAAATTCTACCGCGTGGTCTGGATACGACGTTATTCAGCCCGAAGCATCGCGATCCGGCTTTTTGGCAAAAGTTCGGCGAACATAATGGTGCGGTTCATTTGCTTTACGTCGGCCGCATTTCGAAAGAGAAAGACCTCGATGTTCTGGCGCAGGCTTACCGGCAACTGCGCGACGAAGGACTTCCGATTCAACTCTATCTCGTCGGCGACGGTCCCTACTTGCAGGCGTTAAACAAGGCGCTGCCTGAGGCAGTTTTCACCGGTTATTTGCGCGGCAAAGAACTCGCCGCCGCCTATGCTTCCGCTGATGTTTTTGTTTTCCCCAGCACCACTGACACTTTTGGAAACGTCGTCATTGAAGCGCAGGCTTCCGGCGTTCCAGTGATTGTCTCGGATACAGGCGGGCCGAAAGAACTGGTCGAAGCGAACGTCAACGGCGTGGTTACGAAATCGCACGACGTTGAAGATTTGGCCCGGGCCATCCGCGATTTAGTGAACGACAAACGCAAGCGCGATCAGATGTCGCGGCAGGCGCGGCAAGCCGTCGTCGATCGTAGTTGGCCGGGCGCGTTTCGAAAATTCTGGGCCGCGACCGCCATCTAATGATTCATGGATAACCCGATCGTTCGCGCGACGTCGCTGCTGGCCGCCGGTATCGTCATTGGCGTGATGATTGGACTGGCTGTCTCACCCGCGCGTCGCTCTGCCTCAACTGTCGTACAAGCTAGTGACGGTAATTCTGCCGGCACCACCAAGGTAAAGCCGAAATCAGGTTCACGTCTGGAATCGGAAATGGAACACCCCAACATCTTGCTTGGGGATATCATGACGGTTCCGTTTCAGGAATTGTACGGCGTGCTTTCCACGCTATCGGCTCAGCAGCTGGATGAGTTGGCCGCACAATTGAAAAACTTGCCCGCTGGCAAAGAAACGAATGCAAAGGTTGTAGCATTTTTTAAAGCCTGGGCGCATTTTGATTCCGTCACGGCCTTGCGAGCAGCAGCGGGATTCAAAAATTCCGAGGCAAAAACAACGGCTGTCCAATCGGTAATCACCAGCGCCGACGCAGCTCAGGCAAAGGCTTTGGCCAAACAAATCCAGGAATGGCCGGCAGATTTCCTTACCCGTGAGCAACGGAATGGCTTTCTGAATTCTCTGCTCGTAAAATGGTCCGACCTTGATCCAGTCGGCGCCGCGAAATTCTTCGATACCATGCAAGTGGACGCGATGCGTTTCCATCCAGCTGCATCGGTTATTGCACAAAATTGGGCTGCGATTGATCCGTCGGCTGCAATCGAATGGGCGCGCACCCATGGCGACACTCAAGGATTCCAAGGAGCAATGAACGGTGCGATCAATGGCTGGTGGTCAAAGGACCACGCGGCCGCGGAGCAGTACGTGGCAATGCGGGCGACTGATTCAGCGGGGCGTCAAATGGCTTCCACCTTGACCAGTTACATTTTTTCCAAAGATCCGGAGCGTGCTAAGGAGTGGGTTAGTAAACTCCCGGATTTGGACACGCGCCGGCAGGCAGAACACGTTTTGGTTATTCAAATGGCGGTTAATGATCCACAGAACGCGAGCGAATACGCCGCTACGCTTCCGGCCGATGTACGGGAAGCGACATTGGGCGGAGCCATCAACTACTGGGCCGCCAGCGATCTCGCGGCCGCTGGCGAATGGATCAAGAAACTCAGCGGGCCGGCGCGTGATGAGGCGCTCGGCACTTATACTTATAATTTGCTGCGAAAGGATCCCAGCGCCGCAGCGTCATGGGCCGTGACTATTTCCGATCCGAAAATTCGCGATAAATCCCTCAATGGGATTGCAACCTTTTGGCTGAACAAGGATCCCGCCGCAGCAAGTAGTTGGATTCAAAACAGCAACTTACCAGCCACGGACAAGAAGCGGCTGCTGGGATTAGCGCCGGGCGGCTAAGGGGCCCGAACAGGGCTGGATCCTGTGTGACGCAGATCTCAGGCCTGTGTTCCAACAAGGAACCGCGTTCTCTAGTCCAGCGGGGCAATTTGGAAATTGACGTTCCTTGGATCAGTGCACAAAAAGGGCGTAAAGCGGCCCGCGCGAATTAAGTAGTTCGTGCTTGTGTTGGGAAACGGCGAGATAAGCTTGCAGCGTCCAAAGTAACAATACGCCCAGCCCAAATGCCGTTAGCCGCCGCTGCGTCATCGACAAGACCACGCTCGACCTCCAAATCACACGTCGTCTTGCGATCTCGATGGCAAATAGGGCAATCAGAAAGATGACCGCTGCCAGAAAGGGAAAGGCGAGCCAGTTAAAATAAATTGCCCCGACAAAATTGCCATTGAGGAGTAAATGCAATGCCCGTGTCATTCCGCAAAAAATGCAGGGTAACCCTGTGATTGCGCCACACGAAGGATGAAACATTAGCCAGCTTCCCGCGACCACGGGATCAATCCATCGCAGAAGCAGAAGCGCAGCCAGGGCAGACACGATGAACGCGAAACGTGGTCCCAGGCGACAGCGGTAGCTCTCTAAGTCTTGTCCAAACGTCGCATTATTCCTGGAATACGCGCCTACACAGTTTTCGTTAGCGAACACGTTCATGGCGGCGGCGGCGGTGACTCCGGCGGTTCATAGGGCGAGCGTTCCGGGGGATTTAGCTCTTGCGGCGGAATTTCCGGTGCTGGCGGAGTGGTATCTTGCACTGGTACGTTCGGTGCCGGCGGCGGAGCTGGAACGATCGTTTGCACGGGTGGCGGAGCCGTCGTCTCCGGAACCGGGATTTTTTTCCACACATCCCAGTCGGGCCCGAATTGGCGCAAGAAAAGAAGCGAAAAGGAGCGGAAGAAGACTGGAACAGGCAACACAATAACGGTGCCAATGTAAGGCAATGATGCCAGACAACAGGTCAGGCACGTCACCAGGCAACCCACCATGATCCATCCGATCCAGAGCGCGATCATGAATAAAATGAAAAGAATGAAAGGAGCCGGTTCATCGAGAACCAGTTGCAGGAGACCGCGGGCAGCCTCGCCCGGCGAACAGCGCCGCGCATACATCACCGCCGGCGTGAAATAAGTGATCAGATTTACCACAACCGCGAATGCGACCCAGGCGAAAACGGCGATTGGCACGAGAACGAGCAGCGCCGGAGTGTTCGAGATGTGGTAATTCCGCCACAACATGATGGAACCGAAAACCAGCCCAGCTAACAATGCTACGACGGCAATCGAGGCGACCACCAGCACGATGAGAAAAAGGAAAAAGCGATTGCCCTCGCGGCGAAATTCGCGCCACGGTTCAGCAATCGCCGCGCGGTTTCGGACGATGCAATCGATGAAAATAAAACGTCCACGCGCCGTGATCCAAAGCCAGAGAATGAGAAACG
>Ga0209156_10002143_pt1 | contig 15642 bp, 12 predicted proteins | sample GraSoiAngelo_124_FD_185881 | JGI IMG/M metagenome (GOLD analysis project Ga0209156, IMG submission 185881) | Grasslands soil microbial communities from the Angelo Coastal Reserve, California, USA - 14_0927_05_20cm (SPAdes) (version 2) | ecosystem: Environmental > Terrestrial > Soil > Grasslands...
TGCTGGCGATCCCCGGCATCGTGACCGTCGAGCAGACCATGGGTCGCGCGGAATCCGGCGAGGACACCTGGGAGCCGAACCGCAGCGAGTTTCACGTCGAGCTCGGGCGCATGTCGGGCCGCGCCGAGGAAGCGACCCAGGCCGCCATCCGCGCAGCGCTGCAGCACTATCCGAGCCTGCGCACCGAGGTGCTGACCTTTCTCGGCGACCGCCTGAGTGAGTCGCTCTCCGGTGAGGCCGCGCCCGTGGCCGTCAACGTGTTTGGCCCGGATCTGGACGAGCTCGACCGGGTGGCGGATGAGATCGCCGCCGTGGCGCGCACGGTGCCCGGAGCGAGCGACGTGCAGGTGCAGGCACCCTCGGGAGCACCGTTTCTGCGCGTGGACCTGAGGCCCGAGCAGCTCGGCCAATACGGCTTCACCGCCGCCGACGTGCTCGATACGGTCGAGACGGCTTACCAGGGTACGACCGCGGCGCAGATCTACGACGCGAACAAGGTAATCGATCTCACCGTGCGGCTGCCGCCGGCCGAGCGCGTCGATCCGGAGGCGATCGGGCAACTCCTGGTGCGGACTGCGAACGGCGTGACCGTGCCGCTGAAGGACCTCGCCACACTCTCGCTCACCGAAGGGCGTACCGGCATCATGCACGAGGGGGCGCGGCGCCGGCAGGTGGTGACCCTCAACCCCACGACCTCTGACATCGGCGGTTTCGTGGCGCGGCTGCAGAAGGCGATCGCGAGGCGCGTGAGCCTGCCGCCCACGGTGTACCTGGAATTCGCCGGCGCCGCGAGCGGCGCGCGCCAGGCGCGCCATGAGTTGCTGGTGCACTCGGGGCTCGCGGCGCTGGGAATCATGCTGCTGTTGTCGCTGGCGTTTCGCGACGCGCGCAGCGTGCTGCTCATCCTCGTCACCGCGCCGTTTGCCCTCGTCGGTGGGGTGCTCGCCGTGGCGCTCACCGGCGCGACGCTCTCGATCGGCTCGCTGGTCGGATTCGTCACGCTGTTCGGCATCGTCGCGCGCAACGCGATCCTGCTGATTGCCCACCTCGGGCATCTGATGGCGGTCGAGGGTGCGCAGTGGTCCCTGCCGACCGTGCTGCGCAGCACCCGCGAGCGGCTCGTGCCGATTCTCATGACCGCTCTGGTGACGGGGCTGGGACTGCTGCCACTCGCGCTGGGGAGCGGTGAGGCCGGACGCGAGGTGCAGGGGCCGATGGCGAGCGTCATCCTGGGGGGGCTCGCCACCTCGACACTCATGACGCTCGTGGTGCTGCCGATCCTGATCTGGCGGTTCGGGCCGCTCGGGCGTGCCGATGCCAGCGGCGTGAGTTAGCTCGCCCGCGTCCGTTCCCGGCCACAATATCCGCCGCCGCCAGTCGTCTTGACAGGCAGATGTCTGCTGCGCTCACCCACCGCCTGACCGCTGCCGCGCAGGACCGCGAGATCGCCGCCACCGTGCAGCGCGAACGTGGGCGCCTCCTGGCTTTCATCCGCCGGCGGATTGCCGATGCGGCTGAAGCCGAGGATGTCCTGCAGGAGGCGCTGTTCGAGCTGGTGCTTGCTTACCGCACGCTGCAGCCGGTGCAACAGGCGCGCGCGTGGCTCACGCGGGTGGCGCGCAACCGCATCATCGACCGGTTTCGCCGCCGCAGCCGGGAGCGGCCGGCGGACCCGCCGGCGGCCGCGGGCGAGGAGCTCGACGACGGCGCAGACGACGGCGCATTCGAGGATCTGCTGCCCGCCCCGGATGGCGGACCGGAGTCGGCTTTCATTCGCGAGTTGCTGCTCGAGGAGATCGAGGCGGCGCTCGGGGAGCTGCCGCGCGAGCAGCGCGAGGTGTTCGTGGCGCACGAGCTCGACGGTGTGTCCTTCAGGGAGCTGTCGGCGCGCTCGGGAGTGAGTGTCAACACACTGCTCGCGCGCAAGCGCTACGCGGTGCTGCACCTGCGGCAGCGACTGCGGGCGGCCTGGGACGATTGGTTGCTGACATGAGGAGAGCGATGTGAGAGGTCGAGCTCGTTGGGTAGTGAAGGGAGCGGCGATCGCGGCCCTGGCGATCGCCGCCATAGCGCTTCTCAGCCTGGTGGTGATGAGTCTGTGGAACTGGCTCGTCCCGAGTCTGTTTCATGGTCCGGCGGTGCGGTACTGGCAGGCCGTGGGCCTGTTGCTGCTCTCCCGGATTCTGTTCGGGGGTGTGCGCGGACGGGGCGGGTGGCGCGGTCACTGGCGCCAGCGCATGTGGCGGGAGCGCTGGGCGAACATGACGCCGGAGGAGCGCGAGCGGTTACGGGAGAGGTTCCGGCATCGCTGTGGTCAGCGCCCGGACGCGGCGCAAGGCACGACGGCGCCGCCGACCTCATGAGCGGCCCGCCGCCAGCCGGTTGACGCGGGGCGCCGCGCCTCTCAACATGCCGCGCACCATGATTCCCCGCACCATGACCGCGGTCGAGATTCGCGAACCCGGGGCACCCCAGGTGCTGCGCGCGGTGGAGCGGCCCGTGCCGCAACCGCTCGCCGGGGAGGTGCTGATTCGCGTCGTCGCGGCGGGCGTCAACCGGCCGGACGTCCTGCAACGCAAGGGCCTGTACCCGCCGCCTGAAGGCGCCAGCGACATTCCCGGCCTGGAGCTTGCTGGCGAGGTCGTGCTCCTGGGTCCCGGGGTGCGCGAGCCGCAGGAGGGCGCCAGGGTTTGCGCGCTGGTGGCCGGCGGCGGCTATGCCCAGTACGTCGCCGCGCCGGCGGTGCAATGCCTGCCGGTACCGGCGCAGCTGAGTTTCGAGGAAGCCGCGGCGCTGCCGGAGACCTTCTTTACCGTCTGGCTGAACGTGTTCGAGCGCTCGCGCCTGCAGCGCGGCGAGACCCTGCTGGTGCACGGCGGCGCCAGCGGCATCGGTACCACCGCGATCCTGCTCGGCAAGGCGTTCGACGCGCGCGTGATCGTCACGGCGGGCAGCGCGCAGAAATGCGCTGCCTGCCGCGAGCTGGGGGCGGATCTGGCCATCAACTACCGCGAGGGCGATTTCGTCGCGGCGACGCTGCGCGCGACCGACGGCAGGGGGGCGGATGTCATTCTCGACATGGTGGGCGGGGACTACCTGCCCCGCAACGTGGCTGCCGCCGCCCTCGAGGGACGAATCGCGCTCATTGGCACGCAGGGCGGCGCCAGGGCCGAGCTCGATCTGCGCTCGCTCATGACGAAGCGCCTCACGCTCACCGCCTCGACCCTGCGGTCCCAGCCGGTAGAGAACAAGGGCCGCATTGCGAGGGCGCTGCGGGAGAATGTGTGGCCGCTGTTCGCCTCACGCGGCCTCAAGCCCGTGATCCACGCGCGTTTCCCGCTCGCCGATGCGGCGCTGGCCCACGAGCTGATGGAATCCGACCTGCACATCGGCAAGATCGTTCTGGTCGTATGAGGGGAGCGGTGCGCGTGGCCCGCCGGGGGCGCCACCGCCGTGCGGCTGGCCCGCGCCGGTTGCCGGAAGTGTGAACTGCGACGGGGGCGCAGTGGAAATTCGTCATAAAGTCACGGAATTGCCGTACCCTTCGGCGCCAGACTGGCATAACGATCGAAGGAGAGCGTGCGGATGAGTCTCTCGCCCTATGGCCTGGTCGAGCTGCCCGTGTGGGGCTATGCGCTGGTGACCTTCGTCACCATTCAGACGATGTTTCTCGGGGTGACGCTGTACCTGCACCGTGATCAGTCCCACGGCGGCCTCATCCTGCACCCCTCGCTCCGGCACCTGTTCCGCTTCTGGCTGTGGTTCAGCTCCGGAGCGATCACGAAGGAGTGGGTCGCGGTCCACCGCCGCCACCATGCGCACGCCGATCAGCCGGGCGATCCGCACAGTCCGGTGGTGTTTGGATTGCGGCGCGTGCTGTTCGAGGGCTATGAGCTGTACGACGTCGCGGCGCACGATGCCGAGACGCTGAAGAACTACGGGCGCGGTACGCCGCAGGACTGGCTCGAACGGCGCCTCTACAGCGCATACCCGCATCACGGCATCGTGGTGTTCGTCGCCGCGCACCTGTTGCTGTTCGGCGTTCCGGGCATCGTGATGATCGCCGTGCACCTCGTGGCGCAGCCGTTCTTTGCCGGCGGCGTCATCAACGGGCTCGGGCACGCGGTCGGTTACCGCAGCTTCGAGATGCCGTCCACCGCGACCAACCTCGTGCCCTGGGCGCTGCTGCTCGGCGGCGAGGAGCTGCACAATAATCACCACGCGTTCCCGCGCTCGGCACGCTTCGCGGTGCAGCGCTGGGAGATCGACATCGGCTGGCTGTGGATACGCCTGTTCAGCGCCCTGGGCTTGGCGCGCGTGCGCTGGGTCGCGCCGCGTCCGCAGCTCGAGCGCCGGCGGCGCGACCTCAATGCCGACACCGTGAACGCCCTGTTCACCCATCGCATGCACGTGCTGCGCGACTACGCGCGCCGCGTGGTGCTGCCCGTGTGCCGTGAGCTGGCGCGGCGTGAGCCTCACGGCGCGCTGCCGGTGATCGCGCCGAAGCTGCTGGTGCGGCATCCGGCGCTGCTCGCCGAGGAGGCGCGCCGCAAGCTGCGTGAGCTGCTCGAGCGGTACGAGGTGTTGCGCCGGGTGGTCGAGTTCCGCGACAGCCTGCAACAGCTGTGGAACGGCACGGGCGCGAATCCGGCCCGCGCCGTGGCGCAGCTGCGTGAGTGGTGCAGCCGCGCCGAGGGCAGTGGCATCCGCGCGCTGCGCGATTTCGCCCAAGGCCTGCCTGCCTACGCGCGCGGCTAGCGGTAAGCGCGCTACGTAAGCGCGCTACAGGCGCGGGCTATCTGTCCGGAAGACTCGTCGCGCGTGTGACCGTGCGCATCGCGAAGCTCGAGTGCACGCGCGCGACGCTCGGCAGGCGCGTGAGATGCTGGTTGTGAATGCGCTCGAAGTCCGCCATATCCGCCACCACCAGCCGCAGCAGGTAGTCGTGCTCCCCGGTCATGAGATAGCACTCCATGACCTCCGGCACCTTGCGCACCGCGCTCTCGAAGGCCTCGAGCCCGGCCTGGCTCTGGCGATCGAGCGTGATGCTCACGAACACATTCACCGGGAAGCCGGCCTTGTGCTGATCGATCAGTGCGGTGTAGCCCTCGATGAGTCCGGATTCCTCGAGCGCGCGCACGCGCCGCAGGCAGGCCGATTCCGACAGACTCACTTTCTCCGCCAGCCGTGTGTTGGTGATGCGGGCGTCCTGCTGCAACAGGCGCAGGATGGCGCGATCGTAGCGGTCAAGCTCCACGGGCGCAAAATTCCTTCACAGAACAGTCGATAGACCGCAGATTCTGCCACAGTCGGCGGGCCTGGACCTTGGATTTGGCAGGAGTCACCGCGCGCTGAATCCTAATCTGGCTGCCAATCAAGCACCTGGAGGCAGCCATGCGCGTCGGGGTTCCGCGGGAAATCAAAGTTCATGAATACCGCGTCGGCCTGGTGCCGGCGGGAGTGCGCGAGCTGGTTGCCGCCGGGCACGAAGTGCTCGTGGAGAGCGGCGCCGGCAACGGCATCGGAGTCGACGACGCCCAGTTCCGGGCCGCCGGGGCTGCGATCGCCGCGCGCGCCAGCGAGGTCTTCGAGCGTGCCGACATGGTGGTCAAGGTCAAGGAGCCGCAACCGGCCGAGTGCGAGATGCTGCGCCAGGGGCAGGTGCTGTTCACCTACCTGCACCTGGCCGCCGACCCGGTGCAGGCCAGGGGTCTGATGAAGTCCGGCGCCACCGCCATCGCTTACGAGACGGTCACGGCGCCCAACGGTTCGCTGCCGCTGCTCACGCCCATGAGCGAAGTGGCGGGCCGCATGTCGATCCAGGTGGGAGCGGCCAGCCTGCAGAAGGCCAATGGCGGCTTCGGCATCCTGCTCGGTGGGGTGCCGGGTGTGCCGCCGGCGAGAGTCGTGATTCTCGGCGGGGGCGTCGCGGGTACCCACGCGGCGGAAATGGCCATCGGCCTGCGCGCAGACGTCACGGTGGTCGACCGCTCGGTCGATCGCCTGCGCGAGCTGTCGGCCATGTTTGGCTCGGCCCTGCGCACCGAGTATTCGACCACCGCCACCATCGAGCGGCTGGTGCGCGATGCGGACCTGGTCGTCGGGGCGGTGTTGGTCGCCGGAGCCGCCGCGCCCAAACTCCTCACCCGTGCCATGATCGCAACCATGAAACCCGGCGCGGTGCTGGTCGACATCTCCATCGACCAGGGCGGCTGCTTCGAGACCAGCCGGCCCACGACCCACGCGGAACCGACTTTCGTGGTGGACGGTGTCATCCACTACTGTGTCGCCAACATGCCCGGCGCGGTTCCCCGCACCTCGACGCTCGCGCTCACCAACGCAACACTTCCCTACGTGCGTGCGCTCGCCGACCTGGGTTGGCAGGCGGCGCTCAGGCGCGACCCCGGGCTCGCCGCGGGTCTCAACGTCCACGCGGGCGAGATCACGCACGAGGTGGTCGCGAAGGCGCTGGGCCTGAAGGCGCGCCCGGGCATCCGCTGAGGGCGCGCAAGTCAGCCCCGCGTGGCGCGACTCCCTACAAAGGGAGGTGGCCCTGTGCGCCGCGTGCCGCTACGCTACGGGGCGCGCTGATTACCACCAGGAGGCTCCTGTGATGAAGATTGCGCTGCCGGCCGCAATGCTGGCGCTTGCGGCAGGTTCCGTCCTTGCCGAGCCTGTGACGTATCCGATCGACCCGGCCCACACCTATCCGAGCTTCGAGGCGGATCACTTCGGCGGGATGTCGGTGTGGCGCGGCAAGTTCGACAAGACTTCCGGGACGATCGTGCTGGACAAGGAGAAGGGGACCGGGACGGTGGATATCACCGTGGACACCTCCTCGATCGACTTCGGTATGCCCAAGCTCAACGAGCACGCGAGATCCGCCGAGATGTTCGACGTGGAGAAGTATCCGGCCGCGACCTACAAGGGCACGCTGGCCGGCTTCAAGAACGGCGCGCCGACAGAGGTGGACGGGCAGTTCACCCTGCACGGCGTGACCCATCCGCTGAAGCTCACCATCAATCAGTTCAAGTGCATGACTTACCCGATGGACAAGAAGGAGCACTGCGGTGCCGATGCCTCGGCGCGCTTCAACCGCGCCGATTACGGCATCAACTTCGGCGACAAGTACGGCTTCAAGATGGATGTGAAGCTCGCGATCCAGGTCGAGGCGGTCCGCCCGAGCTGAACGGCGCGCGGCGGGCGCGCGGCAAGCTCGCGCCGCAGGTGTGCGCCGCCGCGGCGAGCGAATCTTCAGCTCCGGGCCGCGACCTCGCTGGCGATGGCGAGCGAGGCGGTGAGGCCTGGGGACTCTATTCCAAACAGGTTGACCACCGGCGGCACGCCGTGGGTGCGCGCGTCATCGATGCGAAAATCCGCGGCCGGCTCACCGGGGCCTGAGAGCTTCGGCCGCACACCGGCGTAGGCGGGCTGCAGCGCGCCATCCTTGAGTGCGGGCCAGTAACGGCGGATGGCGGCGTAGAACGCCGCGGCGCGGCTCGCGTCCACGCTGTAGTCGCAACTCTCGACCCACTGTACGTCCGGGCCGAAGCGCGCCCGACCTGCGAGGTCGAGCGTGAGGTGTATGCCGAGTCCACCCGCATCGGGAAGCGGGTAGATGAGCCGCTCGAAGGGTGCGCGCGTGTTCAAGGCGAAGTAGCTCCCCTTGGCGAAGCACGCCCGCGGGATGTGCGCCGGCGGGAAGCCTTGCATCAGGCGCGCCACCGCCGGCGCCTGCAGTCCCGCGCAGTTGACCAGGGTGCGGGCGCGCAGCGCAGGTTCTGCGCCGTTCACGCCGATGAGAACCGCCTCGCCCCCGAGGACCAGGCGCGTGACCGCGCTGCCGCACACGAGCGTCGCACCGCGACTCTCCGCTTCAGCGAGCAGTGCCTGCATGTAGGCGTGCGCATCGAGGATGCCGCTGAGCGGGGAGTGCAGCGCTGCCGCACAGGCCAGCTGCGGCTCGAGCGCGCGCGCCTCCGCAGGGCCGAGCAGGGCGAGCTCCACGCCGTTGGCGCGCGCCGCGGCGGCCAGCCGCGTGAGCTCGGGAAGCTCGCCCTCGGTGGCCGCGACGATGAGCTTGCCGCAGCGCCGATGGGCGATGGCGCGCTCGCGGCAGAACTCGTACAGGCGCTCGCGGCCGGCGACGCACAGGCGTGCCTTCAGCGAGCCGCGCGGATAGTAGATGCCGGCGTGGATCACCTCGCTGTTGCGCGAGCTGGCGCCGGTGCCGAAGCGCCCGGCGGCTTCGAGGATCAGGACCTCGCGGCCCCGCAGCGCCAGTTCCCGCGCCACCGCAAGCCCGACCACGCCCGCCCCGACCACGATCACATCCGCGCTGTCCATTCGCCGCCAGTGTAGCGGCTTAGCGCCGCCGGGCGGTGGCACGGCGCAGGCGCGGCGCACGGCGCAGGCGCGGCGCGCGGCGGGTCGTACAATGCGCGCATTCGCGCCATCGCTCGTCGGAGAAACAAGTGCCCGCCGTGAACTATCGCCTGGAAGGGGAGGTCGCCGTGCTGACGATCGCCAATCCGCCGGTGAATGCCCTGAGTCTCGCGGTGCGCGAAGGACTGCTGCAGGGGCTGCAACGGGCCGAACAGGAGCGGGCCGTGCGCGCGGTGGTGGTGACGGGCGCCGACGGCACGTTCGCCGCCGGCGCAGACATCAACGAGGTGGCCTCGGGCCTGGTGCTGCAGTCGCCCATCACGCGCGAGGTGCAGGCGCAGATGGAGGCGGGCACGAAACCCATCGTGGCCGCGATCGAGGGCGTGGCTCTGGGAGGAGGCTTCGAGCTCGCGCTCGCCTGCCACTTCCGGGTCGCCGCCGCGAGCGCCAGAGTCGGCCTGCCGGAGGTGAAGCTCGGGCTGATCCCGGGCGCGGGCGGCACGCAGCGCTTCACGCGCCTCGCAGGGCCGCAGGCCGCACTGGAAGCCATCACCTCCGGCGCCCACCTGCCCGCGGCGCGCGCGCTCGAGCTGGGACTGGTGGACGAGCTCGCCGAGCCGCCACTCGCCGGCGCGCTCGCGCTGGCGCGTCGGGCCGCCGCGGAAGGGCGCCCGCTGCGGATCGCGAGCGATCTGAGCGAGCGCATTCGCGACGTGAGTCCGGAGCTGTTCGCCGCGTTTCGCCGCCGGCTCGAGCCGAAGGCGCGCGGGCAACTCGCACCCTGGAGAATCGTCGACAGCATCGAAGCCGCCTGCACGCTCCCCAAAGAGGCAGCGTTCGCGCGCGAACGCGAGTATTTCATCGAGTGCCGCGACAGCCCGCAGCGCCAGGCGCTGGTGCACGTCTTTTTCGCCGAGCGCGAGGCGCGCAAGATTCCGGGCCTCGGCGCGCAGGTGAGCGCGCTGCCGATCCGGCGCGCCGCGGTGATCGGCGCCGGCACCATGGGCGCCGGCATCGCCATGACATTCGCCAACGCCGGCATTCCGGTGTCGGTGCTGGAACTGTCGGGCGAGGCCCTCGAGCGGGGCTTGAGCCTCGTGCGCAGCAACTACGACGGCTCGGTGGCGCGCGGCAGCCTGACGCGCGAGCGCGCCGAGCGCGCGCTCGCCCTGATTCAGGGCTGGACGGGGTACCAGGCGCTCGGCACCGCGGACATCGTCATCGAGGCGGTGTTCGAGGACCTGAAGGTGAAGCAGCAGGTGTTCGCCAGGCTCGACCAGGAGGCGGCCCCGCACGCCATTCTCGCCACCAACACCTCGACTCTCGACATCGACGCGATCGCCGCCAGCACCTCGCGCCCCGAGCGGGTGGTGGGCACGCATTTCTTCAGTCCCGCGAACGTCATGAGGCTGCTGGAGAACGTGCGCGGCAAACACACCTCGCCGCAGACCATCGCGACCGTCATGGCGCTCGCCAGGACCCTGGGCAAGATCGCGGTACTGGCGGGCAACTGCGACGGCTTCATCGGCAATCGCATGCTGATGTTCTACGGCGCGCAGGCCGAGTTCCTGCTCGAAGAAGGGGCTACGCCGGAGCAGATCGATCGCGTAATGGAGGGTTTCGGTTTCGCGATGGGGCCGCTGGCGGTACGGGACCTGGCCGGCAACGACGTGGGCCTGGCTATCCGCAAGGGCCGCAGGCTTCCTCCCGATGAGCGCTGGTCGCCGATCCTGGAGCGCCTGGTGGGCGAGGGACGGCTGGGTCAGAAGGCGGGTAAGGGCTTCTACCGCTACGAGGGACGCACGCGCATCCCGGACGCGGAGGTGTTGGCGCTCATCGAGGGGGTGTCGCGCGATCTTGGCATTCAGCGCCGTCAGATCCCCGATGAGGAGATTCTCGATCGGCTGCTGCACCCGCTGGTGAACGAAGGCGCGCGCGTCGTCGAGGAGGGCATCGCCATACGCGCCAGCGACGTGGACGTCGTGTATGTGAACGGTTACGGGTTCCCGGCCTACAAGGGTGGCCCGATGTACTGGGGGCGGCAGGCGGGGCTCGCGCGGGTGGTGCAGACCATGCGCCGCCTGGCGCCGACGCACGGCGCGCGCTGGCGTCCGGCACCCCTGCTGGAGCGCCTGGCGGCCTCCGGCAAGGGTTGGAACGACTGACCATGCAGCGCGCCCGCACCGTAGCGGTGATCACGGCGACGATGGTTCTGATGAGTGCCGCGCACGCGGACGCGCCGGCGGGCAACGACCACGCCGCGCCCCCCGTACCCGCAAGCATTGCGGAGTGGGCTCGCGGGGCGTCTCTGTTTGAGGGGCTGGGTGATTTTCACCGCGCGGTGACGACCTCCGTGCCGCTAGCACAGCAGTACTTCGATCAGGGCATGCGCCTCTTGTGGGCGTTCAATCACGATGAGTCGACCCGCTCCTTTGCCCGGGCCGCCGAGCTCGATCCGGCGTGCGCCGCGTGCTACTGGGGCGTGGCGCTCACCGTGGGACCGAACTACAACCTCCCGGCGATGGCGCAGACGCGCGCACGCGTCGCCTGGGAGGCGCTGCACAAGGCACAGGAGAGCGCGGCGCGGGCTTCCGCGGTAGAGCAGGGGCTCATCGGCGCGCTCGCGGCGCGCTATCCGGGGCCGCAGCCGCCGGCAGCCGCGGAGTCCGACGCCGTCCTCACCGGCTACGCCGCGGCGATGCGCAGCGTGGCCGAGCGCTTCCCGGATGATCTCGACGTGCAGACCCTGTGCGCGGAGAGCGAGATGAACGTGCATGCGTGGAAGCTCTGGACCGCCGATGGCCAGCCGGTCGCAGGGACGCTGCAGATCGAGAAGCGGCTCGAGTCAGTGTTGCAACGCAGTCCCGGCCACCCGGGCGCGAATCACTACTACATACACGTCATGGAGGCCTCACCCGCTCCCGGCAAGGCGCTGGCCTCCGCCGAGCGGCTGCGCGGCATGATGCCCTCGGCGGGGCATCTGGAGCACATGCCCGCTCACATCATGCAGCGCCTCGGGCGTTACGAGGAGGCGGCCGAGGCGAACCGTCGCGGCGTGGCGGCCGATCAGGCGTACTTGCGCGCCACCGCGGCGCCGGACTACTACCGCATGTATCTCGCTCACAACTACGCGTTCCTCGCCTTCTCGGCGGCCATGGAGGGACGCAAGGCGGAGACCCTCGCCGCCGTGCAGAGCGTGCCGCAGACCGTCCCCCTCGAGATGATGCTGGCCATGGGCGACTCGGGCTGGAGTCTCGCCCAGCAGTACGCGGCGCTGGTGCGCTTCGGACTGTGGGACGAGATGATCGCGCAGCTGGCGCCGGATCCGCGGGCCAGCGGTCTCACGGCCGGTTATCTCTATGGCCGCGGCGTGGCGCTCGCCGCGCGTGGCCGGATCGATGAGGCCCGCGGCGCGCTGGCCGGGTTGCAGAAGCTCGGCGTCACGGTTGCGGCGGAGGCCGCGGCGGGATTCAACACGCTGCGGGACGTGCTGAGTGTGGCACAGCCGATCGTCGCGGCGCGCATCGCCGCATCCGAGGAACGCGGCGAAGAGGCGCTCACGCTCCTCGCGCAGGCGGTCGCTGCCGAAGACCGGCTCTCGTACAACGAGCCCGCTGACTGGTTCTTCCCCGCCCGCCATCTTCTCGGCGCGCAGCTGCTGCTCGCCGGGCAGGCCACGCGGGCCGAGCAGGTGTACCGGGAGGATCTGCGGCGCAACCCCGGCAACGGCTGGGCGCTGCGGGGACTCGCCGCGGCGCTCACGGCGCAGGGCAGGGCGGCAGACGCCGCCCGCGCGCGCCACGAGTTGGATGCCGCGTGGCGCTACGCCGACATACGGCTACCCGGATCCGCATTCTGGTTCGCCGGCGCGGACAGCAGCGATTGCGCCTGCCAGCATCAGGCCTCAGGCAAGCGGCAGCCGGGTCGTGAACTTCTTGGTGCGCAGCACGAAGCTGGTGTTGACTGAGCGCACCGCGGCGAGCTGCAGCAGCTGCGTCGAGAGAAAGTGCTCGTAGGCCTCCATACTGGCGGCGACGATGCGCAGCAGGTAGTCGTTCGCGCCGCTCATGGAGTGGCATTCGAGCACCTCGGGGCGCTCCCTCACGAGCTGATCGAATTGGCGCACCGATTCGGGGTGGTGGTTCTCGAGCGACACGAGGGCGTAGGCGAGAATCGGCAGGCCGATCGCCGGCGCCCGCAACAGCGTCGCATAGCCGCCGATGAAACCGGCCTGCTCCAGAGCCCGCAGGCGCCGCCAGCACGGCGCGGGCGACAGCCCGACGCGCTTCGCCAACTCCTGGTTGGAGATGCGCGCATCCGACTGCAGCTCCTCGAGGATCCGCCGGTCGAGGCGATCGAGGGTCCGGGTCACAGGCCTCCTGACGTTGCGCAATAATATTGCCAGAAGTGTGCCCAGGGGGGCAATTGAAGCAAGGTAATTGCACGACTTAGAGCATAAGCTTACCTGCCATGTCCGCCCGGCCTGCCGCGATACCCGACGCCTCACGCGCCACAGTGGCGCCCGGCCAGGCAAGCGACTGGGCACGTGTGGCATCGCTCGTGCATGCCTCGCGCGCCCTCGACGACATCGAGGAGACCCGCCTGCTGCCCGAGCGCAAGGTGCTCTATCAGTTCTCGGCGCGCGGTCATGACCTGGCGCAGATCCTGCTCGGGCTGCAGCTCACGGATGGGCACGACGGGGTGTCGGTCTATTACCGCTCGCGCCCGCTGATGCTCGCGCTCGGCGTGAGCCTGGAAGATGCGGCGGCCGGCCCGCTCGCGCGCAGCGGCTCCTTCAGCGGCGGCCGCGATATCGGCGTGGTGTTCAATCTCCCGGGCCATGCCGGCCCGACCGTGCTGCCCGCGTGCGGCGGCGTCGGGGCGCAGTACACACCCGCCGCCGGCTGGGCGCAGGCGATCCGTTACCGGCATGAGGTGCTGCGGGATGCCTCTTACGCAAGCAGCATTGCCGTGGTGCTCGGCGGGGACGCCTCCTGCGCCACCGGTGGCTTCTGGTCGGCGCTCAACATCGCGACCACGCTCGGGCTCCCCATGTTGTTCTACATCGAGGACAACGGCTTTGGCATTTCGGTGAGCTCGCGCCTGCAGACCCCCGGCGGCAACATCGCGGCGAACCTGCGCGCGTTTGCCGGCCTGACCATCCTGGAGGGAGACGGGAGCGATCCGCCCGCGGCGGCCGAGCTGACGCGACGCGCGGTCGCGCGGGTGCGTGAGGAACGCGCACCGCTCCTGCTGCGTCTGACGGTACCGCGTCTGTCCGGTCACTCCGGGCAGGACACGCAGGCCTACAAGTCGGCGCAGATCCTCAAGGATGAGCGCGCACGCGATCCGCTCACGCACCTGCATGAGTTTCTGGTCCCGGCCGTGATGGCGGAGGCGCAATGGGCTCGCCTGGCGAGCGAGGCGCGGCATGAGGTCGAGCGGGCGATTGAGCGGGCGCTGGCGCGACCGCCACCCGACCCGCAGCAGCTGACGCGCCATGTTTTCTCGGAAAGCTCCGACGGTACGCACTCACTGCAGGAGCAGGGCGGGCTCGCTCCCGAGCGGCACGTATTCGCCCCTTCGAGCCTGACGGCGCAGCCGCAAGCCACGCGCATCAACATGCTCACCGCGATCCGCCGCACGCTCGATGTCGAGCTCGCCGCCAATCCACGCATGGTGGTGTTCGGCGAGGACGTCGGCCCCAAGGGCGGCGTGCACGGGGCGACCCTCGGGCTGCAGGACAAGTACGGGGTGGAGCGCGTGTTCGACACCAGCCTGTCGGAAGAGGGGATCGTCGGACGGGCGGTCGGCATGGCGCTCGCGGGCCTGCTGCCGGTGGCGGAGATCCAGTTCCGCAAGTACGCGGATTCTGCGGCCGAGCAGTTGAACGACTGCGGGACGCTGCGCTGGCGCACGCACAATCGCTTCGCCGCCCCGATGGTGGTGCGCATGCCGGGCGGATTCTTCAAGTGCGGCGACCCCTGGCACAGCCAGACCAACGAGGTCGCGTGGGTGCACGGCGTGGGCTGGCAGGTGGCGGTGCCCTCGAACGCCGAGGACGCGGTGGGCCTGCTGCGGCGGGCGTTGCGTGGCAATGATCCGGTGATCTTCTTCGAGCACCGGGCCATGCTCGACGGCGCCTGGGCGCGGCGCCCTTATCCGGGTAACGAGTTCGTGGTGCCCTTTGGCCAGGCACGGCTGCTGCGCGCCGGCACGGAGCTGACCGTGGTCAGCTGGGGAGCGCTGGTGGAGCGTTGCGAGCTTGCCTGCGCACGCTCGCAGGTCGACGTGGAGCTGCTCGATCTGCGTACCCTGTCGCCCTGGGACAAGGCGGCCGTGCGCGCCTCGGTCGAAAAGACCCACCGGTGCCTCATCGTGCACGAGGACAACCTGACCGCAGGCTTCGGGGCGGAAATTGCCGCGACCCTGGCGCAGGAGAGTTTCTTCAGCCTGGAGGCACCGATCGAGCGGCTCGCCATGCCTGACATCCCGAGTCCCCACAGCCCGGTGCTGCTCGATGCGGCGGTGCCGGACATCGGGCGCATCACGCAGTCCATTCAGCGGCTCGCGAGTCTGTGAGCCTTACGATGAGCGGCGGCGTCGAGATCCGGGCTCCCGCGGAGCAGACCGAAGGCACGCGCTCGCAGATCCTGCGCTGGCTCAAGCAGGTCGGCGAGCGCGTCGCCGAGAACGAGCCGCTCATCGAGATCGAGACCGACAAAGTCACGGTCGAAGTCGCCTCGCCCGGCACGGGCGTGCTGCGCGAGATCATCAAACACGAGCAGGAGGAGATCGTCCCCGGTGAGCTGCTCGGCCGCATCGAGGCGCTCACGGCAGCCGCGGCGCTCGTCGAGGCGCCCCAGCCCGCTGCTGCGGCCGCGGCGAGCGCCAGTCCGGTCGCCGTGCGCAGCGCGACCCGCGCGCGCGCTCCTGCCGGCGGGTTGAGTCCGGCGGTGCGCCGCCTGCTCAGTGAGCGCGGGCTCGATCCGTCCGCGATTCGCGGCACCGGGCCGGCGGACCGCATCACCGTCGAGGACGTGCTGCGGGCGGCCCCGGGCAGCGCAGCGGATCGCCGGCGGGATGCGGGCGCCGCGCGGGCCGCAGCAACGCTCGCCACCGAGTCGGAGGCCGGGGCGAGCGCCGAAGGGATCGGCCCCAGCCACCGCGTGCCGCACACCGCGATTCGCAAGCGCATCGCCGATCACATGGTGCAGAGCCTGCTGCACACCGCGCCCCACGTGACGACGGTGTTCG